>Ga0315545_1002964_pt1 | contig 14825 bp, 11 predicted proteins | sample SalMarSW160210MG_FD_203096 | JGI IMG/M metagenome (GOLD analysis project Ga0315545, IMG submission 203096) | Salt marsh sediment microbial communities from the Plum Island Ecosystem LTER, Massachusetts, United States - Salt Marsh Sediment SW1602-10 ... | reverse complement strand
CGGAAATACCAGATTAACGATAGCACAGCGCAGCCCCTCGACCTCGGCGTTATTGCACACATCGCGGGAAAAGTGGCTGCAGACATAGACCCCGTAGTCATCATCGTTATATTCATTGTCACTGGTTTTATCTTCTTCCATAAAAGCAACCGCCTCTTCATAGGTGGGGTCTCTTAAGGCGTAACCGTGGCCAAAGCCAGCTTCCCTGCCCTCATCATAGCCTTCGTCGTAGCCCTCAATCTGGCCCCGGTCATAGCCTTCATCGTAGCCCTCGGATTTGCCGGAAATACAGCCCTGGCTATAGCCTTCCTGCTCACCCGCGCTGTAGCCGACACCCTGTCCCACTGAATACCCCCGGTTGTACCCCGAGGCATCACCCCAGGCATAAGATATATAGTAAACGGCGTAACCGCCGCCGCCAACAACAACCACTATAGCCAGCGATACCAGAACCCATTTTATCCAGTTCATTTTGCCACCCCCCGTTTTATATCTTTTCCCGCCCACCGCCCTTAATGTAAAAGGGCTAAAACCCTTTCCCCCCACCTCCCAGGTGGGGGGAGATATTACTTTCCCCTCCCCCTTTAGGAGAGTTTTAGAGGCGAAGCCTATGAGGGCGGGAGGGTGGGAAGCAAAACGCCCTCTAAAACTCGCTTACCCCCACCCCCAGTTTTACCTTAAGATGTATTATAACCTTTTATCTTTCACCCAGCCATCAGCTTTGCTATACTTAAAATGCAGAGAGGTGCAAAAGTGGATAAGAAAATAGTTGTTATCGGTGGTACCGCCTGCGGCCCCAAAGCCGCCGCCAGAGCCCGCCGCTGTGACCAGCAGGCTCAGATAACCATAGTCGAGCAGGGGGAAAACCTGTCGGTGGCCACCTGCGGCCTCCCCTACTATGTTTCGGGGGTGATTGACAGCCGGCAGGAGCTGGTACAACGCGGCCCCGATTTCTTCAAAGAGGTGATGAATATAGACGTGCTCACCCGGACCAGAGCGGTGGCTATAGACCGTAAAAACCGCCGGGTCGAGATTCTCAACCTGGAAACAGACCGGGCTTCAGCCATTGAATACGATAAGCTGGTGCTGGCCACGGGCAGCACGCCGATGATGCCCGACCTTAAAGGAAAGAACTTAAGCGGAATCTTCACCCTCTCCAAGATAGAGGAGGCGTATGCCATCCGCAATTTAGTCTCACCGCGCAAAATCAAGAAGGCGGTTATTATCGGCGCCGGCCTTATCGGCCTGGAGATGGCGGAGGCGCTGGTTGCCCAGGGGATGGAAGTCAGTGTGGTCGAAGCCCTGGACTGGGTCCTGCCCGCCCTCCTTGACTTCGAATCAGCCGCCTATGTGGAAAAACACCTGCGGGAAAAGGGGGTAGAACTGTTACTGGGGCAGAGCTTAACCGGCTTTGAGGGGGATAAGGAAGGCAGGGTAAGCCGGGTTATCACCGGGAAAACAAAACTGGAAGCCGACCTGGTACTGCTGGCCATCGGCGTAATGCCCAATACCGGGCTGGCTAAAGATGCCGGGCTTGACATCGGCAACACCGGCGGCATCGCCGTCAATCCTCACCTCCAGACCAGCGACCCCGATATCTACGCCGGCGGGGACTGCGTGGAGAATGTCCATCTGGTTACCGGGCAGAAGATACTGGCACCGCTGGGCTCCACGGCCAATAAACACGGCCGGGTAATCGGCACCAATATCACCGGCGGCGATGAGACCTTCCCCGGCGTGCTGGGCACCTCCATCGCCAAGGTCTTCGATTACAACGTGGGCCGGGTCGGCCTCAGCCAGTCGCAGGCGGAGAAAGCCGGCTATGAGGTAATAACCTCTCTTGTCCCCGGCTACGAATACGCTACCTATTACCCCAACGGCAAAGAGATTATGGTAAAACTGGTGGCGGAAAAGTCCACTAACCGGCTGCTGGGCGGACAGGTGGTGGGGCCGGGCGAAACGGCAAAACGCATTGACGTGCTGGCTACCGCCCTCAGCTTTTCCGCCACCGTTGATGACCTGGCCAATACCGACCTGGCATATGCCCCACCCTACAACAGCGCCCTGGACCCGCTGCACAACGCCGCCAACGTCATCCGCAACAAGCGGTCAGGCTACGCCAGAGCGCTGACCCCCATGGAGGTAGAGAGTAAGTTTAAAAGCGCAGACAATTTTATCTTCCTGGACGTGCGCTCGCCGGGCGAATCGGAAGCCTACCGCATAGAAGCGCCGCAGGCTAAACTCCTGCCCCTCAGGGAGCTCCGGCGGAAACTGGATACACTGCCCAGAGATGCCGAGATAGTCATTTACTGCCACACCAGCGTGCGCGCCTACCAGGCGCAGCGCATACTGGACGGCGCCGGCTTTAAAGATGTCAAATTCATGGACGGCAGCATTGCCGCCTGGCCCTATGAGCTATCAACGGAAAGAAAAGCCCCACCCCCGTCTTAAATCTTTTCCCGCCCACCGCCCTTAAGGTAGGGCTAAAGCCCTTTTTACCCGGCCACCAGCTTTGCTATACTTAAGCTATAGTAGTTAGCCCCGCTCAAATGTAATATAATAGCAATCAACTAGCATGGAACCGGAAAAAGCCAAAGAGAGAATCGAAAAGCTAAGAGCGGAAATCAACCATCACAACTACCGGTACTACGTGCTGGACGACCCCGAGGTCGCCGATGCCGAGTATGATGAGTTGATGAGGGAGCTTCAGAGGCTGGAGGCAGCCTACCCCCGGTTCCTGACCCCCGATTCCCCCACCCAGCGGGTGGGGGCGGCGCCGGTGGAAGCCTTCGGCGTCGTCGAACACCCCCTCCCCCTCTTATCGCTGGGCAACGCCTTCTCCAACGAAGAGCTGACCGCCTGGTATAATCGTATTTCCAGGCTGCTCGACGGCAAAAAGTTCGACTTCGCCTGCGAGCACAAGATTGACGGACTGGCGGTGGCGCTGACCTATGCCGACGGCAGGCTCACCACCGGGGCTACCCGCGGCGACGGCCTGCGCGGCGAGGATATCACCCAGAACCTGAGAACGGTCAGGAGCATCCCGCTATCCGTGCCCCGGGACGCCCCACCCCGCTTCGAGGTGCGTGGTGAGGTCTTTCTGCCCAGGGCCGGCTTTGAAAAGCTGAACCGGGAGCGGGCCGAGGAAGGGCTGCCCCTCTTTGCCAACCCCCGGAATGCCGCCGCCGGCTCGGTGCGCCAGCTCGACCCCCGTGTCACCGCCCGGCGCCCGCTGGATATCTATATCTACATGCTGGGCTGGGCGGAAGGCAGAGCCACCCCACCCACCCACTGGGAGACCATGGAGTATCTAAAATCACTCGGCTTTAAAATCAACCCCAATAACCGGCTTCTTGGCACCATCGAGCAGGTCGCCGAATTTCACCGTAGCTGGGAGGGAAAAAGGGGAAGCCTGCGCTACGAAGCCGACGGCATCGTGGCCAAGGTCAACCAGCTGGCTCTCCAGAAGCGGCTGGGAGAAGTCGGCCGCGAGCCGAGATGGTCTATAGCCTACAAGTTCGCCGCCGTCGAAGCCACCACCATCTTAAAAAGCATTGAAATCAGCGTGGGCCGGACCGGCACCCTCAACCCCTACGCCATCCTGGAGCCGGTATCCGTCGGCGGGGTCACCATCAGGCAGGCCGCCCTGCACAACGAGGATGATATCCGGCGCAAGGACATCCGCATCGGTGATACCGTAATTGTCCGGCGGGCGGGGGAGGTCATACCGGAGGTTGTTGGCCCAATCAAGAGCAAGCGCAGCGGCCAGGAAAAGGAGTTCAGCCTGCTGGACAAGCTGCCCAAAAACGATAAGGGACACACCGTCTGCCCGTCATGCCGGCAGGAAAGCGTCATCCGCCCTGAAGGCGAGGTCATGTACTACTGCTCCAATGCTTCCTGTCCCGCCCAGGTGCACGAGCGGCTGGAGCACTTCGCCTCAAGAGGGGCGATGGACATCAGGGGCATCGGCCAGTCGCAGAGCGCCATGCTGCTCAAAGAGGGGCTGGTCAAAAACGTGGCTGACCTCTACGACCTTAAAAGTAAAAAAGACCAACTGCTCCAGATAGAGCGGATGGCGGAACTGAGCGTGAACAACATGCTGGCCGCCATTGAAAAGAGCAAAAACCGGCCGCTGGCCCGGGTTATCTTCGCCCTGGGCATACGCCACGTCGGCTCAGAGACCGCCGAAATTCTAGCCCGCCAGTTTCACGGCATTGAGGCGCTGGCTAACGCCTCCAGGGAAAGACTCATGGAAATCGAAGCTATAGGCCCCAAGATTGCCGATAGCATCGTCGCCTTCTTCCGGGAGGCGGAGAACCAGCGGATTATCAAACGGTTAAAGGAGGCCGGCGTCAGGCTGGAAGAAAAAGCCGCCAGGCGGCAAGAACTGCCGCTGGCCGGTATGGAGTTCGTCATCACCGGCCGGCTGGAAGCCTTCTCCCGCCAGGAGGCGGAAACCAGGATAAAAGACCTGGGCGGCACCGCCAAGGATAACGTTACCCAAAAAACAACCCACCTGGTGGTCGGCGCCGACCCCGGCGGCAATAAGCTGTCAAAAGCTCAGGAGCTGGGCACCCGGCAAATCAAGGAAGATGAACTCCTCCGTCTCCTGGGGCAAAAATAGAAAAGAGGTAAAAATGAAACGTTTCAGCTGGTTGTTAACAGGTCTGGTGGCTCTCTCTCTGATAGCCGCTACGCTGGCGGGATGTGGGGCGGAGTGCCAGCTCCGGGACTTCTCTTCATATGAGGAGCTTACGCAGTGGCTGCAGGCCAACGATGTCTCCGAACAGCCGATTTGCGACTATGCCAGCGAGTGGTACAACAAGGCTCTGCAGGTACAGGAGAGCGCCCTCCGGGACGGCTATATCGTCTCGGCCGCTTACTACTACGATTCATATACAGAGACATATATAGTATATTGCCTCGCTATTATTGACGGCGATATCTGGTGCTGGGACCCGGAAACCGACCAGCCGTATGCCGACTACACCCTGGGAAAGGTGAAGTAAACCAATCTTATGACCAAACTGATTGTGGGCCTGGGCAACCCGGGGCGGTCTTACGCCGGTAACCGCCACAATATCGGCTTTATCTGCCTGAGATACTTCGCCCGCGCCCAGGATATAAAGTTCGACCAGAAGAAAGGGCTGGCCCGCATCGGCACCGGGGCGGTGGCGGGAAACAGGGTGGTGCTGGCCCGGCCCCAGACCTACATGAATCACAGCGGACAGTCGGTTAGCCGCCTGGTGCGCAGCTTTAAGGCCAATCCCAAAGACCTGCTGGTCATCCACGACGACCTTGACCTGCCCCCGGCTAAAATCCGCATAAGTTCCGGCAGCGGCTCCGGCGGGCACAAGGGCATTAACTCCATTATCGAAGAGCTGGGCACTCAGGAGTTCACCCGCCTCCGGGTGGGCATCGGGCGGCCGGCTAAGCCCAACCCCAGCGAAGACGATATTATCGCCTATGTGCTCAGCGATTTTACCCCCCCGGAAAAAGAGGTAATCTCTCTGGTTATACCCCGGGTGAGCGAGGCAATCCTCTGCCTGCTCACCGAGGGGCTGACCCCGGCCATGAACAAGTATAACTAGATATCTTTATCTTTACCCCCCGCCTTCTAACGTAAGTTTCATTTCCCATACCCTCCCACCCAAAAAGGTTTCACCTCTTTTCATCTCTTTAACCCCACCCCCCAGAGTAGAGGAATTAGCCCATCCTTAACTCAAACCCCCCAAAAAAGAAAATGATAGAAGTCTAACCTCTATAGGGCGGGAGGGTGGGAAAGTAATACGCCCTCTAAAAATCAGGCCAAGACTCCCCCTTCTCCCCCCACCCAGAGTTTCTAGAGGTAACACCTCTTTTGGGCGGGTGGGTGGGAAGCAAAACGCACGCTAAAAACCAGACCAGACCCAACTCTACTTACCATAACGTTAAAAACAAACCCCAACCTCACCCCGTGCCTGAATTGTTTCCCCCATTTTTTTATAGTGTTATTTTGGTCGCCCTTCTGGACACAACAATGGGGAAGGTGAAGAACCAAGTCACTAAGCCCCCCCGATGGTATAATCCAGCTTCAGGTGCTATAATCGCTATACATGGTAGATAAGCCAAAAACCATCGCCGTCATCGGCGGCGGGCAGTGCACCAAAAAAGAGGCCAAACTGGCTGAAGAGGTCGGCCGAGAGCTAGCGCGGCGGGGCGCGGTGCTGGTATGCGGCGGGCTGGGGGGAGTCATGGAAGCCGCCTGCCGGGGGGCCAGCGCCGGGGGCGGAATCACCGTCGGCATCCTCCCCGGCGATGACAGCCAGGCCGCCAACCCCCACGTGCAGATTCCCATCGCCACCGGTATGGGCTATGCCCGCAATATCGCCGTGGTCAGGTCGGCCCGGGCGGTTATCGCCGTCGGCGGCAGCTACGGCACCCTCTCCGAGATAAGCTACGCCCTGCAGGGCGGCACCCCGGTTATCGGCCTCAACACCTGGTCGCTATCCCGCAACGGCAGGGAGGACAGCTCCATCATCCCGGCGCAGAGCCCCGCCGAGGCGGTAGATAAAGCCCTGGAACTAGCCTCCAAAAAAGGGGGGGGAGTAAAGTGTCAACCATAGAAAGGGTCACCGCCCGGGAAATCCTGGACTCACGGGGCAATCCCACCCTGGAGGTCGAGGTCGAGCTGGCTGACGGCACTATAGGACGGGCGGCAGTGCCCTCCGGGGCCAGCACCGGCAAACATGAGGCGGTGGAGCTCAGGGACGGCGATAAGTCCCGCTTCGGCGGAAAGGGGGTGCTCAAAGCAGTAGCCAACGTCAACGAGGCTATCGCCTCGGAACTAATCGATACGCCGGCCACCGACCAGACGACTATCGACCACAACCTCATCCAGCTTGACGGCACCGATAACAAATCACGGCTGGGGGCAAATGCCATACTGGGAGCGTCGTTAGCCGCGGCTCACGCCGCCGCCAATTTCCTTAATATGCCCCTGTACCGCCACCTGGGCTGGGGCAACTATAGCCTGCCCGTGCCCATGCTCAATATATTAAACGGCGGCAAGCACGCCGCCAACTCAACCGATTTTCAGGAGTTCATGGTGGTGCCGGCCGGAGCCGCCAGCTTCAGCCAGGCCATGCAGATGGGCGCCGAGGTCTACCAGGCGCTCAAAAAAGTACTCAAAGACAGGGGGCTGAATACCAACGTCGGCGACGAGGGGGGCTTTGCCCCCGCCCTGCCCTCCAACAGCCAGGCGGTGGAGGCAGTGCTGGCCGCCATCGAAAAGGCCGGCTATAAGCCGGGCAGGGACTGCTTCATCGCTCTGGACCCCGCCGCCAGCGAATTCTATAAGAACAAGAAATACGTCCTGGCCAGAGAAGGTATCTCCTTCACCAGCCAGGAGATGGTTGAATATTATGTCAAATGGGTGTCCCAGTACCCTATTATCAGCATTGAGGACGGCATGGCCGAGGACGACTGGGCCGGCTGGCAGCTCATTACCCAAAAGCTGGGCGACAAAGTCCTGCTGGTGGGCGATGACCTCTATGTCACCAACGTCAACCGCTTAAGCAAAGGCATCAAGCTAAAGGCGTCCAACGCCATTCTTATCAAGCCCAACCAGATTGGAACCCTTACCGAAACCATCGCCGCCGTGGAGATGGCGCAGCTGGCCGGCTGGAAGGCGGTGGTAAGCCACCGCTCCGGCGAAACCGAGGATACCACCATCGCCGACCTGGCGGTGGGCTTAAACACCGGCTTAATCAAAGCCGGCGCTCCCTGCCGCTCCGAGCGCACTGCCAAGTACAACCGCCTGCTCCGTATTGAAGAGGAGCTGGGAGAAGACGCCTCCTTCGCCGGCACGGAAGCCTTTGACCACTAAAACCGTAGGTGAGATATGATTGAGGTCACACCGGGTATTTATCGTATGCCGTTGCCGCTGCCCATCCCTACCCTTAGCCATATCAATACCTACCTGGTCAGAGGGGATAACGGCTCTCTCCTCATTGACACCGGCTGGAACACGAAAGAGGCCTTTGATTCCCTCAAAAAACAGCTGGCTGACGACGGCATCGACGGCAGAGAAATCTCCCGGATAGTGGTCACCCACGCCCACCCCGACCACTACGGCCTGGCCGGGGAGCTTGAAAACCTTTTCGGCGCCACCCTGGCTTTCCACCACCTGGAAAAGGACTTTATCGAGACCAGGTACGTCAACATGGACGAGCTTATCCAGGAATTAGGCCAGTGGCTGCACCGCAACGGGGTGCCGCCGGACCGCCTCGCCGAACTCCAGAAAGCGTCTCTTCCAATGCTGAGGTTCGTCACCCCCACCCTGCCCGACACAACCCTCTACGGCGGCGAGACCATAACCTGTGGTGACTTCAACTTTGAAGTCCTGCTCACGCCGGGGCACGCCCCGGGGCACATCTGCCTCTATGAGCCGGATAAGAAAATGCTCTTCTCGGGAGACCACCTCCTGCCCACTATTACCCCCCACGTCGGCCTGCACCCCCAGTCGAGCTCCAACCCGCTGGGCGACTACCTCGATTCGCTAAAGCAGCTGAAAAAGCTGGAGGTCGATTTAGTCCTGCCCGGCCACGAGCAGCCCTTCACCGAATTCAAAGACAGGATTGAAGGCATTACCCTGCACCACCAATTAAGAAACGCCGAAATTATGGGCGCCCTCGGCCATGACTCCAAGACGGCCTTCGAGCTGACCACCGAGATAACCTGGCTCCACGACGTCAACGGCGTCGGCTGGTACAAGCTGGGCAACTGGGACAAGAGGATGGCAATACTGGAAACGCTGGCCCACCTGGAAGCGATGAGGGCCAAGGGAGAGCTGGAAAAGTTCAACAAAGACGATATCCGATACTACCGCCTGCCCCAAAAAGCAGAGGGAAATGAATAAGATAGGCATCACCACCACCGTGCCCCTAGAAATACTTATGGCCGCCGGCTACCGGCCGGTAGACCTCAATAATGTCTTTATCGCCGACCCCAACCCGGAAAGATTAATAAATATCGCCGAGCGTGCCGGCTTCCCCCTCAACTGCTGCAGCTGGATTAAGGGCATCTACGGGGCATGTATGGAGCAGAAAATCGACACCGTCCTCTGCGTCACCACCGGCGACTGCTCCAACACCGTCATGCTCATGGAGGTGCTAAAGCTTAAAGGAATCAAGACCATACCCTTTGCCTACCCCACCCGTCCCGACAGCCAGCAAATGCAAGATGCACTGGAAGAGCTGGCAAAACAGTTGAACACCACCCTGCCCGCCGCCGAAAAGGTCAAAGAGGAACTTAAATACTGCCGCCGGCTGGCGCTGAAACTGGACGAGCTTACCTGGAAAAAGGGCGTGGCCAGCGGGGCAGAAAACCACCTCTGGCTGGTCGCCGCCTCGGACTTTAATCAGGACTATCACAACTACCAGAAAGAGCTAAAAGAACTGGTGGCAGAGTGCCTCAAGCGCCCGCCATATCCGGCGGACTGGCTCAAGATAGCCTACATCGGGGTGCCCTCGGTCTACGGGCAGGACCTATATAGATATCTGGAGACAAAAGGGGCAAGGGTGGTCTTTAACGAGATTCAGCGCCAGTTCACCATGCCCCGCCCCGGCAACTCCCTGGCCGAACAATATTCAAACTATACCTACCCCTACTCAATCTATGATAGACTAAAGGACATCTCAGCCGAAATAAAGAAGCGCCGGGCAGACGGGGTCATCCACTATGTCCAGGCTTTCTGCCACCGCGGCATCGGCGATATCATCTTTAAAGACGCTATTAAACTGCCCATCCTGACCCTGGAAGGCAATGACGAATTCCTGCTCACCCACCACCTCAAGACCAGGGTTGAAGCCTTCCTCGATATGCTCCAGCGCAGTCGGCGAAGGACAAAAACACTCCAGGAGGTATAGACATGGCAACCAAAATCGGCATTAACGGCTTCGGGCGGGTGGGCCGCCTCACCCTCAGGGCGGTTAACCAGTACCATAAAGGCAAGCTGGAGGTGGCCGCCGTTAATGACCTGGCTGATGCCAAAATCAACGCCCACCTGCTTAAATGGGACAGCACCTACGGCCCCTACCCCGGCGAGGTAAAAGCAACTGATGACAGCATTATGGTTGACGGCAAGCCGGTAAAGGTACTGGCGGAACGCGACCCGGCCAGCATCAACTGGCGGGATTTAGGGGTAGAGGTAGTCATCGAATCAACCGGCCTCTTCACCGACGCAACAAAAGCGGCGGCGCACCTTAAAGGGGGCGCCAAAAAGGTGCTCATCTCGGCGCCGGCCAAAAACGAGGACATCACCATCGTCCTCGGCGTCAACGAAGAGCAATATAACCCCGAAAAGCATAATATTATCTCCAACGCCTCCTGCACCACCAACTGCATCGCACCGGTGGTCAAAGTACTGTACCAGAGCTTCGGCTTTGAGAAAGGCCTGATGACCACTATCCACTCCTATACCAACGACCAGAAGCTGCTGGACACTTTTCACCGCGACCCCCGCCGGGCGCGGGCGGCCGCCCTCAACATTGTCCCCACCACCACCGGCGCCGCCCGGGCGGTAACCCAGGTCATCCCCGAACTAAAAGGCAAGCTCCACGGACTGGCCTTCCGGGTGCCGACGGCCACCGTCTCGGTGGTCGACCTGGTCGCTGACCTGGAAAAAGAGGTCACCGTGGAACAAGTAAACCAGGCCTTCCAAAAAGCCGCCGCCGGAAATCTAAAAGGCATACTGGAATACTGCCAGGAAGAGTTGGTCAGCATGGACTTCAAGGGCAACCCGGCCAGCTCCATTGTGGACGCCCCGGGCACCATGGTTATCGCCGGCAACATGGTCAAGGTGTTTTCATGGTATGATAATGAATGGGGCTACAGCTGCCGCCTGGCCGACCTGGCCCAATATGTGGTGGGAAAAGGTATGTAGCAGTACTTAGGTGGGAATTGACAATATAGGCCAACCATGTCTAAAATAAAACACTATTCCCCTTTGCGAGGTGAACGATGAAAATAGTAGTTGTAGGTTTCGGACAGTGCGGTTGTAACATTGCCGACCAATTTTATGCCCTCAACAGTCACGCCAAGTCACTCTTTACCCGGCGGATTGAGATTCTAACCGATGCCTTCGCCGTTAACACCGACGAAGCCGATTTGGGCGGCTTCCGCCATATCCCCACCGACCGGCACCACCGGATTGTCATCGGCGGGGTGAGGACCTTCGGCCACGGCGTGGGCAAGATGAATGTCGATGCCGCCAAGATTATCCGGGAAAGCCACTCGGTCATCACCGATAACATCATAGACTCCAGAAAATTCCACGAGACCGATGCCATTCTGGCCATAGCCAGCGGCGGCGGGGGCACCGGCTCCGGCTCCATCGGCTGGGTAGTCAAGACACTCAAGGAAAGGATAGAGAAGCCGGTCTACGCCGCCATAGTGCTCCCCTTCGGCTACGAAGAAAACGGGCTTACCTCCTATGCCGTGACCAATACCGCCACCTGTTTAAAAACGGTCAGCCAGTACGCTGACGCCACTTTTCTGGTGGACAACGAACGGTTCGCCCGCCGGGACAACAGCTTCTCCCGAAATCTGCACCAGATAAACATCGAGTTCGTTAATAATTTCTACGACCTTTTCTGCGCCGGTGAGGAGAAAAGGCTGAAATACCTGGGAAGCAAAGTGCTGGATGCCGGCGATATCAAACAGACCCTGGATGGCATCACCTCCATCGGCCGGGGGCAGATTCAACTGGGCACCTTCCACCGCCTTAACAAGTCGCACTTCCGGGAAGAGGCCAGGGAACACGGCTCCATAGCCGGAGCTTTAGACAAGGCAATAAGCAACCTGTCGGTATCAGTTGACCTGGCAGAGGCCAGGCGAATCCTGGTCCTGCTCACCGCCCCCCGAGGAACTATTACCCTGAGCGCCATAGAAGAGGTGGCGACTCTGTTGCAAGAGCGGGCTCCCAAAGCCGTAGTCAGAATGGGTGACTACCCCCGAAGAGGGAAGGAAGTCTCGCTAACGTTACTGGCTTCCGGATTAGCCAGGGTAGGTCGGGTGGAAAATCTATTCAGCCACGCTACCGAATTATTCAGCAAGCAGGTGGAGATAGACAAAGAAACCCGGGAGCAAGTGAAAGAAATGCATCAAACTGGCGACGAGCTCCCTACTCTGGATTAAATATGTTGACAAGACTATATAACATGTTAAAATGACAGTATTCTGAACTTTGAGGTGAAATATGAAACTAGTGGTTGTGGGGTTAGGACAATGCGGCGGTAGGCTCGCCGATGAGTTTGCCCGGTTAAATAAAAGGGCGCGCGGTCAGCGCGGCATTGAGATAATTACCGGCGCTTTCGCCGTTAACACCGATGCCGCCGACTTAAGCGGCCTGCAAACCATAAGCGGTGACTACCAGCACCGAATCCTCATCGGAGGCCGGAGGACCGGCGGCCACGGCGTCGGCAAGATAAACGAGCTGGGCGCCGAAGTGGCTAAAGAGGACAGCGATAAAGTCGTAGACGCTATCAGGACGGCACGGCACTTCTTCGAAACTGACGCCTTCCTGCTCATCGCCGGTGTCGCCGGCGGTACCGGCTCGGGGGCAATTCCAATAGTCGCCCAGATGCTCAGAGAGCGATATCTGGACAAGCCCATCTACGCCATGGCCGTTCTCCCCTTCGCCCATGAAGAGGAAACCGAGGAAAGGACCGTTTATAATACCGCCACCTGTCTTAAGTCCCTATATCCGACGGTCGACGCCATTTTCCTGATTGATAACCAAAGGTATGTCAGGAAGGACTTCTCACTCAGAAACAACCTGACCCAGATTAACGCCCTGATTGTTGAGCCGTTCTACAACCTGCTCTGCGCCGGCGAGGAGAAGAAACCCAAGCACATCGGAGCCAAGATAGTCGATGCCGGTGACATCATCCAGAGCCTGGCCGGCTGGACTGTAATCGGCTACGGCAAAACGCCGGTGCCGGCCTTCAAGTGGTTCTCCTTCCTATCCAACAGCTTTATAAAGAAGAGCACCGAAACTCACCGTGGCATCCAGGCTATGGACGAAGCCTTAAGCGAGCTGTCGCTCAAATGCAACCCGGCGGACTCGGGCAGGGCTATCTACCTGGTCTCGGCGCCAGCCAAGGAAATGAACATGGACCTGGTCAAAGAGCTGGGAGATTACCTCAGGACCATCAGCCCGGAGGCGGTGATAAGGAACGGCGACTATCCCAGGGAGAGAAGCCTGATTGACGTAACCCTGCTCCTGTCCGAGCTTAATGCCGTGGAAAAGGTCAAAGGCTACTACACCAAAGCCAGCGGCGTTATCCACGAGCTTAAGGGAAGACGGGAGGAGTTCGAGGGCAAGCTCAAGGAAATCGAGGAGGCATCAAAAGACCTGCCCTCACTACTATAGCCTAAAATAGTAGCTCACCAAGCCAGCTTTACTGGTGCAAACTGGTAAAGCTGGCTTCTTTTGTTTAAATAAATAAAATCAGCGCCTATTTAAGACCAAAACCCCTTGGGCAACCGGGCAATATTAGGGTATAATAAGAACAAGCAAATATGACATCCCAGGTCTTTTATCGCAAGTGGCGCCCCCAGACCCTGGCCGAAATAGTCGGTCAGGAACAGGTGACTCAAACATTAAGCAACGCCCTCAACAGCGGGCGCGTATCCCACGCCTATCTCTTCTACGGCCCCCGGGGAACCGGCAAAACCAGCACCGGGCGCATCCTGGCCAAGGCGCTCAACTGCTTAAGCGACGGCAAGGGCGAACCCTGCAACAGCTGCGATATGTGCCAAGCCATAACCGAAGGCCGGGCGCTGGACGTAATTGAAGTCGATGCCGCCTCAAACACCGGCGTTGACGATATTCGTAGCCTGCGCGAGAAGGTAAACTATGCCCCCAACCAGGCCCGCTATAAAGTCTATATCATTGACGAAGTCCATATGCTCAGTAACAGCGCCTCCAACGCCCTGCTCAAGACGCTGGAAGAACCGCCCCCCTATGTCGTCTTTATCCTGGCCACCACCGAAGCCCACAAAGTCCCGGCCACCATCCTGTCCCGGTGCCAGCGCTTCGACTTCAGGCGCATCCCCCGGGCGGACGTAATCTCCAAGCTGTCCCGCATCTGTAAAACCGAAGGCATCAAGCTGGAACCGGAGGGCTTGAACCTCATCGCCAAGAGTGCCACCGGCAGCCTGCGCGATGCCGAAAACCTGCTGGAACAGATGACAACCTACTACGGCACCGAAATCGGCCTCCACCAGGTGCAGGCCATCCTGGGCATTACCGGAGACCAGCGGGCCAAGGAGCTGGTGGGAAACATGGTAGCCGGTGACGTCGCCGGCGGGGTGACAACCATAAACAGTGTCAACAGCGACGGGCTCGATTTACGCCAGTTCAACCGGGAGGTGGTAGAGTACCTCCGGCAGCTGCTGCTGGTCAAGACCGGCTCCGAAGATGCCGTCGACCTCACCGCCGAGGATAAAGCCGAACTAAAACAGCTGGCGGTCAAGACCTCCCTGGCTCAGATATCCAGAGCGATAAAGCTCTTCGGCCAGCTCGAGCTCGGCTTTGACAACTACTCCACCCTGCCCCTGGAGCTGGCGCTGGTAGACTGCATCCAGCCGCCGGCTGGGGAAACCCAAAGCCCGCCCCCCCAGGCAAAGCAGGAGCCTCCCCCGCCGGTTAAAAAGGCGCCGTCAGCCAAACCGCAAGCCAGACCAGAGCCCGCGCCCGAAGCGGTAACCAAGCCTGAGCCCCCGCCCAAAGCGGCACCAGCCGAGCCCCCCCCCCCCCCCCCCCCCCCGCACAAAAACCA
>Ga0315545_1002962_pt1 | contig 14830 bp, 10 predicted proteins | sample SalMarSW160210MG_FD_203096 | JGI IMG/M metagenome (GOLD analysis project Ga0315545, IMG submission 203096) | Salt marsh sediment microbial communities from the Plum Island Ecosystem LTER, Massachusetts, United States - Salt Marsh Sediment SW1602-10 ... | reverse complement strand
AACAGGAGTCCTTAGACAGACAAATCGGGCTGTTATCAGAGAGACCGGCCCGGTTAAAAAGCATTTTGGATTCTCGCTATAGTTTGGATTGGGCCGGTATCCTGGAGGATGTCAGAAGCCGGACACCTGGAGCCGTGCGTATAACCAAACTTTATAGCAAAGGCAATACCGAGATGCACCTGGAAGGTCTTGCGCTATCTTATGAGGTGGTTCGTTTGTTTGTGAAGATGCTGAACGAATCGGATTACATAAGCTCGGCGTCTCTGAATATGAGAAGAGAAGACAAGGCAGGTGGATTAGTGATGTATACGATCAATTGTTCACTGACCCGAGAAAAGAAGAATAGCTGATGTTAATCAACAATCTTACTAAATTGAGCCGTTCATCAAGAAACGCTGTTTCAGCGTCGCTGATTTTGATTGCAGCGTTAGCGATGTATAACTGGATAGTTGCTCCACGTACTAACTATCTGTTAGCAGCGCAGCGGTATGAGTTTGTTATGGAAAACGTAGTAAAGATAAATACATCTATTGAAAACAAGGTTGAGACCAGGAAAAAGAAATTGCAAGAATTGCGCGAACAATCCGCTCAGCTTCAGAGCACATTGTTTACACCTGATCAAGCAAGAGAGTTTTTCAGTGATTTACAGGCCATTTCCAAAGAAACAGGCTGTATAGTTTATTCTGTTAACCTGATAAGCAATGTCCCAAACCCTATTAAAGACGGGCAATTGAAAGATAGCGCCGGTATAGTCACTAAAAGCGCGGTGCTAAGTGTAGTGGGTGTATATAAGAACATTACCAAGTTAATAGAAAGGCTGCAATCGCGTACGCAAAAAGTCTGGATAGACTCGGTAAAGGTTCAAGCTCTCAACAACAATTCGGATCTGCCAAGGTGTGATATAACTATTACAATTTGCGCGCTCACAGACAAGGAGCCTGCCTTATGAATAAACCAAAATTTGTAAAAAAAACCCCTGCTTGCGTTATTTTAACCATCTGTGCAGGATATTGTCTTACACAATCTCACCAGGTGATAGGCGCACAGAGCAAAGCATCGGCCGTTGGTCGTGATAACCCGTTTGCAGATATTCCCAGAGTTGTACAACCCGCCTCGCCGGCAGCTCTTCAAACTTTAGAACCTGTAGTAGAATCGCCGGAGTTGTTTGTTCAGACTATAATGCTTAAATTTCTTGATGCCGAAAGCCTCAAGGATGCTATCGGCAACATGTCCTCTCCCTATGGGATTATAGTGACCAACGCGAAAAACAATTCGTTGATAGTTTGTGATACGAAAGAGAATCTTGAAAAGATATTATCAGAGATCAAAAAGGTTGACAAAACACCGCGGCAGATTATGGTGGAGGTGGTTATCGTCGATGTACAACTGAGTGATGACACTGAAATCGGCGTTAACTGGGATTTCCTCTCTGATGAAATTGAGAATGGCGTGTACCGACAAAACTTCACTACGCGCCTTGGCTCGACCATAAAGAACGAGACCAATACCGGGAATGCTACGGCCTTTAATACCACCGGTCTCGGCGGTGACTTTAGTGTGATAAATAATTCGATTCGCAACGTTGTAGCTATGCTTCAGCAGAAAAAAGATGTCGAGATTATCGCCAGTCCAAGGGTTATGGTCGTAAGTGGTAAGACCGCCTCAATCGAAGCCGTCAGAGAGCTGCCATATAACGAGATAGTAAATACATCCATGGGTGGAAGCATGTCGAGAACCGAGTTCAAGAAAGTTGGAGTCTCGTTGGATGTTACCGCAACGCTGACTGAGGAGGACCTTATTTTCCTCACGGTTGATTCGGAACAGAACGTTACCGTAGGAGAAAGTTTAACCAATGTCCCCATCATTGATACAAGAAATACCAGGAGCGAACTGCTCCTCAAAGACGGCCAACTCGTCGTAATGGGCGGACTCAGGCGAAAGGAAATAACCAAGCAGACCAACCAGATACCGATTCTCGGCGATATTCCGCTGCTTGGTTTACTGTTCAAGTACACTAATACGGTGGTTAACAATACCGAGCTGATTGTTTTCCTCTCTCCCCATATTTACAAGGAAGGAGAGCCGATTCCCGAGGACGCAATGGAAAAGTTCTGGGAAATAAAGGAAAGGCCGATGCCTTCATTGGAAAAGGTCAAAGATGCCAAAAAACAACTGCTACTGGAAGACATAAAGGCCCCGCAATAAAAAATAAGATGTTACTGACGAGTTTATTGGCTATTGCCACGTAAGAGAAGATTTTAGCCGGGAAATCCAGAGGCTCTCAATAATTCAAGAATATTAGCCGGCGGCCAGATGTAAATCCACAAAAAATCCTCAGAAAAAAGACATTCCCAATCAGCATTTTCTAATTAAAATCTGCTTTTTTGTAGAATAATTGTCACTTCAGCCTTAAAATAACTAAAAAATACTTGACATTTTTATCGACAGGATATATTATCGGACGCAAGATTCAGCGGCGTAGCTGATTAGATATAAATAGAGAAGTCCAAATTTACTTTTTTCGCAAGATAAAAGGAGAGGTTGAAATAGTCAGGTTTCATCTAATCAAACACATCTTGTGGCGAAAGAAGGCAAAGCGAAAGGAGAAACTAATCATGAACAAAAAACATTTTTACCCAATTGTCATTCTTTTATTGTTCCTGGCCGCTTGGATACAACCAGTTAATGCAATTGACATCCCTACAGATGAATCGGTAGGCACGTGGAATGCAGGAACGAGGACCTACACTCTGAATACAGATATAACAATTTTATCAGGAGAGAACGGATTGGAGATAAAGGAGGGCGGCCTTACTCTTGATGGTGCTGGACACAGCGTGACCAGCACTATTCCGAATATTCCGAATCCGGATACCAATGGTATTATGCTTTCGGTAATAGACGGCGTCACGGTCAAGAATGTGACTGTCTCGGGATTTGTGATCGGTATTCGCCTGTCCGCTTCTCATGGGAACACGTTGATGTACACTACGACAGTGAATAATTTCCATGGGATCTGGCTTGATTCTTCCGATTACAATACATTGAGCGACAATACAGTTTCGAACAACAAACTTGTGAGTGGTGCAGAGGGGATCGGCTTGCATTCGGCCGAACACACTATAATAAATGGTAATACAATTCAAAATAATTACAATGGGATAATTATCGCAGAACAATCACATTACAACGAAGTCTATAACAACGAATTTAACTACAATGAGATGAGGCAGGCCTGTTTGCAGTCAGGCACTTTCAACCAAATCTACAATAATAACTTCATTGGCGAGAATGTCGACGGCCCGGATACCGTGTATCAGGTCCATGTGAATGGAGGAAATGACAACCAAATCTACAATAATAACTTCATTCGCGGCATCGGTACCCAGTATCAGGCCTATGTGACTGGAGGCTATGACAACGTTTTCAATCTGGAGTTACCAATAGGCGGCAACTACTGGAGTGACTGGACGACTCCTGATGACAACGGCGACGGTATTGTGGATAATCCCTATGTAATAGTAGACGATCCAGAACCATCCGATCGCATACAGGATAATTATCCCTGGACTATTGAGAATGGCTGGCTTACGCCTCCTACGCCTCAAGTTCTGATAGTACAACTGATTGATATGGTCGAGGGAATAAACGCGAAGGAGGGGATTATCAACAGCCTGGATGTGAAGCTGCAAAATGCGCTGAACGCCTTGGATGCCGCGAATGCTGGCCAGAGGCAGGATGCAATCAACAAGATGGAGGCCTTCATTAACGCCGTTGAGGCACAGAGTGGAAACCAAATTGAAGTAGACGATGCCAATGCACTCATTGACTTTGCAGAGTACATTATCGGCATGCTATAAGCTGGTTAGTCTGACCTATGGAAAAACAAAGGGCCGTGAAACTCGAGACAGACGGGCTCACGGCCTTTTTTTAAACTCCAAAAGTCCCCACGGTCTTATAAGTAGACTGATTTTAACAAGGCAGGTAGCTGCCTTGCCATTTTCCGCGGGTTAATCGCATTTTGCTAATATTGCGCCGAATTCAGGCCGATAAAGATTTGTTAAATGACTCTATGATGAAGAAAGTCTAATGAGTTTGGATTATAAGGAATCCTCAGAGGATAAGTAGAGAATGTTCGGATTATCTAAGTCAAAAAAGAAGTCCATCCCGGCCAAGATACTTGTTATCGATGACGAACCTGATTTGGTCAGCACAATCCAATGCAGGCTTGAATGGTGCAAATTCGAGGTTATTACCGCCGGCAATGGAGAAGAGGGATTAGAGAAAGCAGCTAAAGAAAAACCGGACCTCATATTGCTGGATATTGATATGCCGGGTATGAACGGCCACGAGGTGCTCGATCGCCTCAGGAATCGCCCGGACTTACGGGATATACCTGTAATAATGTGCACCGCGCTTTGCGAGGCGGAAGATATAGCCAAGGCTTCATCTTATGGCGTCATGGATTATATTGCTAAACCGTTCGATTTCTCAGAGCTGGTTGAGAAAATTTCCAATGTTTTGGACAACAAAGCATTGAGCGAACACTGAGCAGGGTGAAAAAGTAAGCGAAAAAAGCAAGGCAGAGCCGCCATCCTGATATCACAAGATATTATACATCAAAGAACCGACTCGGTGTTTTGGATTCTCTGCTGATATCTGATAATCAGGACAATCGAGCTGTATTGGAGCTCAAGTGAATTACCAGATTAATGATAAGGTTATGGAAGATACCAGGAACAAAATTTTGCTGATTGAAGACAACAAGCTTGACCAGATGGCTTTTGAGCGCTTTGTAAAGGATGAGAAGCTTCCGTATGATTGCAGGGTAGCGGCGTCCATTTCACAAGCTCACGCTATGCTGACTTCTGAACACTTTGATGTCATAGTTTCTGATTATTCACTCGGGGATGGAACAGCGCTCGATATACTGGATTTAGTAAAGGATGTCCCGATTATAGTTGTGACGGGGGTTGGTGACGAAGAAGTGGCTATCAGGGCCTGGAAGGGAGGTGCTTACGATTATATTATAAAAGACCTCGAACTGAATTATCTTAAGTCTATTCCAAAGATAATCGAAAATGCCATCAATTGCAAGAAAATGAGGGAGGCGCTTGACAGAAAACAAAAGAATCTGGAGGCAATATTTGATGCGACACCTGTTGGCATGCTGTTGGTCGATGGGAATATGAAAGTCGCCCACGTCAACAATGCCATCAAGAAGATAGTGAAGAAAGAATATCGACAAATTATTAATCAGCAGATAGGCGGTGCTCTGAATTGCATTAAAAGTACTTGCAATGAGCATGCAAAGGGGTGCGGATATAACCCAGCTTGCTCAGATTGTCTGCTCCAAGAGACCATAAAAAGTATATTCGATTCCGGACAATCTGTTCGTGATATGGAAATCCATCCTGCGCTTAAAGTTGACAACAAAGAGATTATGCCCTGGTTTCGTATGGGCGTTGAGCCGATAATAATAGACGGCTGCCAATACGTAATCGTTACACTTAGTGACATTACTGAGCACAAAAAGGCTGAGTACGAACGCCAGCTGGCGGAGGATAAGTACCGGGTGATTTTCGAAAATTCGGCGGTTGCAATCACGATGGTGGATGAGCACGAAAGGCTAATTTCATGGAACAGGTTTACAGAGGACCTTCTGGGTATGGACAGAGACGACTTATACCTCAAGCCTGTTCGGTCACTTTATCCTGCAGAGGAATGGGAAAGAATAAGAGCTTACCACCTTAGACAAAAAGGTATGCAGCATCACCTTGTGGAAACCAGAATGATTAAGAAAGACGGCAGTATAATCGAGGTGGATATTTCGCTAAGCGTTTTGACAAATGCCGAAGGCAAAACCTCAGGTTCGATAGGCATCATCAGGGACATTACGGAGCACAAGAAGGCGGAGGAGAAAATCAAGAAGATGATAGATACGAAATCGGGATTTATATCTATAGTTTCACATGAATTACGTACATCTTTGGCCGCTATTAAGGAAGGTGTCTCTATTGTCTTCGATGGTATGGCCGGCCGGCTTAATAAGGAACAAAAGAAATTCCTGAACATCGCGAAAAGGAACGTCGACAGACTCAGTGTTCTGATTAATGACGTCCTGGATTTCCAGAAACTTGAAACCAACAGGATGAATTTGGATATACAGGATAACAATATAAAGGAAGTCGTCTCGGAAGCTCACGAAACAATGGCTCTTTACGCAAAGAAAAACAAAGTTGAGCTGTCACTTGAGCTTGCTGAGGAGCTGTCCGAAGCAAAATTTGACCGTGCTAAAATTAACCAGGTTTTGACAAACCTGGTGGGTAACGCCATCAAATTCACGCCTGAAAAAGGCAAGGTATCTATTAATGTTCATCTCCAGAATGAAGAATTAGTTATAAGTATCAGCGATACAGGTATAGGCATACCTAAAGAGGCTCTTCCGAAAATATTTGAGTGTTTCTACCGTGTAAACCAACGCGATAAAGAAATTCAGGGTACAGGTTTAGGGCTTGCTATTGTTCATAAAATCGTGATGATGCACAGCGGCAGAATTGAGGTAGCAAGTGAGGTAGGCCAGGGCACTACTTTTACGGTCTTTCTGCCACTGGAGCTCAAGCCTATGCAAAAGCTCTTGCCTGCAAAAGCAGATGAAATTTTAAATAATTCTATTGCTCATTAGTGATGGACAGTGCCCACCGCTGAATCGGTTTTAGGGCTAAAGAGATAAAGTGTAACCCTTGTATGGTCATGCTTTCTGCTATCATATCGCATCCTAATAACATAACTTTATCGTCTCAGAACGTTGGGTACTTCAGGGTTTTTGAGCGTACTTGCAGCTTTTTTTTGTACTCCCCAAAAGCACGTGAGCCTTATCACAGAACGCCCCCCAGTTGACAATCGAAAGCACCTCACGGATGCACGCATATCTTGGTACTAAACGAACATCGCGTTTTACGAGAACGATAGCGACAACCAGGAAAAGGCAAGTGGTAGTTAGTAGATTGGACTTGGGAGTGTAGGAAGATCTGCCAAAATCACGCCGTTATGCTGCTTTTGTCCAATACCTTCCGAATAATTGTGGCTATATCCTTCCTGCTGATGGGCTTGGCGATAAACTCTTTTATGCCTATGCTCTTAAGCTCCTCAGGACAGACGTTCTCAGGAAATCCGGAACATAGAATTATTGAAATGTCGGGCCTAACCGAGATGAGCTCTCGGGCCAACTGTGTGCCAGTCATATTTGGCATAACCTGGTCAGTGATGACAAGATCGAACCTATCAGGTTCCTCCTGAAATGCTTCCAGAGCATTGGTACTGCTGGTCTTGGCAACCACGTCAAATCCGAGCCGTTCCAATATCTGCCTTGTAACATCAACCATCATTTCTTCATCATCCACCAAGAGTATCACCTCCCTCTCCTTAGTAGTTGACTTGGACAATTGAGGCTTCTTAATATCGCCGTTTTCAATCTTGGGAAGAAATATATCAAAGGTCGTTCCTTCGCCTGGTGTACTACTAACAGTGATTTCCCCATTATGGCTTTTAATGATTCCATGAACTACAGAAAGCCCCAGTCCGGTCCCCTCGTTCACCTTTTTTGTGGTGAAGAACGGCTCAAAAATTCTTTCTATAACTTCTTTCTCCATTCCACAACCGGAATCACTAATGCTGATCTTTACGTAGTTACCCGGCCCCAGATGTTCATCCCCAATTCTGGTCTCCGATTCAAGATTAACATCCTCAAGGCTGACTTCCAAGAGACCGTCTGCACCTTGCATTGCGTGCGAGGCATTTGTACACAGATTCACCAGCACCTGATGAATCTGAGTTGAATCGGCCAGAACCATACTGGAATCCGCGTGAATCTTTCGACTGATCTTGATTGTTGCAGGCAAAGAAGACCGAAGCATTCCAAGAACTTCCTTGATAATAGAGCTAATCTGTATCGGCTCTTTTTCCTCTTCCTGCTGGTCCTTTCGGCTAAAAGTTAAGATTTGCTTCACCAGCTTTGCTGCGCGGCCAATGCAGGATAATATTTGCTCCAGATTATCCCGCACGGCACTATCCTCTGTAAGATCATCAAGTGACAATTCCACGTAACCCTGCATTGCCCCCAGAATATTGTTGAAATCGTGCGCAATACCTCCCGCCAGTGTACCAATAGCCTCCATCTTCTGTTTCTGGCTGAGTTGAAGTTCCAGCTCCATCTTTTCCTTTTCAGCCTTCTTACGCTCGGTAATATCAAGGCCGTAGGCATTCACATAACCTGATCCTACTATGGGTTGTAAAGTTATGAAAAACATATGGCCATCATTGCAGTTCAACTCATATGTCGCACTACTGCCCAAACCGTAAACCTCCTCTATCCTCTTGCACCAAAGCTCGGGCAGAAGCTGGCCTTCCTGGATTTGCCATGTCTTGAGCACAGGTGAGGCGGCATCATTTGCATAAAGAATTTTACAATCTTGCGTTATCCTGAGAACAGGATTGGGATCTTCGCTCGGAAATTTAGCCAAATTTTTGATTTCTTCAATTGCTCTCTTACTCTCAGTTATGTCTCGGATTATTCCTTGTATAATCTCTTTCCCATCCACCATCATTGTTGAAACGGCAATAGTCACCGTTCTTGTTTGTCCTCTTGTCGTCAATATCTCTGCTTCAATATTGCTGTTCAGGTCCTTACCGGATTCACCTAATAAACTATGATAATGTTCTGCCTTGTCCGCGGGGTAGAGCGTGGTATGATGCTGCCCTACGATTTCCTTTCTCTTTTTTCCAAAGAGTTCCTCAGCTGCCTTGTTGCAGTTTGTAATAACACCACTCTCGAGGTCTATCCACACAATAGCATCCTGCGCATTGGCAAATGCCAGTCTGAACTTGTTTTCACTCTCCTGTAACGCCCTATTTGCTTTCCTTTGCTCAGTAATATCAGATGTGATATGAACAGCTCCAACGAGATGCCCATCATTGTTTATCAAAGGATCTACCTTAATATTTAACCATCTGTCACCGATTTGAAAATCTTTTGTCTCACTGCGGCGAGTTTCACACATGCGTACGAGTGGACACCTCTTTACTGGTTCTGAGGAGCCGTGGAGGAGTTCGCAGCAGCTTCGACCAATGATCTCGTTATACGGTCTCTTCAAGAACCGTGTCATGGCTTTGTTACATTGGAGTATTTTGCCTCCACTCTTATCAACGATACAAACGCCATCGGTAATGGCGTTGAAAGTCTCCTGCCATTCTCGAGCAAAAGTATTAAGCTTCTGCTTTGTCTCTGCGCGTTCACGAAAGCGTTTTCGCATTTTGCGTATAGCGAACCAGGCAAGTGCCATCACAAGCAAAACGATGCTGTTCGTTGCAAAAGCCTCCCGAACCTTCTGCCAATGTTTGTCACGCCGATCTTCCAAAACTTGAAACGCATTGCTGATGTACTCTTTCATTCCTCTATGATATGCCTGCCTTTGCTCTTCATACTCCGGGCTTTGGAGTAAAGCCGCAGCTTTGTCATGTTTTCCCTGATGTACCAGAGCAAGAGCCTCATTCTCCATTGTGTCAAGCTTGTCATTGACAAAGACCATTAAGCCTGCCTCTGCGTTCAAAGCATCCACATCGTCATTTTCAAAAACAGTCCAAATCTCATCGACAGTAGCTTGTACTCGTGGGCCGAATTCTTTGTACCGATTTGCCCACTTCAGATTTCGGGTGGCCGCGGCCATCTTCGCTGACATAGCGAGCACCTCATCACGGTACATGATAGAACCCTCTATTTTGATGAACTGCTGAAGTTGAGTTTCAGTGGTCCTGATATTCACATATGAGTGCCAAGCTTGCCAAGAAAGTCTCGCGAGTATGGTTGCTGCAACCAAAAGGAGCAATACACATCTCTTCGTAGTAAATAAGCCAACTTCTCGAGCTTGATAACGGGATGCAAGGTTTGTTTGTTTGATTGAATGTCTACGACTGTTCATTTTGCAGTCTTTCGCTCCTGTTGTTGCCAGCAATCCTGTTGCCAGATGCGGTTAAACCTTTAGCTGAACCATCCAAATCATGCGAGTCCATGCCTAACAGTACGTTTTCAGTGGCAGTCCCTTTTGGACGCCTTTTAAGCCTGCTTGTAAAAGAGGCTTTTTTATATCAATAGAGTCACACCGATGAATATATCGTGCTAAATAAGGTCATAAGACCGCCGAACAATGCCAGAACTATAAAAATCTTTTCCTACAATTAGATGGGGCAATATGGCGAGCCTTTCGCGCTTTCTTATAGGGCGTACTGCGGCGCTTTCCAGAATCTTTGCTGTCTATCGGACCAAGACCTCGGTTAAAGTCAGAGGCTGCCGATGTCGATAAACTTGGCAGAAAAGAGGAGGATTAGAGTTTAGTTTTAGTAACGAGAATCCATGTAAATTATTCGAAAGGCCGATTAAATGCTCGAGACTGTCGAGTGTCAGAAAGAGATAGTGACTATCAACTCGAGTGAGACTGTTGCTACAGCGGCTATGAAGATGCGAACTAATAAAGTGGCCTGTCTTATTGTAACCGATGGCCAAAACAAGTTTGCAGGAATCGTTACAGAACGAGACATTGTTAATCGGGCGGTTGCCTCTTTGGTAGACGTTGAGCAAACTACCGTAGGTGAAATCATGACACCACAAGTGATTTCATGTCAACCTGGTATTGAGACCAGCAAAGCCCGAGAGATTATTGCTGCAAATCAAATTCGTCATTTGCCTATCGTCAAGGATCAAGTCGTGGTGGGAATGCTCTCGATCCGTGACATTTTGGAGCAGCAGCTGGTTGAAGACCGGGCGGCGGCCGAACAGATCGCAGCGCTACCGAATTGTCTCAAAAGCATAGATATAAATGAAGTCATCAAAATAATCACCCTCGAGGTGCCTAAACTCTTCCAAGCCAAGAAATGTCTGCTTTATCTTCAGAGAAACAGGAACTCGACCCAAGACTCCCCACTTGTAAGCTTCAACGGTTGCGTGTGCTCTGAAGAGGACCTGGAGTGTCTTGAAGAAGCTTGTCCATTTTGCACTGACTGCCGGTTCAGCCATTCCAGTATGTCGCAGGTTTTTGAAGAACACGGGGCCCAATCACCACGAGTTGTAATTCCGCTTACCATTTCTGGCTCAAAAGATCTTCCATCTGACAAAAGTAAAGTGCTGTCCGGGCGGTTATGCATGTGTGATTTGGATCCTTCTGTCGCAGCGAAGAAAGAGCTGATATCCTATAAGGCCCGGTTAGTAAGGGAAGTGCTGAACTCACATCTGACCAACGCAATGTTGTATCAGGAAGCAAGACTAACCTCGCTGACCGACGCCCTGACCGAAGTAGGGTCGAGAAAACTTCTTGAGGATAAATTAGAGGACGAATGTGCCCGTGCAATACGCTACAAGCGTCCGTTCTGCGTAGGAATCGTAGACCTGGACAATTTTAAAACAATCAATGATATACTGGGCCATGCCGCCGGTGACGATACCCTTAGAAAACTTGCTAAATGTATGAAAAACAACAAGAGGACGGCTGACGTGCTCGCACGCTACGGTGGTGATGAATTCGTGGTCCTCATGCCGGAAACTAAAGGCAAGGATGCTTTCATATTACTGGATAGGCTTCGAGCTAAAGTCCAGGAGATTAAGATAGCAAAAGACATATCAATGACAATCAGTTGTGGGATAGCCGAATGGCAACCAGACCGCACTGATTCCGCCAGCGAGTTGATACGCAGAGCAGATCTTGCTTTGTACGAAGCCAAAAGCTCTGGACGAAACTGCGTGAGGGTCTGCGATGAAACCATGTCCAAGCATCTGAAGGCAGGTGAGATTGAAGAGGAGGAGATTAAAAAGCTCAAGATACGCATTGCCGGCCTTTCAGAGCAATCAGAAAAGATGTTCCTTCAAAGCATCTGGGGATTAGTTCAGGCCCTTGAGGCTAAAGATGCTTTTGCCAAAAGACATTCCGAAAATGTAATGTATTACTCGGTCGGTATTGCCAAAGCTATGAAGATTGCTCCAAAACAGACTGAAGTAATCAGACGAGCAGCCATGATTCATGACATAGGCAAGATCGGCATACCAGACGCCATTTTGTCCAAACCGGGCGTGCTAACACGCCGAGAACACAGCGTTGTTGAGCAGCATCCACTTATCGCGGTCCGCATCTTGAGTCGGATGGAGTTTTTGGAGCGAGAAATGGCCATCGTTCGGCACCATCATGAGAAATGGAATGGCCAAGGTTATCCGGATGGTTTATCTGCTGCTTCAATACCGCTTGGTGCCCGCATTATGGCTGTAGCTGATACCCTTGATGCCCTTACCTCAAATCGTTCCTACCATAAATCAAGGTCTGTGGCGGAGGCAATTAGTATTCTAATTGATTCAGCCGGTTACGAATTCGACCCTAAGGTTGTCAAAGGGGCGGTCGACTGGGTAGAGAAAACCAGCAGTCAACTAAGCAAGAAGTTAGAAGATCTCACTCCAGACGATTTGGTGGATTCACAAAAACATCCAGACCATAGCTCGCTGGGATCAGCTGTTGCTGGCGTAGCAACTTGAAGCGGACGATCGTAATTTGCATTATTTGTTGACCAATCTTTTAAGAACCTTGTGTAATCGAGATACGCCAAAGTATCTTGCCAAATCAGCCCTGGCTTCGTTACCATTTGTACCAATTAACCCATGCCACTCGAATGTTCTTTGAATTCCCCCTGTTTTAATCTGAGCAAGTGATTTTTTATGCTGTTCTTGAGCTTTGGGAGCGGCTTACGGGCGTTATGTGAGAATCCACAAATAGACTTAACTGCCTTTTCTTCTCACAATCACCAAATCCAAGCCGAGCAATAAACAGTCAGTTTTTGTATAGCCTACAGACCTTATCCGTTCTTCTGCCGACGTTTATTGCCCTCCATCCTGCCATTCTCCGCAATAACCGTTTTCGTGGACTTCAGGAATGCGGTATAAAGTTGCTATTTTCCCCTGTTTATCAACCACGCAAGCTTGTGGCGGATAACGATGGCAATAACTTTTTGAGCCGCTCTTGGCAAAAAATTTGCAGTCTTTACATTGGTTTTTTGTATTATCCATTTCTTACCTCATTTTCTCAATATAATTCAGAGAGGATAACATCATATATTACTTCAAAGGTAATTATTACACAATTGTAAGCTTTCCTCGGTTTTTTTCAAAATATATCTTTCAATTGCCGGGTTGTCGCGATACGCGTTTCGCACGCAAGAATGCTATCGAGGTGATAGTGTAGGAGGTGACATTTTTTATCCTGAGAAACAATCGGATATTAGTACGAAGGTTGAAATTTGCTGAGAAAATCTTTTAAGAATCATTTGCTCTTAACAAGACTCTTTTTCTTCTCATCTGAATGCTTTTTCCAATTTCTTGTTTTACCGACTGCGCAGGGGCTGGTGGGCTCATATTCCGCAACATAATTTTTGTTTAGTATTCCTGCTATTTCGGATGCTGATATATCCGGGGAGCAAGACTTCAAGACCTCGCCGACCTGCTTATTCAGCAGCCCATCAGGACGCTTCTTCACTGTTTCTTTGAAAGTTTGAGCTGCTAAACATTTTGTTGCCAGTTTCGCTGTATTTCGAAGACGCTCCACTGTCGGGATCGCTGTAGTATCGATAAAGTTAACACACCAAAAACCAAGGTCATGACTTTTTTCTGCTCTGTCCTTGTCCTTTTCAATTTGCTGTAAAAATTTGACGGAACGCAAAAAGTCGTTCCATATCTTCTCGAGTGACTTAGCGATATCGGGAATATATAAGTGGAACGCATCCACAATATCTTCAAACCGTCTTCCGTTCTTCTTATCCTTGAAAAATTTCAAAATGTAAAAATCTGAGAACCAATCTGAAATCCACTTTTTACGGAAAGCGGCGGTGGTGCTTGCAAACCTCCCCCTTTGTTTCTCGGTCCACTCCTCCATACCATCGGCAATCCGCTCCAATGATTCGACTGCCTGTGCTAATTCTTCGTGATTTGTGTTGTTAGCCTTTTCCATACCTTGTTAGAATCCCACTCATTATGATTTGCGAACTACCCTAAGAACAACAATTGTATTTACAGCTACCATAGTCAGTATAAGAATCATCACTGTCCGAGTAATAGTCACTATCATCTATTTAAATCTTAAGAAATGAATTGAAGAATGCAAAAAACAAGATGTTTTCAAAGTCATTAAAAGCCATTTCACAACCTCAGTCTTTATTTATTGTCATTATAGGACTCAAGTAAACTTATCTATCGAAAGGAGATTTTTCGATGGCCAAGGGACGATGGGAGCTAACAAACGAACAATGGAAAAAGCCGAATCATTATTACCAAAACGCGTCGGCGGGACCAAGATTCGATAATAATACTGACTTTGCCTTTTTCGAACGCTTCTCAGTCGGCCAACGGGACTATACCAAAATTATCTCTATCTCCCTTTTCTTGCCCAAAAATGTGGATAATTCGCCTTTGTACAGCTATGTCCGAAAATTTGTCTTTAAGCCAAAGATGCTTGCTTAGGACTATCTAAAAACCATAATTTTTTTGCCTCAAAAATCCTTTTCCATATCAATCATCTGCAAATCTGGAGTACGCCCAACCTAAATATTTTTTGTAATTGTGAAAAATTCTGTGGTTAAGATATAAAAAAGAAAGGCCTCTTTGCCGATGTAATAAAGATAACATATGAGCAATAAGCCTAAATGGTGAAATACGTTGTTTTATAGGTCTGTTACGAGGCCCAATTTTCTATTCGAAGATATGTGTTTAATAAACATAAAAATCCGAAAAGCAAAAGAAAGTAAGGTG
>Ga0315545_1002960_pt1 | contig 14832 bp, 6 predicted proteins | sample SalMarSW160210MG_FD_203096 | JGI IMG/M metagenome (GOLD analysis project Ga0315545, IMG submission 203096) | Salt marsh sediment microbial communities from the Plum Island Ecosystem LTER, Massachusetts, United States - Salt Marsh Sediment SW1602-10 ... | reverse complement strand
GAAGCAATATCAAATGTTCAAAATCCCAATTTTCAGAACAAAAAAAGCGAATACCTGTCGACTGTTGCACTTCTGTTGTTTTAGTCATTTGAATTTTGGTAATTCGATTTTGTTTCGTGCTTCGATATTCGGATTTCGAATTTAACGTAATTAACATAAGGTTCTATATAACAAAAGGTTATCAATGTCAAATAAATCTAAGTAGCGCTGTAGTACTAAAACCGGTGATTAATTACAGTGCGGCTGTTATAATGTACCAATGCCGAGATTAAATAAATAACTCAAACTGACCGATTTACTAACATTATTATTGATAAGTCTTTTATACGCCTCAGGCGTATTAATTTGCAAAGACATATATCGCCTTGTCATTCTGAGCCTTTCGCTCCGCTCAAGGGTAAACTCCACGAAGTGAAGCGAAGAATCTGGCCAGAGAAAATATGGGTTTTCTTTTGCTAAAGCCGGATGCTTCGCCTTTCGGCTCAGCATGACAATAAAAACGGTCAGTTTGAGTAAATAATTACATAAGGAGTAAAGTAAAATGTCAAAAGCAGACATCGGCCTGATTGGTTTGGCGGTAATGGGCAAAAATCTAATCCTTAATATGGAAAGCAAAGGCTTTACTGTAGCCTGCTACAATCGAACGCTATCAAAAGTTGATAACTTTATCAATGGCCGAGCAGAAGGTAAAAACATCATCGGCTGTCACTCAATCGAAGAATTTACCGCAGCGCTGAATAAACCTCGCAAAATAATGCTTATGGTAAAGGCCGGCAAGCCCGTTGACGACTTTATCGAAAAGCTATTGCCGCACCTTGAGGATGGTGACATTATAATTGACGGCGGCAACAGCCACTTTCCCGATACAATTCGAAGAACCAAATATGTCGAGAGCAAAGGCAAATTGTACATCGGCACGGGTGTATCAGGCGGCGAAGAGGGAGCGCTTAAAGGACCATCGATAATGCCGGGCGGGTCGCCTGCTGCCTGGGAGCATGTCAAACCTATCTTCCAGAAAATTGCAGCAAAGGCCCCCGACGGCCAACCATGCTGTGAATGGATGGGTGAAAATGGGGCCGGCCACTTTGTCAAGATGACACACAACGGCATTGAGTACGGCGATATGCAGATGATCTGCGAGACATATCAGATGATGAAAAAAGGTCTCGGTATGACCAACCAACAGATGCACGAGATTTTCGCTGAATGGAACAATGCTGAGCTTGGCTCGTATCTCATCGAGATAACGGCAGACATCTTAGGACATAAAGACGAAGACGGCAGTGAAGTCATAGACATTATTCTGGATACCGCAGGCCAGAAAGGAACCGGCAAATGGACCGCAATTGAGGCCCTTAACCTGGGTCAGCCATTGACGCTTATCGGCGAAGCTGTCTTTGCTCGATGCCTCTCAGCCCTGAAGGAAGAACGCGTGGCTGCCTCGAAGGTACTCAAAGGACCGAGGGCAAAGTTCAAAGGCGATAGTAGTAAATTTATTGAAGATCTGCGAAAAGCCTTATACGCATCAAAGATTGTCAGCTATGCACAGGGCTATCAACTAATGCGTGCCGCCGCCAAAGAGTACAACTGGAACCTTAACTATGGTGGCATTGCATCGATCTGGCGAGGCGGCTGTATTATTCGTTCGGTGTTCCTCACAAAGATAAAAGAAGCCTTTGATAAAAAACCTTCTCTGGAAAACCTGCTGCTCGACCCGTTCTTTAAGCGTGCGGTCCAAAAAGGCCAGACCTCATGGCGACGAGTAGTTAACACAGCAGTCAAGCTCGGCATTGCCATGCCGGCGGTGAGTTCTGCTCTGACCTTTTACGATGGCTACCGCGCTGAACGTCTGCCAGCTAATTTATTGCAAGCCCAGCGGGACTACTTTGGCGCTCACACATACGAGCGATTGGATAAACCGCGAGGCGAATTCTTCCACACAAACTGGACCGGCCGAGGCGGTGAAACCTCAGCTTCAACCTACAACGTTTGATACTCACACGCCAAAACAGAGGGAATGGTACAAAACGCAATAGTTAATTCAAACGCTTGTGTTTGAAGATGGTCGATTTGTTTTTCAAGATATATACGATAATGTCCGCTCTGCTGACAATACCCACGAGCCTGCCTTGATTCAGCACAGGGACGCGCCGGAAATTGTTTTCTATAAGACAGTCACAAATATCAAACAAGCTATCGTCCTGGTCGAAGCTCACCACCTTTTCGGTCATAATGTCCGCGACTTTTATATCCTGTGGTTGGGGATGATACAACAGCTTTAGAACATCCTTTTCCGATAGGATACCTAAAAGATTCATGCAGTCATCAACAACAGGTAGGCCGGTGATATTCTTTGTCGCAAGAACCTCTACCACTTGATAAATTGGTGTATCCTTCCTGACAGTTAGCAGACCCCACTGCATGATGTCCTGTGCCAGCGGGCTGTTTTGATGTTTCGTGGATTTGACAGCCGACGATTTCTTTGGTTTGAATCTATCCTTATTAGCTCGAATAAGATCGGCTCTACTGACAATACCTGCGAGTCTGCCCTGGTGCAATATAGTGACTCTGCGAAAGTTATTATTTGTCAAACATTCGCATATATCAGATACACTGCCATCGATGTCAAAACTGACAACGTCTTTGGTCATATAGTCTTCAACATTACCCGGCAGAAACTCGGAATCGTACAGTAATTTCAACACATCCTTTTCAGAGATAATTCCTGCTAAGCCCACATCATCAACGACGGGCAGACCACTGACGTGCTTCTCAGCCATAATTCCTATAGCTTTATATACCGATTCCTCTCTCCTGACGGTTATCACGCCACATTGCATTATATCTCCGATTCTTTGAGGCTCGGTTTCCTCGAGCGTTGAAGAGTTATCGGTCGATCTACTGTCTTTGCCCATTTGTGAGGGTCTTTCGCTCGCCATGGTATTTCTCCAAAAAAACGTCTTTTTCAACACATCACGTCCATTCGTTAGACGGTTTGTACCATTTGATAGCGGACGTCTTTTTGCACTACTTATATCGGCCTATTACCCCTGTTGCTTTACAGGGTATCTTCGGCCTGCGGAGAAAACCGAACAACGCTTCCGATAAATAGCTATGCAATGGGAGCTTGTCGATCAAGGACGAGAGGCAGAGAATGTTTCCGATAGTTGGCCGATTTCGCTGAGCAGCTTCTCGATCGTTCGTTTGCTCTTACCCCAATCGTACAGTTGGCCAGGCACCTCGGTCTCTGCTATCAATCCGGTGCCGGTATCCTCCGCTACAACCGCCAGGCGAATCGTGCCCTGCCAGGCCCACATGCTCGAAGGAAGAACGGCTTCAATCATGCAGGATTGCTGCGTCTCGGATACCGACTGTATCTTCATACAGTGCTTGGCCAGTGAACAAATTGTCCCTAGAAGCACATGGCCAAAATTATGAGGTAGGTGCATTTGTCTGGCTTTGGTGGTCTTAATGCCAATCGCTACGCCCAGTTTACTGCTGACCTTGCCGAGAGCCTCCATCGGGATAGATACAGGCATAACAGTCTGGGCAATATTCAAGAATTTATCGGCGCTTAGGAATTCACCCTTTGCCTGATTTGCGTATGAAGCAATAATTTCCTGACATTTGGGATCGGCGATTATCTGCCGATACGAGGTGAAACCGGCTATACCTTCCTGACTTACAAGCTGCGCGCCACACTCCGAGCAAAACCGTCCGGCCACTTCGCTACCACAGTTCGAACAGAACATTTTTGCATCTCCCTAACTATCTACACAATTTCATGAAAAACCAGCTTATAGCAATTGTATCGGCTAAACACATTTGGTATTTTAGGCAGAAAAACTAATACTAAGTTACTCGTGATTCAATGAGTTGTCATTCCGTACACATTTGGCTGCACTTGAGGGCAGGCTTTGATGCGGAATCTGGATTCCTGCCGTGGCGGATTGACATTCCATAATCGAACCCTAAGGCCGTAAAGAGAACTCAAAACAAGGAAGATTGTTATGTATAAGATTTTTATGCTAATTGCCCTGCCGCTGCTGGCAATCGCGTGGATAGCTTATTCGATATGGATGCGCAAGGTCCGTGAAGAAGAAAAGAAAACAGGCAAAGCCACATCTCAACGCCTGCAAAAAACCAGAAGCGAAGTAGCTGACTGGGCCAAGAAAATGGCTCAATACCAGCCACCAAAACGCAAAAAGCCCGGCCAAAATAGCCAACAAGAAAACAAGGAAAACTCAACCTAACCAATCCAAGAGCATTTGAAAGCGAGCAAAGCTAATGACTGAGAAATTCTTAAGCAATGATTTTCTACTGCAAAATAGAACCGCCAAGGTCCTTTATCACGAACACGCCGAGAAGATGCTTATCTATGATTATCATTGTCACCTGCCGGCTGATCAAATTGCCGCCGACCATAGATTCGATAACCTCACGCAGGCCTGGTTAGCCGGTGACCACTACAAATGGCGAGCAATGAGAACCAACGGCATAGCTGAAAAATATATTACCGGCAGTGCAAGCGATTTTGAAAAGTTCGAAAAATGGGCACAAACTATCCCGTACTGTCTGGGCAATCCCCTTTATCACTGGACGCATCTGGAGCTGAAAAACTACTTCGGCATAAAGGACAAATTGCTAAATCCCAACACAGCCAGACAAATCTACGAGCGCTGCAGCGAAATGCTGAAAACGCCGGAATTCGGTGTTCGCAACATGCTGCGTAAAATGAATGTCGGGCTCGTCTGTACGACCGAAGAGCCGCTCGATTCGCTGGCAAATCATAAGAAAATCCGCAAAGACGGTTTTGAAATAAAGGTGCACACTGCCTGGCGTCCCGACATGGCTATGGCTGCCGAAGATATTGGTAGCCTTAACGCGTGGATTGACAAACTACAGGAAATCATCGACACAGAGATAGTCACATTTGATTCATACATAGAAGCAATTCGCAAGCGTCATGACTATTTTCACGAGAATGGTTGTCGTCTTTCCGACCACGGCATAGAAACAGCTTACGCTGAAGACTATACGAACGCTGAAATAAACAAAATATTCGACAAGATAAGTTTGCGTAAAGAACTTGATGTGTCAGAATGCCTGAAATTCAAGTCTGCAATGATGTTTGAGTTTGCCCTGATGGATGCTGAGGCAGGCTGGGTTCAGCAGCTTCATCTCGGCGCCCTCAGGAACAATCGAACACAACTTTTCAAGTCGCTCGGCCCAGATACCGGCGGTGATTCCATTGGCGACTTCGAGATAGCCAAATCTCTGTCGAAGTTTCTGGACCGTCTCGATTACCAAAACAAATTGCCCAAGACCATACTTTACAATCTTAATCCCAGAGATAACGCCCTGCTTGCAACAATGATTGGCAACTTTCAAGATGGCTCTACTCCTGGTAAAATGCAGTTTGGCTCAGCATGGTGGTTTCTCGATCAAAAAGACGGCATCGAGGAGCAATTACGCGTGCTTTCAAATATGGGGCTTCTTAGCAGATTTGTCGGAATGCTGACCGACTCACGAAGCTTTCTCTCGTATCCCCGGCACGAATATTTTCGGCGGATATTGTGTAACATGCTCGGCAGCGATGTTGAGGCAGGTCTTTTACCCAATAACCTGGAACTATTGGCAAAAATAGTCGAGGACATCTGCTATAACAATGCCAAAGACTATTTCCCGCTGGAGCACTCTTTGTAAGGTCAACCAGCTCCTGCAGCATATGCGACCTAACGGGCGATGTGTGACTGGTTTTAAGATGCAGATAAAGGTAGAAGCCACATCGCCAAATTCTTCCACAATCCTTGGGACGATTACACGTGCATCATTCTGTTGATTTAAGTGTCGTTTGTTGTTATAATTATGAAAAGCTTTCTTACTGATGTTATGCTTTCGAGCCTGTTCGATCCACAAATCTTAGACCATAGTCTACGATTCAATTCGTCTGCGAGGAATGAAACAGTACACCTCAGGCGTATAAAAAGGTAACCGAATCTATGAAAACAGTTCTGCTTGTGCTAGTGTTGATTATACTCCCGATGACTTTTGCAATTGCGGACCATTCTCACAGTTACCTTAAAGGCCAATACCAAATCAATTCAAAAGACGTTCAGGTTCTATCTGAGAAGTGGTTGTTTACTATGGATGATACAACCAACTTAGACGTTAACAAAGATGAAAGTATACTGCAATTTTCACTTTTGGCAGAGAACCTGCTCACAGAAAATAGCGACATAAAACTTGTGATAAATGAAATCGTAGCGAAAAACGATGGCTTCGTTCAGGATGAAAATGGCGATTATGATGACTGGATAGAGATTTACAACTATGGCGATAGCGCTGTTGATATCGGTGGTATGTATCTTACGGATGATATATCCCAGCCAACTAAGTGGCGGATTCCCGACAATGTCCCCTCTGTCACCACCATAGCTGGACACAGCTACTTACTAATCTGGGCTGATGACGAAACCAGAGAAGGCCCGTTGCACGCAGCCTTCAAACTCGATGCAAGTGGTGAACAGATCGGTCTATTCGATACCGACGGCCAAACGCTCATTGATGCAGTTACATTCGGACCACAGAACGCAGATGAGTCCTACGGACGCTATCCCGATGCCAGCGATAACTGGCAGGTTCTAAGCAATCCCACCCCAGCTGGAGCTAACAAGGTTGAGCCTATCCAGGTCGTGATCAATGAGATCATGTACCATCCATATCATAGCTTGTATGGGCCGGAGCCACTCCGGCTTGAGTACATAGAATTGCTTAACCTTGGAACTGAACCAGTCAGTTTATACTGGTGGCGATTTACAGGTGGAATAGATTTTACCTTTACAAATGATGTTATACTTGGTGGCGGGCAGTACCTTGTTGTTGCTGCGGACATAAACGCCTTTAGCGAAAAATATCCAGATGTCAAAAACGTCTTTGGCGGTTGGCATGGTCATTTGAGCAATTCCGGTGAGACTATTGAATTGGTTGATGATAATGGCACAAGGATCGACCGGATTCGCTACGCCGACCAGGGCGATTGGGCTGTGCGGCAGCTCGGGCCATTGGATTTTGGCCACCGAGGTTGGGTATGGTCTGATGAACACGATGGTCTCGGCAAATCGCTTGAGCTGGTCAACCCAACACTGGGCAATAAATACGGACAGAATTGGGCTGCGAGCGACGTTAACGAAGGTACACCCGGCGTGGCCAATTCTGTTACTTCCGACGATGTCGCTCCTTTAATTTTGAATGTGGGGCACTTTCCTGTCATACCTGACTCGAACGAGCCGGTGGCAGTGACAGCTCGCATTATCGATGAAGCGAGTTCTGGAATAACGGTGACATTGTATTATCGTATTGACAGTTCGGTATATGAGGAGGGTGTGTACGCACATTATGACCCGAATGGCTACAGCATGGTAGCAATGTTTGACGATGGAGCGCACGGTGATGGTGGCGCAGATGACGGCGTATATGGGGCCTGGGTACCTTCACAACGCCATGGTACAATTGTTGAGTTTTATGTCGAAGCGAGTGATTCTGGAGCTAACTCACGGACTTGGCCTGCGCCGAGCCTTGTGGATGGCGAATTTCAGCAGGTAACGAACGCTCTGTACCAAGTAGATGATTCGTTCAATCCAGATGCTATGTGGGTCCCCGGCAGTCGGCCGCTTTACTACATCATTATGACAGGGGCAGAGTTGGGAGAGCTTAACGATATCGGGGATAGAAATTATCAGGGTGATATATTTGCAGCCGAACCGATGAGCAATGCCCAGATGAACGCAACTTTTATTAGCATTGACGGCATTGGCACTGAAGTAAGGTACAATGTTGGTGTTCGTAACCGGGGTAACCGTAAACGAGCTAATCCACCTATGTCCTACCGTGTGAACTTCCGCCATGACCAACCTTGGGAACAGGTTACAGCGCTGAACTTAAATAGCAAGTACCCTCACCTCGAATTGATGGGCAGTATTTTGTATCAAATGGCGGATCTACCGGCTGCTGACGTTACCATTGTTCGGCTCAATGTAAATGGGCAGGAACCTGCTCAGAGAGATTTCGTCCGTACCTTCGGTGCGTATAGTGCCGTGGAAGTGCTGGATGCTGATTGGGCTGATAAGCACTTTCCGGATGATAGTGCCGGCAATTTGTACCGCTGCACATACTACAGCGATGGCATCCATGAAAGAACCTTCGCCGATCTTGATTACAAAGAAGATCCTGGACAAACACCCGATCCTAACGACTATCGCCTGAACTATCCAAAGCAGACAAATGAATCGGCCGACGACTGGTCAGACCTTTTTATCCTGATAGACAAGCTTAATAACAATAGCATTCCGGACTCCGACTTTGTTTCAGAGGTAAGTACGGTTCTTGACCTTGAGAAATGGATGCGCTATTTTGCCATGGATTCTATGATCGGTAATCGGGAAGGCGGCCTATCTACTGGAATTGGTGATGATTACGCGATGTATCGTGGCGTGATAGACCCTCGATTCAAGCTCATACCGCACGATATTGACACTATACTTGGCCGGGGCGACCAGTCGTATCAGCCTCAGCGAAGCATTTTTGTCTATGATGATGTTGATGGCTTGCGCCGGTTATTTCGTCATCCCGATGTAGTAAAACTTTACTATAAGCAATACCAGGACTTGGCAGAGACTATTTTTGCATCAGCCAGCTTTGAACCACTCGTAGATTACCTGTTAGGCGATTGGGTTTCGGATTCTGAAATAAATGGTTCTCGCGGAATCAAGCAATTCGTTATAGATCGTGTCGATAGTGTACTTTATGGTGGCTATCCTCAGATCGATGACAATCCTCAGATACCACAGGATTTTACAATTACCACTCCACAGCGAGATGGTGACTATACCTATACAAGCCACAACACTGTCACACTTTCCGGCACCGCTAACGCAATCAAGACTCGTTCTGTACGTGTTAACGGTCTGATAGTACCCGAGGCCAAATGGTTGCAGAGAAATGGAACCTGGTCAATAGATGGCATAACCCTAAAACCCGGCATCGATCGCGTTATTGTTCAGGCATTTGACGGTCCCAATGGTACAGGCGATGAGGTTGGGCGTGGATACATTGACATCTGGTATGACAATGGTCACACTACAGAGATTTCAGGTACACTTGCTACTGATATGAGCCTGGATTCTGACTCCGGGCCGTGGTTAGTAACGGATGATTTGATTGTGCCCGAAAAAGTGACACTGACCATAGAGCCAGGCACAACAGTATTTTTTGAACCTGATATTAGGTTGGCTATCAATGGCCGTCTTATTGCAGAAGGTACACAGTATTACTTGATTCGTTTGACCAGAACGCCTTGGACCGATGGCACATGGAACGGTCTGCAGTTTATCAATTCTTCGACCGACAATCGCATAACGTATGCCGTAGTCGAATATGGAAGAACAGATGATGGTACAATCGGCCTTGAGAATTCAAATCTTTTACTTGAGTACGTCACGCTGGATAATACGGACCTGCGCCGTATCCGCTCGATTAACTCGTCATTGGTCGTGCGTAACTGTGTGTTCACAGATATTTTTGAACCTAATCAGCCACCGAGCACCGACAATCGCAGCGAGCACATATGGGGTGGCGGCATCCCTGAAGACGGCATGTTCGTCATCGAAAACAACATCTTCGGCACAACAAAAGGCCACAACGATTTAATCGATTTTGATGGTCCCTCGCGCCCGAATCCGATAGTGCAAATTCTTAACAACGTCTTCCTTGGCGGTGGTGATGATGCACTCGATCTCGAAGCCGACGCCCACATTGAAGGCAATGTTTTCATGCACTTCCATAGAGATTCATATAATACGGCTGTTGGCCATTCCAATGCGATCTCAGCAGGCAGAGCAACGCACTATGTGGTTGTCCGCAATATCTTTTATGATTTTGACCACGTAGTGTTTATCAAAGACGATGCTTTTGTAACCTTTGTCAACAATACGATTGCAGATGTGGATATGCCTGCTCTTTATTTTGATCTACAAGGACATACGACAAGTCCAGGCCTTGGTGCATATCTGGATGGCAATATTTTCTGGAATGCGTCACTTCTTTTTGACGAGGTGACCGATGCTACAGAACTGGCCGTTAATCATTCAATCATTCCATCAGAGTTTCATTATCTGGGTCAGGGTAATATCGATGCTGATCCGCTCTTCGTTGATCCAAATGGTGACTTTCATCTAAAGCTGGCTTCACCGGCAATCGGCACAGGACCTTGCGGACTCAATATGGGAGCGTACGTCCCCAGCGGTGCTGCTATCTGCGGTGAGCCGAGCAAAATCACCTACCGCACCGAGGCTGTACTTACCGTAGGTGGGCCTGGCATTACACACTACAAGTGGAGCCTTAACGACCCAAACGGCCCCTGGAGCGAAGAGCAACCTATAGATATGCCAATTGAGCTTGTGGGCCTTGTTGACGGGCAGTCTTATACAGTCTACGTTCTTAGCAAGAGTTCAGCCGGCATTTGGCAGGAAGATTCCACCGCATCACGAACCTGGACAGTGGATAGTTCTTACTGGCGATTGGTCATCAACGAGATATTAGCAAGGAATGAATCTTTCTTCGAACAGGATGGAATCTATCCCGATCTTGTCGAGTTGTATTATGATGGTCCTGCTGCGCTTGACCTGTCCGGCATGAGCGTCACCGACGACAAGAACGATCCACGTAAGTTCGTTTTTACCTCAGGAACAACAATTGAGCCTAGCCAGTATATGGTTCTTTACGCCGATACCAATGCGGTTGGGCCAGGCATACATCTTGGCTTTGCCCTCAATGCAAATGGAGAGGGACTTTACCTTTATGATAGTAGTGGTGTGCTGCTTGATTCGGTGGAGTTTGGTCTGCAGTTGCCCGATCTTTCTATCGGCAGGGTCGGATACGATGGCAATTGGCGCCTAACGGTACCGACCTTCGCAGCAGAGAATTTTGCTCAGCCGCTCGGTGATCCTGATACGCTTAAGATAAATGAATGGTTCACAAACGGCCAGGTACTATTTGAGGACGACTTTATTGAATTATGCAATCCAAACGTCTTTCCGGTGGATTTAAGTGGTCTTTACCTTACCGACAATCCAGTAACCCAGCCTGGTAAGGCTCGACTTGGTCCACTTAGATTTATCGCAGGCGAAGGTTTCGCTACGTTCACGGCTGATGACAGCAACAATCCCGGCCATGTAACTTTCAGACTCTCTGCCGATGGTGAGATGATAGGCTTGTTCGATGCTAATCTAAATCCCATTGACAAAGTTATCTATGGCCCACAGACGACCGATGTCTCGCAGGGCCGAACCCCCGATGGCTCAGATAATTTTGAGTTCTTCGATCTGCCCACGCCCAGCACATGCAATCCAGTAGGCGCCATTATTAGCGTGACCAACCTTGTTGCTATCGACCATCTCTGGTCTTATGAGCAGACGGACACGGCTATGCCTGCAACTTGGATTGAGCCTTATTATGATGATTCTTTCTGGCTGAGCGGACCTGCGCTTTTATACGTTGAGGACTCTGATTTGCCAGCGCCAAAGAATACAAATCTTACGCTCGGTGCGATGACTTATTATTTCCGCACTCACTTTAATCTGGACTTTGCTGCCTGGGACGTAACACAGCTTGAGCTTAATTGTGTCATTGATGATGGAGCAATTTTTTATCTTAATGGCTATGAAGTGCTTCGGCTTGGTATGGCTGAGGGTGAGATTGAGCATACAACGACAGCCTACCGTACTGTGGGTGATGCCGATTACGAAGGTCCCTTTGTGATTTCCACAGATTATTTACTTGAGGGTGATAATGTTATCGCGGTGGAAGTGCATCAGACCAACAGTAGCAGCAGTGATATTGTCTTCGGCTTAGTCCTACAACTCCATTTCAGGTTGAAAAGCACGACAGTGTATAGCAGATAAATCAATCCCCATCTTACCCAATTGTCTCAGCTTTTTCCTTATATGGCAACGGCACAGTCCCACAACTCAAGAGTAATCCGCCACTTTGGACGATGTGTCATTTATTTGGGTATTCCGGCAGCTTTGCAACGGCCTGGGTCTTGCGACCAGCTTTGAGGCAGGAATAAATCGCCATCCAAAAGACAGTGGAGATCACCGGCGGTATAATCGAGATGTACTGTAACAATGCGGTTATCTTTTTTTCAGGCCTTGCCACATAAGGGCTCCCAAAAGAAAATATCAGCCGGTCGCCTGAAAATCTTGAGCTAAAATAGCACTGTAGGATTAAGTGGTCCCAAGCTCTTAATATCCAAAATTTTGCGCATTTTGTGCATAGAGAGTGGCATTTTTTGCCGATGTAAAATGAATCGGTCCAATGGAAACTGATAAGCCACTAAGCCGCTCATTCAGAAGCGCTTGACAAAATTTTAGTGTTGTGCTACTATGTTTACAAATGTGGGTTTGTTGTAACGTACCTCATCGGAGGAGGAGTATACACTAGAGTATGAAGACAAGAAGTTCTCTATCTTTATCGGTACTCCTGCTTGTTATTGCATCCGCTACATGCGTGGGACAAGTAATCTATGTTGACCGCGGCGCCAGCGGTGCGAATGACGGCTCAAGCTGGATAAATGCATTTATTTACCTACAAGATGCCTTAGCGGTTGCCTCGAACGGAGACGAGATTCGAGTTGCACAAGGACTCTACAAACCGGACCAGGGTACAGGTTATTGGCACAACGAGCGGGACGCGAGTTTCCAACTTATCAACGATGTCGCCATACGGGGTGGTTACGCCGGCCTCAGCCAGGCTGACCCTAATGCCCGCGATATTGTAGCATATGAGACGATACTCAGCGGAGACCTCAATGGTAATGACCAACATGTAAGTGACCCTTTGCAGTTGCTTACGGAAACGAGTCGGGCAGAAAATAGTTACCATGTAGTCACAGGTAGCGGCACAGACGCTACGGCTGTACTGGATGGATTCACAATTACCGCGGGCAACGCTTCAGGCAGACAAACAAACGATTGCGGGGCAGGCATCTACAACGACAGTGGCGGTCCGACGATTATCAATTGCACGTTTATTGCAAACTCATCTGACAACGCCGGCGGCGGAATGTACAATGTCAATGGTAGCAGTCCCTCTCTAAACAATTGTGCCTTCATTGGCAATGCGGCACATTTACAAGGCGCAGGGATCGCAAACAGGTTCAACAGCAGCCCAACGTTAGCAAATTGCACATTCACAAATGGTGTTGCTGACTACGGTGGAGGGATGGATAACCATCATGGAAGTAGTCCGACACTGACCGACTGTACGTTCAACGGAAATCTGGGAAGGTTGTACGGTGGCGGCATATACAACTATACATTGAGTAGTCCTACTCTGACGAATTGCTCATTCATTGGAAATCACGTGGATGTTTGGGGTAGTGGCGGACTGCACAATCATCTCGACTGTAACACGGTTCTTACGAACTGCGTCTTCAGCGGCAATTATGTTTGGGCATGGTCTGGCGCAATAGGAAACTATGCAAGCAACGCAGTAATCACCAACTGTACATTTACTGATAATGAGGCTGGACATGGTGGTGGCGCTTTAACAAACAGCGATGGAGGAAATGCAATATTTACATACTGTAGTTTCTTCAGAAACTCGGGATATCGCGGAGGTGCAGTGCGCGACGATGAGGGTAGTGTTACACTAAAAAATTGTCTCTTTGCTTATAATACCGGTGGCCACGGCGGCGCGGTGCTGTGCGAAAACTATGCTGATTTCACCGTAATCAATTGTACATTTGGCGGGAACTCAGCAGACGATGGGAACGCTCTGGGTTGTTTTTCACCGCGAGAGAGTAATCCAAGCAACGTTGTCGTCACCAATTGTATCCTATGGGATGGCGGCGATGAAATATGGAACGATGATGGTTCGGCGATTTCCATAACATATAGCGATATCGAAGGCGGCTGGATGGGAACCGCTAACATCAACGTAAATCCGCTTTTCGCAAATCCAAGCATGGACGAATATCATTTATTACCTTCTTCACTGTGTATTGATGCCGGTGATCCGACCTCGGACTACAGCTTAGAACCTCAACCCAACGGTGGAAGAATAAACATGGGACGCTATGGCAATACACCAGAGGCAACTGCAAGAGGTGAGGTCGAAATGGTTATTGTCCCTGATGTAGTCGGCCTTCCGCAAGCAAGTGCTGAATCGGCAATCAGAGCAGCTATGTTAAATGTTGGTAACACTACTTATGCACATAGTGACACTATAGAGGCTGGATATGTGCTCGCACAGAATCCTAGCCCAGGGGAATCGGTTATCATTGGCTCTTTCGTTAATATAGTTGTGTCCTCTGGTAGTGAGTATTCTGCAGATTATTTCACGGAACAGTTTCCTCACGATGCAACCTTTTTTGATTTATCCCACAAGTCCCTGTTATTTACACCTGTAGGTAGCTCATATAGCTGTTGCATAAGTGATATATCCGCGTTACCAACCGATCCATCCGGCGGTACATCTGTTTCACTTGGTGATGATGATTATGAGCATGTATACCTGTCCGGCCAGAACAATGTATGGATATATGGCAACAGCCATTCGAGCTTTTACATCGGCAGCAATGGTTATATAACATTTACGCAGGGAGACAGTGCCTATTTGGAGTCCTATTCGGAGCACTTCAATATAGAGCGTATATCGGTATTGTTTGACGATTTGAATCCATCATCTTCCGGAAACGTCAGCTACAAGCAGCTATCTGATCGTGTTGTGGTTACTTGGTCTGCTGTGCCAGAGTATAGCAGCAGCTCTACC
>Ga0315545_1002959_pt1 | contig 14833 bp, 17 predicted proteins | sample SalMarSW160210MG_FD_203096 | JGI IMG/M metagenome (GOLD analysis project Ga0315545, IMG submission 203096) | Salt marsh sediment microbial communities from the Plum Island Ecosystem LTER, Massachusetts, United States - Salt Marsh Sediment SW1602-10 ... | reverse complement strand
TGGGGTGGCCCTATAGGAGGTCACCTGTCTGACCGCTTGGGGAGGATTCCGGTGATAATTGCCGTTGGCCTTATCTCGGGGCCGGCGGTTTACCTTCTCAATCATGTGTCCCTGGGCGTGAGCCTTTATGCCGTTCTGCTACTTATGGGCACCACCATGCATGCAGGCATGCCGGTGGTAGAGTCCTATATCATCAGCCACGTTTCACCGCAGAAACGTTCCACCGTGCTTGGCCTCTACTACATGGTCAGTCGCGGCGGGCCGGCGATAGCATTCCTGCTCGGCTACCTTGTTGATACCTATCAGTTCTTTATCACGCTGTCCGGCGTGTCGATTGCCATGCTGGCTGTTGCCATTATCGGCACGGCTTTGCTCTGGCGAAAGCGGGGGTAACTGCAGAACTCAAGACATCAAGCTTGTTGTAGCTTCGGATGCTGACAAGTAGATTGCCAGTCTATTCTAATTGAAAAATGAAGCCTGAAAGAAAGATTTCGGGCAATCTGTTGAGCAAATCTTATGATTTGCCGAAAGAGCTTGAAACGAGCACTCAAAATCCTTCGCGCAAATTGATTATCGCTCATTTGATTTGCAATTTCCCTGGGTTCTTCGAGAGTTACGCCGAGACGCATTTAGCCCTCAACTCTGGGTACATTCCTTAATCTTTCATTGGATGTCATCACCTTATCATGAGGATAAGGCTTCTTAATCCTGCCTCTATGGTAGATAACGATGTTCACTGTGACTGACGAGTAAGTTAGGGGCTTAAAGACCGCAGGGTTGAATACCCTTCTGCCACCGAAACAATTGAGGCTTGTCTTATTAACTTCAGACTGCATCACCGCTAAGGCTTTGAGATTATGTCTCGGAGCACATCCGTCAAGTAGCGGATGACTTGCCCGTATTGACAACCTCACAAATGAAGGATAGATTAAGGTATAGACAGGCAGCCCGTAAGGATAGTTGTTATGTCGCTAATACCAGCTTTCGAAATAGGGGTATGGAATGCCTGGATTTTCATGCTTGGTGAGTTATTAACCTTTCCTTTCTTTATCCGCATCGCTAAGAATAGGGCCCCAGAAGAGATAGGCCAAATTGCGGACATGCACCCTATTCAAAAGATGCTACTTTATTCTTCGAAGATAATATATATTCCGGCCTTTATCTACTCTATATTCCTGCCCCTAAAACTGGGGACGCTGTGGTTTTATATTGGCCTTCCAATCACCCTGATAGGTTTTATTACCGGTATTTTAGTCATATCGAACTGGGCTGCCAGCCCCCGTGGCAAACCTGTCACTGCAGGTCTGTATCGTTATTCAAGACACCCTATGTACATAACCGCTTTTGTATTCTTCCTGGGTGTCAGTATCGCCACGGCTTCATGGGTATTTCTGTTGTTCACTATCTTGTTGACAGCCGCTTCATTCTACTATGCCCCTCTTGAAGAAGATAGCTGCCTTACCCAGTACGGCGATGCCTACCGTGAATATATAAATAATACTCCGAAATATCTGGGAATACCTAAATCTTAGATAAAAGGAAAGGAGGTAATAGATAATGGCACAAAGTTTTATGGAAAAACGTATTGACCCAAAATGGATAGCGGACAGGGCAAATTTACAGGCTAATTGGGGTGCTTCTCTTTGGATTCTTGGCTTTATATTCGCCATACTAGGTATCATTGCTGATGCTACTGGTACCCTTGGCTTGACTATGATGGCCTGGTTCATGCTGGCAATCGTATTTCATCTGGCTGGTTTGTCTTTTTGGATGGGCTATGGATTGGCTTTATATCTTAAGTCAAAGAAAGAAACCAGTGAATAGCGGTAGCTAAGGCCTTTTTGGTTGGGGTGTTGGCCTTTTGACTTGTGATAATCTCTACTCGCAATTAGCTATCCCATTATACCGTTTGATTGAAGGATTTCTATTATCCTGCAAGGTAGAGAATAAGTCTCCTGCCACAATATACTTGTCTTCTGAACAATGTAGCCTTAACTACTTGCTTTGAGAGCAAGCATGGAGACAAAGCCTCAGGCTATCCTCAAACTTCATATGTCTTCTATCCTAGATTTGCTAGAGGTATAATCGAATTAAGGGGTGACGGGGATGAAGAGGCACTTCTTTTCGTCTGTCTCAGAGCAATACTATTGGGCTTAATGCTATCTGGGATAAGTGATACTGTCATTTCTGTTGCTGATACCACCATTGCTGATAGTGAACTAAGTAGCAGCGTGGGCGGAAGTGACACTACTGATTCTGCAAGTGCCACAGTCACGATAACGATGTTCACTGTGACTGACGAGCAGGCTAGTAGGCTGATTTAGAGACATACTTCAGTTGGCTTGCTGAGCCTCAGATAAACTGAACTTTCCGATGTTGTTTGACATACTCTGTTTTAACCGATTACGCTTGAAGGCAAAGTAGACCACTACCGGTTTCGACTCTCACGGAGCATTAGCGTATGGGCTGGCCGGATATAGTCAAATTCATAGTAAGCATAGTGGCTTGTGAAGCTGCTGGTGACATCGGTGCAATATTCACGACACCCGCAATCGGAACTTGGTATGTGAGCCTAAGGAAACCCTCCTTCACTCCTCCCAATTCAGTCTTCGGCCCCATTTGGATTACCCTGTACCTCCTAATGGGTATAGCAGTTTTCATTGTGTGGCGACGCGGTTTGGCCAGGAAGGAGTGATAGTAGCTTTCGACGTATTCTGGATTCAATTAGCCATAAACGTCTTGTGGTCGGTAACTTTCTTGAACCGGGGGACGTAGCTGTCCTTGGTGTTAACGGCCTTTTTGGAGAACGCATGCTAGATAATGCCGTCAGGTGTGGCGCCAAGGTGGTTCCGATATCTGCAGAGTGGGGGCGAATTATCGAACCCGAAGCAATAGAAGCCGCCCTGAAAAGCCAGAAACGAGTAAAACTTCTAGCTTTGGTTCATGCCGAGACTTCCACTGGCGTTCTTCAGCCGTTACTCGAGGCTTCTAAGCTGGCAAAGCAATACGAGACTCTGTTCCTGGTCGATGCGGTCACTTCCTTGGCAGGGCATGAGGTAGCCGTAGACGACTGGGGTATTGACATCTGCTACAGCGCCACGCAGAAATGTATAAGCTGTCCACCAGGTCTCGCCCCCTTCACTGCCAATGAAAAGGCGCTGGCAGCGTTACAAGCTCGTGCTACCAAAGTAAATAGCTGGTATCTGGACTTATCGCTCCTTTCCAGCTATTGGTCCGCCAGCAGGTTCTATCATCACACTGCGCCTGTGAATTTGATTTACGCTTTACATGAAGCCCTGATTCTAATTGCCGAGGAAGGTTTGGAAGCCCGAGTTCAGCGCCACCTTAAACACGGCTTCGCCTTACAGGCTGGACTTGAGGCTATGGGATTGACATTGCATGCTCAAGACGGCTACAGACTAAAGTGCCTGACCGCAGTACGTATCCCGCCAAAGGTCAATGACCTCCGGATGAGGCAGAGGCTTCTTGGCGAGTTCAACATCGAGATTGGAGGAGGCCTGGGACCTCTTAAGGGGAAGATCTGGCGCATCGGTCTCATGGGTCATTCTTCAAACTCCGAAAATGTACGCTCATGCTTATTCGCCCTGGAAAAGCTATTGACTGAAGAGGGCTACACTGTGAAGCCAGGGGCAGGAGTGAGCACCGCCATTGAAGTTCTGAAAAGATGAGCTGCAATAACAACCTAGAAAAGCTCAGCTATCCTGGCGGCGAAATGGCTGACTGGGCTCGTCCTCTCTGGATCATGGTCTGAATTGATTAAGGCAACAGTTGTGGTATTCAGCGTCGGGCAGCCCTATGAGGTAGACCTTAAGTTGCATAATAGTACTCCTTATCTGGGAGGCAGGTCACTCCGATGATGTTCTCTGCTGCCGCAGTTAATCATTACATGGGTGTTTGGCTGCCATCTCCTATCACGAAATGCCATACTGACTAGTGATGTAGGTGCACACAAGTTACTGCTAGGGCAACTATGGAAGGCCTACGAACCACTAACCTTCTTCATGTCCAACGGTCTCTCGTCAATGGGATATGGTTTTCCCGCTGCTATAGCAGCAAAGCTGCAATTTCCTGACCGTCAGGTGGTTTCTATATGTGGAGACGGTGGTTTTCTAATGATGCTGCAGGAATTGGAGACAGTAGTTCGACTACAATTGCCCCTGATTTGCATTGTCTTCTGTGATAAAAGATTTGGACTAATTGACATCATTCAAAAAAGAATGCGCTATCCTAGCTATGGTGTTGAATTCGGCGATACAGACTTGACGGAGGTAGCAAGAGGCTTCGGGGCTCACGGGGTAAAAGTAAACACTTTGGAAGACTTTGAAAGAGCAATTGTAAATGGCTTTAAAGAAAGTGGACCAGTTGTTATACAGGTCCCTATTAATCTTGATGAATATGTAGTTTGAGAGATAGTGGGATGCCTCCCTCATATAATGTGCTATAGCGTGTGAAGTATGCGGAATTCGAGAGAAAGGGGTTTGCCCTCTCGATAGTTGTGTGCCGGGGATCGATCCAAAAGTTCCAGAGAAGCTGGAGAGGTTCAAGGTAGCAATGGGGCATCCCTGCTCTATGCTTTAGTGTGCAATAAGGAATAAGGTGGAGATGAGGGGACAACAGGTAGAACTTTTGAACTGGTTTTCAGCCTCAGCATTTGCCCCGACCGCTACCACTGCCAATAATTGTAGCAACAAAGTCCCTGACCAGCGACTGGCAGGTGACATCCTGGACGAGCGTGCAGTGCGACCCATAAGCTACAACTGCGCCAGACACATCCTACGGATTACCCTGCAGCTTCACCCGTCGTCTCAATCGGCTGCCACTGCCATCCCTCTCCCCTCGGGACAACTCGACCCAGACCTGGGAACGGGAAGTGAAAGGCAAGCACGAGAGCGTTCTGGTCTACAGCCCTGGTCAAAAGCCTGCGCCTGGTAGCCTCAACTTGCTCCGGATCCAAATCGACCACCGCATACCACTCTGGCCGCTCCAGGTGGATGGGATGGAGCACCGCATCGGAGACGCACAGTAATTGCTGGCCTTCAGAGGAAACAGCAAGCGCCATGTGCCCCAGTGTGTGCCCTGGCGCAGCAATGGCCTGTATGCCGGGCAGGATTTCCGTTTCGCGGTCCACAAGATAAAGCTGATTTTGAATCGGTGGGAGGTTCTTGCGTGCGCATCCCAGAAGAATTTCTCTGCCGTGTTCCTTAAGTTTCAGTGCCGCCTCTTCTGAATTCCAAAAATCCCACTCGTCTTCCCGCATGATGTACCGAGCGTTGGGGAAAGCCAGCTTGCCTTCACTATCAGTGTTCCCACCAATGTGATCGGGGTGTCCATGCGTGAGGATTATGGTGTCTATGTCTTCAGGCTCGATTCCCTCGGTTTTCAGGTTCTGGAGGAGTCTTCCCGTGCTGGGTCCCAGACCATCAGCCCCCGTATCTACCAGCACGCGATGCTCACCCGTGTTGATCACCAGACAGGTATACGAACTCACCCACTCTGACCACTGTTCTGGCTGTAGGTTATGTTCGCGAAGCACCTGCTCAAGGGACTCTCTTGGCGCGTTGACGAAAAGAAATATAGCAGGCGGTGGGAAGGTGGGAGGTGCGTATACGTGAGTGCCGTCGCTGACGGCTATGCATTGAAAACTCCCTACCTTGAAACGATGGGTTTGGCTGTTCATAACTGCCCTACTCCGTCGCAGCCATCAAACCTATTCCAAGTATACCATGAAATGAAGCTTGCAAGATGGCAAGCCAACAAAGCGCCCAAATGTTTGGTTTCTACTCCCAGTGATGGCGTATTGCAGTCGGTAAGTAAGATATCATACTCACCGGAATCCCTTCAGGCTCTAAAATGACTCCAAATAACCTAGCGTTTACGTTATAAGAGGGGTCCTTCCAGATACATTCTGTGAGAAGATTCAACCATGAAGAATCTGTTGCCATTGACTGTCAGGGTTCATCGCTGAATGACACCCATGGGCTTATCGTGCCATTGTAGCTTAGAGAAGGCAACCGAAACTGCGTTTGAACTTTTGAGCTGAGATAGAGCAGAGATTTGCGACTAAAACCGCTCGTTATCATCATTTGTCCGCGCTTGTTGCCTTTCATGTGCCATTGGGTCAATTTTTCAAGACTATTTGATGCTCGGTGCATTATCCTCTGTTTGTACGCCTCAATGAAACGAGTTTTCATATTGGCTTTCATGGTTTAGGATTCATTGCAATTTTGATTACAAGTAGGTAAAGGAGGCAAGAAAGGTATGGATATCGTTGAAGCTATTAAACAAAGGAAGAGTATTCGAGCTTTTAAGCCTGATCCTGTCCCGCTAGATGTTTTAAAGCAGATAATGGAATTAGCTTTGCGAGCCCCGTCTTGGGGAAACACACAACCCTGGGAATTCGCCATAGTCCGCGCTAGGGAATTGGAGGAAATAAGAAGAAGACTTATGGAGAAGGCAGAAGAGGGGCTCACTCCTGACATCGCCCGCCCCCAGGAATTTCCAGAACCGTACGATACTCGTCGTCGTGCTCTAACTTCTAAGTTTCTCGAGACTAAGGGAATACGAAGGGAAGATAGAGAAGGGAGAGGTTGGTGGCGATTACAGGGTTTGAAACATTTTGGAGCTCCCATCGTGATCTATATCTGCATTGACCGGTCTTTCTACTTTCAGGGCGAAGGCGTAAATGTTTGGCCCATATTTGATTGCGGTTTGCTTGCTGAGAATATCATGCTCCTAGCTACCAAGTACGGACTAGGAACCATCCCTCAAGCACAGGCTGTTGTGTATCCTGATGTATTGAGAAAGGAATTAGGACTGCCACATTCCAAGCTCATAGTGCTGGGGATAGCGATTGGCTATCCTAACTGGGATGATTCGATAAATCAATTCCGATCCGAAAGGGAACCGCTAGAAAAGGTCGCCAAATGGTACGGCTTTTGACAAGTGAACAGTTAGCCAGTTGGTGCAATTAAGCCATTCGGAAGAATTCTATTTAAGATTTAGGTGCTTATTGCTTTCTTACCTATAACCTCATGCTTTTCACGCCACTTGCGGACAGCCTCAGTTACTTCGTCAACGTGGTCGCAAATCCTTAGCAGATCAAAGTCCTCCTCAGAAATGAATCCTCTGGACAATGCTGAATCGCGAAGCCAGTCCAGGAATCCTTTCCAATACATGCTATCAAACAGCACCACCGGAAAAGGCCTTATCTTGTGGGTTTGCATAAGTGTTAATAGCTCGGTCACCTCATCGAGCGTGCCTACCCCTCCGGGCATTATGATGAAGGCAGATGCGTACTTGACCAGCATAATTTTACGGACAAAGAAATGATTAAACGTTATCGGCTTTGTGGCATAGACATTGGGAGCCTGTTCCTGAGGTAGTTGGATATTCAGTCCGATTGATTTGACCCCAGCTTCTGTGGCACCCTTGTTGGCCGCTTCCATAACGCCTGGTCCGCCGCCAGTTATTATGGAAAAGCCCATCTCTCCAATCTGACGCGCTATTTCCCTTGTCTGTGTGTAAAGCTCATTATCCGGCGTTATCCGTGCTGACCCGTATATGCTCACTGCTGGTTCTACATCTGCAAGCTTATCAAACCCTTCAACCAGTTCCCCAATTATGCGGAACATCCGCCAGGATTCCCCCTTAGCTAGTTCATTTATCTCGTACTCATAGGCCATCGTTTACCTCCTCAAGTCATGGAATACATAACAGCCAGTTATGCAGGAGCATTTAGTATTAGCTCTTTATCTGCGCCATGCAAAGCAGAATGCTCAATATTCTTACGGCAAACATCCTTAATCTAGAAGAACTTGCTCCCGATACGCAGGTACTGACACCCTCCAACGTATTTTATCCCTCACGTAATTGGAAAAACGATCAGCCACCTCAGATTCGCCATGGGTAATAAACAGATGCTTCGGCGCCTTTTTAAGGGCAGAGAGCCACTTCATAAGCTCATCCCTATCAGCGTGTGCTGAGAAACCAGTTAATTGGGCTATTCTTGCACGAACGGGATAAAACTGCCCTAGTATCCGTACCTCTTTAGCCCCATCAACAATCTGCCTCCCCAATGTGCCCCTTGCCTGGTAACCAACAAATAGAATTGTGCTCTCCGGGCGGGAGATATTTGCCACAAGGTGGTGCTTTATTCGCCCTCCGGTACACATCCCTGAACCGGCTATTATTATGGCCGTTCCGATAATACGATTAATTGCTTTTGAGTCGTCTACCGTATGGACCATCTTAAGACTAGGAAACTCAAAGGGGGACTTGTTACGCTCAATCATTCTGGTCATTTCCTGGTCATATAGCTCCGGGTGGGCCTCAAATACCTCGGTGATGTTTACTGCCATTGGGCTATCGAGAAAAACGAGCAAGTGAGGTATGCGGTCACTAATCAGCAGTTGATTAAGATGGTATAGTACTTCCTGGGATCGCTCGAGGGCAAAGCTGGGGATAACTACATTTCCACCAGCCCTGCATGTTGAGTTTATGATTTCAGCTAGATTACCAGCTACATCTTCTGTGTCCCCGTGTAGTCTATCCCCATAGGTGGATTCCACTATCACATAGTCTGCCTCGCTGAACAAGGACGGGTTTCGCAATATCGGTATGTTCCATCTACCGACATCCCCGGAGAAGAGAATTGTCCTTTCTTCTCCATCTTGCCTCACTGTCATCTTTATCATTGATGAACCTAATACATGTCCGGCATCGTGGAAGCTCGCTTCGAGTCCATCACCAATTCTAACCGGTTCCTCATATCTTACCGAACGTGAAAAAAGCGGAAAGGAAGCCTCAGCATCTTCAACAGTATAGAGTGGAATTTCAGGGTAAGGTCCTCTCCTCCCTTCACGCTGGTGCCTTTTCCTCTTAAATTCGGCATCTTCCTGCTGCAATTTCCCTGCATCTAATAGCATTATTTTAGCGATCTCGGAGGTAGCACGAGTACAGTAAATACTGCCTTGGAGGCCTTCACGAACCAGTTTCGGCAGCAACCCACAGTGGTCGAGGTGAGCATGAGTCAGCAGTACTGCATCTATACTACGAGGCGGCATTGTAAACGGCTCCCAGTTTCTAAATCTGAATTCCCTTTCCTGAAACAGCCCACAATCTACCAGGATTCTTGTACTGCCAGTATCCAATAAGTAACGGGAGCCTGTTACATTCTGTGCCGCACCCAGGAAAGTCAGCTTAAGTTGCATTACTGCTTTTCGCCCTTTCAAAATAAAATGGTACAGATGTCACTCAAGTCAACACGAGTTGTTTTGGGTTACTCCGCCATATTGAGTTATTGCACACTTTAAGTAGTCAAGCCATTCACTGTCAAGTCTGCCTAAGCCAAATTTGTTAGCCTGATTGGATCAAACATCTCATCGAATTGTGCAACGTTTACCTTTGCTATTCCCTCGCCCTCCTTTCCTAAATTTAATATGCCCATACTTTGGTATAATAGAAGCTAGGAGGTGCATCTTGGTCATTACAAAAAGTCTCAGCTTTCAAACTAACCCCCCTTCTGAACCACATAGTATTTGCATTATCGATGTAACCTCTCAAGTGGCAAGAGAGTTAGAGCAATCAGGGGTGAGCAATGGCACGGTCACTTTGTTCATATCCGGCTCAACAGCGGGAGTAACGACTATTGAGTATGAGCCTGGACTTCTTGGTGATTTCAAAAACATGTGGGATAGGGTGATACCCCAGGATATCCCTTATGAGCATAACAAAGCTTGGGGAGATGGGAATGGTCACTCTCATGTGCGTGCCTCTATGCTCGGAGCTTCACTGACTATACCTTTTGTGGAGAAGAGGTTAACTTTGGGCACGTGGCAGCAGATAGTTTTCATTGATTTCGACAACCGCCCAAGGTCGAGGGAGATGGTGCTCCAAATTATGGGTGGGTGAGCTAACTCAATCCTTCACTCCCTTGGGATTTTGCCTGCTCCCCCTAAAATAAAAAGGAGCTCCTACTTAAAAGGAACATGAAGGTACTAGGTATCATGGGTAGCCCCAGAAGGCAGGGTAACACCGAGATTCTTCTTGATAAGGCACTAGCAGGTGCCAAGGAGGCGGGAGCGGAGGTGGAAAAAGTGGTGGTTTCGCAGCTCAAAATCTCCCCATGTCGGGAAATATACGCCTGTCTCAAAGATGGCAATTGTGCCATTAAGGATGATATGCAATGGCTCTACGAGAAGCTTCTGGAGGCAGATCATATTATCTTCGCTTCGCCAATATTCTTTTACAGCATTACCAGCCAGGCGAAAGCCATAGTAGATAGATGTCAAGCACTTTGGGTAAGAAGACACGTTCTGGGTATGGGGAAAGAGGATAACCAAATACGGAGGGGAGTGTTTATCTCTGTCGGTGCCACCCGAGGGAAACGGCTTTTTGATGGTGCGGTACTCACGGTGAAGTATTTCTTCGATGCCATCGGCGTGAAATATTCTGGGGATTTGCTAATTAGAGGAATCGACAGCAAAGCCCAAATTAGAGAATATCCAACGGCTTTACAAGAGGCATTTCGCCTGGGTCAGCAGCTTGTGTCTCCAGACACCAGGCAGTGATTTTGCAGCTGCCGTTTGGCAAATTAATAAAGAGGCTTCACACTATTGACAATAATTAAAGAATACCAGAAAAGCTGAACGAGAATGTTGAGATGAAAGTCACACTGCAGATTTTTACAAAGTTTTAAGTTTCGCCTACTTGACAAACAGGCTGTCCTTGTCTATTGTACTGACTCACTAACCTCATCGTTTGCTTTGCCTTAAGGGGGACGGATAATGCGGTTGAGATTGAGGGCACACCTATATAAGATGCAAGCGAGGGTAGCCCCGCAAAATAGGCGCTTGCGCAGGATGCTGAGCATAAATACTCAGCATCCTTTTTCATTTACTAATTGGTGGCAGGGGGCAGAGCACACTTCTTGCTATAACTGAAGAAAAAAAGGAGGTGAATAGATATGGCGGTTGAGAGATGGCGTCCATGGGACGAACTTAGGGAGGCGGAACGCCGTATGGACGAAATGGTGAGGTACCCACTCATGACGTGGAGACGCCCCCTAGCCTGGTGGCGGGTGCCTACTGAAGAAGTAGGCTGGACTCCAGGTGTGGAGATGTATGAAAAGGATGACAAATTCATAGTTAGAGTTGAGCTTCCCGGGATGAAAAAGGAGGAACTGGATATCTCAGTTCTAGGCGACACTTTGACCATTAAGGGGGAGCGGAAGACTGAAGCCGAAGTCAAGGACGAAGATTACTACCGTTGCGAGCTGTGCTATGGCAAATTCTCACGCTCTGTCGCCTTGCCAGCAGCAGTAGAGGCAGGAAAAGTAGAAGCCAGCTACGAAAATGGCATCCTGGAGATCACCCTGCCTAAAGCTGAGGAAGCCAAACCAAAGAAAGTTGAGGTCAAGGTCAAATAATTCCTATCTGCTCTGCCCTTCTGCCTGGAATCTAAGGAGTTAAAAATGGCACGAGAGGTTAAAATCTACACCACTCCCGGCTGTCCTTATTGCAGAATGGCCAAAAAATTCCTGAATGATAACGGCGTAAAGTACCAAGAATTCAATGTAGCTGAAGATAAAGCGGCCCGCGAGGAAATGACGAAAAAATGTCGTTCCTTAGGTGTTCCCACAATTTGCTTCGATAACGAGATATTGGTGGGATTCAATGAAGAGGAGCTAAGACAAAAGCTAGGTCTTTAGCTCATTAAAGGAAGCTATGTATGAACTGGTTATCATTGGTGCTGGGCCTGCCGGGATGACAGCGGCAGTCTATGCAGCGAGAAAAAGGCTACATACATTACTTGTCAGTTACGACGTAGGAGGACAGGTTCTCTGGACAGCTGGCGTGGAAAACTATATGGGATACCAATTCATTGAAGGCCCTGAGTTAATGCGGAAATTCGAAGAGCAGGTAAAGCAGTTCCCTCTGGATATGAAGGTTGGTCAAAGAGCTGAAAGCGTATCCAGGACAAATGAGGGCTTCGAAGTCATATCGGATAAAGAGGAAACCTATCAATCTAAGGCAGTCATATTTGCCACTGGGAAGCGCCCTCGCCAGCTAAATGTTCCTGGAGAGAAGGAGTTGCTCAATAGAGGGGTCACCTACTGTGCTATTTGTGATGGTCCTCTCTTTGCTGGTGAGAAGGTTGCTGTCATCGGCGGGGGTAACTCAGCTTTAGAGGCTGCCGCAGACATGATCAAAATAGCCAAGCACATTTATTTAGTATCGCTAACTCCCCTTACTGGTGACCAAATACTAGTTGACAAGGTAAGCAATGCCAGTAACTTGACCGTTTTCCTCGAGCATGAAGTCCTGAGGATAAAAGGAGACAGCCGTGTTGAGGGGATAAGGATAAGGGCCTTGAAAACTAAACAGGAAACGGAGTTGGATGTGGGTGGTGTCTTTGTCGAAATCGGACTCATTCCCAACTCAGAGGCGGTAAAAGAGGTAATCCCTCTCAATCGCTTTGGAGAAGTCGAAGTCAACTGTGCCAGTGAAACCGGTGTGCCTGGGCTTTTTGCCGCCGGAGACGTCACCAATGTTCCTGAAAAACAGATAGTGGTTGCTGCTGGGGAGGGAGCAAAAGCTGCTCTTCAAGCTCATCGCTATCTTCAAAGGCTAAGTGGATAAAAACGAAGGAGAAGCCTATCTGAATCAATTTTCCAACCTTGAGCACTGCAAAATTAAGAAAGGAGGGCGAAATAGAAAATGGGAGTTAAAAAAGCTGGCGAAAAATACCGCTGTAATGTCTGCGGCAATGAAGTGACGGTGACGAAAGCTGGTGGCGGTACCCTAGTCTGTTGCGGCCAGGATATGGAACTAATCAATTCATAACTTGCGCCAAACCTTACAATAGAAGTTAGACCAGTCACCAGGACAATTCTTTAAAAGTAGACAGAGCCAACAAAGCTTTGGCAGAGCTTTTGAAAAGGAGACAAGCCGATGGAGAATGAACAGGCCAAAACCATAGAGGCACTTCAGCTTGCAATTCAGATGGAGGTGGAGGGTAAGGAGTTCTATCAACAGGCAAGCCAGAAAAGCAACAACAAGCTAGTTAAGGAGCTATTTCAAAATTTGGCTAATGAAGAAGATGTTCATCGTAAGAAATTTGAGGAAATATATGAAGCGCTTAAGAAAGGTCAGGATTGGCCTGACGTGGAACCGCCATCCGAGAAAGCAAAAAGAATCAAGTCTATATTTGCCGAAGCCACTAAAGAGTTAGGCAGCAAAATTAAAGTAGCCGATTCTGAGCTCGAGGCTGTTAAGACAGCTATGGATATGGAGAGCAAGACTTACGATTTGTATCGCTCCCGAAGTGAACAGAGCACTCTCCCTGCGGAGAGGCGATTTTACCAAGTCCTAGCTGCCGAGGAGCGGGGACATCACCTTGCTCTCCTCGACTCCTATGAATATTTGACTGACCCGGCAGGATGGTTTGTGATGAAAGAGCATCGCCTGGACGGAAGCTAAACAGGCTACAGGAGGAACATCGGAGGCAGGAAGTATGTTAGAGATTAAACAACTAAGTGTAGCAGTGGAGAGCAAGGAAATTCTGCACGACGTGAATATAACGATTAAAAGTGGGGAAACTCATGCCCTCTTCGGTCCCAATGGCAGCGGGAAAAGCACCCTGCTTATGGCCATAATGGGCTTTCCCAGGTATCGGATAACCAACGGCAACATCATTTTCAAAGGCAAGGACATAACTATGTTGCCGCTGGATGAAAGAGCCCGTTTGGGGATTGGCATGTCCTTCCAGCGGCCGCCAGTGGTTCGAGGGGTAAAGACCAGGGATATGCTTGCTGCCTCCCTGGGAGGGCGAGAAAATGAGCAAAATATCAGCCAGCTGGCACAAGAAGCTGACCTGGCTGATTTCCTGGATAGGGACATAAACTACGGGTTTTCTGGTGGGGAGATAAAACGTTCGGAGATGATGCAACTGCTAGCTCAAAAACCTGAACTGTCCTTACTGGATGAGCCTGAGTCTGGAGTCGATTTGGTAAATATAGCCCTGATAGGCCAACTGATAAATGAGCTTTTGGAAAAGGATATCCGAATACGTGACCGCAAACGCGCTGGACTCATTATCACCCATACTGGCCATATTTTGAACTATGTTAATGCCCACACTGGCTACGTTATGATCGATGGCAAGTTAAGCTGTGGTGGTGATTCTCACGAGATACTAGCAACTATCAAGGAAAAGGGCTACGAGGAGTGTGCCAAATGCATCAGGTAGAACCTCCCAAAACAATTAAGGAAAAGGCTAAAGCAGCATCGGCTAAGCCAGCTTCTCTTGGAGCGGATGTCGATTTAGATAAATATAGCTCTTCGGCCGAAGAGATGCAGTACCAGGAAGACCCATTGCAGTTACCAGAGGAAGACCAAAAGCGGATGGCTCAGGCTGGTATCATCATAGATGAACAGAGCCAGCGCTCAGGCACTATTATCCAAATGGATAATTCCGTAATTCACAGTCTGGCAAGACAAGAGGGTCTAGAAGTAATGGCGACCAGCCAGGCTTTGAAAAGATATGACTGGATACTCGACTACTGGTGGCGAGCCGTAGCTGTGGATAGTGATAAATACACTGCTCATGTGGAGCTTAACCAGAATGATGGTTATTTCATCAGGGCTTTGCCTTATACGAAGGTCGCATATCCGGTTCAAGCCTGCCTTTATCTAGCCAAGAATAATCTGGCCCAGAATGTTCACAATATTATCATTGCCGAGGAAGGTTCTGAGTTACATATCATCACGGGTTGCACCACTGGCCCCAGGCAGGAGTTTGGATTGCACCTGGT
>Ga0315545_1002957_pt1 | contig 14835 bp, 15 predicted proteins | sample SalMarSW160210MG_FD_203096 | JGI IMG/M metagenome (GOLD analysis project Ga0315545, IMG submission 203096) | Salt marsh sediment microbial communities from the Plum Island Ecosystem LTER, Massachusetts, United States - Salt Marsh Sediment SW1602-10 ... | reverse complement strand
AAGCATAAAAAAATCGATGTCCTGTTAAACAGTGCCGGAGTCTCGATTGAAAATAGGCTCGAAGATATCACCATCGAGGAGTGGCTTTTACACATCAATATAAATCTAAACGGGAGTTTCTATATCACCAGACCTGTTCTAAAAAACATGAAGGAGAGGAAGTTCGGCAAGATTATCTACATATCATCAAAATCGGGTATCATCGGACGGCCGAGACGTACCGCGTATTCTGCAGCGAAGTTTGGCGTGAACGGGCTTACGCAAGCTCTCGCTCTGGAGGTTGCAAAAGACGGCATTACGGTAAACTCAATCTGTCCCAGCAGGGTAGAGACCAGGATGCTTGAATCTGTGCTCGTGGGAAGAGCAGAAAAGTTCAATATTCCGTATGAAGAAGTACGAGAGGAGCATAGACAATCAATTCCTGTCGGAAGGCTGGGAAAGCCGGAAGAGGTGGCAAGCGTTGCGGTGTTTCTTGCCTCAGAAGATGCCACATATGTTACCGGTCAATTTATCTCCGTATCTGGAGGGAGATGAGTCACAGGTATTATAAGAGTGCTTTTGCGACCTGAAGTCTCGGGAGTATCGGCTCTGGGTTGGCTTACGGAGAGTGTGCACGAATGAACAATTTCAGGAGATGGAGGGTCCGGCTATGGATTTCTCAAAACCCTATGTGTTAGGAATTGATGCAGGAACAGGCGGGATGCGGGTTGGCATCTTCGATACGAATGGACACCCGGTAATCTGCAAGAGCAAGGAATGCACAACACAGTTTCCAAAATACGGGTGGGTGGAGCAGGAACCGGACAAGTGGTGGGAATGTCTGGTATGCGCAACTCGTGAGGCCCTCACTGAGAGTGCAATAAATACGGATGATATTGTCGCGATTTGTGTAGACGGGACGTCAAGCACTGTGGTGGCAATAGACAAAAACGGCTCGATTCTGAGAAATGCGATCATGTGGATGGACCACCGTGCGACTGCTCAGGCACAGAGAATATTCGAAACAGGTGATCCTATTCTGAAGATTTGCAAAGCCGGATTGAGTGCCGAGTGGTTTATAGCAAAGATACTCTGGCTGAGAGAGAATGAAAGGGAGACGTACGATAAAACCCGCTACTTCATGGAGCAGGCGGATTTCATCAATTACCGGCTGACAGGTATTCCCACAGCGAGCATAACGCATACTACCCACAGGTGGTTCTACAACAGCCGTGAAAGAAAATGGCCGAAAGCTTTCTATCACTCCATCGGACTTGATGATGCGATTGAAAGATTTCCGGAAAAGATCGTCAGAGTAAGCGAAGTCATCGGACCACTATCGGGGAAAGCAGCAAAGGCGCTTGGTCTTAACCCCAAGACGGTCGTAACAGGAGGCGGAACAGACGGATATATTGCGCCGCTTGGCGCGAACGTGCTCGAACCGGGGAAGGCAACACTGATAGGCGGGTCTTCTCACGTTATCGTGACATTTGTGAATGGTACCAAGAATATTCGAGGGATGTTCGGAAGCCACTATGACATCGTTTTACCCGGTCTTGACGTCATCGAGGCGGGACAGGTATCCACAGGTTCAATTGTCAAGTGGTACAAGGAGTATTTCACAAAACACTATGAGCTCGAGGCAAAAAAGAAAGGAGTCAGTCATTTTGATTTACTGAGTAAAAAAGCATCGGAGATACCGATCGGATCCGAGGGTATCATCCTCCTGGACTACTGGCAGGGGAACAGAACTCCCTATACAGATTATAACCTCCAGGGCGCGATATGGGGTCTGACGCTGAAATCGACTCCGGCCCATCTATTCAGGGCAATATTGGAGGGTGTCGCCTATGGAACCGAGAACATCCTCCGTACCCTCAGCGATAACGGAGTGAACATACATTCTCTCTATGCGAACGGAGGGTTCGTAAACAGCAGTCTGTGGTTGAAAATCCATGCCGATGTAAGCAATGTTCCGGTCTATGTGCTTGAGTTTCCGGAAGCGACCATGATAGGGTCGGCCATATGTGCATCTGTTGGCGCAGGGCTTCATGGCAGCTTGATCGATGCTTCAAATAGTATGGTCAGGATAAAATATGTGGTAGAACCAGACAGGGAAAGTCATGAAATGTATCAGTTTTACTTCGACAAATACGTGAAAACTTACGAGGCATTGAGAGATCTCATGCACGAGATGTCGTATAAACAAAAGAGTACAGAACTCTAACAGGGAGCATGGCGCACCCTTTTTTATGTACTCTAGACATCATGTGATCGGAAAATATCCAGGACAAGGCCTGCCACAGCCTTGCCGAGTTTTTTGTGATCCTCCCGGTCAAAGTGCAATCCATCCAGTTTGCTGGACTGGATAACGGAACCGGCATCGAAAAAAAGGCATCCGTACTTCTGGGCAACCTTTTGATAGTAAGGGGCAAGTTTCTTTGACTTCTCGACTCCACCGGTGAACGTTTCCGTGTATTCTGATAGTTTTCCGAGTGGTGGAGGCGACATGACCACCATCTTTGGAGGATTGTCGTCTACCCCGCATTTACTTCCCAGTGCAATTTCGATGAGGCGGCCCATGCTCTCTGCAATATCATACGCAGTAACGGAGAACATGGCCTTGAGATCGTTTGTCCCCAGCATGATTATGAGCAGATCGACGGGACAGTGCGACTCGAGACAGGGCAAAAGATACAGGGCTCCATTCCTTTTGAGGTATCCAGGACGTATTGGATCATCCCATACAGTGGTCCGTCCATTGAGCCCTTCCTCTATCACATAATACTCGTTACCGAGTATTTCCTGAAGTATGCCGGGCCATCTGGCGTCACGTTCAAGTCTTTTTTTTGTTACCGGGTCTCTTCCATATGTATTTGAATCCCCATAACATAGCACAGTGTTCATAGCATCTCTCCGTTTTGTACTCATTTTCGTGGGCACCATATAAGGACTTTACTTTAAATGGCCGCTCTGTGGTGAAATACTACTTCAATTCGTTTTCCATGCCCTTCGGAATAAGGCATACGATCCCCAGTGGATCGTCAGAGGTATTGATAAACTTATGCCTCTCTCCAGGGAATATGAGAATGGCATCACCTGGAGTGATAGCAACGGTTTGATCATCCCCCTCTATCTTTCCCTTTCCCCTGACAACATATACTTCATGCTCAAACGGATGAGATCTTCCAGACGTGCTACTGCCTTTCCCGATCTCAAAATACCTCATTTCAAAATGAGGCGCACCGTCCTCTTCTGAAATTAACCATCGAACAGATACACCTGAAGGCGTTGTCTTTTCTTCCGTCCTCTCAATACTCGTCACATGCATCTTGCTTTTTCCCCCTCGAGTTTTGTATAAGTATACTGAAAAGAACAAAAAGAACAAAGCGATTCCACCATTTTTTTACTCTTTTTTTCAATGCATAATGATCTGTGTCTGCCCACAGGTTCCATAAAAAGTGGACCATTTACGTTTTTGGTTGATTGATGGATCAAATCTCACTATTTTGTGATACTATTTCTGCTGGAGGAAAGGGATGAAGAGAGCTGAGATATTGAAAAAAGCCTATCAACTCGGGTTTGCAAACGAACGGGATTTTCGAAACTGCGCGCAATGCACGGTTGCCGCTGTTCAGGACACACTGGATATGAGAAACGATTATATCTTCAGGGCAGCATACGGTCTTGCTGGTGGGTTTTCTAATCTCGGAGATGGCCCATGTGGGGGATACTCAGGAGGGAGTATTATGATAAGCCTGTTTTTCGGGAGGAGGAGAGAACTGTTTGATGGTGACGGCGAGAACAAGACCTGCACCAAGAATTTAATAAAACGGTTACACGACATGTTTATTGAAACCTACGGGTCTGTCATCTGCAGGGGGGTCCAGAGCAGTATCTTTGGAAGAAGCTACGATCTCTGGGACAGTGAAGATGCAGAGCAGTTCGAAAAAGATGGAGGACATACCGATAAGTGCACCTCCGTCGTTGGGCAAGCATCTCATTGGGCTGTGGATTTGATTCTTGAGGAAATCGCAAACAGGGGGCTCACGCTCAAGGACTATGATTTCTTGCGGTATATATCTGAGTTCCCCCACTGAAATCAGGTCATTTTTCTTTCTTTCACTGTCAACATGGATGAAATGGCTGAATGGCCGTAGAGAAACGCACGGTATTTTTTCGGAACTGTTTCGGTAAAATGTATTCAACTTCTTCCCTCGCGGGGATAAACAACAAATGCCTCATCAATGGAATTTCTGCAATACCCTTGACTTCACTAAAAATACGTGAAATAATCGAAAACGATTATCATTAATTCCCGGGATGTACTTCCGGTGCGCAAGATAATGAACATGTCGGGCCCCGATAGTACGTCCATTACGACCGGAATCTTGTATTCGTACAATCTTTCGATTCGCTGAAAAAATTCCTTTTTCGCGGCCCAGTGGGTTAAATAGAGATTTTCCCGATCACAGAAGGAGGAAAGTTTGCCATGTCGTTAAAAGGCTTTCGCAGGAACTTCAGGCCTCTTGAGATTCTGACCAAGGAGCAGGTCGAGGATGTAAAGCGGGGAGTGCTCGCGGTTTTGCAGCATACTGGCATCCGGTTCGAGAGCCAAATGGCCTCGAATTTGTTCAAGAAAAACGACTGTAAGGTTGATTCTGATGAGATGAGGGTACGGTTTCCGCCGGGGCTTGTGGAGGAGTGCCTGAGAAAAACACCGAGCAGCTTTTACTTCAAATCGAGAAATCCGGACCATGACCTGATTGTAGGAGGAAACACTACTTACTTTTGCGCGTTCCCGGGAATGAACACCGTTGATCTCGATACCTGGGAACCTCGAAGGGCGACCAGGGAGGAGAACAGGGACGCATTGGTCGTACTCGATGCCTTGGACAACCTGCATTTTCTCACTCCCTATACTCCTTACTTCGGGTTTGATGACACTCCTCCCGTCATGTCGATCCCTGAAAGCGCTGCTGCCAAGATTCGGTTCTCGACAAAGCTTCAGTTTTCCGGATACCAGAAGGACTGTGAGGTATTCACCATTGAAATGGCCAAGGTGGCAGATACCGAAGTACAGGGGATGATGGAGAACTCCCCGCCTCTGACTTTTTATGAAGATGCGGTGATGTCTGCATACAGATTTGCCAGCGCGAGTCTTCCCCTCCATATTACCTCCGGTGCGGTGATGGGCGGCACATCACCCGCAACAATTGCCGGGACACTGATAACAAGTATCGCCGAGATTGTCGGTGGAATCGTGTTCTGCCAGCTGGTGAAGCCTGGAACCAGAGTGGTGGCGAATGCCTTCGTGTTTCCACAGAATATGATGACTGGAGCGCCCTTTTTTGGCTCTGTCGGCATTTCCCTCCACGAGGCTGCGTTTAATCAGATCTGGAGGAGCTATGATATACCGGTACAGAGCTCTGCGATAGGACCGACCAACTCAAAAATGATCGATTATCAAAACTGTTACGAGAAGGCGATCCCTGCCCTGGTTGCCGCGCTCTCAGGAGCGCACATCATCCAGTTTCACGGGGGGGTCTACGGAGAGATAACCCACCATCCCGTACAGTCGGTCATGGACGACGATGTGGCGGGTGTGATCGGCCGCTTCATAGAGGGGGTCGAAGTGTCGGATCAGACCCTTGCTCTTGATCTCATCAACGAAGTTGGCCCGATTCCTGGATTTTATCTCAACACCGCGCATACCAGGGAGTGGTGGAAGAGAGAGCAGTTCGTGCCAAAGGTGGCGGACCTGATCCCATACGGCCAGTGGCAGAAACAGGGAAAGAAATGCGCGCTGGACAGGGCAAAAGAGAGGATGAACGAAATTCTGAAAACCCACCATCCCGTTCCTCTGTCGGAAGAACAGGAAAAAGAGATCCAGCTCATACTGGAGAAGGCAAAGAAGCATTACATCGATAATGGACTGCTTTGAATGTTCAAGCAGGGAGGGTCAGATTATCTAAAACCTTACCGAGTGGTATATATGAGCGGGCTCTCAACTCTCCGGATAATAGATACGCATGGGGATATTAGAAAAATGTGGAGAAAAAAATACTCGGTTTACAATGCAAAGGTGTACGCTGCGATATTGCATATGGAATAACAAATGAGGAGGGGCGAAATGACAGCCGAACAAAAGGGTATCATTGATAATCTCAGAAAGGCGATCTTTGAGTACAACGTGGATCTGGCACAAGAATCTGCAAAGGAGGCCGTAGAAAAGGGCATCGATCCGATTGAAGCGCTGAACGCGATGACAGTTGCTATCAAAGAAATCGGGGACGCGTTTGGAAAGGGGGAACTGTGGCTTCCTGACCTTGTTGGGGCTTCCGATGCCATGCAGGGTGCCACCCCGGTGCTGGAAGATGAAATGAAGAGGAGGGGCGTCCACAGGGAAAGCCTTGGAGTTGTGGTTGCAGGCACCGTGTTCGGTGATATTCACAGCATCGGCAAGACCATGGTAACCACGCTCCTCACCGCAGCAGGGTACCGGGTTGAAGATTTGGGGGTCAATGTAAAAGCCGAAGTGTTCATTGAGGCGATAAAGAAACACGGTGCGGACATGCTTGCCATGTCTGCCCTGATGACCACCACCATGACGGAGCAGGAAAAGGTTATCGATGCATTGAAGAAAGAGGGAATACGGGAGAGGGTGAAGGTAATGATCGGAGGGGCTGCGGTTACCGATGAGTTCGCTGAAGAAATCGGCGCCGACGGGTATGATCCAACTGCGCCTGGCGCAGTGGAGCTTGCGAGGAAACTTCTGGAAAAGCAGTAAAAAAGAAAGGAGGGAGAATAGTGGTGAAGGGATTTGTACGGAATATGAAGCCCCTGGATGTGCTGACCGGCGAGCAGATTGAACAGATCCATTCAGCAACACTGCATGTTCTTAGGAAAACAGGGGTTCGGTTCGACAGTAAAAGGGCGCTGCAGCTGTTTGAAAAAAACGGGTGCATGGTTGACCATGATACGAACAGGGTAAGGTTTCCTGAGGGCCTGGTAGAAGAATGCCTGCGGAGAGCTCCCAGCAGATTTCACGTGAGAGCGAGAAATCCCAACAATGACATGGTATGGGGTGGAAACACAATCTACTTTCAGGCTCTGTCCGGAACGAGAACAGTTGACCTCGATACCTGGGAGCCTCGAACACCTACCAGGAAAGAGTATTACGACGCCGTCACCGTGCTCGATGGGTTGGGGCACGTGGCCATTGTCCCATGGTACACACCGTGGTTCGGGTTCAAGCACATTCCTCCTGTTATGGCCATGCCGGAGGGGCTTGCCGCGCGCCTGAGGAACACAAGCAAGTTTACCTGTGCCGGGTATTCAATGGGGTGCGAGGTTTTCAATATCCAGATGGCCCAAGCGGTGGGCGCAGAGCTGCGCACCATGATGGCGGCATCTCCTCCACTCACATTTTATGAGGAAACGATAGACGCAGCTTTTCGAATCGTCGAAGCGGGTTTTGTGCTTTTACCCACATCTGGGTGCGTATACGGTGGTACCGCACCAGCTACCATTGCCGGTTCACTTGTAAGCGGCAACGCTGAAATCATTGCCGGCCTGGTCTTCGCACAGCTTGTCAGGCCCGGCACACGGGTCATTGCGCAGGATTTTTCCTTTCCTCAGAACATGCGCACAGGGGCACCTGCGTTCGGGTCGATAGAAATATCGCTGCACCAGGCTGCGTTCAATCAAATCTGGCACAGCTATGGAATCCCCACGGATGGAGGGGTGTGTTATCCCAATTCGAAGAAGATCGATTACCAGGCTGGTTATGAGAAAGCCATTATCGCTGCAATCGGGGCTTTATCTGGAACCAATACGTTATGGATACAGGGTGCTATGTATGGAGAGCTGGCGTTTCATCCCGTGCAGGCGGTTATCGACGACGATATTGCCGGGATGCTGGGGCGGTTTCTGGAAGGAATCCACGTAAATGATGAAACTCTTGCCGTGAAGGTAATAGATGAAGTGGGGCCGATTCCGGGTCATTATCTGAACCAACCGCACACCAGAAAATGGTGGAAGCAAGAGCAATTCATTCCAAGTGCGTCTGACAGGCTGACCCATTCCGAGTGGTTGAAGCAGGGGAAAAAAGACTGCATCGAAATCGCGAAGGAACGGTGTGAGGCGATATGCAACACCCACAAAGTGGATCCTCCTTTAACAGAGAGCCAGGAGCAGGACCTCGAGCGTATTTTGAAAGAAGCGCGGGAGCACTACAGAAAAAAAGAGTTACTATCGGCTATAGAATGGGAAGAGTATCAAAAAGACTTGGCATCACCGGGTTATCCGTACAGTTAAGGTGAGCAGCAAAGGGGTGATGTTCCAACCTTTCATGATAAAGGAGGAGGTTATGGCGCTGAGAGGTTTTTTAAGAAGGTTCAAGCCGTTCGAGCTCATTACCGAAGAGCAGGTGGAGCAGATTCACGAGGGCACGCTCGATGTTCTTGCAGAATCTGGCGTAAAGATATACAACGACGAAGCACTGAAAGTATTCAAGAAAAACGGCTGCACGGTCGATTTTGATACAAAGCTGGTACGGTTTCCCCCTGCTCTGGTCGAGGAATGCCTGCGGAAATGCCCGAGCAGCTTCAGGGTAAAGGCCAGGAATCCAGACCATGACCTGATCCTCGGTCTAGACCACGTAGTGTTTTTCAATTTTCCTGGAAGGGATATTGTAGATCTGAAGACATGGGAGTCAAGGCCCCCGAGCAGGCAAGAGCATATCGATCTGGTCACCGTGCTGGATGCGCTGCCTACCGTTCATTTCATAAACAACTACCCGTACTTCGGGTATCGGGGTATTCCGGAGAACATGAAAGAGATGGAGGGAGCAGCGATACGGCTTGCCCATTCAACGAAAGTGACCATGGAAATCGCCAACAATGATATAGACCGATTCACCTTCAGGATGGCAAAGGCCATCAGTACGGAGCTTTTTGCCAATCCGAACACCTCTTCACCTCTTACGTGCTACACAGATCAAACGAATGCCTGTTTTCTTGCTGCCGAGTATGATCTGCCAAGCATGATATGGGACGGGGCAACAGCGGGAAGCACCGCACCGGCGAGCATCGCGGGAGCGGTCATTACCAGCAGCGCGGAGCTCATACCCTACATCGTACTTTTACAGCTTCTGAAACCTGGAGCACGGGTCGCGGTGGCAAATCTCGCACTTCCTCAGAACATGAAGACCGGAGCACCGGCTTTTGGCGACATCTGTGTCTCTCTTCACCTTGCAGCCTTCAATCAGGTATGGCGGAAGTACGGCATACCGACGGTTGCTTCTTCGTCCGGGGTGAGTAATTCCAAGGTCATAGGGTTTCAGCTCGCCTACGAAAAAACCATCCCCAGTCTCATTGCCGCGATTTCAGGAGCCAGTGCCGTGCAGATACACAGCAGCGTGTACGGGGAGATTACTTCTCATCCTGTCCAGGCGATCCTTGATGACGATATCGCAGCCATGATAGGAAGATTCGTTGAAGGTCTGGAGGTGAGCGAAGATTCTCTTGCAGTTGATCTGATAAACAAGGTGGGACCGATACCGGGACATTTCCTCGGCCAGGCGCACACGAGGCGGTGGTGGAACAGGGAGCAGTACGTGACAGAGAGCGCAGACAGGTTGACGTATCCGGAATGGAAAAATGCGGGTAAGAAAAACGACATAGATTATGCGAAGGAACGAATGGAGCAGATACTTTCCACTCACACGGTACAGCCGCCGCTGACGCAGAGTGAGGAAGAGGAAATAGAAAAAATTTTGCATGAAGCACGTGAGTATTTCAGGAATGAGGGGTTCATTTCATCTTCGGAATGGCAGGAATATATGAAAACCTTACAAGAGGAGGGCAGGGCGCAGGAGTAATGCGCACTTTCTCCAATATATTTTATTTTTAATCTATATTTGTATTTGTACGCACATTTGGGATGCTGGATCGAAATCAAATAATTTGAATACAAGAAAATGGAAGAAGAAACGAGCAATTGTTTTTGAAATTTTTATTGATAGTACCACTGAATTAGAGAAATACACTTCTCCTGTAATTTGTTTCGGATATTTAAAATATGGTTATTGTTGGATTTTCCCGAATACTGAGAAGATAATATGTGGTATCGGCGGTTTAAGTGCTAAAAACCATAAAATAATACCCAGCTTTCAGTTTTTTCTCGCCAATTTCGATCTCACAAACATAAATGTCTCACATATTAAAAGTGCTCTTGTCCCTTTGGGATACTATCACCAAATTCCGGCGGCAAACAACGCGGTACTCATAGGCGATGCCGGTGGATTTGTGAATCCATTTACTGGAGAAGGGATTTATTATGCACAAAAAAGTGGAGCAATCGCTGCTGAAGCGATAAATGAAACACTGAATAATGCGAAATGTTTCCATGAAACATATTTACAATTACTTCATTCACGTATATTGCCCGAATTAATTAAAGCAAAAAAAGTAGGAAATATCTATTATAGATTGACAAATAGGGTATTTTATGTGCCTTTGAAAATGTTACTTCGAAGCTTTGATAGACGGATAGATCAATTTATACATGGTGTTCAATCGCACAATATTTTTTCTTGCTTCCTATCTTCCTATTCCCTGTTGTGAATGGTACCTATCTACTGCTTATCGTAGTAGAGCTTGACAACGATATGCCACTATGGCATAATGAAATCGTGCTGGCAACAAAAAATGCTCTTTCCTTATTAATTATATCTCACAGCTACATTATAAAGAATATTTTTTATCTCTCTGCAAATGGTTTTTCATTAAATCATTTTCACTAAGAGGAGGGTTTCATCATGAAAAAAAGATTGGTTGTTGTTTTGATTATTCTTCTCGGTTTTTCAGCCTTTTTCGCGTATGCCGAAAAAGAGGCAGTCGATACGGGAGTTATAAAGTATTACACGGATAATGATGAATCTGAATTAGATCCCTTTGCCAGTGCAATAGTGAAGGGGACAAATTTGAAGCTCGAGCCCTTGAGGCTTTCATCTGGGGAAGCGTGGGCCCGTGTTGAAGCTGAATCTCCGAATATCGGTGCCGATATGCACTTCGGCTGGCCGCTTTCCTTTGCACTCATGGCCAAGGAAAAAGGGCTCCTTATGCCGTACAAGTCGCCGGCATGGCAGAAAATCCCTGACCAGTATAAAGACCCTGACGGTTACTGGTATGGGTGGTCGTATTGGTTTGCATGTATAGGAGTAAATACAAAACTCCTGGAAGAAAAAGGGTATGATATGCCGAGGTCCTGGAAAGACCTGCTTGATCCAAAATGGAAAGGTGAGATTGTCATGCCAAATCCCGGTACATCGGGAACAGCATTTCTCACCGTTTCAACAATCATGCAGCTTTACGGTGAAGAGGAAGGATGGGAATATCTCGAAGCGCTCGATAGAAATGTTGCACAGTACACAAAGTCAGGTTCTGCGCCCGGACAGCTCGCAGCACAAGGTGAGTATATTATTGGTATTACCTGGGACCAGGCAATTGAAAAGAGAAAAAAGGAGGGGTATCCGATCGAAATGGTTATACCGGAGGAGGGAATAGGATTTGTACTCGACATTGCGGTTATTTATAAAAATACGCCAAATCCGGAAAGTGCAAAAAAATTCATAGACTATGTTGGGAGCAGAGAATTCCAGGAGGTGGTGGCACAATACAGGTCAAAGGTTACATATCCAGGGGTTGAATCCCTTGTACAATTCGATCCAAAGCTCATAGATTACGATGCGATGTGGGCAGCGGAAAACCGTGAGCGGATAATGGGTGAGTGGAAATCAAAGTTTGCCAAGTAGAGTATTAAAAGACAAGTCACATTTTTTCTCAATAAATAAGGGCAGGTCGTGAACCTGCCCTTATATTGTTATAATCGAATAACTAATTCATTATACAGGACAGGCCAATGAGTAGAGCTCTAAGAGAGCAGAGCACCGCAATGGGGATGAAAAAAGACCCTGTATTTCTTTCTTTAACCGTAATTATAACAGTAATGCTTTTACTTTTCGTTGTTTTTCCCGTTTTATCTGTCCTTATCACTTCCTTCAGGGCAACAGAAGGTATTTCGCTTGTTAATTACAGCAACTTTTTTCGCTATTCCTACTACTATAAATCAATGATAAACAGCCTGCTGCTCGGAGTTATCACCACAGTAATAATACTCATTGTTTCATTTTCCCTTTCCTACACGGTTAGCAAGACAAATCTACCATTCAGGAGTTTTTTAAGAATGGGGGCCGTGCTTCCGCTCATTTCGCCACCATTTATATTTTCTCTTGCACTTATCATCATCGCTGGACGAAGAGGGTTGATCTATCATTTTCTGGGAATAAGTCCAAATATATACGGCTGGCCCGGGCTTATCATTGCACAGGTTCTTTCATTTTTACCTCTGGGATTTCTGATGGTAAACAATATACTCCAATCTCTCGATCCAACGTTTGAAGATGCTTCAATGGACCTTGGAGCAGGCCAGTCGAGAACTCTCTTCAAGGTAATACTGCCACTCTGTCTACCTGGGCTTTTAAAAGCAGCGCTGCTCGTATTTATCATGTCTCTTGCGGACTTCGGAAATCCCATGCTCATCGGAGGCGGGCTCCCCATAATGGCAACAGATGCGTATAACCTCTGGATTGGCGAACAAAATATGGAAATGGCATCGGTATTTTGTATTTTACTGATAATTCCCTCTGTCTTTGTATATATAATACAGAACTACTTCTTAAAAGAGGGTTCTTTCATCACCGTAAGCGGTCAGATGATCGGGACGGAAAAAAGAAAAATCACCTGGTATATTCAATATCCCTTTTTTTTGCTTTCCCTAATCATATGCCTTACAATTATCGCTTGTTTCTCCGTAATATTTCTGAGCTCAATTACCAAGATCTTTATGATCAATAATACACTCACTGTTGAACACTTTTCCAGTTATGCGGGGTGGAAAGCCCTCAAAACGTCCTTGACTGTCTCCGGGATCGCAGCAGTGATCACCTCTTTTACTTCAATAATTTTTGCATATATCATTGTGCGAAAAAAACCTATGGGACGGAATTTTCTTGAATTTATTGCGCTTCTCGGGTTTGCTGTTCCAGGGACGGTAATGGGCATCGGATACATACTCGTATTCAATAAACCTCCCATAATGATCACGGGGACCATACTTATTATTATTCTCAATATCTCTTTCAGAGAATTCCCGGTGGGGCTTGAAGCGGGAATAGGCAAACTGCACCAGATTGATATATCAATGGAGGAAGCTTCACGGGATCTCGGCGCGAGCAGTTTTAAGACCTTCATCAGCACAGCACTCCCGTTGATGAGTTCGGCATTTGCGGCAAGTTTTCTTTACACGTTCATGGTGGGAATGATCACGATAAGTGCGGTTATTTTTCTTATAGCTCCGGGCACGAACCTTGCTTCTCTTCTCATACTCAGGCTTGCTGAAACGGGCAATATAGGAAAAGCATCAGCAATGGCCGTTATGCTCACACTCGTTGTTTTTATCAGCCTTATGCTGCTTAAGTTGATCTCGAAAAAAACAAAAGTTGAAATGCTCAAGGGGTTCTAATTATGGCAAATAAAAAAGTTCTTGAATTAAAAAATATTACCAAACACTTTGGTGATATCATTGCAGTAGATAGGCTCAGCATATCCGCCATAAATGAAGGTGAGTTTGTAACATTTCTTGGTCCCTCAGGCTGTGGGAAAACAACTCTCCTCAGAATGATCGGGGGATTCTATTACCCGACTGAAGGCGAAGTGATTATGCACGGAAAACCGATAAATGATATTTCACCTGACAAGAGAAAAACGAGTATGGTGTTTCAGAATTATGCGCTCTTCCCGCACATGACGGTCTTTGGAAATATTTCCTATGGCCTTAAACTGAGGAAACTTTCGAAAGAGGAAATAAAAACAAAAGTAAAAGATATTTTAAAGGTTGTACAGCTCGAAGGGCTTGAGGAAAGAAAACCAACAGAATTGTCCGGGGGGCAGCAGCAAAGAGTCGCCCTCGCGCGATGCATTGTTATTGAACCTGAAATCATTCTTCTGGATGAACCCTTATCAAATCTCGATGCAAATCTTCGCGTCACAATGAGACAGGAGATAAGGAAAATACAGAAATCCCTTAATTTAACAACAATTTTTGTCACCCATGATCAGGAAGAGGCAATGAGCATGTCTGATAGAATTATTGTAATGCACGAAGGCCGGATAGAACAGATCGGAACCCCGACTGAAATATACGAAAAACCTGCGACCCTATTTGTTGCACGGTTTATTGGCTACATAAACCTGATTAAGGGAAGAATCGATTCTTTACGAGATAATACATACAAGGTTCAAACCTCGATCGGGGAGATGATAAACATAAATTCTGATTTAAAGGGGATGAAAAAAGGTGATGATGTGACACTTGTAATCCGGCCTGAGTCTTCAACAGCTGAAAAGGAATCCACAGTGGTTCAAAAAAACAATTTTGCCGGCAAAATAGTAGACGCTACGTATATAGGATCCATTGTACGGTACAACATCCATATAAAAGGAATTGAAGAACCCTTCATTCTGGATGTTTCCAACCCTGAAGGCAAGGGGATTTTCAGCAGTGGAGAAAATGTAATAGTAAACCTGCCGGAGAAATTTCACTGTATAAAACAATAAGAAGTATTGCATTGATTCAAATGCCCTCGCAGTCTATACATATCGGGGAGCGGGAAAGACCCTGCGTTCGGTTTTCAGCTTTTTCTCGACAAAATAATCACAGTGCAGGCTACTCCGATGAAACCCATTACTGCGCCTGTAAAGAGGTATGCGGTTGAGAAGCTGTAGCGGTCGA
>Ga0315545_1002956_pt1 | contig 14847 bp, 12 predicted proteins | sample SalMarSW160210MG_FD_203096 | JGI IMG/M metagenome (GOLD analysis project Ga0315545, IMG submission 203096) | Salt marsh sediment microbial communities from the Plum Island Ecosystem LTER, Massachusetts, United States - Salt Marsh Sediment SW1602-10 ... | reverse complement strand
TGATGGCCGCCACGCTGAGCGATCGCTACGTCACGGGCCGCAACCTGCCCGACAAGGCGATTGACCTGATCGACGAGGCCGGCGCCCGCGGCCGGATCATGGCGATGACCCGGCCACCCGACGTCAAGAACATCGAGGAGGAGCTCCAGCAGGTCAAACACGAGAAAGAGCTCGCCATCTCCCGGCAGGACTACGAGAAGGCGGCCGCACTCCGCGACCGCGAGCGCGAGATCAAGGCCAACTACGAACAGACCCTCGCCGAGTGGGAGCAGGACAAGGCCGACAAGGAAATGGTCATCGGCGAAGAGGAGATCGCCTACATCGTCAGCAAGTGGACGGGCGTCCCCGTCGCCAAGCTCGAGGAGGCCGAGTCCGAGAAGCTGCTCCGGATGGAGGACGAGCTCGCCAAGCGCGTCGTCGGCCAGCAGGAGGCGATCGCCGCCATCAGCAAGGCGCTGCGCCGCGCCCGGGCCGACATCAAGGACCCGAACCGGCCGATCGGCTCGTTCGTCTTCCTCGGGCCCACCGGCGTCGGCAAAACATACCTCGCCAAGAAGCTCGCCGAGTTCATGTTCGGCGACGAGGACGCAACGATCTCGCTCGACATGAGCGAGTACATGGAGAAGTTCGCCGTCAGCCGCCTCACCGGCTCCCCGCCCGGCTACGTCGGCTACGAGGAGGGCGGGCAGCTCACCGAAGCCGTGCGCCGCAAGCCGTACGCCGTCGTGCTCTTCGACGAGATCGAGAAGGCCCACCCGGACGTGACCCACATCCTGCTCCAGGTACTCGAGGAGGGGAAGCTCACCGACAGCTTCGGCCGCGCCGTCGACTTCCGCAACACGGTGGTCATCATGACCTCGAACCTCGGCGCCGACCTGCTCAGGAAGGACACGACCGTCGGCTTCGGCGCCGACAAGAGCGAGCGCTCATACGAGGGCATGAAGACCAAGATCATGGACGAGGTTAAGCGCATCTTCCGGCCCGAGTTCCTCAACCGGCTCGACGACACCATCGTGTTCCGCCCCCTCGAGCGCGATCACTTCGACTCGATCCTCGACATCGAGCTCGACAAGGTCCGCGACCGGCTCAAGCGCCAGGGCGTCAAGCTCGAGGTGACCGACGATGCGCGCGAATTCCTCATCGACAAAGGCTTCAGCGAGAAGCTCGGCGCCCGCCCGCTGCGGCGCGCCATCGAGCGCCACATCGAGGACGGGCTCGCCGAGGAGATCCTGCGCGGCGGCCTCAAGGGCCGCGAGCTCCTCACCGTCACCGTCAAAGGCGACCACCTCCAGTTCAAGTAGCGGCGGTGGGACCATCCCGAGCACGAGGCGCCGCATGAGGCGCCTTTTGGCGTTGCCCAAGCCCCGTCCGCCGGTCTAGACTGCGCCACGACTAAACCAGGCGCAGGATCAGCTCTCCCGCGACCCGCCCTGGTGGGAAGCGCCTGCACGCGGTCGACGCGAAAGGGAGGGTCAGCATGCCAGCCACGGAACGAACCGGCGCCGTCACGCCTGCCGCCGGCCCGGTCAGCGCGCTGGGCGCGCGTCTCGCATCACGCCTGCTCGAGTTCCTCATGCAGCTCGGGGGCATGATCCAGCTCGCCGCCTCATCGCTGGTGATCACGTTCACGCATCCGCCCAAGTGGCGCGAGATCGTGCGCCAGATGTTCAACTTCGGCGTCCAGAGCGCGCCCGTCGTGCTGCTGACCGGCGCTGCGACCGGCGCCATCCTCGCGCTCCAGATGTGGTACCAGATGCGGCCTCTGGGCATGGAGACGGCCATCGGCCCGATCGTCAGCCTCTCGATGGCCAACGAACTCGGGCCGCTGCTCACCGGAATCATGGTGGCCGGCCGCATGGGCGCCGCGATGGCCGCCGAGCTGGGCACCATGCGAGTGACCGAGCAAATCGACGCGCTCCGCTCGCTCGCCACCGACCCCGTGCGCTACCTGGTCGTGCCGCGCCTCATCGCCGGCGTCATCATGATCCCGCTGCTGACGGCGTTCTCGATCGCGATCGGCGTCGTGGGCGGCTTCATCGTGGCCGTCCACCTCAAGGGCATCAACGCCGCCTTCTACTGGCACAACACGCTCATATACACCGACGCCGGCGACATCTGGGTCGGCATCATCAAGGCAGCCGTCTTCGCGATGATCATCGTCATCGTCGCCTGCTACAAGGGCTTCAACACCACCGGCGGCGCCGAGGGCGTCGGCAAGGCGACCACCGGCACCGTCGTGGTGGCGAGCGTCACGATCCTGATCACGGACTTCTTCCTGACCAACATCCTGTTCTAGGTGGCCATGAACACGCCGTCGAAAAACACGACGATGATCGACATCCAGGGCATCGTCAAACACTTCGGCACGCAGCGCGTGCTCGACGAGCTCGACCTGACGGTGTACAAAGGCGAGACCCTCGTCATCATCGGCTGCAGCGGCTGCGGCAAGAGCGTCCTGCTCAAACACACCATCGGCATCCTCAAGCCGGAGCGCGGACGCATTCTGGTGGCCGGCACCGACATCGTGCCGCTGTCCGACGCGCGCTTGCTCAAGGTGTGTTCGCAGTTTGGTATGGTGTTCCAGGGCTCGGCGCTGTTCGACTCGCTCAGCGTCTGGGAGAACGTCGCCTTCAGCCTCACCGAGCACAATCGCGGCATGACCCACAAGCAGATCGACGAGCGCGTCAAGTACTGCCTCGACCTCGTCGGCCTCGCCGGCACCGAAGGCAAGAACCCGGCCGAGCTCAGCGGCGGCATGCGCAAGCGCGTCGGCGTCGCGCGCGCCATCGCCCATCAGCCCGACATCATTCTGTACGACGAGCCGACGACCGGCCTCGACCCGGTCACAGGCGACACGATCAACGAGCTGATCATCCGTGCCCAGCAGACGCTGCATGCCACGTCGGTTACGGTCACCCACGACCTGCACAGCGCCTTCAAGATCGGCGATCGGATCGCCATGATGGCCGACGGCAAGATCGTCGCCGTCGGGACCCCAAGCGAGATCTGGGAGTCGGACGAGCCGCAAGTCCGGCGCTTCCTGCGCGTCGCCGGCAGCGCCGTCTTCAGCACGTAAGAGGCATCGCTGTTGCGCCGAGAGGTCGGACGACCGTATTATTGACCGTGCCGGTCCGGGAAACCACCGGCCACGTCAACAGGAGACGGCCCATGCCACGCAGGCAATACCATCTGCTCGTCGGGCTCTTCGCCATCGGGGCGATCCTTGTGCTCGGCTACATGATCCTGCAGTTCGGCCGAGGGGGCACGCGCAAGTACGGCGACATGATCACCGTCACCGGCCAGTTCAACCAGGCCGGGGGCCTGATCACGAACGCGCCCGTATACCTCTCCGGAGTCGACATCGGCTATGTCCAGAAAGTCGAGATCACGGCCGCGGGCAAGGTCGTCGTCTCCATGCAGGTGGCGAGCGACGCCGGCCTGCGCACCGGCGACGTGCCCGAGATCGCGCAAACGGGCGTCCTCGGGGACGTCATCGTCAATTTCATCGGCAGCACCGAGCGCGGCGAGCTCGCCCGCGACGGCACCCAGTACGTCGGCAAGGACCCCGTCGACCTCATCGGGAGGGCCGAAGAGGTGATCGCCATCTTGACCAACGAAGAGACCGTCAGGACCGTTCGCCAGATCCTCGAAAACGTCGAGGCGCTCACTGGCGAGGAGACGCGCACCCTGCTCACCAGCTCGCTCGAGAACATCCACGAGCTGACCGCGCAGCTTCGCCAGGACGTCGAGACCCTGCGGACGCTGTTTACGCCCGAGTTCCGTGCGGACATCCAGGCCATCATCGCCAATGCCCGCGCAGCGAGCGAAGACCTGCCGGAGGTGATGCGCGAGAGCACCCTCATCCTGCGCGAGACGCGCACCCAACTAATCGAGCTGGCCGAAAACCTGACGCGCAACGCCCGCCGCTTCGACAGCATCATCGAGTCGGTCGACGCCATCCTGGCCACCACGGCCCGGGGCGAGGGGACCATCGGCCACCTCGTCAACGACCCCGAGATGTACGAGTCGACAGTCAGGGCAATCAACGAACTGCGCGAGGCGGTCGTCGCCATCAAGTACAACCTGCCGCTCGGTATCGGACGGCGAATCAAAGCCGAGGAAGAAGAAGCCGCCGCCGAAGCCGCGCGCGCCGACCAGATCTGGAGGAGGTGATCCCGATACCCAGCATCGTCCGCCGCCCTGCCGCCGCACCGCCTGGCGGCGTCCGGGGCCCGATGAGTTCAGACACGAGCGGCCACAGGCGAACCCAGAACCATGTTTGATCCCATGGCCGCATCGGATCATTCCATCATAGCCGTTATCGAATCATAAGGATGACATGACTCATGGCACTCATTGCACTGCGAATCGCCTTCGTCCTCATCACGGCGATCGTCGGCGGCGTGATCGCCACCAAGGCCGGGGGCGCGGAGCGAACCGTGCTCGGCGTGCTCGCCGGCCTCGCCGGGGGCGGCGCCACCGTCTTCATCGAGAGGAACTTCCGCCGCATCACCATCCGGGGCTTCTCGGCCCTTCTGATTGGACTGGTCGCCGGCGTCGCCGCCTGGTTCATCTTCTGGCAGATCCTCGATGTGCTGCCCGACGAGCTCTTCGGCAGCACGGCGGACGGGGCCAAGGCGGTCCGAGGCTATGTCCTCGTGGCCCTGATGCTCATCTCGGTCTACCTGGGAACCGTCATCACGCTCAAGGGGGCCGAGCAGTTCAACCTCCTGTTGCCGTCCGGTCGCTTCGACAGCCAAACCCGACCTGCCCGAGATGACCGCGTCCTGGTCGACACCAGCGTCATCATCGACGGCCGGGTCGCCGACATCGCCGAGACCGGCTTCCTCCAGGGCGAGCTGATCATCCCCCGCTTCGTGCTGCGCGAACTGCAGACGATCGCCGACAGCTCGGACCCGCTCAAGCGCACCCGAGGCCGACGCGGTCTCGACATCCTCAACCGCATTCAGAAAGACCCCCACATCGACGTGAAAATCCACGAGACCGATTTCCCAGAGACTTCCGAGGTGGACGCCAAGCTGGTCAAACTCGCCAAGCTCGTCGACGCGCGCATCTTCACCAACGACTACAACCTCAACAAAGTCGCCGAGTTCCAGCAGGTCCGCGTCCTCAACGTCAACGACCTGGCCAATGCGCTCAAGCCCGTCATCCTGCCCGGCGAGGCGATGAACGTGCGCATCGTCCGCGAAGGCAAAGAGGCCGGCCAAGGCGTTGCGTACCTGGATGATGGGACAATGGTCGTGGTCAACAACGGCCGCGACCGCATCGGCCAGAAGCTCGACGTCACCGTCACCAGCGTGCTCCAGACCTCGGCGGGACGGATGATCTTCGCCGATATCAAGGGATGACCCGGGCACCCGGGGCACGGCACCGGGGGCCGCCTCAGGACGATGTTATAAGGAGTGCCTCAACCTACACTGGAAACCCAGCCCCACTTCTGGACGCTGGGCTAATGCTCGCTGTGCCAGCCTCGTGCTATGTATAAGAGGAGCAATACTGGTACCTGCTTGTAGGCACACAAACCGCCCAGCGGAGAAGAGGAAGACCATGAGACGCAACGGCTTCACGATTGTCGAGCTTCTGGTCGTCATCGCCATCATCGCCACACTGGCCGCGATGCTTCTGCCGGCCGTCCAGCGCACCCGGGAGGTTGCCCGCCGGGTTAAGTGCCGCAGCAACCTCAAACAGCTCGGTGACGCCAACAACGAGTACGCCCTCGATTGGGCAGACCAGTTTGCCCCCGGAAACCGGTTCTACGGCCACGACATCTGCGACGAGTTTCAAACAGGCGACTACGCCAGGAACCTCGGCCGTCTGCTCGATGACGAGTACATCGTTCCGTTGCCCTCGAGCGACAACCACGTCCTCTACTGCCCGTCGATGAACACCAACGTCGGCGAGAGACCGCCGAATGACAGGTGGTTCATGTACGGCGAGAGCAACCCGTGCGGCTTCCGCTACTGGAAAACGTGGGTCGTCAACACCGGTTACGAATACCGCGACAGCTACGATGATTACCTCCGGCCGGACTCCAGTGACCCTGGAATCGATTCGTTCCACTGGGGACGAGGCCACTACGATCCCGGCGACATCGCGGCGCTCTGGATGCACAGGGCGATGGCCAGCGATATCGCCACCCGCGCCGTGGGCCAGTACTGCCACAGGTACGTCTACAACGTGCTGTACGGCGACGGGTCGGCGCTCGCGTTCACCGACGTCAAGAAGCTGTTCGAGGAATATGGCAACGACCAAGGCCGGTTTGACGACGGTGACCCGGTGGGCACTGGGATCTTCACGGTGTTCTTCGACAAGTTCTACCAGGAACAGCCCCAATAACCACTTGGGCTGGCCCTGGCACTGACGGTGCAGGAAGTTGTCTGGTCTTTGAGTGCTGGTGTGTCTTGGTTTCCCTGCTGGCGGGGCGCCCATAAACTGGGAAAGGATCTTTCGATCGCCAAGATGAGCGTCGCGCTTGGGCGCATACGCACTCCGTTCGCTCCTCCTTGCCCAAGCAGGGCCCGTTGTCTCGGACGATTGTCCAATGCTCCGGCAGCTCAGGCATGCTAAGCAGGAAACGAGGGCGTCACAGGACGCCTCCTGACGGCGAATCCCAGCGGTTCCGCACAGAGGAAGGTGCCCATGAAGCGTAACGGCTTCACGATTGTCGAGCTTCTGGTCGTGATCGCTATTATCGCCACGCTGGCCGCGATGCTTCTGCCGGCCGTCCAGCGCACCCGGGAGGTTGCTCGCCGGGTCAAGTGCCGCAGCAACCTCAAACAGATCGGCGCCGCCAACAACGAGTACAGCCTCGACTGGGGCGATTACTTCGTGCCCGGCAGCTTCTTGTTTGGGCACGACATCTGGGACTACGGGCATGTGACCAACATCGGCTTGTTCCTGGAGTTCGAGATGATCCCGCTGCCATCGAGCGACAACCATATCTTTTACTGCCCGTCGATGAACTCCGTCGCGGCCCCCGAGGGGTGGTTCATGTACGGGGACACCAACGATCTCGGTTTCCGCTACTGGAAGAAAGGCGCCATCGTCAACATCGGCTACGAGTACCGCGACAGCTATGACGATTACCTGCGGCCCAACAACTACCCGGGCGACGTGGGGGACCCCGCAGGGTACAACGACCCGGGCGACATCGCCGCGCTCTGGATGAACAAGGCGATGAACAGCGACATCTTCACCCGCGAATACGCCGAGTACTGCCACAGGTACGTCTACAACGTGCTGTACGGTGATGGCTCAGCGCTCGCGTTCACCGACGTCAAGATGCTGTTCGAGGAATCCGCACACGGCGAAGGGTGGGAGGAAGACCTGGTCTACGAGCCGTTCTTCGACAAGCTCTACAAGGAGCAGACCCAGTAGCCCGGCCCGTTCCCCGTGCTGACCGGCCGCCAACCGCTTCGCCACCCCATTCCTTGCGCTGCCACGGCCCGCCCGCTATCCTTGTGTTCGCAAACCCGGACAGGGGCCGAGCGTAGTGCGAATCGGTTTCGGATATGACTTCCATCGGCTCGTTGAGGGGCGCCGGTTCGTCCTGGGCGGCGTCGAGCTCGACTCGCCCCTCGGCCCGGACGCCCACTCGGACGGCGATCTCCTGGTCCACGCGATCGTCGACGCGCTCCTGGGTGCGCTCGGCCGCGGCGACATCGGCACCCATTTCCCCGACACCGACGAGCAGTGGCGCGGCGCCCGGAGCCTCGATTTCCTCTTGACCCTCCGCCGCATGCTCGACGAGGATGGCTACGCGGTCGGCAACATCGACGCGAACGTCATTCTCGAACGCCCGAAGCTGGCGCCGCAGTTCGACGCGATGCGCCGCAACATCGCGGAGGCGCTCGGCATCGACCCCGCCGCCGTTAACGTCAAAGCGAACACGCACGAGGGCGTGGGTGAGATCGGCCAGGGCCGAGCGGCATGCGCCATGGCCGTGGTCCTTTTGGAGAAGCACTGACCGACCGCTTGCGCACGAGGGACTTATGCACGACGCAATCCAGGCCGCCAAAGACCGTGATCCGGCCGCCAGGAGCACGTTCGAGATCCTGCTCACCTACTCCGGTGTGCACGCCATCGGCTGGCACCGGCTCGCGCATTCGCTGTGGGGCGCTGGCCTCAAGTTGCTCGGGCGCATGGTCAGCGAGCTCTCGCGCTTCCTGACCGGGATCGAGATCCACCCGGGCGCCCAGATCGGCCGCGGCCTGTTCATCGACCACGGGAGCGGGATCGTCATCGGCGAGACGACCATCATCGGCAACAACGTGAGCCTCTTCCAGGGCGTCACCCTCGGTGGCACGGGCAAGGAGACCGGCAAGCGCCACCCGACCATCCTGAACGACGTCACAATCGGCGCCGGCGCCAAGGTGCTCGGCAACATCACGATCGGCGCGGGCTCCTACATCGGCGCCAACGCCGTCGTCCTCAACGACGTGCCGCCCAACTGCACCGTCGTCGGCGTGCCGGGCCGCATCGTTCGGCAGGAAGGCAAGCGCATCAGCCCGGCCACCTCGTTCGATCACATCCACCTGCCCGACCCCGTGCTCGAGCGGATCCGCGAGCTCGAGCACCTCATGATGGAGCGCATCGCCCACCTCGAGGAAGCCGCCGCCGAGTACGAGCGGTTCAGGAAGGACTGGGACCTGATCCGCACCGAGCACATGGCCATCCACCACGCCGCGAACGCCGCCACGCCCGGCAAAGACCACCCGACCTCGAAGCACACGACCACCTCCGACGAGCAGGGAAGCTAGCCCGCGCACGGACGCTCCCTGGTCAACCCGAGTCGAGATGGTGTATAGTGCCGCCCTGCGAGGCCTCACCGACACAGAACACCCGAGGAGGAAGGCCGTGGCGCTCCGCTTCTTCGACACGCTGACACGCACCCAGCGCGAGTTCGAGCCGATCGAGCCGGGCGCCATCGGCCTCTACACGTGCGGCCCGACGGTCTACAACTACGCCCATCTCGGCAACTTCCGAGCCTACATCTTCGAGGACCTACTCCGCCGCACGCTCAAGTTCAACGGCTACCGGGTCACCCAGGTGATGAACCTGACCGACGTTGACGATAAGACGATCCGCGCCTCGCGCGAGGCGGGCGTTGCGCTGAGCGACTACACGGCCACGTACATCGACGCCTTCTTCGAGGATCTGGACACGCTCAACATCGAGCGCGCCGAGCATTACCCGCGCGCGACCGACTACGTCGACGCGATGATTGAGATCGTCAAGGGGCTCGAGAAGAAGGGGTTCGCCTATCGCGGCGACGACGGCTGCGTCTACTTCAGCATCGCCAAGTTCCCCGGCTACGGCGAGCTGGCGCACATCGACCCCGCCGAGCTTCGGGCCGGCGCGCGCGTCGCCCAGGACGAATACGACAAGGAAACGGCCGCCGACTTCGCGCTCTGGAAGGCGTGGGACCCCGACGACGGCGACGTGAAGTGGGACAGCCCCTGGGGGCCCGGTCGGCCCGGGTGGCACATCGAGTGCTCGGCAATGTCGATGAAGCTGCTTGGGCCCCACTTCGACATCCACACCGGCGGCGTCGACAACATCTTCCCCCACCACCAGAACGAGATCGCGCAGAGCGAGGGGTTCTCGGGCCAGAAGTTCGTCAACTACTGGCTGCACAACGGCTACCTCATCGTCGAAGGCCGCAAAATGTCGAAAAGCCTCGGCAACTTCTACACGCTGCGCGACCTCATCGAGAAAGGATACTCGGGCCGCGAGATCCGCTGGCTGCTGTTGACAACGCATTACCGCGCCCAGCTCAACTTCACGTTCGAGGGCCTCGACGCCGCCAAGGCAAGCCTCGAACGCATCGACGACTGCCTCATGAAACTCGAAGAGGCCGCCGAAGGCGCAGCGCCCGACGCCGGCCGCGTGCAGCCCCTCATCGACACAGCACGGAAGCGGTTCGAGGAGGGCCTCGACGACGACCTGAACATCGCCGTGAGCGTCGCCGCGCTGTTCGACCTCATCCGCGACATGAACAGGCTGCTCGCCGACGGCACGGTCGGCGCGGCCGAAGCGAAGGCGGCAATCTCGTTTCTCGACGAGCTCGACGCTGTCCTCGGCGTCATCCGGTTCGACAAGGAGGGCGACATCCCCGAGGAGATCACAACGCTGGCCGAGGAGCGCCGGGCCGCCCGCGCCGCCAGGGATTTCGCCAAAGCCGACGCGATCCGCGACACGATCGCGGCCCGCGGCTACACCGTCGAGGACGTCCCCGGCGGCTTCCGCATCAAGAAGGGATAGAGAGGGAGAAGCGTGCCGCGATCACAGAGATCGGAATGTGTCGCACCTTCGGCGCTCTGGGTCTTGTTATGGTTCTCGTACCCGGGGCTGACGCCCCGGGCTAGGTTCCGCCGCCGCTTCGCGGCTGCGCAGTTGTCCCCGCAACCGTCTTAAAACAGGGAGACGCGCCGCCTGACGCGCGATGCAAGCTCGGGATACCAGCAGCGCCGACGACGGCCGAACGCGGCAAGCGCTAAGCGACGCGGACGAGCAGCGCCGAAGGCGCGAAGGAAGCTAGCCCGGCCCGTAAGGGCCGGGAAGAAGCGCAACAACACAACACAAGCCCCGAAGGGGCGACAGAACCGAATCCGTGCTGATCCGTGTGATCTGTGGCTGAGGAATCGATGACACACGGCACGTTCATCACCTTCGAAGGGCCCGAAGGCTCGGGCAAGACGACGCAGATCGAGCGTCTGGCGGCCTGGCTGCGCTCGAAAGGGCATGATGTCGTCGTCACGTTCGAGCCGGGCGGCACCGAGATCGGCGCGCGCGTCCGGGCGCTGCTGTTCGACCTGGCACACGGCGAGATGACGGCTCGCACCGAGCTGCTGCTGATGAACGCGGCGCGCGCCCAGCATGTCGAGCAGGTGATCGAGCCGGCGCTCGCGGCCGGCAAGATCGTCCTGAGCGACCGGTTCGCCGAGTCGTCGCTCGCCTACCAGGGCTTCGGGCGCGAGCTCGGACTCGACGTGGCCGAGCCGATCTGCGAGTTCGCCACCGGCGGCCTGAAGCCCAACCTCGTTCTGCTCCTCGATCTCGACGTGGCAAAAGGCCTCAAGCGTAATCGGAAGCTCGACGCGGGGAGCGCCGCGCAAGGAGCGACCAAAGAGAACCGGTTCGAGGCGGAATCACTCGCATTCCACCAGCGCGTGCGCGACGGCTTCCTCCAGCTCGCCAAGCGCGAGCCGGACCGCTTCGTTGTCCTCGACGCCACGCGCTCTGTTCTGGAACTCGAAGCCGAGATCAGGAAGATCGTCGCCGAGCGGCTGGGCCTCACATGAGTTTCAATGGGATAATCGGCAACGAGCGCGCGATCGAGCTGCTGACGAGCAGCATCGAGCAGGGCCGGGTCGCGCACGCCTACCTGTTCGCGGGGCCGCCGGGCGTCGGCAAGGGCCTGGTGGCGCGTGAGTTCGCCAAGGCGCTCAACTGCGAACATGGCGGGGCCGCGCCGTGCGACGCGTGCCTTGCCTGCCGCAAGATCGACCACGGGACGCATCCCGACGTGCTCTGGTTCCGCCCCACCGGCGCGATGCGCATGATCCGCGTCGAGCAGGTGGCCGAGTTCCTCCAGGCGGCGGCGTTCAAGCCGTACGAAGGCCGCTGGAAGGTCTTTATGCTCGTCGACGCCGACCGCCTGAACGTGGAGTCGCAGAACAAGGTGCTCAAGACGCTCGAGGAGCCGGCGCCGGGCACGGTCATCATCCTCACCTCGGCGGTGCCCGAAGCGCTCTTGCCGACGATCCGGTCGCGCTGCCAGCGGGTCACCTTCCACCCGATCCCGCGCGAGGCCGTCGAGCAGTACCTGATCGAACACCGCGACGCCGATCCCGAGCGCGCGGCGATCGCCGCCTCGCTGGGCCGCGGGAGCCTCGCGGCGGCGATCGAGTACCTGGACGAGCGGGCCGGCCAGCGCCGGCGTGCGCTCTACAACGTGCTGGCCGCCGGCGGGTTCGAGCACTTCGCCGACCTGCAGGCGATGGCGCTCGGCATCGAGCAGGAGCTCGCGGCGCGGCGCGAGACGCTCAAGAAGGAGCTGGCCGATGAGCAGGCCGAGCTGCTGGCGGGCCTCGACCCGGCCGCCCAGAAAACGCTCACCGACCAGCACAACGCCCATGCCGAGAGCGAGTTCCGCCGCGAAGTCGACGCGCTGCTCAACGCCATTGCCCTGTGGTACCGTGACGTGCTAGTGTCAAAGGAAACGGGCGCGGCGGGCCAAGCGGCCGGAACGGCCGCCTTCATCAACGCCGACTACGCTGAAGCGATCGCGGCCCGGGCGGCTGCGAGGTCGACCGATGAGCTGCTCGCCGCCTTCGATACGATAGATGAGGTGCGCAAGGCGATTGCGCTCAACGTCAAGCTTGCCAACAGCCTCGAGGCGCTGTTCCTCAAGCTCGATCTGCTCAGAAGAGCACCGGTCGCCTAGCCCGCCTGATATGGAGTCTTCCCCATGATCACCGTGGTGCAGATACGCTTGCGTCAGGCCGGCCAGGTCCGGTTCTTCAAGGTCGGCAGCGCCGACACCGTCGGCGGGCTCGAGCTCAAGCCAGGCGAGTACTGCATCGTGCAGTCCGAGCGCGGCCTCGACTTCGGCCAGGTCGTCGACGAGCCGCGTCACGCCATGGAGGACGAGTTCGAGGACCCGCTCCTGATGGTCGTGCGCAAGATCACCGTCAACGACCGGTTCCAGATCAACAGGAACATCCGCGACGCCCAGCCCGCGCGTGAGACGTGCCTCAAGAAGATCGAAAGCCACCGGCTGCCGATGAAGCTCGTCGACGCCGAGTACTCGTTCGACCGCAACAAGATCGTCTTCTACTTCACCGCCGAGGGCCGGGTCGACTTCCGCGCCCTGGTCAAGGATCTCGCCCGCGTGTTCCGCGCCCGGATCGAGCTGAGGCAGATCGGCGTGCGCGACGAGTCGAAGCTGCTCGGCGGCATCGGCGCCTGCGGCCGGGTCATCTGCTGCGCCTCCTGGCTGCGCGCCTTCACGCCGATCAACATCCGCATGGCCAAGGACCAGCACCTGTCGCTCAACCCAACCAAGCTCTCCGGCGTGTGCGGCCGGCTGCTCTGCTGCCTGCGCTACGAGCACGAGTGCTACAAAGAGTTGGCCCGCGACCTGCCCCGGAACGGCACCCTCGTCAAGACCGAACACGGCCAGGGCACGGTCGTCGACCAGAACATCCTCAGGCGCATGGTCACCGTCCGGCTCGACGATGAGCGCGTCAGCAGCTACCGCGCCGACGAGGTCGAGGTCCTGCAGGAACGGCCGCCGAAGAGAAGCAAGACATGAGTGCGACGCCCTTCTACATCACGACGGCGATCCCCTACCCGAACGCGCTGCCGCATATCGGCACCGCGTACGAGCTCATCGCCACGGACACGCTGGCCCGGTTTTACCGGCTCGCCGGCTACGACGTGTTCTTCCTGACCGGCACCGACGAGCACAGCCAGAACGTCGAGAAGGCCGCCCGCGAGAAGGGCGTCGACCCGAGCGCGTTCGTCGACGAGATCGTGCCGGGTTTCGACGAAGCGTGGCGGCTGCTCGGCGCGAGCTACGACGACTTCCTACGCACGACGTCCGAGCGCCACAAGCGCACCGTGTGCGCGTTCGTCCAGCGCTGCTACGACGCCGGCGACATTTACAAGGGCACGTACGAAGGGTACTACTGCGGCTCGTGCGAGGCATTCTACGACGAAGGCGACCTCGTCCCCATCGACGGCGAATACGGCTGCCCGACGCACCGCAAGCCCGTCGAGTACCTCAAGGAAGAGAACTACTTCTTCGCGCTGTCGAAGTACACGGACCGGCTCAAGGCCCACATCGAAGCGCATCCGGAGTTCATCATCCCCGAGGGACGCCGCAACGAGGTGCTCGGCCTCCTCGAGCAAGGCCTGCGCGACTTCAGCATCTCGCGCGTCGCCAAAGAGTGGGGCATCCCGCTGCCGTTCGACCCCTCCCAGGTCATCTACGTCTGGTTCGACGCGCTCATCAACTACCTGAGCGGCCTCGCGCCGGACAATCACGACGGTGCCGCATTCGACCCCGCGACCGCCAACTTCAAGAAATACTGGCCGGCCGACATCCACGTCATCGGCAAGGACATCTCGCGCTTCCATTGCCTCTACTGGCCCGCGATGCTGATGAGCGCCGGCCTGCCGGTGCCCAAGCAGGTCTCGATCCACGGCTGGGTCAATGCCATCAGCCTCGACGAGGACGGCGCGCCGCACAAATGGAAGATGAGCAAGAGCGTGCTCACCGAACGGCCCGACTTGGCGCAGCTCATCGACCCGATCGTCGCCGCCGAGCGCCACGGACCCGACGCGCTCCGCTACTTCCTGCTGCGCGAGGTTGCCTGGGACCGCGACGGCAACTACAGCCTCGAGAAGTTCGACGAGCGCTACAACGCCGACCTCGCCAACGACCTCGGCAACCTGCTCAACCGCGTCGTCGCGATGATCGGCAAGTACTGCGGCGGCGCCGTCCCGAAACCGGCCGGCGACGACGGCCCCGATACCGACTTAAAAAGACTCGCCGAGCAGACCGTCGAGAAGGTTTGGTCGCTCGTGCAAGCCTCGGCCCTCAGCCAGGTGCTCACCGAGATCTGGACCCTGATCCAGCGCGCCAACCGGTACGTCGAGGAGACCGCGCCATTCAGGCTGCGCAAGGACCCCGACAAAGCCGACCGCCTCGGCACCGTCCTGTACAACCTCGCCGAGACGCTGCGCATCGTCGGCCTGCTCGTGACCCCCTTCATGCCGACCATCGGCCCGAAGATCTGGCAGCAGCTCGGCCTCGGC
>Ga0315545_1002953_pt1 | contig 14855 bp, 12 predicted proteins | sample SalMarSW160210MG_FD_203096 | JGI IMG/M metagenome (GOLD analysis project Ga0315545, IMG submission 203096) | Salt marsh sediment microbial communities from the Plum Island Ecosystem LTER, Massachusetts, United States - Salt Marsh Sediment SW1602-10 ... | reverse complement strand
GCAGCCGAGGCTGAAAGCCTTGCTAAATCTACTAATTCCTCTAAGGTTTCTCTCTTTATTGAAAAATCTCCGTAAAATTTACGATAACTTCTGTTTTTTTTAATTAAATCTCTAATCATCAATTCTTCCCCTTCTATAAATACATTTTATACATTTTTAGATTAAATCGAATATTCTTTAAATATCTCGATTTCTCCTTTTTGAGAATTTACCCGAATGCGATCCCCGGTTTTAATCACTTCAAGAATATCTTTTTTAAACCCATAAATCATGGGCGTATGGCAAATGACAGCACCAGCTACGGTAGTTGCTTGAACAGAATTACAAATAAGTGCCAAAGGAGTTTTATTATTTCGATATAGATAGTAATATCCGAAAGTTTCACCTGCTCCACCTTTTCCAGCAGGAAATACCAATATTTTTCCGGTGACATTCTGCCCACGACCGGAATGTGCTACTTCTACAATATCTCCGCTTTCCCAGTCAATACCACCCCAAAAAGCAATTAAATCTTTTACTACCAATGCTTTTCCTTCTACTGTTGAATGTTTTTTTGAAACGCTTTTTCCTTTAAGAACAGCCATATTTCCCACCTCCGATCCATCTACCCTCTATTGCAGCATGAGTGCACTCTTTCGTACTCCCAAACCAAACAGGACTTGCTTTTGTTTGGTCAAAACCGGAATAGAAAAATGCACCTTTTATGGAATTTGTGGCTACTGTGCCTTGCACCTTTGTTCCGGCAAATGCGATACACATACTATCAGTAATAATAACTCCGGCATTTCTGAGAATATCTAAATAACCCATATCTTCTGCAGTATCTCTAAAAAGTTTAGTCGTGGATATAATAAATTTAACATTGGGATGAACTTTTTTTCCATCAATAATCTTTATAATTTCCATAAATTCCTTCATGGTTACATGGGGACATCCTAATAAAACATAGTCAATATGATTTTCTTTTGCTGTACAAGCAATGCTATAGGCTTCTCTTATCTCTTGCTCACCAATTAAAATTTCTTCTACTTTTTGGTTTGCTCCTAATGCAACTTCTAGTGTGGGGGCTTCCGGTGTTATCCCTACCATATGTAAAAGAGGCAATCCGGATTCAACTGCAATGGTAGCCAAAAGATGTTTTAATTTTGTATAACTTTTTCCAACAGAATGAGGAAGATTAGAAATAACCGGTATTTTTTCTTTCGTTCTCCGGCTGATAGCCAAGCTTAGAGCATCAAAATCAGAATCGGCAAAACTATTTACCTCTAATTCATCTTTAATCCTTACCAGAACTTGAGCATGCCTATTTTGAGCAATATGCATACCGACTTCCGGAACAAAACCGGTAATAGCAGCGGCGAGTGAAATTACTCCATCATCTCTTTCACAGCGCGAACCAAACATTGTATTGTACCATAATATTGAAATTGATTCGGCAATACTAACATGTTGATTCAGTTTGCCAGGATATACAAAAAAAGGTAATGCCGAGTAGGTAGGAATAACTCCCAATTTTTCATAAAAACTTGTAGCACTTTCCATTATCTGGTTCATTTCCTGGATTTCATCTTCTGAGAATTCCAACTGTTTTGCTATGTTCAAATCAACAAATTTTGGTTCAATCGTTGCCGGAACGCTTAAATGATTAATGTCCTGGATTAAATCCCGCATTAATTCTTGTCCCCATTTCCCTTGCCTGCCAAAGGGGAAAAACATGACATCAGGAGGCATTAAATGTGCATAACTAATTTCTACCATCTTTTCTGCTTCACGTGCTTCACCCATGGCTTGCAGTATCTCCATGGCTTTCTGAGGACCGCTGCCATGTTTACCTTCTAATATATTTTGTTGATGCTTATTTAGAAACATTAATTTCTCTTTAATTATTTAGTGTCGAAAAAACAATCATAATTATAAATCATCTTGGATACTTGCGGATGATTCTTCCATTCACAATTGGAAGATTTTTTTTAAAACAACATAAAATCCCTGTTTTGCAAAAGCCATTCTCGAATCTTTACTCTTCTGTCAACCCTAATTTTTCCAAAGTTTCAGCAGTAGGCTTACCATCACTATTCCAACCTCTGTAATGATAATATTCTAATAGTGTTTTCTCAAATGGTTCTGGAATTTTACCTTTTCTAATTCCTTTGTCTCCTGCATTAAACATCTTTTGTGGAAGCTTGTCGTCTTTACGACTTAATCCATCTTCTACATTTATCTGCCTTTGTAATGTAAAAATACGTTCACCAATCTTCATAATATCTTCCGGTGTTAATTTCCATCCTGTTGCAAAATTTAAGAATTTAACTGTATCAGTAAGGGATAAACCAAGTATAGGGGAAAAGATACATACTACCAATGAATCATGTATTGCTGCTAAATCTTGAAATAAAGCTGCAAGACAAGCCTGGCCTTTCATCTCAAACCTTTTAGGTGCTTTAGTAAATCCAACCTCTGGAATTGTCATAAGACCAATTTCAGCTATATGCGGATAACCTCGCGTATGGCAAGCACCACGTGTGCCTGTAGCATAATTTATTGCAAGACTAAAATATGTTCTAGGATCATGAGCTGGAAAATCAAGATTTTTTACCTCCATGATTAAGTCTTCAGCGCCTTGACCGATTTTAGCCGCTGCCTGTCTGATTCCATTGGTAAATATACTCCCGAATCCGTATTTGTTTCCTATTTGTCCCACAAGTTCTACTAAAAATTCCCCATCACCCCAATTGGCTTCTCTTCCACCCAAATCGTTGGATGTTATTAATCCTTTTTCAAAACATTCCATAGTAAATCCTATATAAGAACCCGCTGAAATAGTATCAATTCCGATTCTATTACATAAATCATTTGCTTTCGATATCGCCATTAAATCATCAACTAAACAATTTGACCCAAGCATGCCCAAAGACTCATATTCAGGTCCTGCTCCTTCAATATTTTTTCCGCCGTATTCAAATTCTATATGGCGATGACATCCAATCGGACAATACAGACATGGCCATGATTTTGATTTTAATATTTCCGTATAATTAGGGGCACCTATCTTTTTGGCACCTTCAGGCCAAATCGACTTTTCCCAATACTTCATAGGTAAATCCCCTGATTGTTCACAAAAGACAATATCGTTAGCTGTTCCATGAGCTCTATAAGTATCTTTGGCCATTTCACCAATACTCTTAAACCATTTCCTATTTAATTCTTTTATTTTTGTTTCTTCGGCTACGGAAATATTTTTTGTTCCTTTCACTACAATTGCTTTTAAACCTTTCGAACCAAGAACTGCCCCAAACCCACAACGTCCAGCAAAACTATGTGAATCTACAGCAATACATGCAATTGCTACTTTTTTTTCACCAGCAGGACCAATTGAAGCTATACTTATCTTTGATTCTTTTAAATCTTCTTTTATTAAATCTACAGTCCTAATAGCATCTTTACCCCAAATATGTGTTGCTGATTTAAGCTCAGCTTTTCCATCATTAATCCATAAATATAATGGTATTTCAGACTTACCTTCAATAATAATTAAATCATAACCTGCTTTCTTCATTCTCGTACCAAACTCTGCGCCGGCGGTTGTTACTCCAAAAGTACCTGTCAATGGCGAACGTGAAACTATAGCAAATTTTACACTTCCTATTATTTTCGTTCCTTGGAATGGTCCTGTAGCAAAAATTATTTTGTTTTTTGAATCCAAAGCATTGGTTTTTGCCGGAACTTCATCGTATAAATATTTTGTAGCCAACCCCGCCCCACCTATATATTTCTTTAACAACTTCTCAGAAATAGATTCTTCTATAATTTTCTGATTACTTAAATTCACTCTGAGTAATTTCCTCCAGAAACTTTTAGACATTAATTTATTCCTTAAATCTATGTTTTTCTCTTAAATATAATTTACTCTGATTTTAAAGCTAAGGCGTGCATATCATTTTTTATATTTTTATATAAATTTCGATATATTTTATAATATTCACGATATATTTCATGATTTTTCTGATTAACTTTTATTCTCGTCCAAGTACCTTTCCCTCCCGCAGCTTTTATGATAGAAGGATAATCATCAAATAAATCCACTGCTTCTGCTGCCATATAAGCCATTCCCATCTCTGAACCAATAGGTATATTAGGAATAAATTGATCATGTCCAATTACATCGCTCACTATTTGCACCCAAAGGGCACTTTTTGTTCCACCACCACAGGCAATTACTTTTGATATCTCAAGTTTATGCTGCTTAAAAATATCAAAATGGTGCTGGAAACTATAAGCCGTACCTTCTAACAATGCCCTATATATATGGGCTCGGGAATGAGAAAGAGTAAGTCCCATAATTACTCCTCGGGCTAAGGGATCATTAATTGGAGTTCTCTCACCGCTAAAATAAGGAAGGGTTAATAGGCCATTAGAGCCAGCAGAGATTTCTTCAGCTTGCTGAATAAGTAAATCATAGGCATTAATTTTTATTCTTTTTTGCATTATTTTCTCGACATCTCCAAAATTATCCCGAAACCATTTAGTTAAGGCCGCACTAGTTGCCGTTCCTCCTACGATAAGATACAAATCAGGCAATAGAAAATGCGGTAAAACCCATAAACTTTTTATAGCCGGAATTTTATTGGTAACTATAGATATTATACCAGTAGTACCATAAATCAATGTTACTTCACCTGATTTAAAACACCCAGCACTGATTATCTCAGCCAGCCCATCAGCTGTACCAATGATGACTGGAGTACCTTTACTCAACCCTGTTTCTTCTGCAGCCCTTTGACTGACTCTTCCAGCAATATCTTTTACATTCTTCAACTCGGGAAATAAATTTAAAGAAATATCGAAGAGTTCACAAATTTCTTTATCCCAATAGTGTTTATTAAAATTATAAAAGGGACCAAAGAAAGCCGCCTGGGAATGATCAAGAACATAATTTCCAGTCAGTTTATAGACTATATAATTTGTGGTGGTAAATACCCTTTTCGTTTTTTTAAATTTTTCGGGTTCATTCTTCTTATACCAAAGTATTTTTGGGCCTACTGACTGGGTATTAAGAGGATGTTTATTTACTTCTAATAATCTTTCTTCTCCCAAGATTTGAGTCATTTCTCTTATTTCATTCTGCGACCGGGTATCTATTCCGTAAAGTATAGCATTTCTTAAAGGTTTATCTTTGTCGTCCACAGGTAACATACAAGGGCTCACTCCACTACATCCAATACCAATAATCTCTTGGGGAGAAAAAGAAATCTGAGTAAATAATTTTTGAATTATAGTCTTGAAACCTTTCCACCAAGTTTCCTCTGCATCATGTTCAAACCAATTTGCTTTAGGTTGGATATAATTATGTTCAATATAAATCTTCTTTACTATTTTTAGGTTTTCATCTAATAATACGCCCTTTATTCCTTGCGTACCGATATCTAGTCCTAATAAATAACCCATATTAATGATCTTCTCCTTACTATCTTAAACGTTTTATATCTCGAAAAATATCTTCCTCCCCACTAAATAGACATGCCTAGTTTAGTTGGAATTCTCCATATGTAAAAATTGTGAATTAGAGATGGTCCTTAGCAAACTGGGACAAACGATAGTCTGTTGACATCAGATACTTATAAAAAAAATTATAATAAAGCGGCGATATTATAGATATTTTTAGTATATCGCCGCTTTGTACACTGATTATAAAAAATATCTCAATCCCCATACTTCGCTGCAATCATATTCGCCAATAGAAATCATTTTTTATAATCTACACTGACAAACAAATTATTCACTCATGAAGGTGAAATTAGCAGCATCAGCTTGCTTAGCTAGGTCATTCAAAGCTTTTTCAACAGTTTTGGTTCCCATCAACATTTCCTGCAAAGCTACCACCCACATATCAGAAAAAGTAAAGACTTCTGCAAATTGTGACGGTAATAACCTTGCTTTTGCTAACATCTTTTGATCTATTTCATAATAATTCCCCATTTTTTCAAACATTGCTTTAACTTTAGGGTGTTCTACAACTGATGCTCTGGTTGGATCGAAATTGTTATAATTCAATGATGCATCAAGTAATCTTTCTTTTGAAGTTGCCCACATGATGAAAAGCCAAGCTGCTTCCTTACTTCGTGATGCGTTATTTATTGATAAGCCCCAGGTCCAGGTATTGCTAACTTCAACAGTCGGTATCATGGCATAAGCCATTTTTCCTACAACATTAGAAACCTCGGGATCCCATTGTTCTGCAGCAAAGAAATTACAATCAGCTCCACTGGCAGCACGTCCAGAAGTTAAAGCATCTTTTACGTCATACCAGTCATAATTGGACCAGTCCTTGGAGCAGCCTGCTTTAACCAATTCCATATATTTCTTATGAACTTCTATCGATATGTCACTATTTATAATGCATTTACCATTCTCATCAAACTCAGTTCCAGCAGCAGCATGTAATAGACATGTTGGAACTAATATTACTGTACCGGGACCTCTAATCCCTCTTAATGCCAAGGCGTCCATCTCTCCTTTACCATCTTCATCCAGAGCTTTTTGTAATTTCTTGGTTGTTTCAATCCATTCATCCAATGTTGTTGGTACACTTAATCCGTATTTATCAAAAAGATCTTTACGGTACTGAAAAATATAACCTTCAGCCATTACAGGAACTGCGAATAATTTTCCTGAAACTGAATTAGACGCCAACAATCCTTCATAAAAATCGTCCTTATCCCAAGACGGATCAGTCAAGTTCGGATCCTCAATATATTGATCTAACGGCGCCAGAAAAGGTTTAAATTCCCAGATAAATTCTGGTCCTATCATACTAATGTCATATTCATCAGAACCGGTAGCTAAAACCATTCTTTGCTTTTCAAAAAATTGCTGTTCGGAAAGGGCATAAAGATTAACCTTTATTCCTGTAAGTTTGGTAAACTCATCAGTATAGTCAGTTATGGAATTAGTATACGTATGTTTATTCATCAATAAATTAATTGTTTTGCCCTCAAATTGTCTCCAATCAATAGCATTTGCACTTATCGTAATTGCAAATAGAGCAATAAACAAAACACTTATTAAACCTGAAAATAATAATTTCCTTTTCATAACATTTTACTCCTTTTTTATATTTTTTAAAATTTTTTTCTTACTAAAACTAGAAAATACACGTTTAAATCAATTTACCACCTCCTCTTTATATGAAAAAATTAGTAAATTAGTCTATTAAGGCATTTTGTTTGTACTATATAAATAAAATCACTCGCTTTTATTTATGTATCTTTGTCTTCTAACTCTCAGAAATAGTAATCGAAATTCGATATTTACCTGGAATAACAGCATCCTCAAATGCTTTCTGAATATCTTTTAGATGATATTTAGCGTCTATAAGTAAGTTTACATTGATATTTCTTTTGCTTAATAAAGCTGTTGCTTCTTGATAATCAGCAGTAGAGCAACCATAGGTTCCGATAATTTCCCATAAATTATAATGTACCGGATTCGGCTTCAAATTCCAATCTGGAATAGGGAAGTGAGCTGCAAAAATTAGAAAACGACATCCTTTAGGGGCTACTTGTAGGGCCTGATTATAAGCTGAAGTTGCTCCAACAGCAATAATAATAGCATCTAAACTCTCACCTTCTTCTAATAAATATTCTTTCATTTTTTCTTTTATATCATCTTTGTTGGGATTAATAATTTTACTAAAGCCAAGCTTTTTGGCAGTTTTTAATTTATTTTCAAATAATTCAGAGATGATTACATCTGCCCCATAATAGCTTGCTACCTGGGCATTTAACAAGCCCATTGTACCTGCACCTATTACTAAAACTTTTTCTGCTTTTTTTACTCGTAGCCTATGAATTCCATGAATTACAGTAGCTAATGGTTCTACAAATCCAGCTTCTTCGAAAGGTAAATCTTTTTTTACTTTAAAAACATGCTTGCCCTTAGCTACTTGATATTCACCGCAACCATAAAACCCATACATGCCATTTTCATCTGGAAATTTTAATGCATTACTTACTAAACTATTTTTACAATAAATAGAATTCTTTCCTTTTCTACAATTACTACATTCCAAACATGGCCCATAAACATTTACCACTACATGGTCACCTATTTTACAATTTTTAACTTCACTTCCAATCTGAATTACTACTCCAGAATTTTCATGACCAAAAGCCATTGGATAAGGTTGGTGATGTCTATCCCCTAACCATTGCTGATAATCAGTAGTACAAATATTACAAGCTTTATTATTTATTAATACTTCGTCTTCTTTGACAAAAGGTATATCTTTCTGATGTACTTCTGCCCGTTTGTCTGCTACCAAGACACCATATTTCATTTTTTCTCCCATAATAACTTTTCCCCTTCCCTTTTTTTGACTCAACTATTTATTTTTATAACATCTAATATTTAGTCTTACTATTACTACTTTTTTTAATTTATTTTCAAATAAATAATCTTTTTTTATCTTCCCAATGCTAAAGCTTATCATCCAAACACACTAAAGTGTTGACATCAAATAAATGCATGTACTCGATATCAAAATGTATATATATGTCATCTTCTTGGTTAAATTTAATGTTCGGTTCAACTTCAGTAATAATTGTTTCCTCGTCTAATTTTATGGTAAGTTGGTTTATTTCTCCTAAATTTTCAAAAACATTAACTTTTGCCATTACACATTCTGAAAAAGTGTTTTTATTAGAACTAACATGAACTCTTTCTGGTCTAATTCCAAGGATATACTTTGTATTCGCTTTTAATTTGTTCTTAAAACGATTCGATAGAGATAACTTATAGCTCCCGCCATGTACAAATAAATTACTATCTTCTTTTTTAGTACGAACATTTAAAAAATTCATAGGTGGTTCACCAATAAAACTTGCTACAAATTTATTGACTGGCTTTGCGTATATATCACTAGGACTTCCTGTTTGCTGCAAAACTCCAAAATCCATAATTATTATTCTATCAGCCAAAGCAAATGCCTCCAACTGATCATGGGTAACATAAATAAATGTTTTCTTCATTTTGTTATGCATTATCTTTAAAGTAGTTCTCATTGCAACTCTCATCTCTTCATCTAAGTGAGAGAGAGGTTCATCTAATAAATATAAATCAGCTTCTCTTATTAAACATCTAACTAAAGAAGTCAATTGAGCTTGTCCCCCACTTAAAGCTTTAGGATAAGAATTTAATGTACTCTTATCGATTTTAAATGCTTCAATTAACTCATGTAGTCGTTTATTTTTTTTTATTTCTCCTTCTGTAATGCCCTTTACTCTTAAAGGAAAAATGATATTTTCATAAACTGACAAATGTGGATACAATGCATAATTTTCAAAAGCTAACCCGACATTTCTTTTGCTTGGAGGCGTTTTAGTTACTTCTTTGTCTCCAAAATAAATAGTTCCAGAATTAACTTCTTCTAAGCCCGCTAACATTCTTAAGGTACTTGATTTTCCACAACCAGAAGGCCCTAAAATAGCTACAAATTCTTTGTCTCTACAATGAAAAGAAAGATCTTTTACAGCATGAATATCTCTTTTTTCTCCGTAATATTTATTTATATTTTTAAGTCTTAGTTTAATTCTTGATTTTTTATCAGTTTTTTGCATTTATAGGTTCCTTCCATGGTAAATAGATTCTCCATCCTGAGGATTAAATAAATGCATTCTTTCAGAATCGATACTAAGCCAAACTTGTTTATTTAATAAATCTTTAAAATTTATTTTAGATTTTACTTTAATCATTTTTCCTTTTGAAATCGATACAGTAATCTCATAACTTGAACTCATTGCTTCAATAGCAGATAATTTTCCATTGATACTATTCGGTTTTTTAGTAGAAGATATAGTTATATTATTAGGTCTAATACCAAGTAAAACTTCTTTCTCTTCCCATTTTTTAAGATTTTCTTTTTTTGATTCAAAGATAATATCTGTTTTTTGTTTTTTTAATTCTATTTTAAAGTTGCCTTCTCCTATATGAAGTATTCCCTTGAAAATATTTATGGGAGGATCCCCGGCTAATTTAGCTACAAAAACATTATTCATTTTGCTCCAAATATCTTCTGCAATACCTAATTGTACCAACTCACCTTTTTTAATAACTAATATTCTATCACCGATAGAAAGTGCTTCTCTATAATCATGAGTTACATAAATTACAGTACATTTTAATTTTTGAAAAATACTTTTCATCTCCCCTCTCATCCTATGGCGCAAAACTGCATCTAAATGAGCTATTGGCTCATCTAATAAAAATACTTTAGGTTTTCTTACTAAAGTTCTTCCTAAGGCAGTACGTTGTTTTTGTCCTCCACTTAACTCATTTGGTTTTCTATCTAATAATTCAGTTATTTGAAGCAATCCAGCTATTTCTTCTATTCTTTTATCTAGTTTTTCCTTATTAAATTCTTTTCTTCTACTTGGAGCCCTAAGTGGATAAGCCATATTTTCTCTAACATTCATATGCGGATATAAAGCATAATTTTCAAAAAACATAGCTAATTCTCTATGATTGGGAGGGATATTGCTAATATTTTTAGCGTCTAGATAGATATTTCCACTAGTTAATTCTTCTAAACCGGCTAAACATCTCAAAGTAGTAGTTTTTCCAGCTCCTGTAGGGCCTAACAAAGTTATTGTTTCTCCTTCCTCGCAATTAAAAGATAAATTTTTAACTGCAGTAGTTTTACCGAAATTTTTACTTATATTTTTTACTTCTAACCTATACATATTTTATCCTTTCTTTACTTATCCTTTTACTGCCCCAAAGGTTAACCCTCTTACCATATTTTTCTGAACAAACATAGCTAAAATTAACTGTGGTACACTAGATACAATTATTGCTGCAGCCATTTGACCCCATAATGCTGCTTCATAAGAAATAAAACCTAAAGCACCAGTAGTTACTGGCATAGTATTTCTTCCACCGATTACCAAAGCAAACAAAAAATTATTCCACTCGAAAATAAAAGTTAAAATTCCTGTTGCAGCTAAACCACTCTTCACCATAGGGAAAGTTATTTTCCAAAAAGTTTGAAGAGCTGTATACCCATCTATACGTGAGGATTCTTCCACAGAAACCGGTACATCGCTAAAGAAACTTCTACTCAGCCATATTGTAAAAGGAATTCCAATAAGTTGGTAAGCAAGGATAAGTGCAAGATGATTATCCAAAAAACCAAGTTTGTTAAAGAAAATATATAAAGGAAGAATAATTGCTAATTCTGGACCAAACCAAAAGCTAATTAATGTAAAAGCTACATTCTCCCTTGTAGATTCTTTTTTAAAATCTGCTCTGGTTAGAGCATATCCGGCACCAAATCCAATAATTAGTGACAGAAGAGTTCCGAAACCAGCTATAATTAAGCTGTTTATATAATAACGCGAAAAAGTTAAGGTGGACGCGGCAGCACCAGTTTGGCTTTTTACAAATAAATTCTTGTAATTATCCCAGGAAGCATTAAAAATAAATTTGGGTGGATAACTGATAATATCACCAGGTGCTTTTAAAGAAGTTAGAAATATCCACACAAAGGGAAATAAAATTACAACAGCAACAATAAATAATAAAATATATAGTATAACTTTAGTTTTTACGTTCTTTGTTTCATCCATTTTTATATATTTTCGCCTCTATAAATATAAATTATCAATTATTTATCATGATTTGCCAGTGATTTATTTTTGATATTCAGTGGCCTTAGTCCAACGATTAACAAGTTTATAACTAATATAGAAAATAAATATAAACAAAATTAAGACTATAGAAGTAGCTTTAGCACCCTGTCCATACTTAAAAATATTCATATAAGCAAGTAGATGTAAATTAGTAGTTACGTTGCCTGGACCTCCACCAGTTGTTGCGTAAATTATATCAAATGTTTTTAGTGAAAGTATAAGCCTAAAAATAAGAGCTACTAAAATCAAAGGGGTAACTAATGGAAAAGTAATTTTTTTAAAGATAAATAATTTACTAGCCCCATCAACTGCAGCTGCCTCATAAGGTTCCTTTGGTAAAGATTGAAAACCAGCTAAAATAATTATAGCAACAAAAGGGATATTTATGTAAGCATCGATACAAACTAATGTCATTAAAGCCGTATTTGGATTAGAAAGCCAACTAACAGCAGGAATTCTCAGAAAAGATAATAGATAATTAATAACTCCATGTTGTGGTAACATTAATTTCCACATAAGGGCAGAAAGTACCGGAGCTACCATTAAAGGTATTAAAATAATTGATCTAAAGAATGATACTCCTTTTAGTTTAACACTTAACAGCCATCCAACAAAAAACCCAATTGTTATTTCAATAAACAAACTTACTCCTGAAAAAATACCTGTCACCTTTAGTGCATTCCAAAAATTAGGATTAGTAAACATTTCTATGTAATTTCGCAAACCAACAAAGTGAATATTAAAAATAGCTAATTTCCAATTTGTAAAAGATAAACCTATCCCAGTAAAATAAGGAATTATTCCTACAAATAGAGGAATTATAATGGCAGGCCACAAAAAATATTTTAATTTTTTATTTTCAATCTCTCTTGCACTTTTTTGAACCTTATCTTTTAGCAATTATCAATTCCCTCCTTTTTCTATAATAAAAAAATATCATTACTAATCAGCTTATTATCTATAATATTTCTAAAACTAATTTTATTTTTCTTTTTTCTCCCCACTTGTGCAATTGGGGATTTTTTTATAACATTTTTTTTAAGATAATTTATATTTACTCATTACATCTTCTACAGTGGCTCCTTTATGAACTATATCTTGCAAACCTTTTAACACTCTTTCCATTTCTTCTACTGGCCGCTGCCATACATTTCTTCCAAAAATGGTACCTTTGGCGCCTGCATCAATCCCATATCTGGCAGTTTCAAAAATACCTTTAGTGCCATCTTTTTTAGCTCCCCCTAACATGACTACCGGTACATGCGAATTCGAACAAATATTAGCAAAAATTTCTTTATTTTCAGTTGTATGCTTAGGATAAGGAGCTTTTAATATATCTGCTCCCAACTCAAGAGCTAACCTACAACCATCTGCTATTATTTTAGGATCTCCTTTTTTATCTTTAGGAATATATTGTCCGTCTGTAGTTGGTTCTACCATTACCGGCATATCATATTTGTCTGCCTCTGTAATTATTTTACAAGTATGTTCAAGGTATTCCATAGATAATTTAGGTTCTAAACCAAGAGGAAAATATACTTTTACGGCATCAATATCATATTTTATGACTTGTTCAATTTGCGCTGTTAAACAATGACCCATAATACAATCAGCATTCTCTAATGGTAATTTCCATTTAGACCACATTTGGTTGTAATCTATCCCCATTATTATACCGGGTCGATTCTTTAAACTATTTAAAAAATTATGTGCTAATTTTAAAATCCCAAAATTTATAAGTAAAGCTTCTGCCCCAAGATTAATAAATTTCTTAAGAGAGATTAATGGATCTTCCAAGCCTTCCATAACAGCCATAACACCATGGTCCATAGGGATTATTACCGTTCTATTATCCTCTTTATTAAATAATTTTTGTATTCTTTCTGCTTTTGTTTTCATAAACTTAGACTCTCTAAAAAAGTAATATTATTCGTAATATTTTATGATTACTTTTTTGAAAGCATTCCTCCTCCTTTTTTTTAAACTATACATTACAAAATATATTATTAATTTAATATCCTAAATTTACTTTACTTTTTTTATATTTTAGATAATTCTACCTTCCAATTTTTTATCAGAAGTTCTGTTATATTTACTAACTAAATTTTTAGCACAGGCTTCATCGGTTATTAATATGTCAAGTAAATGCCCTCTTAGAGCCCCTACAATTGCTTTAGTCTTTTCTAATCCACCTGCAACACCTATTGTTTTTCCAGGGATTTTCACTGGTGTTCCTATAATCATTTCTTTAAATTTTGGCAAAACCTGTAAACCATTTACATCGAACCAATATCCTAAAATTTCTCCTACCGCTCCACTTTTATTGAGTTCTTTTAAGTCATCCTTATTTGTAAGTCCATATTTAGTTATTATTCCATTTTTAACATTACCAATACCTACAATAGAAAATTCAACCTTCTCTATCATCGACAAAACACTTCTGACTAGATCTTGGGCTTTAATTGTTTGAGCCACTTCTATAGAATCAACTTTTGCAGGAGCCCAAATCCCATAAAAAGAAGCTTTAAGTTTCTCAGTAATTTTACTTCCTATGGAATAAGGATTCCATGAAACATTTGGAAGCAAATTTCCAACTAAAGAAATAATTTTTAAATTTTTATTAACTAAGTTAGGGGTAGAAACTAAGTTATCAGCAAAATATTTCAATGTATCTCCCATGCCTACTCCAAAAAATTCAATTTGGGAAAATTTATCATCCAAATATAGCGCTGCTGCTTTACCAAGATCTTCTTTGAGTAATTTACCGTTTGAAGAATAATTTGAGGGAACAATGACAGCATCGTCTAAATGAAATATTTCCTTTAAGGTTTCTTCTAAAGAAAGTAAATTATATCTTTGGTGTGCTATTTTTATTTGAACAATACCTTCTTCTTTGGCCTTGATTAACATTCTTTGCACTTTTGCTCTGGAAATATATAGTTTGGAAGCTATTTCTGCTTGCGTAAAATTTCTTACATAATAAAGCCAAGATATTTTAACTAAAATATCAATTTTACTGAACATTTACTCAACTCCCGTGCAATTGTATTCTTTATATCATAAAATTATTCCCGTGTCAAGATATTTTTAACATTTGTTATTTACAAATCAAAAGTGGACTATTTTTTTAATAATTTACATTTCAAAAGTGGACTAATCAAAAACAGTAAA
>Ga0315545_1002949_pt1 | contig 14867 bp, 8 predicted proteins | sample SalMarSW160210MG_FD_203096 | JGI IMG/M metagenome (GOLD analysis project Ga0315545, IMG submission 203096) | Salt marsh sediment microbial communities from the Plum Island Ecosystem LTER, Massachusetts, United States - Salt Marsh Sediment SW1602-10 ... | reverse complement strand
TGAACCCTGGTTAACAGTGAAAAATAGTCATCATGTTGCAAATTATGTCAGAATACATCCATATCCTGATTCTTGTGATGTTCTCAACTATCATTCAACTAATTTACCCCAATATATTATTTTTCGTTATGTAGTTACCTGGAGCATGGATTATGGTAGAAAAAGTGTTGGAGGCTATATGTTAGACAGCTTTACCAGCCACCCAGGAGATCATGAGCGTATATTTATGGCATGGAAAGTAATAGATAATAGTACTCTGAAATTGGACTGGGTATTTACTTCTTCGCATGAGGCTCCCGATGCTCATCATGCAGTTTGGAATAGCTTACACAGAACATGTAACAAGGGGGACGTAGCTGGCTTGTTAATTGGTCAATCTCTAAGCGAGTATGATCATAGTGAAGTTTTTTGTGGAAATTTACAGTTTAGTAGTGACGGTCGATTGATTTTCTTTGCTTCAGAGGGGAAGCATGCTCTATATCCTTCATGTTCTGTATGTGAAGACGTAATGTTGGTAGACCTCCCCGGTCCTGTTAATGTAGGTGAAGACTGCGGTGGAGGAGGACGTTTCGAATTTGAATGTTACAATGTAGGTGAACCTCCTCATTTTATAGATCCCCATGTCGCTGATTTAACCCTGGATGAGGAAAAACTCTATAAAGCATTTCCTGAAATTGATGATGATATTAAAATATTTCTTAATAAACTATCAAGCCGTTATAGGATACAAATAGCGACTGGTAGTGACAGATTTGCCGGTACAGATGCAAAGATTAGTGTTAAACTTTTTGGGAGCGACGGAACTTCTCCATGGTATGAAATTTATGCTAAACCAGAGCCTCCTCGTTCTGGTTCAGCTGATCGTATTGGTACTTTCGAAAAAGGAGATACAGATAATATCTATATAAATTCACCTGATTTGGGTGAGGTAAATCAGATTCAAATTAAACATGATGATAGCGGTTCCGGTCCGGGATGGTATATTAGTGAGATTTGGGTAGAAGATTTAGAAACCAATACCACATGGCATTGCCAAGCAAATACCTGGCTGGAAAAAACTCTTTCACCTTCCTTGTTCTCTGCGAGTATATGGGAAGATAATACGAATAAAACTTTTAATTTAGAATAATAAAATGTAAGGTAGTTAAGGAGATATTGAAGGAACAGTTCTCTTCCAGATATATGTCCCTTCAATGTTTCCTTAACTAATTAAAATTCGAAGGGATATAAAGTATGAAGAAATATATTTTTCTTGTTTTAGTGGCCATTGTTTTCTTTTGTTTCTGCAGTTTTTTAATTAGCGCTCAGGGCACAGATAATACAGAAATACCGGAAGGATTTGTTTTTTATCATTATCAGTATGCATATTTCGATATTTCCTTAATTTATCCGGAGAATTGGATTAATTATTCTTCTCAGGAACGAGGAATATTTATTTATACGCCTGGACTCTAAAGGAACGCTGACCTTTCGGGCAACACCTTTATTTGGAAAGGAATATACGCTTACCGATAATGCCTGGTTAGAAAAACAAGGAGATATCAATCCCTTTATGACTCTTTATCCCCAATAATTAAAAATCAATATATTTATTAAAGGGAATACGTTTGATTTATTAGTTATATATAGAAAAAAATGTATCCCCTTTTGACTTAAATCTCATTCATTATCTTTAAATTTAATATTAATACTTTTCTTGAAATGATTATAAAGATGCGATTGATTAATTTATCATTTTAGCATTTAAGTTTCATATATGAGGGAAGTAGTATATTATGCAATATAATAGATTAAACTGTACCAATTTTGAGTAGTGTTTACAATTTATATATACAAAATAAAAGTAATATTTATAACTTTCAACAGGAGGAAATATTTATGAATAAAAAAACATTTTTCAATTTAAATGGTTTGTTCCTCTTCCTTTCTATTTTTTTTATTTTAGTTGTTTCTACTATTGTTTCACTTGCCCAAATCCAAGAAAATACTTGGGCAAAAATTTATGAAAGTTCAACAGATAATGTTAAAACATATGATAAAGCAACCTCTATTATTAAAGCAAGTGACGGAAATTATTTAATTGCTGGATTTACAAAATTAAATTTGGAAAAAAAAATAATTTCAAATCTTGCAATTCTGAAAATTGATACCTATGGGAACATAATTTGGAGCACGAAGACTATAGAAAAAGCAGGTAGATTAATACTTCCTGGTTTTAAAGCCGAAATTATAGCTTTAAAAAATGGAGGATATGCAGCTGTTTATGCCCAATTTCTTATAAGATTAGATGATAATGGAAATATTTTGTGGATTAAGAAATTTGGGACAAATAAAACAGAGAAATCTTTGGAATTTACTTCTATCCAAGAGTTAGATGATTCAGGATTTATTACCTGTGGAAGCACTTATTCTCCTGATGAATATAAAACTTTGGTAATGAAATTAAATAAATTTGGAAACATCATATGGTCAAAAAGTTATTTCGGCTTTATTTCTGAATATGCAAGAATTAGAAAATTGGATGATGGTGGATTTATATTGGGCAATGCAATTTCTGGTCTTCACTTTTCAAATATAATTGGCCATGTAACTCAATTAACTAAACTTGATGCAGAGGGAAATGTAGAGTGGGAGAAATTATATGATCCAACTCATGGTGCTTATAGTACTAATCGTGGTTTTTCTACATTTTGCTTAACTAAAAACAAGGAAATTATCACTACCATTCCTGATGCTGTTGGAGGTCGTTATCGAGATTGCCTAATCCTTAAATTAAGTCCAGAGGGTGATTTTATCTGGTCTAAATTGCTGACGCATCCAGTGGCAAATCCAATTACCATTAAAGATATTCGGTGTTTGGAAAATGGTGATTTAATATTGGTAGGAGAAGCTGATCAAAATATCAACCCCGGAGGGGGAGGGGAAGTTCACAATTTAAATACTTTTGCTTTAAAAATGGATCAGAACGGAAATATTTTTTGGTTAAAAACGCTTGGTAAAAGTCCAAAAATGCTTGATAGAGACCGTAATCAGGATGAGTATGCGCTTTCAGTAGAGGTAAGTGACAGGGGGGAAATATTATATGTGGGAACATGTAGTTCTTTTTCCAGCATCCCTGACGCTTATAACTTTATTGCGGTTAAGATGAATTTAGATGGAGAAGTAAGCAATGGGGGATACTATCTTAGGAATGTTGATTTAAATGATAAGAGACGAATTGAGATAACATCTCCTAGTGAGTTAGATGTTAAGGAATTTCGGAATGAAAGTAAAGAGATAAAGAATATGAATGTATACGATATGACTGATTTTGATTTCACACAGGGTACTTTCAGCGAAAAGAACCTACCGAAACCTGAGCTCAAATTAGCTTTATCTGATAGAGGAAGAACACTTACCAGTAACCTTCCAATTTTTGTGAGTGAAACTGAAAAAGGTTCTGAAATTGATTTAGATAATGATGGAATACTACAAGAATGGGAAGATAAAGCAATGGAGTATATTAATCCTAAATTTGATCTTGATGAAGATGAAGATTGGCTTACATATCCAGAACATCATGTAGTTAATTTTGTACGTGTTTTTCCTTATTCATCAGAATATAATCGACAATATCTATTATTCACATATTGTGTAACTTGGAGTAGAGATTATGGAAGAGCAGGTTTTGCTGGTCATAACGGAGATGTAGAGAGAGTGATTATGGCCTGGAAAATAACCGACCCAGAGGGAAAAAATCTCCAACTGAAAAAAGTATTTACTTCTGCTCATGGTGGTGATAACGATCATTCAGCAGTTTGGGATGCCTGGGATAGAAGTTGTTTTACATGTGGCATAGCTCTTTGGCCCTTTGACGAAGAAATGTGTGGTAAGTTGGTATTTAAAGGGAAAATCTTAAAATTACAGGTATCTGAAGATAAACATGCTATCTATCCAACTGAAGACTGTTGTGAAGCTGTAACACTTAATTATGTGCCTTGGAACCCAGTGTCAGGTGTGTTAGGTTGGTTTGTTATGGAAGATTGCGGGGATGGAATTACCAAGCAGTTTGAATGCTATAATGCTGGTGAGCCTGATACGCATCTTATTGATGATTTAGATAATCCCTCTTCATGGGAAGGACTTTCTGAAAATAAACGCAGTGCTTTAATTAATTTCTTCCCAAATGAACAAGTATGGAGTGGAAATAAAAGTCATCCTGATAAATTCTGTGGAGGTTTAGGTTGCAGTGAAGAATCAATGAAAGGATTAGTTTCTCTAGATTCTCCTGGTCGCATTGGAGAAAAACTTGACAATATACCTTCTGAGCTTAAGGATAAACTTTAATTATTAAATTTTACTAGATTTAAATAAATAAGGTGTAAATAAAAATTAAGATTTTCATTAATTGCGAAAATTTAAAATTAAAGAAAAGCCATTGATTAGATAAATTTATATATTACCGGAATCAGTAAAATTTTTAAAAATATTTTTAAAAAGATACTAAAAAATATTTTATTTGTATGATATAATATGAAATCCAAATTTGGTTAGTTAAGGAGGTGGAAAAATGGCCAAAAAGTTCTGTATCGTATGCGGGGAAGATATAAGGAAAGATAAATATAGCGCTGAACATGAAGGGAAACATTATTATTTTTGTTCTGAAGACTGCCGTGATGAATTTAAAAATAACCCGGAAGAATATTTAGCAGAAGAAACAGAAGATTGGAATTAATAATATATAGTTTAATTGCCAAAAGTACTTAAAATTATAGTAAGAAAATAAAATACCATTCAAAAAGTCCTTTGTAATCTTACAAAGGACTTTTTGAATGGTATTTTATTTTACTTCAACTCTTATAAAAGCCTTATTAAGGCCAAGAAACATTCTTTTGAATAAGCTATCTTAATCATTCTGAAAAAGTATTGACCCAATCCGGTTCGGGTGGTGGGTTGGAGTCCAATATCTCTCTCCACGCTTCATCAGTTAATCTATCTTCCATGGGTTGTTTGAATTCATAATAACTGAAAACCGGACCGACTCCCAATAAAATATGTCCTTCAGGGTGCTGGTAAGCAACAATCATTGTTTTAAGATAGCCTAAGCCTTCTTCCAGGACTTTTTTAGTATTTCCGTCTGTATGCACATCAGCTACTAAAACCGTTTTGTAAATGGAAGGGTCTGCAATTCCTCCCGAAATAGTTTCAACTAGGTTTTCGGAAATACTGCCAAAACTTTCGATAAAATTATATTCTCCATCATCTAAAGGCTGATTTTCCAATTCTTTTATGGAAATTGCCTTTAATCTTTCCAGGATTTCCGCTAATCTATCCAATCCAATGCTAACATCTAATTTTTTGGATGTTTCCGGAGAAAGCAGATTTTCTATACCCTGATTGGTCATTTTGGTTAAAGCTAAAAGTCGGCTATAAAATTCCGGCATTGGCTCTACGTAACCTACTACCGGAGGTTGGAACATTCCTCCTTTTTCTGCCATGGTATAGCTTTGCTTAACGTATAAAATAGTATCATGCCTTAACTCGGTCCAGGAAGCTAAAGTCGTATTTAGTTCTTTATCCTGCCAGAATTTAGTCTGCATAAATAAGGGATATCCTATACTGCCATAGGTATATTCACTCCACAAAGATTTTAAAACATAAAGCCAATTCATATAAAGAGTCTTGTGCCAGTCGTAGGGAGTAAGGGTATCTATTTCTTCTTTTAATTCTAAAAATTTCTTTTCATAATCGGAATATTGCGTATCTCCTAATTCCTCTAATATTGCTCTTGCTCTTTGTGAACCCAGTAAAGCCATTAAATCCAATCCCCTGGGAAATCCTTTGACTTCTCTTTCTGCCGGTGGAGGACAGGAATTCACTTCAGTTTTAATCCAGCTGAAAGGACGACTTTTTCTATCTTCTTCATATTCATCATCCCAGGCAAAAGTAAAGGGTTTTTTATCAGTAGGCAAGGAAGGTTTTTCTCCTCTGTATTCACCACTATAAGGTGAAACCATTTCAGAAAAAAGCCAGGAATCCAGAGTAAATCTCTGTCCCATCAACCTGAATCCTTTGGTTTTATTTAAAAGCCCTTTAGCCTGCAATTTTAAAGCTCCGATTTCTTCTTCGGAAAGAGGAGGGCAGGGCATCAGTAATTCACACTCTCCCAATCCGCCGTAAATACCGGGATTATTAGGAAAACTTATCAGAGCTTCCTTGAGTTTCGGGTAGTTTTCATCAAATTCTTGAGAATTAAAATCTTCCAATGCAAATTCCTTTAAAATTTCACTATACTCACAAGGTCCCAAATCATCAGAAAAGCCAACCAGGAAGGAAGTAATGGCATAGATTCTGTTCCATCTATCTTGAATACCTTTACTTTGAGAGAAATACTTACTAAGTAAAAGAGCCTGCAAGGTCTGAATTCTGGCATCATAATCAGAAACAATCCCTTGAATCTTTCCGGAACATATAGATTCTCCCGGAGATAAAGCAGGACTTCCTTGAATTAATGCGGTAATTCTGCCATACCACATGAAAGCCTGAAAATAATTTTTAAGTTTTTCTGATTTGGTATAATGTCCGCGAGGCACATACTGTGAATAATCCTCACGATAAACAAACAAAGGGGAATTTTCCCAACCTTTGTGTTTTTCAATTAATTCGATTTCTTTTTTAACGACTTCATTGATTTCATCAGGAATATAAAAACGATATTCGTCGCCTTCTTCTACGCTAAAATAATTATAGCTATCGAGCTCGCCAAAAAAATCCTTCAATCTATCAATCATCATCTTGCAAGTTTCAGCATCCATTCCAGGTTGACAATATTCATCCCGTAAAATATCATCATTAACTATCTGTTTCTCTTTCGGTCTCAACAGTTCTAAAGCAATAGAAAGATAGGCTGTGTTTCTTTTAGATGCCTCCTTAATATCACCTTGGCTCTGGTTGTATTCTTTCAGGGATGCATCTAACATTTCCAAACTTATATTCCAAATATCATTAAAAAACTGGTCTTTTTCCAATTTCATTAAAATGGTTTCAAAAAAGATGTGGTAATAATGAAGCATGGAATCAGTAGTGATAAAGATAGGTAAATCTTTATCTTTTAAAACTTCATAGTAAGCGACAAAATCATCTCGAGGTGAACTTTCCTGAGATGAAAATCTAAGATGAAGTTTGGTATCTGCAATGTCCGTGGGAGTGGGAATGACCGTAAATCCATTCTTTTGTAATAAAGAGAAGCTTTCAGGAGAAAGTTGAAGCTTATTGGAAAAATCTTGATAATTGCTGATATCTTCTATTCTTAAAGGTAGGGAATAAGTCGGGATACCGGGTGTGACTTCTACTTTCTCTTTCAGTATATCATCCGGTCTGATTAATTGTTTGTCCAAAATAGCTTCACCGAAGACATTACCGGTAACAATCAGGAAACTGAGAGAAATTAAAAAAACTAAAATGATTTTAGAAAAATTAAAAACATTTTGATTTTTTATTTTTCTTGTTGTATTTTTAGAATTTAATTTACAAAATAAATTTAACATGAAAATCACCACCCTACAACTTTTATTATACCACTCTTAATTTCATCTTCCAACCTATTATCTGAACGGTTGGCTAATTGTATTAAAAATTCGCTTGTCTTATTCTGCTGCATTAAAACAGGCTGACTTAAGTTGATTTGAAGAGGGAAAAGTCGACAGACCAATCTATCTGGATAAATTTCTAATCCAACTGCTAAACCTTCCTGAGTTTCCGTAGAAAAGTATTGGTCGAAAATAAAATTTCCCAGAGAATAAAAGATAATTTTCCCCTGGTATTTTTCAATGTTCTGCACAACATGAGGATGATGGCCAATCATTAAGTCTGCTCCTGCTTCAATTATTCTATGGGCTAAGCTTTGTTGGAAAGGAGAGTTGGTTAATTTATATTCTTCACCCCAATGCATGCTTACGATTAAAAAATTATCCGGGTTTGAAGATTTAACCATTTTTATTATTTTAATTATTTCTTCTTCTTTATCCATGAAGGGAAAAATTTGATTAAAAGCTAAAAAAGTTATATTATCCCTTAAAAAAGAAGAATCAAGATTATCCGAACTACCGGAAAGAGGGTCGCCTACAAAATTTATCCCATATTTTTTCAACCATTTTTCCGTTTCCTCTAGTCCCTCTTTTCCCATATCCAGAGTATGATTATTTGCCAGGGAAAACAAATTGAAATGACTCCAGGAAGCCCCTTTAATTACTTTTGGGTTAAAAGCGAATTTTAAGGAATCATCTGAAAATTCCGGGGGATTTTCTACTATAGGACCTTCTAAATTTCCAAAAACGATATCAATTCCCCTTAGGAAATGGCTGATTTTTTGAAAAGGATAATAAATACTGTTTCGCTTCACCAAATCTTCTACACCTCTATCTAACATAACATCTCCTACCAATAGAAAAGTTTTTACTCCCTCGTTAAAAACTTTAACAGTTGAGCTAGAAATATTTTCCTTAGGTTTTTTCTCTCCAAAGGCTACACTAAAATAAGAAGTGGTTATTTCTGAATATAATTTTGAAAAATCTACAGAATTTTTATGGGCAATAATATGAGGAGCTCCCTTCTGCCGTAATTTAGCAAAAAGTCTGGCTGCATACAGGGCCTGCCAGCAATCGACTTCTATATTATCAAAATTATCTTCTTCGAAATTTAATAAAACCCGGATGCTTTTTTTATCATGAAACCCGGCTGCCTGGGGAGGGAGGTAATGGGAGAAATCTACGCTGGCGATGATGATGGTTTGAACAGGAGTCTCTTTGTTAATGGTTTTTACCAGGCGCTCAATTTGCTCTTTAGTAATATCGATAGGTATCAATATGGGTAAAAACTTGCTTTCTGGAAAATATTTTCTAACATATGGCATTAGATTAGTAATTCCGTGGTCATAAATGATAGCAGAACTATTTAGTGCTATTTTATTTTCATCGGCTAACTTCTTTCCCAGAAGAGAATCAATTTTTATGTTTTCAAATTCTTTTTTTCCCGAACCTGATTTCCAATCAAGAGTAATAAATGCATTATCGTCATTAAGAGTTCCACCATGGAAATGGTCCGGACTTAATATAACTATCGTTTTGGGCTTTCCCTGAGAGGAAATATAACTAAAAAAATCCTCAATTATATCCTTGGCTAATAGATGATGGGGCACTACTCCGGAGACGATATCTTGTTTATTGCCCGAGTCAGATGCTAAAATTTCTAATGTGTTGATAAAGTGTAATATAAAAACAATACTGAGAAAAATAATCATAATAGAGAAAAGCGAAGTATGATTTTTTCTGGTATTGAATTTAAAAATATTCATAAAGTTATATCCATCTAAAATATTATTTTTCTAGAATAATTTATACTGAGAAATCCAAAAAGATATACCAGAGCAGCTAATGTAGCCACTACTTTAAATCCAAAGAAGAGAGCAATTATCACTGCGGAGACAGAGGCGATAATAGAGCAGAAACTATTAGTTGCCCATAGCCAGGGGATAAGTTCTTTCCCCTTTCCTTTGTCTAAAAAACTGACCAATCTTATCCCTAAGGGAAAGGGCATTCCCATTAAAAATCCCAGAGGGAAGATTAAACCCACAGTAATAAATATTCTTACCAATAAACTATATTTCAAGGTGATATTAAAGACATAAGGCAAAATAAATTGATAAAGTATTAAGATACCGCACAAGGTAAAGATAATAATTTTTAGAGCGTTAACATAATTTCTCTCTATTCTTCTTGAATAGAAGCTTCCCAAGCCTGAGAAAAATAAAAAAGAAAAGATAATAATAGAAGTAGAATAGCTGGGATTAACCAGATAGAGGATAAATTTTTGGATAAAAGAGATTTCTAAAAGCATATACCCTAAACCCAAAGAGGCAAAATAAAGCAAAAAAGGAATTTTTACCTTTCTTTTTGTTACAGGGAATCTCTTTAAAATTAAAGGTAAAAATATGAAAATGATACTAAATATTATTCCCTGAATAAAAGTGGCAAATATAATTAAATTCCCCCATTCTATCAAGGGCTGCCAATTAGCTGTATTTTTGATTATTTTGGGGATATTTTGCCATTTTAGAGTGTAGAAAAAATAAGGTTGATTATCGGTGACTGCCGAAACATTAAAGAAATAACTATCATAAAAATCCTTTAACTCATCTCCCTTAAAACTATTTACCAATTGATCTATCTCCTGATAATAATAACTTTCCTCCAGAACATGATTTATATTAGCATCTTCTTCCTTAATCCCCGGAAAATAGACCGCATCAAAGTTCCTTTTATCACAAAAATCTTTAATTATTTTTATGTCTTCCTCCCCCATTTCTTTTTTACTTAAGATAAGGGTAGAAGTAGCCCAACTACGGATTACTGCCAGATGATTTTCCGGTTTTTCTATCACCATTCGGCCAAGAGCTTCTAAACTGATGCTGCAAAGACGTACAACCTCTCGAGGAGGGAATTTTAACCAGCGAGTGATACTCAATTTTCCTCCTTCAGAAAGATGCTGCCAAAAGTCTATAAACCCCTCTATTGTATAAAGATAATTTTCAGATATGCTGTAAAATCCTCCGGAAGCAGTGTTGGATGAGCCAATTAAAGAAATTTGAATTAAGTCAAACTTTTGCTCTAATCCTTTTAATATACTCCTTCCTTCACCGGTTAAAATATTAATTCCCTCACGGTTATAAATATTTCCCGAGTAACCGCTATAATTATTTTGAAGTAAAATCTTGACATCGGGATTTATTTCAATCCCCCAAATCTCTTCTGCGCCGTTATATATTCCTCCCAGAATATCTAATCCTCCTCCCGGTCCGATGATTAATATCTTTCCCTGATTATCTATATTCCTTACAAGATGAAATCCCAAAGCAGAAGAGATATAATCCGAAAACTCTATTTTCTCCAATGCTTCTAAATTATCCTCCCTCTCCAATCTGCTAATCGCACTCAATCCGTCACCATCAGTGATCAGACCTAATTGTTCAGGAATCTCTCCCGAGAAATTCAAACTTAACCCCGGGGCATATTTTACTCCCTCACTTTCTACCACTTCCAATCTGGCGGCACTATTCTCCCGCCTATCCATTATTCGGGAATTAGGGTAGCGCAATAAAGTGAATAAACTTTTATAAGGATTTATCGGGAAAGAATAAAAACGCTCTGCTCCGCTAAATAAAATAATAAACACAAATATCCCTATAATATAAATGATTGATCTTTTATCTTTCAGTTTTAAGGAAAATAAAAAAGAAGCTAAAAAAGAGAATAGAGGAGGGATGATTAATAAATGGCTCAAACTTATATAATTAGCCAGAACTAAAAAAGAGATACAGCCAATAGATGCACCTCCCAAATCACAGAAATATATTTTATTTATTTTTTCGGGTAATTTAGAAATAGCTAAAGAGATACAGATTCCGGCAAAGAAAAAAGGCGTGGCAATGGCTAAATAATAAATGACTAAGTACAGTAATTGATATCTATCTGCAGTGATCCGATAAAGGTCAAAGGGGATTTTGGAGATGATAAATAGAGAGAATAAAGAACCCAAAGAGAATAGCAGGGAAAACAAGAGGAGATATTTATATAAATTTTTACCCTCAGCTTTCTTCAGTAAAGAAGAAAATACCGATAAAAAAGTTCCGCTTGCCCCATATCCTAAAAAGGCGATACTAATAATCATGAAAGCCAGATAATTCCATTGGAGAATAGAAAATATTCGCATAAGAGAGAGTTCAAAAAGCAATACTGAAGTAGAGAAGAAGAATATTCCTATATATAAAGGAAAATCATTATATTTTTTAGCTGTTACCATAATATCCATTTTTTCTTTAGTTTTTCTTTAATTACTCTTTTAATCTCAGGTATATTAATCAGGCCAGCCATAATACCACCTTTAATGAGCATTTCTGCCTCATCAAAATCAAAAAGATTTATTTCTTTAATTCCAAAGGGGACGATGACTACATCTGCCCCTTCCAGGCTATGGTCGGTAATCTTTGCTCCCATAATATCGGTGGATTGGTTGATTATTTCAAGGAGATTAGGACTCTCAAATTTTATTTTAACCTGCTCTATTTTTCGTTTTAATCTACTTTTTTCTTCATCAGCTAAAGGAGTAATTTCTTCCGTATCATTTGTATCCTTAAATTTTGGGCTTTCCTCTTTATTTATTCTTAAATCCTCTAAATTTTCTACCTCTTTTAAGAGGCCAGTCTCTTTATCAATCATCAAGACAGCATTATAAGGGCTTATTTTAGCGAGACTGACGGCAATAATAATATCACCTCCCATCATCTTGACTACATCCACTGGGACCGGGTCAACCACTCCCCCATCTACCAGATAATAATTCTGATACTTTACCGGTGTAAATATGCCGGGAATGGAAATGCTTGCCCTTACCGCATCAATTACTTTCCCTTGATTCAAGATCACCTCTGCCCCGCTTTCTACATCTGTAGCTACAGCCCCGAAGGGAATGTTGAGGTCATCAAAGGTTTTATCTTTTATGGCAAACTGGTTGAGCATTTTTTCTATACGATCACCACTAATTAACCCAGAGTGGGGAAAGACAGGGTCTATCATAAAAAGAGTCTTGCTCTTTTTAATGGAGAGTGCCACTTCTTCCAATTGTCTAACAGTTGCTCCGCTTGCATAGAGGCTTCCAATGACCGAACCAATACTGGTGCCGGCGATTATATCAACAGGAATATTATAAGCTTCAAGTGCCATAATAACACCCACATGGGCTAGCCCTCGTGCCGATCCGCTCCCTAAAGCCAAGCCAATTTTCAATCCCCTTTTTTTATATTCAGTCAACAAATCTTCTAATTCTAAATCCTTTTCTACAATGACTTTAAATTCATTATCTTTAGTGATAAATACATTATTGGCAAATTGAGCTTCCATATCAGTATAAGTGAGATCAATAGCAGTATTTTTATCCGCAGAGACAAAGAAGGTAGAAGCTGACAGGCAGTATAATAAGATAGAAATAAATATAATTTTTAAAATATTTTTAGACATTTTTTCTCCTCCAATTTTTTTTAGATTCACTAAAAGCAAAAGGGGACTTTTTTAAATTTTTACATTTAATACCAAATGAATAGAAAAGTGTGTCCTTTCTCATTGTTTACACCTAACCTTACCCATATAATTATAATTCGCCATTTAAATCAAAAAACCCTTTTTACTAACTTTACTATTTACTGCAATTTTGTTTTAATCATAGCCTTAATCTCAGGTATTTTAGTTAGTGTAGCAGTAATTCCTCCTCTAATTAGTTCTTCTGCTTTATCAAAATCAAAGTCATGGATACCTTTGAGGCCAAAAGGAATAATGACGATATCAGCACCTTCCAGAGATCTTTCAATAATTTTTGATTCCATAATATCTATCGTTTGGCTAATGATGTGAAAGATGCCGGGAGTTTTGAAGGATGATTTTGCCTCTGTAATTTTCTGGTAGATGATTGATTTTAATTCTACTTTTGAGTCTTTCGATTTAATTTTTACATCTTTTATATCGTCTGCAGCGTTATTCATATTCAAAGTAATGGTATGGGATATTATTTTAGTTAAACTAACTGCAATAATGATATCTGCACCCATGTTCTTTGTTACATCCACCGGAACCGGGTTCACCAAAGCTCCATCCACCAGGTAATAATCCTGATACTTTACCGGTGTAAATATGCCGGGAATGGAAATGCTTGCCCTGACAGCATCGATGACTTTTCCCCGGTTAATGATTACTTCTGTTCCGTTTTCAATGACCGTAGCTACTGCAGCAAACGGTATATTCAGGTCATCAAAGGTTTTATCTTTTAAAGCAATAGTTTTTAAAGTTTCTTCTGCGCGATGACCTTTAATGAAACCTGAATGCGGTAGAGCAGGGTCCAGCAAAAACAAGGTTTTACTTATTTTCATCGATAAAGCTGCTTCTTCCAATTGTTCTATTGAAGCGCCGGAAGCATATAAAGAACCAATGACCGAACCGATACTAGTACCCGCAATCATATCAATTGGAATGCTGTATGCTTCTAAAACCTGAATGACTCCCACATGCGCCAGACCCCGGGCAGAACCGCTACCCAAAGCCAATCCGAACTTTAACCCTTTTTTCTTACACTTGGCTAATAAATTTTCTAATTCCGGGTCTTTTTCTATTTTAAAATTTTTCATTTTATCACCTCATTTTTCAACCATCTATCAGTTACCTGTTATTTCTGCGGAAGCAGAAATCAATCACAGTATTATCTTATATATTAACAATTCGCCATTTAAATCAAAAAACCCTTTTTATTGAAAATATTTTAATACAAGTTTATTTAAAAATATAAGGGGAATATTGTCATTGCGAAACATTGTCATTGCGAGGATGATATTCAATATTGAATATCATCCGTGGCAATCTCGTAATACTTTTTCTATAAATGAAAAACCAAAAACCAATAACTTTTTCTTTAAAAAGAAGGATTTTCTAAAACTTTGTCGAATGAATTATATTAGAACGATTTATGTAAATAGATGCCTTTACAAAATTTTCAAAAAAATTATTTCCTGTTTTTCTATCCTGTCTTTTTTATGGAAACTAAAATAAAAAAGGGGGAAATAAAATGATAGTTTTTATTAGTGATTTACACTTTGTAGATGAAACTGCTGGAAAACAAAACGTTCCTACCTCTGCTTTTGAATTGTTTTTATCAGATATTAAAACCCATTCAAAAAAAACCAAGAGTAAAGACAAAGACCTAAAAATAGTATTTTTAGGTGACATATTCGACTTTCTCAGAACTGAAGAATGGTTCCTGGAAAAAGAAGAAGATAGACCCTGGGGGAATAA
>Ga0315545_1002947_pt1 | contig 14870 bp, 9 predicted proteins | sample SalMarSW160210MG_FD_203096 | JGI IMG/M metagenome (GOLD analysis project Ga0315545, IMG submission 203096) | Salt marsh sediment microbial communities from the Plum Island Ecosystem LTER, Massachusetts, United States - Salt Marsh Sediment SW1602-10 ... | reverse complement strand
AAGGTATATTCCTGGAGGATTTGACCTCTCGAAGAGATGAACCGCAACCCCGCCCGATGGGAACCAGGGGGGAGGATAAATCTTCCCAAGTATATCTTGGCCGGAAGGGTCCGCCAACAACGCAGGTCCGCCCTCTCCGAGGCTTTAACTACCTCATCCAAGCCGAATTTCAACAATCGGTTAAAACCCCCTCCTCCCATCTTCTTCTTTACCTCCTGATCCGCCTTGGCCTTGGCTAAGGATCGAGCTACAGCCTTGGCCTCAATCAGGGGAAGTCTGTCCTCCAAAACCTTACGGGCGATGACCTCGATGTCTTCGGCCAGGATCAGGGGCTGGATTTCCCCATCGATGAGAACCTCTGCAGAGGCTATCTGAGAGGGGCGGGGGGCAAAGCGAGGAAGGGCCAGTTTAAATGTATATCCATTGCCCTTCTTGTCCTTCTTCTCCACGGTGAGGCTGAACTCCTTCTTCACCGGTCCCCGACCAGAGAAGGCGAGGACAAGGACCTCCCCTCCCCTTTCTATTTCCTCCTGATTCCTCCATTTTATGGGAGCAAATTTAGCCCGCAGTCGGTGGAAATCATCCTCCCTCCCCAAGTATTGGGAAAGCCTGAGGAGGTCTTTAGCCAGGAAGGAGGGAAGGGGGAAGGGATAAATCTGAGGTTGGCCCTTGTATGCTTCAAAGGATTTGTGGTAAGAGATATAGGCATCATCCCACTTTCCCATCAATTCATAGATAAAACCTGAGAGGTATTGGGCTAGGCCATCCTGGTGGTACCTCCCCTTCCCCTCATATTTGTCCCCTAAGACAGAGAGTTTGTGGCCGATCTTCCTGGCTTCTACCAGGGCATCTTCAAGGTTCCTTAGCTGAAGGTAGTTTATGGCGGCAAAGAAGTTGGTGAGGACCTTTTCAAAATCTTCCCCCTCATAGGGCAAGAGGTTATCATTGACCAGAAGTGAGGCAGATTCGTCCCTAATCCTCTTGGTATAGAGCTCTTCCATCTTCTCCTCCGCCTCAAAGAAAAAGGAGTTGCTCTCCGGAAACTTCCCTCCAAAATGGAGAAGCAACCCCCTATCCAAATCGAAGAGGACCCTATTCCTCTCCCCATATCCTTTGGACCAACTCTTGGCCACCGCCCCCTCGGCTCCCAGCCAATCCCCCTTATCCATCTGCTGCTCAATAAGGCGGTAATGCCTCAGAGGAGTGGCACAGCCCAGAAAGAGGAGGAGGAGAAGAAGAGGAATCGCTCTCGGGCTGCTCATTCCTTAAAAGATGACCCTCTTGCGGGTGAGGAGCTTTTTTATCTTCTTTTGCCCCAGCCAGGCCTTACGGTTTGTCTCCATATCTACCAGTCGCAGATCCACCTGGTAGTAGATGACCTTCTTCCCTCCGGATTCATCAAGTATGGAGTTGATGGAACCGATGAGCATAAAATCTGCCCCGGCCTCCTCTCCTGGCCTCTTGGCCGATTCTTCAGAGGCATGCTGGGCCTGGTCCAGCCTTTCCTCCCTGATCTGTTCCCTTTCTGACTTTCCGGCCACGAAGTTCACCTTTCCTGAATTGGTCAACTCCCTCTCCAAGTTCTGGACAAAGGTCTCCACGCTGATATGCTCATAGCTTTCGTTCCTTATCTTACCCACTATTACATCTGGCTTCTTTCCCTTCTGGGAGACGAAATCCTCCAACCAGGGCCTGGAAAGTGCATCCTTGATCATCTCTTCGGCCACCAGGCGGGAGTCGGTGTCGTTCCAGCGGCCACTGAGGTCAACTGTTTTCTCCAACGCTATCCTGGTTACCTTCCGAGATGTGCCACACCCCAAAATGAAGAGTGGCAATAGGAAAAGGGTAACCACCAACCAACTATTGCCTTTTCTTTTCCTCTGCCGATAGTTTCTGAAAGGTTTTTTCTGCATTTCTTCTGACATAGTCCCTCACCTCTGCGTTTAGTTCCTTCATCTTGTCCAGGCTGGCCTGGAAATGGTCGAGGTCGAGCTTAGCCAAGGAGTAGATAGTTCCATCTCGGGGGTCCGTCCAATGGTCGACGATTATCACCCCGGAGAGGGTGGCCGAGGAGAAGGTCTTCACTGCCTGTTCGATATGTTGCTCCTCGGAGGTGGCCGAGAAGTCGCCCGCAGTGGTGGAGGCCATATAATCCCTCATCAGGGAAGCGGTATAGACCTCGAAGACCTTGCCAATCTCCGCCCGCGCTCGGTTATCTGCCGCAGTGATAGCTAAGGCCTTATTTTTTACCCCTGAGACCATACCAACTCCATGGAAGGTTTTGTCCCCGGCGAAGGCGCCTGATCCCTTAAGCACCCACCCGGGCTCCTTAACCTCGCCAAATTTCGGATGGTGGGAGCAGCCCACAACCAAGGCCATCCCTCCCCAGATGAGAAGGATAGGCCAAAGCTTCCATACCTTCATATTCACCTCCTAAGTTTAGGTTTCACTAACGAGGGGTTCGATAACCACAACGCTCCCAACTATACCAAGCCCCTCCAAATAAGTCAAGGGATTTTTTGAGCCCTTAAGTGCCTGCATTATTCATAAAAATCTGCACAGTAGCTTTAAATTACCCGTAGCTGAGCGGTTAGCTCCCCTGATCTGATTGGGGCATCCCGATAAGTCGGGATGCCCCAATCAATTTTACGACTTTGCGGGTTGCCTTTTTACACATTTCCGCGACCTCTAATTGCTTTTTGAGAATGTGCAGGTAGGGCTCCTGCCCTGACGGGGGAGACTTTCTTGGGTTCCCTGAGTAGCCAACTTCTACCGCACTTTAGTGCGGGTTCAGGGCCTTTAGGCCCCTATATGGAGTGCGTCAACTCCTGTTGACGCATGCTGTGACACGGTCACAGCACTCCAAACGGGCTAAAGCCCTCGCAACCCCGGCTAAAGCCGGGTAGAAGTGTATGGTGCGGGGATAACGAGCCACGGGTAACGATCTACGATGACCTTTTGGTTGCGGTTTTGCTGCGCTGTGAAAATCTGTGTTCATCTGCGTTCGTGCATATTTTGGGTTGAATCTCTGGTAATTGAACCTGTTTCGGATTTGGATATTCGGATTTCCTTATCGGCTTCGTGCCTCATCGGTTTGCCCGTCCCGAGCTGGAAAGGCATAGCTTTGCTAATACTCCACCAACACCCTCCCTTTATCCCTGCCCAACAACTGGGGGGTCTGCTCCCGATCCATCTGACCGGCTAACCGGGGGACATTGGTCTTCACATAGTTGAATAGTTCCCCAACGATAATCTTCTTATCCCCATTGGTATCAGCTATCCCCTTGAGTCCCTTGAGGAAGAAGTAGCTGAAAAGTCCATGCCTCTGCTCCGGGTAGCCGGAGCTTATCTCCCTGCCCGAGGCGGCGGCAAAGACGGTAATGTCCCCATAGGCCAAGGGACTCTCAATGGTGATCCCTACCGGTCGGGCATTGGCCAGCATCATCTTCTCCTCCCTGCTCTGCCCGGAAAAGCAGGCATCCACAATCACCGTTACCGACTTGGCCTTGAGGCTATGCAGATTCTTGTACAGTTGATCCAGGGGGAATCCGGTGTTGGCATAGTTGGGATCGATGTCATAGGGGATGAGATAAGGGGATTTGGTCTTGATGTCTGGTGCCCCGTGTCCGCTGTAGTAGATGAAAACATCGGAGTTTGCCGTCACCCGCCTGGCCAACCAGCCATCTAGCTCAAATAACTTCTTAAACTCCCCTGCTGTGGCCCCATCGTTTACCCGATAGTAGGTGTTCCTCTCTGGTATGCCCAGCACCCTGGTGGCATAGCCATAGAAGGCCTCCGCATCCCTGTTGGCAAAGGTTGCTTTGGGGGCATATTTGTAATCCTCTATACCAATGATCACCGCAAAGCCATCTGGACGCTTGGTCTGGGAATTGGTGGGAATATTGTCCACATCAGATTTGGCCACCTCGGCGATGGGCTTGATGGTTGGCTTAGGAGCCTCTATCTTGGCAATCCTCACATCCACGATGTTCTGGGTGCGCACATTCATCTTCAGGCCCAGGTCAATAATCTTGCCAAAATCGCCCCTAGCCTCGGTCAGTTGCACCTTCAAGGGGATATGCTCAGCGGAATAGCGGCTAGTAGCATAGAAGTAAAAATTCACAGGCTTGTAATCACCAGGTGCAACATCACCTAAGGTAAAGGTCTTCCCGGCATCAGGGCAGGAGATGTACCGATCTGAGGTCTCCAGCCTTATCGTCGCTTTTACATCCTCAGCCTTGCCTGTGCCAAAGTTCTGCACAAAGCAAGTGACCACTATAGACTCATTGGGCTCGATGATGGAGTTGCCATTGCCATAGGCATCACTCCCTTCTTCAGTTCTATCATTGATGGCAATCTGCTTGATCTGCAGATCAGGGGGCTCAAATGCCTTGGTAGCAAAGCTGACAATCACCGGATTGGGATCAAAGCCAAACTCCTCTGTAACCTGGATGCGGAATTTGCGGGATAGGCTCTCCACCTTCCCATCTGCGGCTATGGGAAAGCTCACCGGAACGGTGGATTTTCCTTCCAACCTTTCAATGGTTTTGCTCTTGCGGTAGGTGAGTCCCTTATCTGAGGAGAGAGGGGAGATGGTGATCTGCAGGTTCTGGGCCACACCACGACCTCTGTTGTGAATGACAAACTGCAGCTCACCGGATTCATATCCATCCAGGGCCTGGTTGCCCGATGGCTCAACCAGCTTCACATTCTCAATATGCAGATCAGCAGGGAAAGAAGGCATAACGAATATCCCCTGAGTAGGAACAGTTATGGAAACAGGAGAGGCGGTGTATCCATCCTCCGTGCTTACCTTTATGGTGAAGGGAACCTCACCGGCCTTGAGGTTCTCTGAGGCATGAAGGGTAAAACTGACGGTCTGGGAGTCGCCTGGTGAAATCTGCCATATGCTCTGGTGGGTGTCAAAGAAGATGTGGGACTCTGTAATTGGGGTAGAAAGCTCTATGCTCACATTATCTGCCGTGCCCTTGCCACTGTTCTTCACCTTCACCACAATCGTTCCCTTCTTGCCAACTTTGAGCTTGCCCTTCTCTCCGGTAAAAGAAGCAGTAGCGGAAAGCTCTGGGGGATATGGCGGTTTGATTGGGACGGCCAAGAAGACCGTAGGCGCAGTGTAACCACCTTCTGCACTTACATGTATGGTAAAGTCCATCTCACTTGCTTTGAGGCTCTTATTTGCCCTCAAGCTGAATCTCACGCTCTTTGAGTTCCCTGCTGACAGGTTGCCAATGCGTAGGGCCTTGTCAAAGGACATATTCCAGTTGTCTGTAGAAAGGGACACGCTGACACCTCTGGCATCCCCCTTGCCGTTATTTATCACATTGACCGTAATAACACCCTTCCCATCTGCTTTAAGTTTGCCATTCTCTCCGGTGAACGAGGCAGTGGCAGTAAGGTCAGGATGATAGGGAGGTCTAACAGGTGCACTTGAGGAGACAAATCTTGCATCTCCATAAAGTCTGCCATCGTTACCATAGGGTGAAGAATCGTGAGCGATCCGCCCTGATGTTTCGTTGAACTTGTAATAGGCAACAAGCCCTCGTTCATTGCCGGTCAATTCTTTGTTCATATTCGCCTTGATTTCTCTCTCGGATAATGCCCTATTCCAGACGCGGACTTCATCATAGATGCCAGGGTAATAACTACGGATCGTGCCATCACCATTAACACCTGTACCAATTCTCAAAGCTTTAGATGTTGTTCGAATCTTGGAACGCTTTCCTTTCTTGGAGACAAGATCTCCATTGACATACAGACGGGATGTGGACCCGGTGTAAGTCCAGGTGATGTGACGCCATTCTTTGCGGGACCACCTTGATCGGGATATGTGATCAAACACTCCAAAAACTGTGCCTCGAACAGACTTTTCGCTGCCCGCGCAGGCGTAACCGCGATTCCCATTTCCGCGTTTGCCTATTATCACGTCTGAACCCGATGTCTCCATTCGTCCCCATACTTCGATTGTAACTTCCTGGCTAAGATTTAGAGAGCTACTGTGCGGAATTTCAACATAATCTCCGTGCCCATTCAACTTCAAGCAATTTCCTTGCGCACTAACATTAGTCGATACTCCTTGTACAATAGCACACAAAAGGAGCACCCCTATTAACCACCGGCTATAGTTTATCAACGCCACCTCCTTTCTCAAAGTTTTCGGTTTTGAGTTCGTGCTATCTATCCCCCTAAGCACTCAATACCTCACCAGTACCCTATTTTTATCCCCCGTCACCACTGGGGTTTGGGGGCGCTGGAATTTGCGGTTTGACCAGTAAGGGATACCATTATTGGGATCAGTCAGATACCTTTGCATTTCTCCTACAGTTACCTGTTTGTCTCCGTTGAAATCCGCAGCCCCCTGCAAGCCCTTGAGGAAGAAGTAGGTGAACATTCTGGCTAACCTACCCCTTTGCCAGGATCCTTTAATATTCCTGGTTAACCTTGTCAACGCATTTACACTTTGCCCTTACCTTTACAATTGGGACACTGGATTTTGCCTGACCCGCCGCATTGAGTACACTTGGTGGGAAGCACTGTGCCCGTGCTTCCACTCCCCTTGCAACGAGGGCAAGTGATTATCCCTTCTCCTTTACATGTTGGACAAGTAGCCATTACATTCACCCCCTTTGTCTAATTTAATTGCACATTGAAACCTCTTATCCCATAATGGATTCCAGACCGCAGTTTTTGCTATCACCCTCAATTTTCGCTCCGTCCAGGCCGGACAAATCAGACCCCTATATCTCAAGCCTCTGTAGGGGTTCGATTTATCGAACCCGAGGTTTCATACTTAATAAAGAGTTCCTCTTTTGGACGTAGATAGTCGCAGATGCCCAAGATTTCAAATATCAGTTCTCTGTGTTTATCAACAAAAATCTGCGTTCCAATTAAACAGTGGCTTATAAATGGATCCAGTTAAAAGGTGCTATATGCCATCCGTGTAATAGATCTACAGCAATTCCAAGAATCGCTCGAAATCTATGTGAGCTTGTTTTAAAATGTGAGCGAGTGTGGAGCGCTTGACCGGGCGATGGGCAGGAACGGTCGACTTGAACACTTCATCCCCAATGTGCTTTTGTAATCGAATGTGGCTACCTCGCTGGCGGACGACGATCCACCCATTCCTCTGTAAGGCGCGGATGATTCGAGTGTAGGGTAGACTCGGAATTTTGGTCACACCACCAACTCCCGTACCACCGAACCTTCTTCGACAACCCAGTCATCCTCTACTGGCTCAAGGTAAAGTTCTATCGCCTCCCGGATGTTCGCCAGTGCCTCCTCAAGCGTGTTTCCTTCACTGATACAACCGGGAAGCGAGGGGACATAGACGGTGTATCCTCCTTCATCACTGGGCTCTAACACCACTTTAAACTTCATTTCTGCCTTCCTCCTTCCTGTGGAACCAATGCTCCTATGCCACAAAGGTACCAAGTGTTGATAAAATTCAGACTAAAACAAGAGTTCACACCGCAGGAACTTCCATTTTGGACGCAGATAGACACAGATTTGACCAAATAATTCTTGTAAATCCAGAGAATCTGCGGTAATCTGCGTTCCATGAAGAGGGCTTCTGCCACCTCAGTGGCACCCTCGGCTAGTCTTCTGTCAGGGCAGAGCCCTGACAGCACAAGGAACTTCCATTTTGAACGCAGATAGACGCTGGTCTTGCCAGATAATTCTTGTAAATCCAGAGGATCTGCGGTCCAGTTAAGCAATGGTTGCCCCACTGTCGGCCAGACTCGGAATTTTGGTCACACCACCAACTCCCGCACGACCGAACCTTCTTCGACAACCCAGTCATCCTCCACCGGCTCAAGGTAGAGTTCTATCGTCTCCCGGATGTTTGCCATCGCCTCTTCGAGCGTGTCTCCTTCACTGATACAACCGGGGAGGGAGGGAACATAGACGGTGTATCCTCCTTCGTCACTGGGTTCTAACACCACCTTGAACTTCATCTCTGCTTTCCCCCTTCCTCGCTATGTCACCTTGTATCTCACCCCGTGTTGCTCTATCAGAACACCAGGAGAAAGGATTCTGTATCCCTCCTTATCCTTAATGAGAAATACTTCCTCCCGGATAACAAATTCATAACTAGTCCCCTCCTTAAACTGAATTCCTACTGATGTAAAAGATACTCCCACCCCCTTTATAAGCATTACATAGAACCTATCTTCTGCTTCGAAGATTACCGATTGGAGAATCCCCTTGTGAGAGAACCCGTTTGGGGTTGATAATCGAGGATGAGGACTCTTCCCCAGGCCAGTGGTTTCAGTTCCAGTGAGGGTTCTTGCCAAAGGGACTTCTCTCTCCGGGATATGTATAGTCATCGGATATACGCCTGCAAGGTTGACTATATCACCGTCCTCTATTTCAGACAGTTTTATTTTCTTACCTCTTAGTTTTGTTCCGTTCTTGCTTTCTAAGTCTTCGGCGACTACTCTGTTCTCCAAGAGACTAACCCGCAGATGGGTTCCACTTATTTTTGGATTTTTGATGCCAATGTCATACCCCTTTCCTGAACCATACCTGCCAAAGATCAAACTGTCTTTCTTAAAAAGATATATTTCCTTTCCTACTTTTTCTGGGATAAATCTAATGCAGTTGAACTTTCTGTTTTCTTTTATTTCCTTAATTAACTCCTTAGCTTCATTCAGACCTTTATCCACTTCTACTGATTGAATCAGCAAAGTCTCCGCTTGCTTGACCTCACCGGTCTGTAGTAGCTTTTTTGCCTCCCCAAAGTAGGCACTGCTTGTTTCCAACCTTTTTTCAATTTCTCCCTGTAAAGCGCCGATGTTGTCTGGTGCTGGCAACTTAGGGGGCTCAATTACAGCTTTAGCTCCACCAACCTTATGGGTAAGGAATTGATATTTGTGCCAGTCAGGATCTTCATTCAACTGTTTCATTTTGAATGCTGCAGTTTTTAGTTCTCCCCTCTCTATGAGCATCTTGGACTCTTCAATCTTTGATCTAAACTTTTCAGCCAGCTCAAGAAATTTAATGTATTCGTCATATTGTGCTACGAACTCGTTGACTTCCGGGGACTCCAAATACCTGGGTAAATCCTGGAGCTCAAGATACTCGTGGGCTTTTAGCTTTCCTTCTCCTAAGATTCTGCTTTTGAAATTCTGATATTTTACAAATGCACGCTCTGCCTGGATTGGATTGCCTTTGGTCACTATATTCAACCTATCGTTTATCGCGTTAAACTCAGGATCATCTTTAAGATAGAGCAACGCCTTTGTAAGTTGTTTTCTCGCAGATTCAAAACTACCACCTCTGACCAGCAATTGGAGCTGTTCGAGGATTTCAGCCTTCCTAACCATAATCTTCTTTCTCCTCCGGCTGGTGATAGCGATTCCCATTACAAGGTAAATGAAGGAAGCACCAAAGATGCCGCCTGAAATACGATTTGCTTGAGTGAGTTTCTCCTTCTTTATGTTATAAGAGATTTCTCGAGATGGATGAGTGAAGACTGCTGTTGACTCAACTATCGCCACATTTCTAACTGCTGTGGTGAGTTGTACCAACCCCTTATTGCCTTCAACACTTTTCCAGTTTAATTGTATTTGGTAGTCTGGCACGGTTACCGCCTTTTTCACCTTTTTGAGGATAATAAATTTGACCTTCTCAGGGTTCATTCGACCTCTGATGAGTAGTTCATTTCTCAAACTGTCTACCTCTTGAGCGTACTCTTTTGGATTAACTATCACTGTAAAAGGGCTATCTGGATTTAAGAGACCGATATGAATCTCAGGTATAACGATTCTCTCAAGGTCTTCATCTTTTCGTGGACCTGACATATTTACTGTCTCGGATATCGTACCCCGAAAATTCTTGGCACGGCATTGATTGACAAGACTATTCATCAACCGCTCAACCGATTCCTTACATGGGATAGGCTTGTTTGCGTTAATATAATAGCGGGAGTATGTAAAAATCCCCATGCAAAGAACCATCAGGCCTATAGGAACTATAATTCTCAGCCTACTCATTTGAGTTTACTCTTCAGGATTTTAATCAAACCTGGCCCTACTTTGCTAAAAGCGTCCCAGCCTGCCCCTGATATAGTGACATGCTCACCCTTTGCTGAGGGACCTGGAAGAGCGAAGAGTTCTTTCCCTTGCGGAATAGAGTAAAAGGCAATCCTGCTTGAGGCCCTTGACCAACACATTCCATACATGTCCGGCCCACCACCGGAAGCATTTATTTCTACTGATAGCAGATAGTCTGCATTTAGAACCTGAGCCGCTTTTTTGTCTTGATTGGTAACCTTCTGACCTTGAATCGCATGGTCAATTGTGTCATAACCTTTGTCAAGTAGTATTTGCTTTATCTCATCTACAAACCCTGAAGGTATAATCCTTTGTTGGTTGTTGAGGAACACTACTGATACCGCTATGGTTTGTATCTTGTGGAGGTAAATATGGCATATAGGCATTATAGACTTTTGCTCTGGTGGTATTCCGATCTTCTTTGCATCAAGTTTGATTTCCAGGACTGCATGGTCTTTTGATGCGTCTATGTGCTCAATTACTATGTCTGCTAAGCCATCAGTGGATGTTTTTATTCCGTATGTGATAATTTCCTCTCCCCCAGTAGGATACACTATCTTGACAACAAGGGGAATGTTTGCAACCCTCGTTTCCGATTCTCTTTCTTCTCGGTAAGCTACATATACCTGAGGGTTTACACTTGGCTTGCCCTCTGCATCGTAGCTGACTTTTTTGTCAAGTGGCTTGATTTCAAGGTTGTTAATGAGAGTGGCAATCTTACTTTGAGTAAAGGAATTGAGTTCTAACTTTTCACCATTGATTTCCGTTTCTACAGGCGTTCCCCCAAAGAATTCTTTAATCTGATTTCTCGCTTCTATTAGATTATTAAGTGCAAGGGCGAAGTTCTTACCAGTCATTGCCTCTAATCCAGGCTTTAAGAATCCAAGAACCTTTGCCTTTTTCCTCCGTAAGTCTTCAGTGACATATTCATCGTATTTTCTTTTACTAAGCCAGCATAGCCCAGTTACATAGCCCTGATCAGGATAAGGATAGTAATAATTGCACTTAACTTCGTGCAGAACCATATCAGTATAGGAGTCGATGTGGCTATTAAACCAGCTTGTGTTTACATCAGCTTTTTCGCTTACTTCATATACAATCGTTGCTTTAACCTTGACACGAATCCCTTTAGCTAAATCGGCTCTTGCATCTTCCGTTGCGTTCTTGATCGCTTCATCAAGTTTAAACCTGTGGGTATTTACTACGCCTTCACCTACGAAAAGCCTTGGATCTCGCTTTTTTTCACTGACCTTCCTCTTGTTTTGCTCGATCTTAGCAGATTTCTCTATCTGCTTAAGGGTCGGTCTCTTAAAGGATGTGCAAGAACCTGTAAAGATAATGAGCACAAAGAATAAATATAATCCCCTCATAGTTCATACTCCCCTCAGATGTAGCGGGAACTTCCTCCCCTCAGGCATCCCTTGACTTAATCCTTTTAATCTCCTCCACAAACTCATCAACCGAGGGGTATCTTTTCTCCTTCTCCGCCTCCAGACATTTCTTGATTACCTCATCAACCCCCTGCGGCTGTTCAACCCCAAGCTCGGAAGGTGGGACATACACCATCTGCCTCTTCTGCTCATAGAGATCTACTCCCCTGAAGGGCAACTGGCCAGTCAACATCTCATAAAAGGTTACCCCAAGAGCATAGATGTCACCCCTTATATCACACCTTCCCAGATGTTGCTCAGGTGGCATATAGGCAAGTGTGCCCGATGTGTCCCTTTGACCAGTGACAGACGAAATCGTCTCCTTCGCTTCCCTGGCAATACCAAAATCCATAACCTTGGCATACCCTTCCCTTGAAACCATTATATTCGATGGCTTAAGATCACGATGGATAACTCCATTCTTATGGGCAAACCCCAATGCCTTGCAGACATCCCCTATTATCTGGACAGCCTCCTCCCAACCAATTGATCCCTCATCAAGAATCTTTTCTACCGTCTTCCCTTCAATGTACTCAAAGACAAGATAAATCTCATCATTCTCTTCAATGATGTCATAAATATCAACGATATTGGGGTGGTGTAATTCTGCAACTGTGCGTGCCTCCCTCAAAAACCTTTCTCTCTCCCTCCGCCTAATCCTTATCTCCTCCCGCATCTTCTTGATCGCCACCTTCTTTCCTAATTGCCTGTTTAACGCCTCATAAACAATACCCATACCTCCACTGCCTATTTGCCGCAAGAGCTCATACTTACCAGCGTGAAGACCAGTGGGTTCCTCTCCTCCCCCTGTAACCGTCCCTCTCGTAGTTACAACTGGTCTGCGAGGCTTAACCCCCGAAGCTTCTTTGCCCTCAGGCCTAATGGTCTCTTGAAGATGGCGATATCTGTCCAATACATCTTTGTATATGATGTTTCCGGCAATAAACTGTAAATACACCTCTAACGCCAAGCGGTATTTGCCCACCTCTTCACAGAAAGCAGCAAATTCATAGTAGAACTCAGGTGATCTATCGACGCTTATTGCTTGCTTTATTTGGGAGAGTTTCTTCTCCGCCATATCGGTCAGGTTAAGCCTTACATAAAGCTTTAACTGGGTGAGCTGTTCCTTCATCCCCCATTCAGTTTCAGGCCTTGAGGTTAATACCCTTAGTGCTTCTTCATCATGACCTCTCTCCATCAGCAAATCAATAACTTGCAGACGTTCCTCAGCAGTTAAGCCTCCAAAGATGGACTTATAATCTCCCCTTTTCAAGCCTTTCCTCAACCAGGTCATCCCTGTGCAACTTGAGAGAGATACTGAGAGAAGTGAGGTGATCCTCTTGACTCCACTGTGACGCAGGTATGCTATCTAATAACTGGAGAGCCTCTTCGTATTCACCTCTTTTTATCAATATATCAATAGCATCTCTTTCAATGCCTAAGCGAGAGCATATCCGAAAGATAGTGGCATAATCTTTACTTTCAGAAAGAAGAGTATTGAGCGTGGGTTTTGTATTTACCTTTGGGAGGATCTGCTTAACGTGACCAATGAGTGCTTTCTTTGTATCCAACTCTTTAAGAATCTGTTTAATGTGAGCAACGAGTGCTTTGTCCTCCAGTTCCTCCGGGGATCCTATCAAATGCAGGAGATAGAGCTCAATGGCCCGTAAAGAAGGAGAGGAGAATGTGTCAAACAAATATACCTTACCATCGTTTGAACCAGCCACAACGCCAGCCTCGCCATCGTCTGAACCAGCCATAACGCCAGCCACAACATTGTCTGAACCAGCCACAACACGGTCTCCATCCATAGTAATTCCCAAATGGAAGAGCATATCTCCAGTTTCATATTCCCGCAGTAACTCACCCTCAGAACCAAGTAGATATATTTTATCAGGCAGGGAACTGGCCACAATGCGACTCCCATCCGCGGGAATGGCTACACTTGGATATACCTCTCCCCCAGTTCTATACTTCCAGAGCAGCTTACCCACAGAGTTAAATAGATATACCTTATGGTCACCGGAACCAGCGACGATCCGACTCCCATCCGCAGAAATGGCTACACCTTCTACTGAATCCCCAGTTTTATACTCCCAGAGCAGCTCGCCCGCAGAGTTAAATAGATATATCTTATGATCATCGGAACCAGCGACAACCCGACTCCTATCCGCAGAAATGGCTACACGCCATACTATATTCCCCGTTTCATACTCCCAGAGCAGCTCGCCCTCAGAATTAAACAGATATACCTTATAATCATCGGAACCAGCGACGATCCGACTCCCATCCGCAGAAATGGCTACACCCAATACTGAATCCCCAGTTTCATATTTCCAGAGCAGTTCACCTTCAGAGTTAAATAGATATACCTCACCAAAGGAACCAGCGACGATCCGACTCCCATCCGCACTAATCCCCACACACTGTAACAACCCAGATCCAAGGGGCAGATCATACTCCCAGAGCAGTTCACCTTCAGAGTTAAACAGATATACCTTATAATCATCGGAACCAGCGACGATCCGACTCCCATCCGCAGAAATGGCTACACCCAATACTGAATCCCCAGTTTCATATTCCCAGAGCAGCTTGGGCTCAAAAGCACCAATGCTTTCATAGATTTGTGCCGCTTCCTTGAATAATTTCAGTCTTTCAAACTTTTCTGCAATCTTAACAGAAGGAGGAAGGGCTTTAAGCTTCTCCACATATATCGGTCTGAGCTTTTGGGTATTATCCTTATCACTAAGCTTAGCATAGAGTTCAAAGGCATCTATGATATTGCCCGCTTTTTCATAGCATCTCGCTATTGCTCCATCGTCCTTAATTTTTTCGTAGAGCTTAATAGCCTTGTTGTATTTGCCCTTCTCCTCGTACCTTTGAGCTTTCTTCCTTACTTTGGCGTCCTTCCCCATTGTAAAATCCTACCTCCTTTTTTGATTACTTGTATGTACCGTCAGGGCTCTACCCTGACGGAGAAGGACTTCCATTTTTAGACAGGATTGACAAGATGATCAGGATGACAACATTCGTTAAACGCTGAAAACCACTGGATATAAGAATGCTAAGGAAGAATGTAGAATGTAATCTTTCTATGTGTTTGGTGTCCCTCGATGCTTTCTTAAAAATCCTGTTCATCCCGTCAGAAAATCCTCATCCCAGACAGCTAAGTTCACACTGTGACAACTTCTATTTTGAACGCAGATGGACGCTGATCTTGCAAGATAATTTTTGTAAATCCAGACCTCGTCAAATTAGCTCAAAATTGTGCCACTTTTTTGGACACTTTGCTGATTGGGAACACTGCCGACGGAAAATTTTAGGATTTTCCCATTGGGTAGACGCGGCTTGAGGTTGTTGAGTGAAT
>Ga0315545_1002946_pt1 | contig 14870 bp, 11 predicted proteins | sample SalMarSW160210MG_FD_203096 | JGI IMG/M metagenome (GOLD analysis project Ga0315545, IMG submission 203096) | Salt marsh sediment microbial communities from the Plum Island Ecosystem LTER, Massachusetts, United States - Salt Marsh Sediment SW1602-10 ... | reverse complement strand
ATTCTTTTATAAGAGGTCAACTGGCTGACTATTAAATAATAATCTTCTTTTTTTCCGGATGATTTAAACTCATTTACATTAACAGGAGGATATATGACTCTGGAATCTCTTCTGTAGTATTTTAAAATTCTCTTTCTCGCATTATCGGAACTGCTTATAAAATAATCCACACGGGAGGCAGTGGCAAGGTCCCACACCCTTAAATAATTAAAAAAAGCTTCAATGAATTTCCTCTTTAAAAAGCCTATCCTTTCACTTTTTAAATAATCAAAATACATATTCCACAGGTATCTCATAGGTGTATGGCAGTAGCAGATATGACATGTCTCTGGTTTTGTTATAACTCCCTTCGCTATTCCCGATTCATTGCTTATAATAATGTCGTAATTTGAAAGGTCAAACTGTTCCACGGCAACAGGCATAAAAGGCAGATAAACCTGATGATGCTTTTTAGAAAACGGCATTTTTTGAATAAAAGAAGTGTAAATATTTTTACTGCTTATAATGCTACTTACTTTATCCTTATTATATACTAGTGTATAAATATCAATATCGGGGAAAATTTTACATAGACACTCAACTATTCTCTCTCCGCCGCGCATACCCACCAGCCAGTAGTGTATAAGCGCAATTTTCTTGTTATCAAGCATATTTTATAAAAATATTAAATTTTCCGGCAGGTTATACTGTTTTTTTCAGCATTACATAATAATTTTTTACTAAACATTAAACTTAGTCAATGATAGGCTAACTACCGGGTAAAATCAATTCTAAATTTTTAAATATCTGATATAATTGGCATCAACATAAAGGGAAAATAAAGCATAAAAGCCCAAAATAATCTTAATTTACTTATGAGAAATTTGTATCTTACCAGAATATTAATTGCCATCCTTGTAATTATTTATTTTTTTTTATTCTGGGTTGTTTTTACCAATGAACGCTGGAGTGATGGAGATGAAGTTTCTTACTTACTTTATACAAGCAGCATTTTTAAAGATGGTGACTTAGTTATTACTAATAACTATGAAAACAAAGATTATTTTACACATCACAGCCATGAAGAAAGTCCGCATTCATATAAAGATATGTACGGTGAATTAAGACCACTACATGGTATTTTACTACCGATTATTATGACACCTGCTTATGGACTCAGCATTATCGGTAAAAATATTTTAGGTTTCGAAAGTAACAGAGCTTTTCTTTTTTCCCCAAGACTAACCATACTTATTATACACATTTTTTTTAGTATAATTTTAATTAACTTTCTTAGAACTATTGGCTTCAGTAAAAATATAAGTATATTAACTGTAATCTTATATTTAATACAATTGCCAATAGTAATCTATAGCCAGGCTATCTACTCAGATTTAGTTGCTGGATATTTTATAATGACAGGAATTTTTGGTGTATTATTATTTGTAAAAAATTACAAATATAAATGGCTAATTTTAACAGGTTTTATTTTTGGTCTAAGTATATTTCTGCATTCAAAATTAATAATATTAACTGCTTTTTTAATTTTTAGCAGTTTTATTTATTTAAATTTTAATTTAGGAGAAAATAATTCCTTCAAAAATAAAAATTGGTTTAAATCTAAATATTATCGTAAAATTATTTACAGTATTTTAGGTCCCTGGCTTTTTTTACTAATTTCAAATGTTTCAATGAAATTTTATTGGTTTGGAACATTTAATTTTGATGGGATAAGACCAGATTACATGAGACAACTTTATAAATTTATAAAAAATCCACTTGGCAGTCTATTTGGCAAAGAATTAGGTACTAAACTGTGGATTATATCAATTATAATTATACTTATTCTTATATTTATAGTCTCATTTATATGGTTTAAAAAGAAAAAATCATTTTTTTTATATTTGTCCTTACTTTTATTTATAATTCTTATAGCTATATCATACCCATTTAAAGGTTTGCTTGGGACATGGTTAGATATTGAAGTAGGTATGCTTTGGAATGCTCCAGTTTTTTCTTTCATATTTGTTGGCTTATTTATTTGGTTTAAAAAACAAAAGTCATCATTTTTACTTATTACTCTAGCAATTCTAGCTTATATGTTATTAAAAGCCAGATATCGCTGGAATCCAGGATTTTGCCCGCCTGGCAGGTATTTACTTGTTTGTATTCCAAGCCTATTACCAAGTATTTCCTGGGTTTTATGTTCAGCCAGAAAGATTAACTGGCTGAAGTGGGTAGTGGGAATACTAACTTTTTTAAGCATTGTTTTGTCATCGCTTATTCCTTTTGTAGGTAGAATGGGCCTGCCCTATTCTGATGGTTATAATATTTACTGGCGAACTATACTTAAATTTTTAAGATTGGATTTTATAGAGCCTTACATTTCACTGAACTTTCTTGAACCAAAAACATATTATTATATTACCGGTTTTGGAATATTTATTTTACTTTTTATTCTGGGTTTTTATCTGCAGAGAAAAACCAGAGAAATCAAAATAACCGGGTGATAATCTATAAATACTGCTATCATTTTTTACATATAAGGTAAGTGTCAGTAGCTATTTTTTTAATAGTATACTTACAGTTATCAGTCTTAAGAATCATATCATAAATTAATAATCTATCTTTTATTTCATTTGACTTTAATTCTGGAAATTTTTTAAACTGGGCAAACAAACCGGGATATTTTTTAAAGTATCCATAAATTAGGTCAGCAATTTTTCTCCCAAACACTTTTTTTATGACATGCTGGTATTTACTTAATAATTTTAAAATCCTTACCTTTATAGTACCTTTTATATTTTCCATGCCCTTAAGTCTGAAATAAATATTATTTATATTTTCTGATTTAAAACTTTTCATATTCAGCATATTATCAAGAGCATCTAAAAATCTTGTAACCGAATAATCTCCAGCGATGCTTTCAATATAAGATTTAGCAATTTTTAATTGTTTCTTATTCATCTTTAAATTAAAATTTCCTTTTATAATATTAACCAGCACCTTATAAAGCTCGTCTACATCGGTTATTTTTACACCAAATTTGTTGGGAAGTGGGGGTTCTATTCCTTCTTTTGTACTTGGGTTATAGGCAATAACTACTTTTCCAAGTACCCATGATTCAATTCCTGTTGTGCAACCCGTGTGGATAACTGCAAGGGCTCCAAGTATCCAATCAGCCGCATTACCCTTAAAAATCACATGAACATTATCTAAACCTTTCAACGCCTGTCTCCAGTTAATAATATCCTCACTGGGATGCGGGCGTAAAATAAACTCTACATTGGAAAATTTTACTGAAATTTCTCTTATCATATCAACATACTGATTAAATAACTCTTTATAATATTTTTCTTCCCTGAAAAGAAAATCCCTTTCCTCTTCTGTAGGATTACGACCTATAATAGTTAAAAACTGATGCTCTCTGGATTCTACATAACTACAGTCATATAGTCTGTTAAAATTACCAGGTACAAAATTGGTATTAATCAGGATATATTTTCCCCATTTTTTACAAATTTTCCTTTCCTCTGAAACATATAAAACTTTAAATTCAGGCCGCAGAAGGTCAAAACGTGGATTACCAACTGCTATTGTTCTTTCTTCCAAATTGGGATTTTCTTTAATTAATAAATCCCTCTGATAGAAACCCCAGGTAAAAACAATGTCAAGATGTTCAAGCTCATAAGGTTTTGAATTAAGCAGATATTCATTATCATCAACAAATACAAGCCCTTCTTCATCCAGAGATATAAATTTGAATTCTGTATCACCGGAAACCTTTTTTGGAAAGTTTTTAACACCATGGGACTTATAAAAATATATTCCACTCTTTAAAATCCTCGCTGCTTTATAAACATTATGTTTTTCTCCAACAATAATAGAATAACCTCTAGCCAAAGCCTGATGAGTTAAAAGCATCCGTGCATTAAATTCTCTGGCGATTGTTTCAATTGGAAGATAGAGTATTTTCCCCATAAGCTTTACCCCGGAGATATGATGTATAATATTTCAAAATATAGGCAATTATAAGATAAAAAAAAGCCTATGGCAAAAACCTTTTCTGTTTATCCTTATATGTATTTTAATAAATTGAAACATGTATTAAAATATTAAAGATTTTAAAATATAACTTGTTTTAAATTTCAAATTTTTAAAATAACAGATCCTAAAATGCGCGTTTTATTAATAAACCCAAATAGATGGGGCAGAGGAATAACTTCTATCTGGATTGCAAGCCACTCTGCAATTTTAAAAAAATACGGCCACAGTGTAAAATTGTTTGATTGTACATTCTACAGATCATGGCAGTTAAATGAACTGGGATATAATACTTCAAATCTGCAATATAAAAAATCTGATTATGAGAATTATATAAAATACAAAGACTCCAGTCTTATTGAAGACCTCCAGAATACAATTAACAATTTTAAACCTGATGTTATTTTAATTTCAGCAATATCCTCTCATCTTCACGGTGAGGGCGAGTATGTTAATATCCAGTATGGAAGCGAATTGTTGAAAAAAGTTAAAACTAGTGCTATAAGAATGGCTGGAGGGTTCCAGGTAACCGCACTGCAGCAAAATGCAATTAATATCTTTAAAAATATTGATGTTTTTATTGTGGGAGAATCTGAGGAAATACTTGTAGAATTCCTTAACTCACTCGATAGAACAAAACGCATAATTTATGTAAAGAAGCCTGTAGATTTAAATAATACAGGTCTGTATGATTATTCTCTATTTGAAGACCAGGTATTTTACAGACCATACCAAGGAGATGTTGTAAGAGCTATTGATTATGAAATGTCACGTGGCTGCGTCTACAATTGCAGTTATTGTGTAGAAACTATAACTCAAAAGTTTTATGGCTTTACAAAAGCAAAAAATGGAGTTCTTTTAAACGCAAAAAAGTACCTGCGGCATAAATCGGCAGAAAATATAGCCCGGGAACTGAGATATATATCCAGTAATTTCAATATTAGAATGATAAGATGCCAGGATTCGAATTTTTTATCTATTCCACTGCATATTTTAAAAGAAGTTTCGGAATTAATAAAAGATTTAGACATTTTTATATATATAGAAACACGAGCAGAAGGAATAAATGGCCGAACTGTAGAAATTTTAAAAAAATTAAAAGTTGATGGAGTGGGTATGGGAGTTGAAATAGCAGAAGAGTCATTTAGAAAAGGCTCTCTAAACAGGTACGTTTCTCAAAAGCAGCTTATAAATGCATTTGATATTCTAAAAAAAGCAGGAATAAAGAGAACCAGCTATAATATAATAGGCCTGCCAAATCAGAATGAGCAAATGATAAGAGACAGCATTAATTTAAATAGACGGCTTAATCCTGATAATATAACAGTGGCTTTCTTTTCACCTTATATCGGAACAACCGAACAAATAAAAGCAATGAATTTAAACTACTTCAACGAATACGAGAACGATGTGGATGGTCAGCTAAGAACATTATCAAAATCAAAAATATTACCTCCTGAAAAATTAAAATATTATAAAAAAAATTTTGTGAGGCTGGTTAGAAATGGGTAAAATAGTAATAGGAACCTGGGGTTTAAGCGGAGATTATGGAAATGTTAAGCTTAAAATAATACAGGAAGTGCTTGAATACTGCTATTCTAAAGGATTAAAAGAATATGATACTGCCCCGAGTTATGGGAATGGATTTGCAGAATTTTGCCTGGGCAATGTATTCAAAGACAAAAATGTACTGATAAATACAAAAATCGGTAATGTTCCTTTTATAGGTAAGTGTTTTAATGTTGAAATTTTAAAAAAATCTTTCAGGCAGAGTCTTAAGAGACTCAAGCGTGGTAGTGTGCATATCTTATTCTTACATAATCCACGGGGCATAAATAACTATGATGATATACTATCATGGCTTGATATGCTAAAAAAAGAAGGGAAAATTAAATTTAGCGGAATATGTCTTCCAAGAAACTGGGATTATTCATCTGAAGTAGATTTAAAAAAATTTGATGTCATACAGGATGACGCTAATTTACTGGACAGGAATTTTGAAAAGAAAAATTATTTTTCAAAAATATTTTATGGGCGCTCTCCACTTGCCAGTGGTATACTCTCCGGCTCACTTACAGCCTCTACAACCTTTCCAAAAGAAGATCACAGGAGTCAGTGGTTAAAGGGTGAGCGATTAAAACAGGTTCTATCTCAGATAAAAAAATTAAATATAAAGGGTGATCTTGCATCAGCAGCCAGGGAATTTGCGTTGAAACATCCAAAGATAGATAAAGCTATATTCGGTGTAAAAAATTTAAAACATGTTAAGGATTTATTAAAATCTAAAGAAAACATATAACTATGCTTTTACAGCTGTACTTTAGCAATTTTTTTAAATACTCTGTTTGTCTTTATTAACTTATCATATCTCCCTGTGCCAACAATTTTACCATTTTCCATAACATAAATCACATCGCAATCCTGTATGGTTGTCAACCTGTGTGCAATTATTATAAGAGTTTTAGTTTTAGCTATATTTTCAATGGCCTTAAAAACCTCCTGTTCCGTAGCCCCATCTAGAGCACTGGTTGCTTCATCAAGTACAAGCACCGCCGGGTCATGATAAAGTGCCCTGGCAATACCTATTCTTTGCCTCTGACCGCCACTCAGCCTAACTCCTCTTTCTCCAACAATTGTATTATATTTATCTGGCAGCTCTTCCGTTATAAAATCATGGATATTGGCAATTTTTGCAGATTTTATTACAGAATCCATATCCACTTTATCATATGGTATACCAAAAGTTATATTTTTAATAACTGTATCATGTTGAAGATAAATGTCTTGGGGAATATATCCAAGATTTCTCTGCCAGGATGACAGATTCTCATCAGTAATTTCTACTCCATCTACAATCATCTTGCCTGAATCAGGCCTAAGGAGTCCTAAAATAATATTTGCAATAGTAGTTTTACCCGCCCCTGTAGCACCAGCAAAAGCTATTGATGTATTAACATCAATTTTTATATTTAAGTCCTTTATCACAGGTTTATAGGTCCCGGGGTAGACATATGTAATACTTTTTAGTTCAAGTATTTTACAAAAAGAAAGTGGTTCAACTTTTTTCTTATCTAATGAAGGATGAACTACCCTTTCTTTAAAAGAGTACATTTCATTATACAGAGAATCAAGTCCTGGGTTATTATAACGTGCAGTGGCAATTCCTGTAAAAATTAGCTGGAGAGATGGTAATAAACGATATGTGGAAAAAGCATAAAGTCCTATTATGGGTAAGAAATCTTCCAACCCTTTTCTAGTGACCAGAAAATATAAAACTATAATTATAATTCCTCCAAACGCTATTACTTCTATTATATATCGTGGAATATGCCCAATAATCTGAGCAGATGCATTATGTTTTGCATACTCATCAGAAGGTTTTGAAAAACGCTTTATAAAAATATTCTCACACCCAATAAGCTTTAACTGTTTAATATCACCAAAAGCCTCACTTACTGCTTTAAATCTTTCAGTATTGGTTTTGTATCTTTTTTTCCCTTTAATATTTAACCTCTGCTTTATAATTCTATAAGTTAGAATATAGGCACCGCCCAGTATAATTATTGAAGAAAGTGCAAGTACCGGTTCAACAACTATAAGCATTATGAAAATAAAAACAGCCACAATTCCACGAGAAAAAATTTCCAGTAATGGAACAATAACACCTTTGACAACAATCTGTACTTCTGAAAGAATATTTTTCCCTAATATTGAAGTATTTTGATTAAGAAAAAAACTATATGGCTGCGATAGATAGCTGCGTAATAAACGTCTCGCAATAGAATGATTTCTCATCCATGAGAATCGCGCCAGCCCCCAGTTTGTTAAAAAAACCAGTAAATTACTTACTACCAGAATAATAAGTACCATTACTCCTGTAAAAATAAGAAACCTATTTGTACTCTCAAAACTTAAATCTGTATATATTCTGTTAAGAATAGCGTTATCCTGTATAAGATCAGGGCTTGTAATTAAAGAAAGAAATGGCATTATTGAAGCTATACCGGCAACCTCAATAACTGCGGAAACTACCATAACCACAAAAAGCAAATAAAGTCGCTTTCGCTCCCTTTTTGTTAATAATTTTAAAACTTTTTTTAGCATGATACGAACTATTTATACTTAATAACTTCTAAAATTTTTTTTATCAAATAATCAATCCCCATATAAAATTTTACTATTGGTTTGTAAATTAAATCCTTTTTTATTTTTTCAATTGATGCCAGGCTGCTCTTTACATCCCCTTTTCTTTCTCCCTTATAAATAACCTCTATATTTTTATTTGTTTTCCTCTCAAGATAATTTACAATTTCATTCAGGCTAATCCTCTGGCCACATCCCACATTGTAATAATTTCCAAATATTTTATTATTATTAGAAGCCAAGACAAGATAATTTGCATAAATTACATTATCAATATATGTAAAATCCCTGCTCTGATTACCATCACCAAATATGGTAAGAGGCTTATTCAATTTTAAATTTTGCAAGAATATTGGAATAACTGCCGAATAGATTGAATCAGGGTTCTGCCTCTTACCAAATACATTAAAGTACCTAAGTGATACAGTTTCAAGCCCGTAAATATCACAAAATAATCTAACGTAGTACTCTGAAGCTAATTTACTAACAGCATATATCGATTTTGGATTGGGTGCCATCTCTTCTTTTTTTGGTAAGACTTCTGAATCCCCGTATACAGAAGAAGATGATGCAAAAATGAATCTTCTTACTTTATTACTGGCAGAAGCTTTGAGTAAATTCAGAGTGCCACTCACATTGGTTTCGTTAGAATCAATGGGTTTATCTATAGACCTCTGTACAGAGCCCAGAGCTGCCTGGTGAAAAACTACATCAATATTCTCTGTTGCTCTAATACAATCCGAGTAATTTCTTATATCACCCTCAATGAAACTAAATCTATCGCTACAGCTACTATCTTCTAACTTATTTAACACATCTTCAATATTAGCTCTAGAGCCTGTTATAAAGTTATCAAGCCCTGTTACTCTAAAACCCTTTTGAAGAAAAAACTCAAGTAGATTTGACCCTATAAACCCTGCCACTCCGGTAATAAGAATATTAAGCTTTTTTACATCATCGTTAATTTCAATAAAATCTAAGTTTATTTTTACAACCTCCAGTACTTAAAGCCAGCTTTTTCCACACTCTTTTTATTAAAAATTCCTTTTATATCAAAAATATAAGGATATCTATTCCTGAATTTTGGTTTTATTGAAAGTAAATCTATCTTTTTGAAGCTATCATGGGCAACACAGAAAATTGCTGCATCTATATTCTCTATATCCTTAAAGTCAACTATATTTATATCATATTCATTATAAACTACTTTTCTGTCTGCTACAGGGTCGCAAACTAAAACATTAACTCCATATTGTTTTAAATAATTATAAAGATCAACAACTTTGGAATTCCTGGTGTCTTTAATATTCTCCTTGAAGGTTATTCCCAGTAAAACTATTTTTAATTTACCGTTTACTTCAGAATTTGCTATTAAAATCTTCATTATTTCATTTCCTATAAAATAACTCATATTATCGTTTATTCTTCTTCCGGCAAGAATTATTTCTGGGTGATATCCAATCTCCATTGCTTTATATGTAAGATAAAAAGGGTCTACTCCAATACAATGACCGCCTACAAGGCCGGGTTTAAAATCCAGGAAATTCCATTTTGTTCTTGCTGCATTAAAAACCTGACTGGAATCTATACCCATTTTTGAAAAAATCATTGCAAGCTCATTAGCAAGGGCAATATTTAAATCTCTCTGGATATTTTCAATTACCTTTGCAGCTTCAGCCACTTTAATACTTTCAGCTTTATACACCCTGGCTTTTATTATTTTTGAGTATACCTTCTCAACTATATCAAGTGAAGTCATATCCTGGGCAGATACAATTTTAACAATATTTTCAAGTGTATGAATTTTATCTCCCGGATTTATTCTTTCGGGAGAATAACCAACCCAGAAATCAATACCGCTTTTATATCCCGATTGCCCTTCAAGCAGCGGGATACATATTTCTTCGGTTAAACCCGGATAAACTGTAGATTCATAAACAACTATTGAACCACTGGGCATGTTCCTGCCGATAATCTTTGTAGCGCCAATTACTGCAGACAGATCAGGGTCATTGTGGCTGTTTATCGGAGTGGGTACAGTAACTATAAAGAAATTAGCATTCCTTAATATTTTCTCATCTGAAGAAAGAATGCAATCTATTCTTTCTATATCTTCCAGTTCGGGAAAATCTTCCAGATTTTTTTTATTTTTTATATTTTCTAATTTATCTTCATCTACGTCAAAACCAATGACCCTAAAATATTTACCCAAGTGAATTAGTAGAGGAATTCCCACATAGCCTAGGCCAACGACTGCTATTCTTTTCTTTTTATTCTGCAAATCATTAAAAAAATTTTTAAAAGCCATAAAAATCTATCCTAATTTTTAAATAAAAAAAATAAATTAAATTCAAATAACCAGAATAAATATAAATAATTATACAAAAAAAAATTCTTTTCTTAAATTCAAAAATGTAATCATTTTAAAAAAGTATAATTTATTATATAATTTTTCCAACTCATGAAATAGTATTTTTTATTAAAACCAGCTTTTTATTTTTTATTATATAATTTTGTCTAACTCTTAAGTTCCATTCTAATTATTTAATTAATGAATTTATTAAATAAAATAAAAAAACATTTAAAGCAGCACACTTTAATAATTACATTGCTTAACAAATTTAAAAAACTTCTTGGGTTAGACTTAAACAGAGCAAAACACGATAGCTATTATATTGAAAAAGCACAGGACTACATAGCAAAAAGAGCTAAAACAGAAAAATGGTTAAAAGAACAGGCAATCATGCAGGAACTGCTGACAGAAATACCTAATAGCTCGACTGTCCTAGATGTTCCTTTCGGGACAGGAAGATTTGTTGACTTATACTTAAAAAAAAACATGTCAGTTTTTGGTGTAGATATTTCAAAAGATATGCTTGTTGTTGCTAAAAAATATCTTGGCGATGCTTATAGCTATTGTAATATAAAAGTTGGAAGTGCAGAACATTTACATTTTGAAGATAATTTATTCGATTTAGTAGTATCCTGCCGTTTCTTTACACTTATACCCCTGGATTTAGCAAAAAGAGTCTTATCAGAATTTTATCGCGTTTCAAAATCAAAAATTATTCTTAATATTAGATTAAAAAAAGGTAATATTTCTGCACCATACTGGATAAAAAGTAAAAGAATTAGTGGAAATATTTGTGAAAAAGAATTAATAAATATCTTCAAAAATTTTAATTTTGAAGTCCTAAAAAAGAAAATAATTTTAGAAGATTCAAATACAACGCTTTTATTTTTTATTTTAAAAAAAATGCAACAAAAAGTAAGATAACAATAATTTCAAAATAAATGATGTAAATTACACTTAATTACCTACGAAATCTAGCTAAATATTGCAACGAATTAATATGAACACAGCCAATCTGTGCTGGGAATTTTAAACCTAATAAAAGAGCAATAGCAATTCTATGACAACCCCTCCAACCAAAAAATGGTTCTCCTTCAGGTCCTATATGTATTAATATCCCTCCATCCTCACGAAAGTTACTGGGGCATATCTCCTTTTGAGTTTTAAATCTACCTTCTCTTCTTATCTGATTAAAAAGTAAATCAACTTTTGTATATCTTTCTTTTATATCATTTAAATTATAACAACCATCAGCACTCCCATTTCTTAATATGCGCTCCTGCATATATTCATAAATCCCGGTGTCTTCCCAGGGTACACCATTTTTCCAGTGGTCCAAACAAAATTTAATTTTTTCCACTTCAAGAATTGGAACTAACTGATTTATTAAATCTGAAAAACTTATTACCTTACCCGAGGCACGTTTTGCATGATGACCCGTTAGAGCTATAATCGATTCTGGTCTAATAGAAAATTCACAGTATAATGGATTGACCCAGATTCTTTCTGCATATACCGGCGCCTTACAACCATATCTAATTTTATTCAATAAATCACGATAAAAAATCGGCACTTTTTTACCTGAGATTTTTTCAGATATAACTGAATTTAAAGTACCCTGCCTGCAGTGTTTAATTATTTTTTTAATCAGCACTTTAATATACACACATTCCACTCTACATAATAAAATAATTAAAAATTAACACACTAACAGATTATTAAAAACTCCAAGATATTTCTCTGCCGCATTTTCCCAACTGAATAGCTTTGCCCTGTAGATTCCTTTTTTTATGAGACGATTCCTTAAATTATTATTAATTATTTTTCTTATCCCTTCTGCAAGACTATTGCTATCATATGGATCTATATAAAATGCAGCATCTCCTCCCACCTCAGGTAGAGATGAAACATCCGAAGTTATTACCGGACATCCACAGGCCATTGCCTCAATAACCGGAAGACCAAACCCCTCATAATAAGAAGGAAGTGCAAATATATATGCACAGTTATAATAATATACAAGCTCATCATCCGTAACACTATCAACTATAATAACATCATTTCTTATTTTATCTTGTATCTGTAGTTCCCTAAGATTAAAATCCCTGCTTATTATTACAAGTTTAAAATCTTTAAATTCTTTTTTAATTTTAGTAAATGAATTTATAAGGCCTGTTATATTTTTATGTGGTTTACTATTGCCCATAAATAAAATATATCTACCAAATTTTTTCCTTAGTAGAAAATCTTTCTTTTTCTCATCTTCCAGAACCTTAAATTTTTTTGAAACCCCATTATATATTACTTCAGCTTTTTCTTTATAGTTCGGGAAATACCTGTAAAAATCGTTCAGTGTTGATTTTGAATCAACAATTATTTTTTTTGCTTTTTTTATCGCATTATTCAATACCAGTTTTGCTACCATTACTTTATTTTTCCCAAAATATTCAGGAAATTTAAACTGAATAAAATCATGAATGGTAAAAGTAGTGTTTTTATGCACTAAAAAAGGTAGATTATAATGCGGGTAGTAAAATACATCATTGCTTCTATCTTTTATGTTTATCCAGCTGCCAGTAATCTGCTCTTTAAATGAATAGATAGGGCTTGTATTCTTCCTGAAAATGATTGTATTTTTATCGATAGAATATTCTCCTAAATATCTTTTATAATCTTTGTAATTACCATATAAATATATTTCTATATTCTTATCAGCTGTAATTATTTCCTTTACAATTTCTTTAAGGCACCTTCCAATTCCCGAGCTATAGAGCATTCTTCCATCTATATGAAGTCTTAATAGATTATTTTTAGATTTATCCATTTTAAATATAAAATAAAGAGTCTTTATTCTTTAAAAAATGTTCTAGCGTATTTATAACTGCAATTGATATACCAATATGAAGCCACATGTACGGTCTTAAGTAATTTTGATTAAACTGAAGTATTATTAGCTCAATGATCAGCCCCCAGAATAGAGCCAGACAGATTGTTCTGTATTTTTTTATAAGATGATTATTTTTGTATAGATTCCACAATCTTCTAAAAATATTTATTATAAACCATAAAAAAAATATAAAACCTATTATACCCACGCTTGCAAGGATTTCTGCAATTAAATTATTTGGTTCTGTGCCCCATAAACTTTTAAAACTTTCAGCAAATACTCCAAATTTTTCAGGGTTTCCTACCATATAAGCCCCTGCTCCCCCAGGCCCCACTCCAAAAATAATATTCAGCGGTCTGTCTAAAAATACTCTAAAAGTCTGAATTGTTCTTTCATTTCTCATTGCATATGAATAATCAGATGTACCAAAAAGACCGGTCCCTTTAAAAAGAAACTGGAATCTTTCAGGATTGTTAATAATAAAAAGTAAAAAACATATTACAAATAATGATATGACTATAAAATAAATAAAAAATTTTGCATTCTGTATTGTAAACTTTTTATTAATATAGTAGTAACCAGCCAATTCAACCAGCCCGTAAGCCACTATTAATATTATTCCCATCCAGCCAATTCTTGATGATGACAAGAAAATTATAAGACCAATTGCAATTACTGTTATCCCTTTATAATTTATAAAATTACTTTTTCTTATCCATAATATAAACCAGATAAAACACCCCATCAGCATATACGTGGCAAAAAACGAAGGTTCATAAGACAGTGCATTTATCCTTGCGAAAGTATATCTCTGCCACCACTGCGTAACAAATGGTGTCTTATCCCCGATTAAAAATGGCAACAGCAATTGATAAAACCCAAAAACGGATATTACCAAAAAGGAGTAAAAATAAACCTTTAGCATCCAGTCAAGATTTTGCATTCTGTTATTTCTTGAAAACCATATAAAAAATACTATGGTTACAGCATAAAAAAGCGTCCACATAGAATAGATAAGTGATTTTAGTGGAAAAAGAGAATTCAGAGATGATACAAATGATACAAAACAAAAAAAGAACAGCGGTAGATACGTCCTATCCACAGGGATGTTGTAATTTTTTGTAAAAAAGATATATATTGTCCAGAGAATAAATAAGACAGAAAAAAGAATATAAGATAACCTTACCGTAGCACCTGACATTTCAATCGTTAAGAAAATATCGCTGCTTATAAATACAATTATTATAAGTAATAGAACTTTATATAAATAATTTGAATATTTATTAATCTTTTCTATCAATTGAACTCCAGTTCCTAATCCAATTACCAAATATCAACTATAAAAATATACAAATTTTTGGGAGTGTAACAGATTCTGTGTAAACCTCAAATAACCACCCGGGGTTATAACCCCTACAGTCCGTATCATTATATCACATATTTACTCACCCTTTCCTTAAAGTA
>Ga0315545_1002940_pt1 | contig 14907 bp, 13 predicted proteins | sample SalMarSW160210MG_FD_203096 | JGI IMG/M metagenome (GOLD analysis project Ga0315545, IMG submission 203096) | Salt marsh sediment microbial communities from the Plum Island Ecosystem LTER, Massachusetts, United States - Salt Marsh Sediment SW1602-10 ... | reverse complement strand
TTCATGAAATGCTTCGCTCAATTCTAAAAACTCGGCCTAAGGACCTGAGAAGGAGCATGTGTATGTCTTTTTTTGTCAAATGCCCAAAACAAAGGCCGGTTCAGGGGCGTTTCAAAAAGGTGCAGATGTACGGAGCAATAGAAGACAAGGGCACGTTGCTTTGCACCATTTTGAAACGCCCATTACTGTGAATGTATAGGGCATTACAAAAAAAGACATACACATGCTCCTCAATCCCGCCCGGCATCGCGAGGCCTCAGCCGAGGCGGACGGGCAGTTTGACGATTTTAATCCGCCTGAGGCGGATTAACCCTCAGCATTGTATGAATCTTTTTTCCAAAAGTGGCCAAAATCACTCGCAAAAGACTTTTTACAAGTTTGTCAACAATGGCAAGAGATTTATTTTTCAGCAATCTTTCTGATTACTTTCGTGACATATTTGATATCCTGTAACGTATTGAAATATCCCATGCTAAACCGAACTGTCCCTTCAGGATAGGTACCAAGGGTTTTATGCGCCAAGGGAGCACAATGCAAACCTACCCTCACAAAGATGTCATATTCACTGTCAAGGATAGTGCCGACATCGGTTACGGGGATGCCTTCCTCCATCCATGCCAAATTGATTGATCCACAACCGCTAAATGCATGATCAGATCCGGTAGGTAAAATAGAATCAAATGTGACTGATACGGTTGCCGTTTGGCGCTCAGCCTTAAGTGGTCCATAAATTGTGAGGCCAGGTACGTCGTATAATTCCTTGAGCATCGCTGAGATGAGGGACTCCTCATGCTTTTTTATTGTGCCTACTCCCTCCTTTAGAATAAAATCAACCCCTGCACCAAGTCCAGCGATACCAACGTTGTTTTGGGTTCCACTCTCAAGGGCATCTGGTAAAAAATCTGGTTGTTCAACCTTTTCAGAAATGCTGCCTGTGCCCCCCCGTTTCAACGGGCGGACTGTCAGGCCCTCTCGGATGTAGAGGCCTCCGGTCCCTTGAGGCCCTAAAAGCCCTTTGTGCCCGGTGAAAGCCAAAAAATCGATACCGTCAGTCGTAACATCGATCGGATAACAACCAGCCGTCTGGGCAGCATCAACCAACAGTGGAATGTCACCTATAGCCCTTTTTACGGCCCTTACGTCTTGAATGGTTCCACAAACATTTGATGCGTGGTTTAAAACCATCAAAGCAGTGTTTTTTTGAATAAGCTTTGGCAACGCATCAATGTCTAAAAACCCTTTATTGTCACAGGGGGCTATTGTCAAGGTGATAACAGAGCTTTCCTCCAGGTGTTTTAATGGCCGCATGACCGAGTTGTGTTCCATTGATGAAATAATGACATTATCGCCAGAGTTTAGGAAACCATAAATGATGATATTGAGTGACTCGGTTGCATTCATCGTGAACACAATACGCATCGGGCCGGTACTATTGAATAGGGTTGTGAGGCTTTCACGGGTGTGTTGTACAATACGGGACGCATCGAGAGATAATTGATGCCCTGATCTCCCAGGGTTAGCCCCTACTTCTTTCATATAGTGATTCATGGCTTCCATGACCTGGGGAGGTTTGGGAAATGAAGTGGCAGCATTATCTAAATAGATAAATCTTCTCATAGGTTGGTCCGATTCTTCACGTTATAAAATGTGTTTGTAAACACATTTTTAACCTACCAGGAGATAGTAGAAATGTCATGTGGTTTATAAATAGGATGAAAAAAAGATGTAGTTTGAGCCACCACTTTGAAGATGAGATTTTACGATTATGCCTTCTTTAAGGACTTTCGTAGCCTTTGAGTTGCATCCACTTCTATCTTCATAGTGTCAGGATTGATCACGATACCATAGTCTTTTCTCGCACTCTCTAAGCTCACGTATCCTTCAGCTACGTCACTTTCAACTAATTCCGGATCACGATCCTGGCTATCTCCATATCCACCACCCCCAGCTGCATCCATGACAACGACATCACCGGGTTTTAATTGGGTCAAACCATAAGGATTTCCTGGCTTCCCATTTATCAGGAATTGTGCATTTGATCCGTCCTTGCCATCAAATAAACCCTCGGGAGGATAGCGATACCTTCCGGACTGAATTCCCAAATTCACTGGTGGAGTAGGGGCATATTCATCGTCAGGAACCCTGAAAACAACACGCCTTCCGAGGCCTCCCTTCATTTTACCTGGCCCACCTGAATCGGTGAGAAGCCCCCTCATTTCTACAATAAGCGGTGTATCGTTTTCAAATATTTCGATAGGTGTATTGGCTCCATTGGCAGGGAATATATAATCATAACAACCATCACTTGTGGAGCTGGCACCCATACCACCACCCCTGATAATCACCGAATGCCATGGCGTTCCATCGTTTCTCTTTCCGTAAAATACATTCATTGTTGCAGGGGTCCCCCCGCTTCCTGCGATAACCCTGTCAGGGATAGCTTTTGCTAAGGCCCTGTAGATTATCTCGGTAAGAAAATGACCTACCTGCATTCTTGCAGCAACAGCTACCGGGAATGTACAGTTAACCACACTGTCTTTGGGCGCCTTCATAGTGATAGGCGCAGCACAGCCTTCATTGTTGGGTATATCCGGGTCAAATATACTTTTAATGGCCATGAACACATAGGCATAGGTAAAATTGTACACAACATTGCCACCCCAGTCCACATGAGAAGAAGAACCATCAAGGTTTACCATTATATCGCTTCCTTTTACCTCAACAGCCACCTTTATCACTACACCCTCTTTGCCCTCCATCTGTTCTGCAATCCCTTCTGCCCGATAAACCCCATCAGATATCTTTTCAATAGCCTCCCTCATGCTCTTTTCTGTGCGGCTGATAATCTCATTTGCCAAATCATCAAGGCCATCCATGTGATACTCTTCAAGCATCTGACATATCTTTTCTGCACACACATGATTTGCTGCTATCTGTGAACGGATATCACCTATTACCTCATCAGGAGTGCGAACATTCCAGCGAATCATTTCAATGATCGCCTCATTAAGAGTTCCACCATCATAGAGTTTCACCAACGGTATGAACAGGCCATCCTCATATACATCATGATTATCTGATGATACGCGTCCACCGATGTCAGAATGATGGAAAACACAGGCCGTAAAAGACGTTAGTTTATCCTTATAAAAAATGGGGCTCATTACACAGACATCGTTTAAGTGTCCAGCAAGGGCCCATGGATCATTCGTTATGAACACATCTCCGGGCCTGTAACTATCCGAAGGCATTTTATTAACAATATTCTTGATTCCTAAGGCCATAGCCCCAGACTGGCCAGGGGTCGCAAAGGTACCCTGTGCAAGCTCCCTTCCTTTACGGTCAGTGAACATGCATGTATAGTCATGGGCGTCTCTCAGCAGGCTTGAAAAGGCCGTACGTGCAACAGTGCTGTCCGCCTCATCCACAATAGAAATCAATCTACGCCAGAGTATCTCTAAAGTTATAGGATCGAACTTCTGTCCCATTTCTATACCTCCTAAATTAGCTGATAGCTCATGGATAACAGTAATTGGTGCTAAGAACTTGGAGCAGTGAGTTAAAAATCACTTCGCCAAATTTATCCACAGGAAGCCAAAGTCATCTACAGCGATAGGCGCATCTTCGCCAACAATAACCGTTGATTCTCTTTCTTCAATGATTGCAGGGCCTTGAAACTCTGCATTCGGATACAATTTGTACCGGTCATAAACAGTGTAGGGGATAAAATCCTTAGCAATTCCAGAGTATGCCTGGCGCTGGCCCTTTATCGCATCTTTGAAAGACCCTATCTTTTTTGTGGCCTTAGGCAGCCTTAGAAGCCGTTCTGGAAGGCTCGCTCTCACCTTGAAGTTTATAAACTCCACTGGAGAATCAGGATAGGTTCTGCCGTATAGCTTCTTATATATTTCATCAAACCGCCTTCTCACTTCTTCTGTTTTTACTTCAATGAAATTTCTTTCAGGGATAGGAATATTGGTTTCAGAGCCTTGTCCCACAAAACGAGCATCGACAGATCGCTCAAATGTAATGTGTTCCTCTGCACCGGACTTCTGTAGAGTCTTAGCCCCCTCTGCCTCCATCTCCATAAAAATTGTTTCCATTTCATCGAAATCAGCCGCATTAAGAGCAACTTTATGGCTCCTCACCAGATCAAATGCCCTTGGTGCAGTAAAAAAGCCAAGGGCCGAACCAACACCGGCATTCGGCGGAACTATGAGCTGAGGTGATCCCAATTTTTTAGCCAACCCATAGGCATGTACTGGACCTGCTCCACCAAAGGCAGCAAGAGTTGCAACCTTTGGATTACCACCTTTTTCTGCAATATGTGTTTTAGCTGCTGCAGCCATAGTTTCGTTAATAAGGTCATGGACACCCCATACAGCCTGCATGAATGGAACACCCAATGGCTTGGCAATCTTTTCCTCTATGCCACGCCTCGCAGCCTCCCTGTCAAGCTTCATTTCTCCACCCAAAAAGTAGTTCTCGTCCAAATAACCTAACAACAGATCGGCATCAGTCACCCCTGGCTCAGTACCTCCCCTTCCATAACAAATAGGCCCTGGATCTGCTCCAGAACTCTCTGGCCCAACCTGTAGAGTTCCCATTTTGCTCACCTTGGCTATACTACCACCTCCAGCCCCTATCTCCATCAAATCAACAACTGGCACCTGAATGGCGAGGCCGCTCCCCTTCATGAACCTCTGAATTCTTCCTACCTCAAAGGTGGGAACTACACCAGCAACTCCCCCTTGAATCAAGCATGACTTTGCTGTGGTGCCTCCCATGTCAAAACAAAACATTTCCGGGATATCAAACAGTTTCCCATAATACTGACCTGAGATAACGGCCGCTGTTGGTCCTGACTCAATAATCCTGACAGGAAATTCCGCCGCTGTTTCAACTGATGTAATGCCACCGCTAGAAAGCATGATAAAAAGCTTGCCTGTGGAACCAATGGCCTCTAATCTCTCGGAAAGTTTGGACAAATACCTGCCTGTTAAAGGCTTTACATAGGCATTTGTTACTGTCGTGCTCGTTCTTTCATATTCTCTTATCTGGGGTAAGACTTCATAAGAAATTGAAACCGAAAAGCCCGGGGCCTGTTTGTTTATGATATCCTTGATCATCAACTCATGAGTCGGGTTCTCAAAAGAGTTAATGAGGCAGACAGCAATTGACTCAATGCCCATCTCGATCAATTGCCTTACAACCTCTCTCGCCTCCTCAGAATCCAGGGGTTTCAACACCTCGCCATTGCTCCGAATCCTTTCATCAACCTCTAAGCGGAATCTCCTCGGAATCAATGGTCTCGGGAATTCAGAAAAAATGTTATATGGGGCATATCGGATCTCCCTTCCAAGTTCTAGGACATCCCTGAAACCCTTTGTGGTGATGAGTCCGGTTTTCGCTCCCTTTCTCTCTATAATTGAATTGATGACAAGAGTTGTGCCATGTATCACCTCATCGAGCTTACCTATAAAGCCAGGGGTCTTTTGCTCCATCTCCCTTATTCCCTCTTCCACTGCATCCGAGGGATCGTGAGGAGTAGTCAGGCACTTGTTAATCTGTATTTCCCCTGTCTGGTCATTCAGTAAGACAAAATCGGTAAATGTGCCACCAATGTCACAGCCCAAGCGATAACATTTATCAGACATAAAATCCTCCAAATTCTACAAACTCCAAGAGGCAATTATACGCCTTGGAAGTTGTACAACCTATTGAAATAAAATTATTTTTAATGAAACATGTTTCATATAGGGCATATGGAATGGTGGAATATTGGAATGTTGATTTTAACAGGAATTTACTCATCTTTTACCTTGCTTGTCAAGAGATGCTTTAACAATAATCCATTGTCACATTTTCCAGAACCCAGCATTCCAGCATTCCAGTATTCCAGTATTCTCCCACGTAGCGGGATGGGGGAGTGAACTAAGTTGCTATTTGTCCTCTATTTGTCAACTACCTTCTCGCTGCAGATGATAGATGGTAAAACCTATGTAAAATTATTCCTTGATTAACTTTTCAGCAAATGACCCCGGCGCTTCGCTCCAGGGTTATAAATGAAAGAAACCATACGTTGAGCATGGGGATGTCTTTTTTTACCATGCCCTCCTAAGGACGAGTCGGTAGGCCGCTTCAAACCAGTGCACACGAACAAAGGCCCTAGAAAACAATGACGAGTTGCTCGTGCACACGGTTTGAAGCGGCACGCTGAGGCCCACTGTTGGAGGGCATGGTAAAAAAAGACATCCCCATGCTCTTTTCCACATTTAGTTTCTCAGGAGTATAATAACTTCTTTTGAGCACTAACATTTTTTATTGAAAATTATTCCAATTTGGAATATTCTTACAATGAATAAAATAATGAGCCATTATGAGCTTTAAATTGTCACCAGAATATGCCCTGCTCGGTGTTCTCATGGCCGGCCCAAAACATGGTTATGAGATGCATAGCTATTTCTCATCTCACATGAATCAATTCTGGCGCCTAAGTATGAGCCAAATCTATGCCTTATTGAAAAGAATGGAAAAAAATGAGGTAGTGATATCAAAGGGTGAATGGCAAAATAATAGGCCAGCAAAAAAGATATTTTCTATCACCCAAACAGGTAAAGAAGGGTTTCTAAATTGGATTTACTCTCCAGTCAATCATGTACGCAACCTGCGTATAGAATTTATGGCCAAGCTCTTTTTTATTAAGGAGCTTAAATTAAAGAGAGCCACGGATATTATTGATAAACAGATCGAAATTTTGCAGGAAAAACTACATTTACTACAGCATCCAAAAAAAAATAGTATGGATGAGTTTCAAAAAGCCCTTCATTCTTTCAAAATTGCCCAAACCACCTCTGCTATTGAGTGGCTAAAGGAATGTAAAACCATTTTTACTTAAGATGGAAGTGGAAAAAAGATGTCGATAGAAAACATTATTGTGCTTATTAAGGGTGGAGGCGAAATGGCCAGCGGGGTCGCTCACCGATTAAGCAGGTGCCATTTCAGGGTTTGTATGACCGAAATACCCAAACCCCAAGCAGTGAGAAGAGAGGTCTCCTTTTGTGAGGCAGTCTATGAAGGAGAGAAGACAGTCGAGGGAATAACTGCCAAACGTGTCAACTCATATGATGAAGTGATAGAATTATGGAATAGTGATCGAATACCTCTCATAGTAGATGCCACAGCCACAATTAAGGAAATTCTGAAACCGGATGTTATGGTGGATGCCATAATGGCCAAGAAAAACCTGGGGACAAAGATCACAGACGCCCTTTTGGTCATAGCCTTGGGGCCTGGCTTCTACGCAGGAAAAGATGCTCATCTAGTGGTAGAAACGAATCGAGGCCACAACCTGGGAAAAATTATAGAAGAAGGAGAGGCGGAAAAAGACACCAGTATCCCCGGGTTGATTGCCGGTTTCTCGGTTGAAAGGGTTCTCAGGGCCCCTGGAAATGGCATACTGTCAAATTTAATGGAGATCGGAGCCTCTGTTGAGGCCGGAGATATGGTAGCCTGCGTCAATGATTTTCCCATTACAACAAAAGTTAAAGGTATTATTCGAGGTCTTTTGAGGGACGGGGCTGAAGTATGGGAGGGAATGAAAATAGGAGATGTAGATCCGAGGGGAATTAAGGAATACTGTTATACTATCTCCGATAAGGCGAGCGCAATAGGAGGTGGGGTATTGGAAGGAATGCTGTCTAATCTCAATCGGTGAGACCGATAAATAACAAGGGGAAAAATTTGACGTCTATTAAAACCATGAATAGTTTAAAAGAGGCTCTCGACATTCACCCAAAGGATGTGATTAGCATAGTGGGCGCCGGAGGTAAAACCACCCTCATGTTTGCCCTTTCTCGAGAGTTGACTATTCATGAAAAGGTTGTCATTACCACTACAACCACTAAAATATTTCTTCCTTCCTCATTCGATACCCCTTATCTGCTTATCTCACAAGATGAAGAGGAGATGGTAGATTTCATCCTAAAAAAGGCAGGCGCATTGGGCCATATTACAATCGCCTCCAAGGTGTTAGCCGGCTCTGGAAAATTACAAGGGATTAGCCCATTACTGATTTCAAGATTAATTACATTGAGCCCGGTGAACTATATTATTATTGAGGCAGATGGGGCATCCAAGAGGCCCCTGAAAGCACCGAATCCTGAATACGAACCGGTACTTCCCCCATGCACTACGCTGGTAATACCCATGGTTGGAATTGATGCGTTAGGTTGCGAGCTGTCAGAAAAAAATGTGTTTCGATCTGAGATCGCATCCAGATTGACCGGGATTCCTTTGGGAGGAACGGTCTCAACAGACGCCATTGTTAATCTCATGCTTCACCCTTCTGGTATGACCAGAGGGAGCCCTGCCGATGCAAGGATAATCCCCTTTATTAACAAGATGGATTTGAATGCTGACCGATCAATGGCCAGGGACATAGGTTTCAAAATCCTTGCAGCAAAACATCCCCGGATTGATCGAGTTGTCTTAGGTCAGGCGCAGGTACATCCGCCAGTTGCAGAGGTAATTTCTCGGGAATAGCTCCCGCTTGGAGGTATTGATATGGAAGACATATTTCAGGAGATCGTGAGCATTCGATCTGAAGGAAAGATTGCTGCAGTTGCTACCGTGATAAATGCCAAAGGCTCTACCCCGAGGGAAATAGGATCGAAGATGTTGATAAGAAACGACGGTACGGTTCTCGGCTCAATTGGTGGAGGAAGTCTGGAGGCACAGGTGTGCAAGGAGGCCATGAAAGTCATGAAGGAAAACAGGTCCACAGTCTTGCGGTTTGATCTTACCGGCAAAGAGGTGGCAGAGGAAGGCATGATCTGTGGAGGAAATATGGAGGTTTTTGTGGAACCTATCGCTCCTGAGCCGTGCCTCTATATCTTTGGGGGAGGACATATCTCCCTTTTCCTAGCCAAATTGGGCAAGATGGTGGGATTCAAGGTTGTGGTGGTCGACGATCGGCCGGAGTTTGCCAATCCAGAGCGATTTCCTGAAGCAGATGAGGTTATTGCTCAAGATCTTCTACTGACCTTCCCCGGGCTCACCATAAATAAATCCTCGTACATCGCAATTGTCACAAGGGGTCATCTCCAGGACGAAACGGCCCTCGAATGGGCATTGAATACCGATGCTGCCTATATTGGCATTATCGGCAGCAGGAAAAAGAATCAGGCTATATTCACACATTTGCAATCTAAAGGTGTTACTACAAAACGATTAGAGAAAGTTCATGCCCCTATCGGTTTAGATATTAATGCAGAAACGCCCGAAGAGATAGCGGTTAGCATTATAGCAGAGATAGTTCAAGTTAGAAGAAAAAAGGATCATACAGCGAAAACCTGGAGGGTGTGAAGTCTCATGGAAAGCAGATTGAAAAGATTCGATAATATTCTGTTCCTGTTAGCCCTGATATGCATCTCTTGGGTTTTTTGTCTTTCCCTCTCCCCCCAGAGTAAAGAAAATTCGCGGCGCAGAAAAGAGATACAAATCGGTATGGCAGTAGAGTTTATGGACCACGCTGCCTGTGCTTATGTTGCCCGGGAAAAAGGCTGGTTTGCAAAGGAAGGACTTACCTTGTCAGCCTATGAAAGCTACGTAACCGGTATGGCTCTCGCCGCGGCATTGGCCCGGGGAGACATCCAGGTAGCCTATATCTGTCTTGTGCCAGCCATAAACGCCTATGCCAACGCCAAGGTGCCATTAAAGATCATTGCAGGAACACACAGGTATGGCTATGGACTTGTAGTCAATCCAGATAAGATTAAGACGGTTAAGGACTTAGAAAAGCCGGGCATTCGAATTGGGTGCGTAAGAGAAGGTGGTACTGTTGATGTGCTTCTTCACAAGACCATAGACAAATATGGCCTTGATGATGACAAGATATTAAATAAAGTCCAGCGTATGAGCCCGCCGAAACTGGGCTTAGCCATTAAAATAGGGCAGCTTGATGCCGCTTTCCTCCCAGAGCAATGGGCCACCATGGCTGAAAATCTAGACTTTACGATGCTGCTCACCAGCCAGGATGTCTGGGCAGACATGCAAGGAAGCGTTCTTGTGGTTAAGGAAAAACTGATTACTGAAAATCCAGAAACAGTCAGAAGATTAGTAAAGGTAACCCAAAAAGCAACCGATTGGGTTAATGAGCGCCCCAGTGAGGCAGCAGCTATCATGGCTAGACAAATGTCAGTCACGGGGGAGCAAGTCTTTCCCCTTAAAGCGGGTAAGGTCGCGGCAAGGCTCGAGATCACTCCCCAGGTCTTGCTACGTTCAATGGCAAGGCTGGATTACACTACATGTATAGATCAAAGAACAGTTCAAGAAACGATAGACTACCTATATCATTTGGGCTACATCAAGAAGGTCTTCAAGGCGGAACAGATGCTGGATTTGAGGTTTCTGAGATGAACCAGGTCACAAAAACCACGCGACGATGGGAGATACTGCCGGTAGCCATATTCCTGGCCCTGTGGGAAATCATAGCCCGATTGGATCTCGTCCCCGGGCAGTTTTTCTTCCCTCCTTTCTCTGTGGTCATGGAGGAATTCGGCCACCTGATTGCCAATGGCGTACTGGTTGATAATTTTCTGAGTAGCCTGATTCGAGTCTTGATCGGCTTTTTCACGGGATCTCTTGCCGGTGTAACATTAGGGATCTGTATGGGATGGAATGAAACCACAAACAAGGCACTTCACCCCATATTCAGCCTCTTGTACCCCATCCCCGCCCTGGGCTGGCTGCCCATTTTGATGCTCTGGTTTGGCATAGGGGAATTGCTGCCCATCACCATAATATTTATATGTTCCTTCTTCCCCGTGCTCTATAACACGATAACCGGCATTAGAGCCGTGCCCAAGGGCTTTATCAAGGCGGCAGAGATCCTCGGGGCATCCAGGATGGAAATATTAAAAACAGTACTTCTCCCTCTCGCTCTCCCTAATATATTTACCGGATTGAGGTTGGAGGCAGGTATGGCCTGGAGGGTGATTATAGCCGCTGAGATGGTGGCCATCCCCACTGGCATTGGGGCGTTGCTTATGAGGGCAGAGAGCCTCATCAGGGTAGATATCATCATCGTGTGCTTGATCGTTTTATCGGTAATGTGTCTGTCTTTTGAAAAATTCTTTATCTTTATGGAGCATCGGCTAACTGGCAAATGGCGATAATATGCCAACGATAGAGCTTAAAAACATTAGCAATTTTGTTTGCCGAGATATAAGCGTAACAATATCGAATGGGGAACTTCTGGTGCTCCTGGGCCCCACAGGTGCTGGCAAGACAACCCTGCTCAATATTATTTGCGGTTTGGCTCCCTATGAAGGCTCGATACTATTCAATGGTGAGCCCATAGATACAATTCCCATCAGCAGGAGAAGAATCGGTTATCTCTTTCAAGACCTGGCTCTGTTTCCCCATCTGGATGTAAGGCGGAATATCACTTATGGGTTATCAACAAAGAAAAGGGGCCACAATCAGATTGAGGCTCGATTAGATGAAATGTGCACCTTGCTCAATATCTGCCATCTTCTGGGAAGATACCCGAAGGATTTGAGTGGCGGAGAGAGACAAAGGGTAGCCCTGGCAAGGGCAATTGCACCATCTCCCAAGATCCTCTTGTTGGATGAACCCTTTAACAGCCTGGACATCAAGACCAGGAAATATCTGAGGATCGAGTTCAAGAGAATAGTAAAGGATCTCAACTTAACCACTATTTTCGTTACCCATGACTTCAAAGAGGCCGAAGAGGTCGGTGATCGCCTCGCCGTTATTGAGTCAGGCAGATTGGAACAGATTGCAACACCTCAGGAGATCTTCTTTAGTCCCAATGGGTATAAGGTGGCCGATTTCTTGGGATCACCCAACATCTTTGACTGTGAGGGTTATGAGGTCCTGGGAAACGGATTAGTCAAGGCGAACTGTGGAGGATTTACCATAGTAACGGTTTGGGACAAGGAGAACCTTAGTAAAATCGCAATCTCCCCCGAGGACATCTATGTGAGCAGAGATGAGCCTCCGGGTCCTCCAATCAATAGATTCAGGGGAACCATAGTGGAGGAGGTTTCTCATAATTCTGTTGTTACCATTACGATAAAAACGAAAACGAAAGATATCCTTGCCAGGATAAGGAAAGAGGATTTCCTTGCTGAGAACTTGAGCGTGGGAAGTGGTGTCTTTTTCATACTACCCTTAAGAAACCTGAAGGGAGCATAAATGGAACCCATTCCTGGTGTCCTTCTCGGTGCAGGTGGTTCTGAGCGTTTTGGATCTGAAAAGCTCTTCGCCCTCCTTCCAACAGGTGAAAGACTGTTAGAGAGGGCTTTGAGGGTGCACCTGCAAAGTCACATCTCCCCGCTTGTACTGGTAGTTTCCCCGAATCTTCGGAAAACTATCACGGGGAATACGGACACATTTTCATTTTCCGGTCTGGTAGTCGGAAAAAAGGTTGACCAGTGGTTTTCCTTCTCCTGCCGATGGGGAGGGGGGCGACTGGTTGCCAATGAAAACTTCAAGAAAGGAATGTCCTCTTCCATTCACAAGGGTCTGACCTGCCTTACCGATGAAGAGAAAGCTTGCGGGGTATTGATCTCTCTCGCGGATCTTCCTTTTCTCACCCCGCAGACGATTAATTTCCTCATCAATGAATTTCTAAAGCAAAAGATGGGAATGCTTCTCCCTGTGTTCAATGGCACTACGGGCCATCCGGTCATTGTCGATATCGATCGATTTAAAAACGAGATCAACCAGATTACCGGAGATGTGGGTCTCAGGGGCATTATGCATAAATTCCCAGAAGCGATAATAAGAATCCCATGGCAGGATGATTCAGTTATATACGATATTGATACTCCCAAGGATCTCAAACGATCGGAAGTTATTAACTGAGTCGTTCAAAAAAAATTCTGTGAGTTACATATCAAGGTGCATGTATATGATTAAATTATCAATCGAAAAGGCTATTGGAAAACCCCTGGCCCATGACATCACACGGATAATTCCAGGAAAATCAAAAGGACCTGCCTTTAAGAAAGGGCATATCCTCAATAAAAAAGATCTCCCTGTCTTGAGAGATATGGGCAAGAGATCTGTATATGTTTTTGACCCTGACAGAGGTTATATTCATGAGGATGATGCCGCTAAAGCCTTGGCTGAGGCCTTTCAAAAAAAATGGTTTACCCTTGAAGGTCCGAGCGAGGGGAGGTTTAATATAAAGGCCCAGATTAGTGGTCTATTTAAGATCAATATCAATCTGCTAACCTCTATTAACCAGACTGAAACAATCATCTGCTCTACCATTCATCAAAATACTGTGTGCTTTGAAGGCATGACAGTGGCCGCTACCAGAATTATACCTGTTGCAGTAAAGGAGTCCGAATTCTGGCCAATAGTAGAAGAAATCAAAAATAAGGGCCCATTTTTAAGGCTTCTTCCATTCTCAAGAAAGCACGTTGGGGTAGTTGTTACAGGGGAAGAGGTTTTCTCTGGCAGGGTAAAAGACTATTCTTTCGATATCATATCGCCTAAGGTCCAATCCCTTGGGGGAACAATTGTCTCCCACAAAATGTGTCCTGATAAAAAGGGGGCAATATCTCGAGCAATAAGACAGATGGCAAACAATGGTTGTGATGTTATTATTACTACCGGTGGTCTTTCCGTAGATGCAGATGACGTTACCCTTGATGGAATTGTCTCTTCCGGCGCCAAACTGGTATCTTACGGATCCCCGATACTTCCAGGTGCCATGTTTGCTCTTGCCTATATAGGAGATATTCCTATTCTTGGTATACCTGCTGCACTTTTCTATTACAAGACCACGGCACTTGATATCTTTCTCCCACGGGCAATGTCTGGAGACACAATTACCAGAGAAGAAATTGTGAGCCTGGGGCATGGGGGACTATGCCTGAATTGTCCAGAATGCAGGTATCCAATCTGCCCATTTGGAAAGGGAATATAATGGATACTCTTTTACATCAATTTATAAAAGAGATGCGGAAACTTATATCCCACCATGCCCTTGAAAATGAAATGGTTTCTGTTTTTGCACGACCTCTCACGCCTGAGGAGGCAATCGGAAGTCCAGCCCATAACGATTATCCATTGCTAAAGGGGAAAGAGCGGATAATGCAGGCAGTTTTTCAAGATGTTAAGGGCCAGGCCTACTCTGATCATACCGGAAATTTTTCTGGGAGTCTCTCTCAGGTTATTAATCTCCCCATGGATTCCAATTTTCACAGGGCCCTTTTTGTAGCTACAGCCAATGCTGTGTTAAGAAAAATAGGAATAATCAAAAAGAGCTGTCACTGCAAAGACGACGATCCAGTGACGTGTGCTACGTATCTAAAAGATGTCCTTTTACCCTTCTCACCTAAAAGGATAGGGATGATAGGACACCAACCACGCCTACTTGAGGAAGTGTTCCGTAATTTTGAGGTTAGGGTTTGTGACAGAGACCCTGAAAAGATTGATACTATTCAGTCAGGGGTAAGGGTTGAAGATTCTTCCGTGTATAAAGATATTAAAAAATGGGCAGATCTTATTCTTGCTACAGGAACAACCCTGGTTAATGATACCATAGACAATTTTACAGGATCTGTTCCTATAATCTTTTACGGGATAACAATAAGCGGTGCAGCGAAACTTTTACACTTACACCATTTCTGCCCTCTAGGAAGGTGAATGGAGCTCTATAATTCATAAAGGGTTTCATCTTTACATGGGGCGTTATTTTTATCCCTTACTACCTTTTTTTCCGGGAGAGCAAATGGGTCCTCCTCCAAAATGTCTCCCATCTCCTCTTCAATTTTCTCAGGATCCTCTCCGGCCTCAAGCCTGTTCATTGCCTCCTTCATTCCTTTTCCCATATCTAAGCCTGCCATCTCAGAAAGTCTGCGCATC
>Ga0315545_1002939_pt1 | contig 14913 bp, 12 predicted proteins | sample SalMarSW160210MG_FD_203096 | JGI IMG/M metagenome (GOLD analysis project Ga0315545, IMG submission 203096) | Salt marsh sediment microbial communities from the Plum Island Ecosystem LTER, Massachusetts, United States - Salt Marsh Sediment SW1602-10 ... | reverse complement strand
GCGTAAGTCCTCCTTCGGGTCCTTAAGAACCCTGAAATTTTCTTGGAGGTATCTTACGCCAAGCTGTTTTTACACACCAATCGAGACATCACCTATTTATTCGTTAAAAGCATAGCTAAAAATGATTTTTCTCGTAGCTAAAATGAAGGGGAAAATATGTTGCTATTGACTAGGTGGTGCAAGAAGTCTAAAGTGGAAAACGTGAACCATAGAACAAAGTTTCATTTAAATTAGCAATGATGTAAAGGAGGCCAAGGTGAATACAAAAGAACTATTTGGCAAAGAAGTTTTGGACACAAACGCTGATAGGGTGGGCAAGGTTGGTGACATGAATTTCGACTTGAAGCAGGGCATTATTAAGTCCATTGTAGTAAAAGCAGGACTGACTAAAAAACATGAGATTCCCTTGGACAGAATAGACAAAATGGGTGATAAGGTAATCCTTAATGTTGCAGTGTCTGAACTAGGAAGGAAACCCTAACTGCCCGGAAGTGGTGGTCAATCAGGCACATTAAAGAAGACATTCCGAATATAGACTCTTCCCGGAAGCCCTCAGGAAGCGTGTGAGCTGTTAATGCCGACCACTCCTTTCATAGTCAAGATATTCTGTGCTGAATATCTTCGATACGATATCTAAAAATACCAGCAGGGGCGCTGATTTCAACTGTTTGCCCTTTCTCTTTGTGTAAAAGAGTTTTGCCTATAGGTGAAGCAATGGAAATTCTACCTTCGGTCGGATTTGCCTCCTGACTGTCTACTAAGACATAGCATAGTTGTTCACCCGAGGAGAGAGCACAAAGTGTTATCGTGTCTCCAATTTCTACCCTTGACGTGCTATGGTTTTCATCCATAATTGTTGCTAATTTCAGAGTCGACTCCAGTTCTTGGATTCTTCCCTCTAGATGTGCTTTATGTTCCCGAGCTGCTTCTAACGGAGCATTTTCTCGAAAGTCTTTGTCAGCGGCTGCTCTGCGTATCTCCTCGATTGTCAAGGAGCGTTGGCTCTTCAGGTTAGCCAACTCTGCCTTTAGCTTGGCATAACCTTGCGGCGTTATTTGAGCCTGGCGATTTTGCTGAACAGGAACAGCCACCTTGCGAGATGTCTTTCTCGCTCGAAGGTGAACAGCCAAATTAGAACTAGTAAACCCTTTTCTGTGAGCATAGGTGAGGAGAGATTTAACCAGTTTTGCCTCTGAGGGTGTAACCCGCTCAGCATAGCTTGCTATGTCAGAGGGACTAAGCTCGCCTACCTTTCTGTGTAGGCCAACCCAACGGATAAACTTGTGTATTTCTCCTTGTGCCTCTTCCCTATTTTGTGCAGGTAAACTGATTAAAAAGTTAGCACTTACTTTAGCTAGCGTAGAATCTGGGATAGAAATATCTTCCACGAGGAAAATAATAGTAATATGAAGAGGCAAGCAATGTCAATCGGCTTAAGGCTCATTCCTCATCCTTGTGGTACGGCGTAACCAATAAACTTGTAAACCAGTTTCGCCAACAAGAAAGCGCAGGAAGATGGTCCCTCTTGAGGACAGAATTCCATTAAATCAAAGCCAACTATATGCTTGTGAAGAGCTACCGCCTTTAGTAAATTTAGAACTTGCTGCCATTGCATACCGCCAGGTTCAGGGGTGCCTACTGCTGGCATAATTGACGGGTCAAAGACATCCACATCCATAGTTACGTAAACATCTTCAGAAAGCGCACTTACTATTTGTTCTGTAGAGGAGGTGTCTGACTCCAAATTAAGCATATAAAAAGGCGACAGCTTGCTTTGCATTACGAACTGTTTCTCCTCCCAACTGAGACTACGCACTCCAACTTGAGCAATGGGGCAAAGTTCAAAGATACGACGCATAACACAAGCTTGGCTATACCTACTTCCCAGGTATTCGTCACGAAGGTCAGCATGAGCATCCAGTTGTAGCACAGAAAGCTCCGGACATGCTTCTTCCCAGGCTCGAACCATCCCTAAAGAGAGTGAGTGTTCTCCTCCTAACACCACCACAAATTTCCCCTTTTGTATCAATCCCTTAACTACATGATAGACCCTGTCTATCATGTCTTCAGGGCTACTCACAATTGGTTCTACCTGAGGGAAAGTATGAATCCCCACCTTATATATCTCTCGATCTAATTCCAGGTCATAAAGCTCTAAGTACTGGGAAGCATCAATGATGGCTTGTGGGCCATGGCGAGTGCCGCTTCGCCACTCGGTTGTACTATCGTAAGGAACAGGCAAGAGCACCACCCGAGCTGTTTGCAAATCTGAGTAGGGAGGCACTAACCCAGCAAAGACTCGTGGTGGCAAGAACACCCCCCCTTTATTTGAAGCCGTCCAAATGCCATTACGAGCCGTAGGCGAAGAATCCCTAGGCTCCTCGTGGAGTTTGCCCCGAGCAATACCCTTCGGTCGCTTCGCTCCCTCAGAATGACAAGAACCAAAAGGCTCAGGGTGACTGATGTCACTCACCATGGTGAACAAAGCTCATGGGACTAGTTGTAGCCACTTCTGGTGGCCATTCTCTATCAAGCAGGCATGTCCTCGATTTGGTTAGCTGGAACTTCTCTTCGAAATCTTTGATTGCCTTATCAGTATCAAAATCCCTGCAGGAAAAGATATCTATATTGACATAGCTACGTTCAACAAAGGTATGAATGCTAATATGGCTCTCTGCGATGAAAACGAAGCCCGATATTCCCCAATCCTTGGGATTCGGGCCCACATATCTAAGCACGTATGCTGGTGAAATGCGATTCATACCGATTCGGGCAGGGCAGTCTTCCAACCAGTTACGGAGATGAGCCTTATCTTGAAGGACTTCTTGATTATCTGAATAGCCGTCTATAATTAGGTGCATGGAACCTCCTCAAGCAAAAATCTTCTTAATTCGAATAGAGCAGTGTGGACTGCTCTTTGTTTCATTCTCCACTTATCGCCGAGGAAAGTGCGAGTGATGGTTCGCTTGGAATTGCAACTGGCCATGGCAATGAATATATTAGCTGTTTTTTCATCAGCATTCATTATGCCAGCAATGCCAATGCCAATATCGGCTTTAAGGGTTCTTTGTGCCACTTCTGCCATTGCCTCAGCTATTTGGCTGCTCTCCTTGCCATAGCGCCTCATAATATGGGTATCTATCCCCAAAGCTACTTTAGCTTCGTCGCAGTTAGCCATTAGTCCCCCTTTGAAATGAGCCAGGTTTTCTGGACAGCTAGCTATAGTACTGCTCAGAAGACCCTCAGTGCAGGACTCCATTGCAGCTAGACTCAAATTTTTGGTTTTGAGTAACTCTCCAACAGTGGCTTCAAGTGTATCATTGTCCGCGCCCCACACATAGGGGGCAAGAATCTGGCGGATATCAGCCTCTCTTTCTGCAATCAAGTGTCGTGTGGCTGCTTCATCTTCTCCCTTAGCCGTAATACGTAGGTAAATACCATCGGGTTTTGCATAACTAGCTAAGGTAGGATTAGGCAACTGAAGGAAAGGAGATAGCAACTCATCTATCTTAGCTTCCGCCTTCCCAAAGGTCTTGATTGTTTTGGAAAGGATGACTGCCCCGGTTACCCTTTGTCGCAGTTTAGGTAAGACGCGCTCTTTCCACATCAACCGCATCTCACCTGGCGGCCCAGGCATGGCCACAACTATGTGATCATCCTTCTCAACCCACCAGCCAGGAGCTGTGCCCACAGGGTTGGGAATTATTGCGGCTGAAGGGATGATAGTTGCTTGTTTTACATTGGCTTGAGGTATTTCTCTATGATAACGGCTGAGCATGTCCTGCAGCTCTTGCCACAGTTTAGGGTCAATGCTTGGTTTCTCCCCAAGGAACTCAGCGATACTCTCACGGGTAATATCACCCTGAGTCGGGCCTAAGCCACCTGTGGTGATGATAAGGTCTGCCCTTATCCAAGCCCGCTTCAAGGTGTCAACTATCCTTCCCTTATTATCACCTACAATGGAGATGAAATGCAGGTTGATTCCCAGCGAAGGCAGTTGTGTAGCCAAAAATGAAGAATTGGTATCCGTGATGTTGCCTAATAGTATCTCTGTGCCGATGGGGATTATCTCTGCCTTCACTTAGAAGTCTACCGCTTAACTGCTAGGCTTCCCAGATAGTTCTCTACTATTGCCATGGCGCAATATTTGCCGCACATGCTACAAGTTCTTTCTGTTGTGGGGATTTTATTGTGAACTCGTCGTGAAAGCTCAGGGTCCAAGGACAATTCGGCTTGAGTTGCCCAGTCAAATTCCTTGCGGGCCTTGGACATTTTTTCATCCCACTCTCTGGCACCATTCACGCCCTTAACAATATCGCCGGCGTGAGCAGCTATGCGGGAGGCGATTACGCCCTGTCTCACATCTTCTACATCGGGAAGAGACAGGTGCTCTGTAGGGGTAACATAACACAAGAAATCCGTTCCGGCAGCAGCAGCAATAGCACCTCCAATAGCGCCAGTAATATGGTCATAGCCAGCGCCTATATCGGTCACTAGAGGACCTAAGACATAGAACGGCGCTCCATGACATAGACTCTTTTCCAATTGAACATTGCTAACTACTTGATCCAGTGGTAGATGTCCAGGGCCTTCTACCATAACTTGAACGTCAGCTTCCCTAGCGCGTTTTACTAACCCGCCAATGATGATTAACTCCTCAACTTGAGCTCTATCAGTAGCATCAGCAATACATCCTGGGCGCAAGCCATCACCCAGACTCAGGGCGAAATCATATTTCTGGGCTAAGTCCAACAAACGATCGTAGTATTGATACAAAGGATTTTCCTTTTCGTTGTGCAGCATCCAGCCAGTATGGAAGGCACCACCCCGGGAGACTATGTTAGTTGTCCTACCTTGTTCTTTTATCCTCGCTACAGACGTTTGAGTCACTCCACAGTGAAGGGTCATGAAATCAACACCATCTTTAGCTTGTTCTTCTATCACGCTGAAAATCTCATCGACACTCATGTTCACAATAGCTCCATGCTTCTCAATGGCTTCAATTCCAGCCTGATAGATGGGCACAGTTCCCACAGGCAAAGGGCTGGAAGCTATGATTGTTCTCCTGATAGTTGTAATATCGCCCCCGGTGCTCAAATCCATAACCGTGTCGCTGCCAGCATCAATAGCAGCTTCCAACTTCATCAGTTCTCTACTAAGGTCAAAAAAGTCGGAGGATGTGCCTATATTGGTATTAACTTTGGTCCTTAGTCCCTTGCCTATCCCGCAAGGCATCAGGTTTGTATGATTAGGATTGGCAGGTATTATGATTGTGCCGTCAATCAAGCCCTGCAGGATAAAATCTACCTCTACCTTCTCCCTCTCAGCTACATGTTTCACTTGGGGTGAGACAATACCCCTTTTTGCTAGCCCTATTTGCGTCATTTGTGTCACATATCTCCTCTGCTCCCATCTTACCACTCCGATTTAGATAGCAAATCTAACACACAATGGTTATCAATGCAAACTTGCTAGACTTGGGTAGTAAGAGAACTCGCGGCTATTGTCTCCGCTCACATGCTTTCGGGAGCTGTCATGCCCATGAGTTGGAGTACTCTGGCTAAGACAATCTGAGTTGCCCTGACCAACTTGAGTCGAGCTTTGGTTAGTGCTTCATCTCTGGAGACGACCCTACATTGCTTGTAGAAGCTGTGAAACGTGGTAGCCAGCTCCTGGGCATAGTAAGGCAAGTGATGAGGCTGCAGGGTGGTGGCTACCTTGTCTATTGTTTCAGGGAGGAGTATCAAGCGCCGGATTAAGGTTAACTCTGCTTCACTTGTGAGCAAGGAAACATCCCCCTGGCTATAGTCAATTCCTTTTTGCTTAGCTAAGCGGAGAATACTGGCAATACGAGCATGAGCATATTGTATATAGTAGACAGGATTATCAGCTGACTGCTTCTTAGCTAACTCTATGTCAAAGTCCATCTGGCTATCAGCAGAACGAGCTAGGAAAAAGAAGCGGCACGCATCCGACCCTACCTCATCTATTACCTCTCGCAGAGTAACGATGTCACCACTGCGCTTAGATACCTTAACTAGCTCCTTGCCACGCCGCAAGGTGACCAACTGACATATTATCACCTTGAGCTGCTCAGGATCCTTCCCCAGAGCTTTGAGCACTGCTTTCATCCTGGGAACATGTCCCTGATGATCAGCACCCCAGATATCTATCACCCAGTCAAATTTCCTCTCTAGTAACTTGTTGTAATGGTAAGCAACATCCGAAGCAAAATAAGTGGGAGAACCGTCGCTCCGCACCAACACATTATCTCTATCCTCACCCAGAATACTAGATTCAAACCAGGTCGCGTTGTCCCTTTCAACTACGTAGCTCCCACCTTTCAATAGCTCTATCGCCCTATCGTATTGCCGCCCTTCATAGAGGCTTTTCTCAGTAAACCAAGTATCAAATTCAACATTGATTAGCTTAAGGGTTCCCTTAATGCTCTCTATCATCCGGTCAATTCCGATTCTACCTAGCTCTAAAGTTGCTTTCTCTTGAGGCAAAGATAAGAATCTATCACCCTCCTGATCAACAACTTGCTTCGCTAAGTCAATCATGTAATTGCCCCAGTATCCATCAGGAGGTATATCGATTTCTCTTCCTAAACACTGCTGATAACGAGCATAGAGAGAACGAGCAAAGGTCTCTACTTGGCTGCCAGCATCATTCAAGTAGTATTCCTTTTCCACGTGGTAACCAACTTCGGAGAGAACATTAGCCAAGGTGCTACCTAAAACAGCTCCGCGACCATGACCTACATGAAGAGGTCCAGTGGGATTAGCGCTAACAAACTCAAGTTGAATGCGTTTACCTTTGCCCGAAGTGAGAGCGCCGTATGACTTATCAGCAGCCAAAATCGATTCTACCTGCTTACTCAGCCAATCGTTGCATAGAATGAAATTGATGAAGCCCGGCGAAGCAACGATAACCCTGTCAACTTCCGCGGGAGGTGATATATGCTTAGCTATCTCATCAGCTATAGCCAGAGGGGACATCTTCATCGTCCGAGCTAATTTTAGGGAGAGCCCAGAAGCGAAATCACCATGTTCTGGATCTTGAGGATGCTCTATGACTATCTCAGGCATAGTTGTAAAAGTAAGGCTGCCCTCATTCTGCGCTTCAATTATTGCCTGTTGAAGACAAGTAACTAGCTTTTCCTTAAGAGTAAGATTACTTCGCTTAGCTCGTGGTGACATTTTTTAGCTCCATTCAATGTAGCTAGGCCACACATGTGATAATCGCCGTTTCAGAGAGCAATGCTCTTCCCTTTCCAGACCATGGTCACTTTGGAAAAGGGTCATCGCCTCTTGCCGAGCCATCTCCAAAAGATGCAAGTTTGATAGTTTAGCTATTTTGAGTTCTGGCAGGCCACTCTGGTGAGTACCGAAGAATTCCCCTGGACCTCGTAGTTCTAAGTCTTTCTCTGCTAGAGCAAAGCCGTCGTGGATTTTCTCCATTAGCTGGAGTCGCTCTCTTGCTTCAGGTGAGAATTTCTCAGGAATAAGCAAGCAATAACTTTGCTCTTTATCTCGGCCCACTCTACCCCTGAATTGATGGAGTTGTGATAACCCGAAGTGGTCAGCACCCTCTACCAGCATGACTGTAGCTCGAGGCACATCAATGCCAACTTCCACCACCGACGTTGATACCAAGATATCAAGTTGCCCAGCACGGAAACGGCGCATGACCTCCTCTTTGTCATTAGGAGGCATTCGGCCGTGGAGTAGTCCCAACCTTAAATCCGGGAAAACCTCTCTGGATAGATACTCATATTCACTGGTAGCAGCTTTGGCCTCGAGGGCTTCTGACTCCTCAATCAAAGGACAAATGATAAAGGCCTGCTGGCCATTGCTAACCTGGCGACGGAGGAAAGCGTAAGCCTTCTCTACGTACTGAGGCCCAAGGCATTCTGTTTTCACTTCGTGCCGCCCTGGGGGCAATTCATCAATAACTGAAAGGTCAAGGTCGCCATATAGCGTTAGCGCCATCGTTCGAGGAATGGGAGTAGCCGTCATGACCAAGACATGAGGATTGAAGCCCTTTTGGCGCAATTCCTGACGCTGCAATACGCCAAACCTCTGTTGCTCATCAATCACCGCTAGTCCTAAATGCTGGAATTCCACCTCTCTCTGAATAAGGGCATGAGTGCCAATAGTAATATCAATTTCACCTCGCCTAATTTTGTGATGCAAATCCTCCTTTTCGCTCTCTTTGAGGCTGCCAACAAGCAAAGCGACCGTAAGTGGCCTTGTGAGGAATCCAGTATAGCACATGATATTGCTTCCCTGACCCGCCGATGACAATGAGGGTTGGGGGCCGGCTTTAGACAAATAATCACAGATGCTGCTGAAATGCTGCTCAGCCAAGACCTCAGTGGGTGCCATCAACACTCCTTGATAGCCATTGGCCACAGCTATCAACAGGGCTATAGTAGCAACCACGGTTTTGCCGCTGCCCACTTCGCCTTGGAGCAGGCGTGACATGGCCTTTGGTTGTTTCAGGTCAGCCAAAATCTCCTCCAGCACTCCTTCTTGCGCTCGTGTCAAAGCGAAAGGCAAACAATCTAGAAATTTGTCAATAACCTCGTGATATATCCTGAAAGCATTGCCTGGCTGTCCCTCCTGCCATTCTCGTTTTCTAGCCAGTACCCCTAATTGAAGTAAGAAGAGCTCATCGAAAGCTAAGCGGTCGCTTGCTTGCTCCGCCATCAGCTGACCATCTGGGTAACTAATCTGTGCGATCGCCTCTTGGAGAGGTAACAGTTGACAGCGCGTTCTTATCCCTGAAGGTAAGAAATCCTCTAATTGCCAGGCATAACCATCTATAGCCTGCTTTGTCCATCGCCTCACCTGTCGTGGATATAAGCCCTGAGTCAGGGGGTAAATGGGAATTAGACGGCCGGTATGAATTAGCTCCTCGCCTTTGAGCAGTTCCCATTCAGGTGATTCAAAGACCTTTTGTCCCTTGAATATGCCCACCGTACCACTGACTACCACTCGAGCATTAGTGGGGAAGTTTTTGGCCAAGTAAGGTTGGTTAAACCAAACCACTCTAATGTTCCCTGTTTCATCGCCTATAATTGCCTCTGTGCCCGGTCGATTACCAAAAGTGACTACTGTCGCCTGCCATATTGTGCCTACGACAGTTTGCTCTTTACCTTCTTCAAGCTCAGCTATGAATTTCCTTTGGCTATAATCGATATACCTCCGGGGGAAAAAGTAAAGTAAGTCATTTATTGTTCTCACGCCAAGCTTGGCGAATTTAGCAGCTACCCTAGGTGTGATACCACTGATGACAGTTATGGGAGAGCTTAATTCTCCGCTCTGCTTTTGAGGGTGTGACCTAGCCACCGCTGTCATGCTCACCTTATTCCTCTCCCTTGCAGGGAGAGGAGAGGCAAGTGTGTCCTGCTTTGGTTTTTCTAATTCATCCAGCCAGCCGAAGACACTCATTATCCATTTCTGACGCTTATTTATGTCCCAAGAATCATAATCGGAATTAGCCAAATTGAGTTCATCAAAGCTAACTAAGAGCAGCGGATTAGCTATGTCCTGCCTGATTCGCCCTACCTGTCTGTGAAGATACTTGTCCAGACCACCAATTACCGCTTTATTAGCATAACCTTTCTTGCATTCTAGCTCAAGGATATCTCGTAGCGAATCAATGGTTGTCATTCTGCTTCCAGTACACAAGCAGCTAGGACACGAGGGCCAACATGAACACCTACCACAGGGTCCACTTTGGAGCGGTAGAAATTCTCAGGAGAGACCAAACCTTTGAGACGGTCAGCTAGAATCTCCAAATCTTCAGGAGTGGTGACATCTTCGATAGCTATAGCCTCTATACGGCTAAGACTCCTAACAAAATCCACCAAATAATCTATTGCTTTGGTTCTATTGCGTACCCGAGCAACAGGGTAAACCAACCCGTCCTTTAGTGTTAGAATAGGGTTTACCCTTAGCAAGCTGCCTAGGAATGCCTGCGCTTTACCAATGCGCCCGCCTTTCCTTAAATATTCCAATGTGTCAAAGGTCATTTGTATATGAATCCTGGGAATTGCTTTTCTGACCCAATCAACAATCTGGGCTAGACCGTCTCCTGACCTAGCCATTCGAGCTGCTGAGATAACCAAAAGCATCTGTGCGCTTATTGCTAATGTAGAATCAATAATCTCAATGCGGCAGTCCTTGGTCACCATAGTCTTGCCCTTGAGAGCTGCCGCGTAAACACCGCTTAACATTTGTGAGAGCATTATCGCTACAATTTCATCTGTCTCCTCAGCCAATCTAGTAAAAAACTCAGCGAAGACATCGGGACCCGGAGCTGAGGTAGTAGGAGCAATCTTACTTTTTTCTAGCTTCTGATAGAACTCTTTTGTGCTTAGGTCAACGTTATCTCGGTAAATTTCGTTGCCAAATTGAACATATAATGGCACCACTGAAATCCCAAACTCTTCAGCTAGTTCCGGGGTGATGTCAGAACAGCTATCAGTTACAATCTTGACCATCGCTCTTTGCCCCTCAAGAATCAGTCCTTCGGGGCCTCAAAGACTATTCCAGTGAAATTATGTAATTGTAGTGAGGTTGGCCACCGTGAACTACCTCGACCTCAGTCTGGTATCTGTTACGAATATCTTGAGCTATCTCTTCAGCCTCAGTAGTCTTGCTTTCAGCACCATAGTAAATGGTCACCATTTCGGCCCCTTCAATATCTGCTCTTACTAGAGCCTCGAAGATAAGGTCCGGCATCTTATTGCCCTTGGCTATCAACTCTTCGTCATTCAAGATAGCAATAAGTTGCCCCTTTTTTATTTTCAAACCGTTGAGTTGCGTCTTGCGCACTGCTTTGGTAATCTCCACAGTCCTCACTGTGGTTATTGTCTCTTCCATGCCGCGAACAGTATCCTCCAGACTCAAGTCATAATTGAAAGCGAGGAGTGCAGCTATGCCTTGAGGGATAGTCTTAGTGGGAATTACCTTCACTTTCTTTACGGTTAAAGACTCAAGCTGAGAAGCTGTGGGGATAATATTCTTGTTATTAGGCAATAAGATGATATTGTCTGAAGGCGCTGATTCTATAGCCTGCAATAGCTGGCGAACACTGGGATTCATTGTTTGACCACCGGGGACAACGATTGTAGAGCCCAAGCTGTTGAATACCTCAAAGAGGCCATCCCCAGCGGCAACTGCTACTATAGCGATATCGACCTTGGGCATTCTCTCCCTCTGCATCTTTATGAACTCTACGTACTGGTCGTCCATATTCCTGATATCTATCTGGTGCAACGTGCCCAGGTGTGTAGCATAATCAAGGATTTCGCCAGGCTTAAAGCTGTGCATATGAACTCTGACCAAAGAATCATTCCCGGTAACGATTAGGGATTGCCCCTTTTTCCTTAACTTGTTTTTGATCTTTTGGGGATTGAGTTTCTTGCCTTCTACTACGAAGTTGGTGCAATATCCATATGGCACTTCCACCTCGCTAGCCATTTGAGTTGTCTTAGGAGCCAATGGCAAGTCAGCGACAATTAACCGAGGTTGCCGATATTTTGTTTCCTTCGCTTTTCCCTTCAGATAGTAGAGGGCGCCCTCAAGCAAGACATACAACCCTTGCCCTCCAGCATCAACTACGCCAGACTCACGCAACACAGGCAATAAATCGGGGGTTCGAGCTACCGAGTCCCTAGCTGCCTCAATGACAGTCTCCATTACAGAAAGCAAGCTTGCAGAGTCAGTCCCAGCAGACATGCCAGCAGCAGTAGCTGCATCCTTAAGCACTGTCAAGATAGTCCCCTCTACAGGATTGACAAGGCCCTCATAAGCCGCTTGCGATGCTTCAGCCAGCGCCTTGGCGAAATCTGTTCCATTGAAAGATTTCTTGCCTTCTAATCCTTTAGCCAAGCCACGCCAGAATTGGGATAGAATCACACCTGAGTTACCTCTTGCCCCCATTAAAGCACCAGAAGCCATCGATTTGACCACTGAGCAAGCAGACCTATTCTGGTTTTGATTTGCCTCTTCCATAGCGGACTGCATGGTAAGCAGCATGTTGGTTCCGGTATCGCCGTCAGGAATAGGAAAAACATTTATCGCGTTTATGTCTGGAGTTGCTTTCTCTAGCCAGACAGTACCCAAAGCGAACATCTTCTTCAACATCGGCCCACTGGCTAAATCAGTCCTCATTTTGCCCCTTTTGCCTTATATGACATTCATGAGTATAATAGTCGAAATCTGATTTACAGTAAAGAGGGGAGCAAGAATCTCTTATGAAGTGTGATATCTGTGGTAAAAGAGCCCAATTTGGTAATAGCGTAAGCCACTCCAAGAAACACACCAAGCGGCGCTGGTTGCCCAATATTCATCGAACCACAATCATCGTAAACGGTAGCAAGCAGGCAGTCAATATTTGCACCAGATGTCTCCGCACCCAATACAAAGCGGCTCGCTAATCACCCACTGGAGTCTCAATATCGTTGCCCTGCTTTTTGGTTTGAGAATCAGACCTATTATATCTCCAAATATCTCTAGCCTCTCTCCGCTAACTTACCGCCTCTCTAATATTTTGCAACGCTTGGCTTATCCCCACCTTAGCCTTAAATATACTGTTCCCCATTGCCAGGACTCTGGCACCAGCTTTAACTAAGCTAGGCGCATTGTCAATGCTAATCCCTCCGTCAACCTCAACCTCAACATCCAAGCCTCTTTCATCCAGCATCTTGCGCAGGCGAGCTATCTTTCCCAGTGTTTCAGGAATAAAAACCTGCCCGCCAAAACCAGGGTTAACACTCATAATCAGAATCAAGTCAACATGGGAGATGATTTCCTCTACCGAGCCCAATGGGGTAGCCGGATTTAGCGCTACTCCAGCTTCTATTCCCAGCTCCTTTATCAACTGAATTGTCCGGTGAATATGTGGGCAAGCCTCAATATGTACAGTAATGATGTTGGCGCCCGAATTGGCAAAGTCACCAATGTATCGCTCTGGATACTCTATCATCAGGTGGACATCCAGAGGCAAGTTGGTCCAGGAGCGAAGGGAAGCTACTACCGGGGCACCAATAGTAAGATTAGGCACAAAGTGACCATCCATAACGTCAACATGAATATAATCGGCCCCTGCCTTGGTAGCTTCAGCAACTTGCTCACCTAGCCGAGCAAAATCAGCAGAAAGAATTGATGGCGCCAGTTTAATCAGATTGCTCATAGTACCTTTTTTATGAGCTCTCTCGCCTTGGCCAAAGCTATTTCCACCTGTTGTGGTGAAGTGCCACCAATAACGTTTCGAGCAGCCACAGACGACTCCATGGTTATGTCATATACGTCTTCAGCGAAAAGAGAGGAAAATTTGTTGTATTCACCCATGCTGAGTTCGTGAAAGCTCTTGTGGTTAGCAATAGCATATTCATTCAGTCTAGCTACAATGCGGTGTGCCTCTCGAAATGGAGCACCTTTCTTCGCTAAGTAATCGGCTAAATCGGTAGCCAGAATGTAGTCCTCGATAGACTCCCGGATGCGCTTGATGTCAACTTTGATTGTCTTCATCATTTGAGCAAATACTTCCAAGCTGGAGTATAGGGTATCTATTGTATCAAAAAGGGCCTCCTTATCCTCCTGCATATCCCGGTTATAGGCTAAAGGCAAAGCCTTCATAGTGGTCAACATGCTCAGAAGGTTGCCGTATACTCGCCCAGTTTTCCCTCTAGCCAGCTCTGCTACATCAGGGTTTTTCTTCTGCGGCATGATGCTGCTGCCTGTGGCAAAGGCTTCATCAATTTCTATAAAGCCGAACTCAGTGGATGACCATAAGATAACCTCCTCCGCTAATCGTGAAAGATGCATCATAGTGATGGCAGCACACGCTTCGTATTCGATGATGAAATCCCTATCGGAGACGATATCAATACTGTTGCTGCTTATCTTGCTGAAGCCCAGCTCATGAGCCAGGAATTCACGGTCTACAGGATAGGGAACACCAGCCAGGGCGCCACTGCCTAGAGGCAAAACGTCAGTTTGCTTAAGGCAATTGTGGAACCTTTCCTTATCCCGCTGAAACATATCGAAATAAGCCAACAAGTGGTGAGCTAAGAGAACCGGCTGAGCTTGCTGTAAGTGAGTATAGCCAGGCATGATGACGGCGCTATTTGTTTCGGCTAAATCCAGAAGCGATGATTGTAGCCGTCCCAATTTGGCCATAGTCACTTCAATCTGCTCTTTGAGAAAAAGGCGCATATCCAAAGTGATTTGGTCATTCCTGGAACGGGCAGTATGGAGCTTGCCGGCTACATCTCCTATCTTCTCAAAAAGGCTTGCTTCAATGTTCATATGTATATCTTCAAGCTCAGACTTGAACTGAAATTTACCTTGCTCGATTTCCTCCTGAATTGAGCCAAGTCCCTTGATTATGCTTTCAGCCTCGCTCTCAGTTATTATCCCCTGCTTTGCCAGCATCTTGGCATGAGCAATGCTTCCCCTGATATCCTGGCGGTATAGCCGCTGGTCGAAAGCTATGGAGGCGGTATATTCCTGCACCAGTCTATTAGTATTCTTTTGAAAGCGATTGGGCAAGTAATTCATCTAACATCTGGTTAAAGCGGTACGGGAAATCTTGATACTTTTCCCTTCCGTTTGTCAACTGGGTTTGCGACACAACCGTTCAATGTGTTGAACCAACTTGAGGAGCAACAGAGCAGCTTGGGACATGGTGTCCAAGGCAACGCTCTGCCGGCATGTTGCATAGAAGGCAGGCAAGTGCTAGTATCAGCAGACCGCGTATTTGACCTAAGTTGTGACTGGTGTCGTCCATTTGGTGTCACTTACGAAAAAGCATAAAGAAAGGGGTCAGAAGATGACCAAGTCGAAATCAAGAGAGATGGAAAGAGAGGCAGTACGAACGGCCGCGACCATGATG
>Ga0315545_1002938_pt1 | contig 14919 bp, 11 predicted proteins | sample SalMarSW160210MG_FD_203096 | JGI IMG/M metagenome (GOLD analysis project Ga0315545, IMG submission 203096) | Salt marsh sediment microbial communities from the Plum Island Ecosystem LTER, Massachusetts, United States - Salt Marsh Sediment SW1602-10 ... | reverse complement strand
ATCTTCGAATGTTTCCGCTGCAATAACTTCGACTCCGTATTTCTGCGCCTTTACGACGCTGATTATAGAATGAAGGAGATGAGGAAAACTGAGCAGCATGTAACCGTGCATGACAACGGCAATGGTTCCTGTGAGCCCCGTTTTGAGCCCCTTTGCCGTGAGATTCGGAGTATACCCCAGCTCAAGTGCGGTTTTTCTCACGATTTCTTCGGTCTGTTTCGTGTACGCGCCTTTCCCGTTCAGGACCCGGGAAACCGTTGCAATAGAGACCGATGCTCTTTGTGCCACATCCTTGATGGTTGCCATTTTTCGTTATGGTACAGATGAAACCGAAAAATGTCAAGGTAAACGTTTACATTGATTTGGCGAAAAATATTCTTTTTTTTCGAAAGTAAAAAATATTTTTTCATTCCCAATTTATTCATTGACAAAATCAGGGAGGTGTGCGTAAATAAGATGGTGTTGTTAAAGGAAGTTTGCTCTGATAAAATGAGTAAACGTTTACATTATCATTACATCATGAGAAATATCTGGAGGTCTTTATGGCACAGGTTATTTTAAAAAATCTGAGAAAAGATTTTGAAGGCGGTGTCCAGGCTGTGAGAGACTTTGGGCTCTCGGTCGAAGACAAGGAGTTTGTTGTTCTTGTTGGCCCTTCAGGCTGCGGTAAATCGACTACGCTTCGATGTATCGCTGGTCTTGAAGAGATTACCGAAGGGGAGATTTACATCGGAGATCGACTCGTAAACGACATCCCGCCGAAAGACAGAGACATCGCTATGGTGTTCCAAAATTATGCACTCTATCCCCATATGAACGTGTACAAGAACCTCTCGTTCGGCCTGGAATTGAGAAAGATGAAAAAAGACGAGATCAATCATCGAGTCCACGAAGCTGCGCAAATACTCGACATCGAGCATCTGCTCGACAGAAAGCCGAAAGCCCTCTCAGGAGGACAGAGACAGAGAGTGGCTGTCGGACGTGCGATCGTCCGAAAACCTGCGGTGTTCCTCTTCGACGAGCCGCTGTCGAACCTTGACGCGAAACTGAGAGTCCAGATGCGTACGGAGATCGCGAAGCTGCATCATAATCTTCAGGCAACGATGATTTACGTCACGCACGACCAGGTAGAGGCAATGACCATGGGGAGCAGAATCGTGGTTATGAAAGATGGGCTGATTCAGCAGGTGTCGGATCCTCTCACCCTCTACGATTACCCGAATAACAAGTTCGTTGCCGGATTTATCGGGAGCCCGCCAATGAACTTTATTGACGTGGAAATTACACGGGCCAACTCAAATTACTTTGTGAAAACAGATGCATTTACGCTTCCTATTGAAAAGGACAAACAGGAGAAGATAAAGAGTTACGCGGGGAAAACGGTGACGTTCGGGTTCAGACCTGAGGACCTCATCGATGAAAATATCGTCAAGGACAAAGAAGGAAAATTGATCAAAGCGAAGGTGGAGGTCATTGAGCCGCTCGGTTCAGAAATCTTTCTTTACCTCACTGCAGGAAAGGACAGCCTTGTTGCACGTGTTCCCCATCAATACTCAACAAAACTGGGAGCCGAGGTCGGTTTTGTCGTCGACCTGACCAAGTCACATCTCTTCGACATCGAGACTGAAGAGGCGATCTACTGATCGAGCTGGTCGGCATCACACCATAAAAAAGAGGTATCCACAAGATACCTCTTTTTTATTTCGCCGCTCTACAGGAAATAAAATGAATGAAGCCCTTTCAAACCGAAAGCACGCACCGGATCAGGAGAGGCTTTCGACTTCTTTTTTAAACTGATGAATATCGATTGGCTCATGAAGTACGCTGATTTTTCTTTCGTTTTTATAATTGGCTATCAGATCATCGTAGTTTTCACTGTCTCCTGTAATGAGGAGCATGGAGAGATGTTTTGTTTCATCGTTTTCCGACAGAGAGGTGAGCAGATTCTTCACATCTATCTTCGTGAGTTTCGTTCCGGAAACGAGAAAAGAAGGCTTGGTGTTGCCGATTGCGATCCCAATGCTGATCAGGTCCTTTGCGGTAACGACATCATAATCGAGCATCTCCAAAAGCCCGCTGATGAACTTGATTTTATCCTTGTTCTCCTCGATGATCAGAACGAATTCATTTGAATCGAGGTTGGGCATATTGAATTCCTGCCTGAACCGTTCGAGTTCAGATCTTTCGATTTTGTAAAACCCTCCGGGAGTGGTTCGTGCCTGGATTTTTCCACTCTGGCACCACTTTCTCACAGACTGCTGAGAGACTCCCAGCAATCGCGCAGCTTCCTCTGTACTGATAATCTTTCCGTCGCCTTTTAGCATTGTAACACCCTCAATTATGTAGTAGTGAAAAACAAAACCTGTAAGGATTTTATTCAACTGTCTGTAAAATAATATCATACTATTCTTCTGGGCAACTGTAATTTAAAAGATAGTAGTTTATTGAAAATCCCTCAATTACCGTATTTTTTTGCGGAAACCCGGAATCCCTTCCTTCGAAAAGAAGAAAATCATCGCAGTAATCAGAAGTCCTGATGAAAGAGAAAGATACGGTTTTACCCCGACTACGAGGAGCAGATACCCAAAGATGAGGGAATTTGCAAAAGAGATAAGGGAATAGCACACCTGGGTTTTGAAATGAACGGACACTGCAGTTTCAACAGTTGCGGCAGACAGAATGAAGTTGAGGGAAAAAGGAGAGTTTATATCGCCGAAGGTTGCTCCCGAAAGGACCGATCCGATTGCCGCGAACAGGATGTTGTCGATAATGAGCGGATCACTCATATTCAAACTGATCAAACGTAATGCTATGGGCATCACCGTTGTAATCGTAAAAATCGATGATCCGCTTAGAAGGCTGATGAGCGAGGAAAATGTAAAGGTGATGAGCGGTATGAATGTATACGGCATGGAATGGTTGAATAGGAATTTCATTATTGAGCTGGAAAATCCGAGCTTGCGCGCCATTGATTCCACCGACAGAGACAGCAGGATATACAGAATTGTCATGAAAAGCGGGCGAGGTATAGCATTCTTCCACTCATTGTACCCGGAATAGCGCTCCAGTTTCGTCGCAAAGGAAAACAGGACGAGGAAAATAATTCCGGTAAAGAGCGCACTCAGGAAAATGATATGGGTGTTTTCCACGTTGAGTATTGTCAGCCTGTTGTATCCGTGCCTGTGGAGTGCAAAGCCTGCGATAAGTGTGCCGAAAACCAATGCGAGTGCGCCTGCTGTTCCGTACAGAGATGTGGGAAAATCCGGCTGTTCTCTGGCACTCGTTCCAGTACTGAAAGTGATGGTCATTATCTGTTTGCTGAGCTCACGGGCCCTTTTCATGAGCAGTATGTCGGTATTCAGAAGAACAGAGGAGAAAACGATGAATAGGGAAAATATATTGAAATACTGATATGGCAGGCTCTTGAGAAAGGCTTTCACCGGCGAATAGCCGATACCTAGACCTGTAAATGCAGCGCCGATGCTCATAACGATAAGAGGAGTGAGCGTTGTATATGGGAGCAGCGTGGATACGGAGGATGATACGGTGTTGAGAAAGAACGCGTGCTTTGGCCGCGAAAGATCTTTTTTTTCCGCAAAAGGTTTTAAAAACAAACCAGCAAGCAGTGTGGAAAGATGTCTGTCGATAAATATCAGAAAACTGGACGCAGAAATGATGCTTTCCAGCCTGTTTTTCGTCAATTTTCTTCCTGCAATGTTCTTTTTTAGAGTGTTGATGAACCCGTATCTGTTGAGGAGTGAAAAGAAAATGAGTGCTTCCACAATAATCGCAAGAAGAAAGATGTTGAGGTTGTCGGTGAGCGCATTTGTGATGAAGACACCGGATATATTGAGAAAACCGAAGACCGGGCTGAATTTGGAAGCGATTATCGAACCGAGGAACAGAGCACCGAGCACGGGAAATATGACATCATCCTTCCACACCAAAAAGAAAATGCCGCACACAAACGGCACGAGTGAAATCAGTCCGAAATTATCCACTTACATTCTCCAGTTCCCGGATCTATGTCCCATTTCCCGGCGATTCATCAAAATCTCTTATGGTTTCAAGAGCCCTGTTCAGTCTGCTCAGCACCCTGTTTTTCCCAAGGACATTCATGGTTTCGAACAGGCCTGGTGAAACTGTTGTGCCTGTAATGGCGACTCTGAGCGTCATGAACACCGGACCTGTTTTCAGTCCCAGAGATTCGATAAGGCCTCTGAAAGTGTTTTCGAGAACCTGTTCGTCGAAACGTTCAATCGATTCCAGCGCCGCAATAGCATGCTCGAGGATTGTGCGCGCATCTCGTGTTGTATGTTTCTTGGGGATCAGTGCGTGTGCGTCAGGGCTTGAATAGTGTTGATCAAAAAAAAACCGGGCGAGACGCGGAGCATCGCTCAACAATTTCATGCGTTCCTGGATAAGCGGGATGATCTTCAGAATATACTCCTTGTGCTGAATAATCTCATCCTCTCTTATGATTCCTTCTGCGATGAAATAGGGAAAAACGAGCTCATAGAGCTCAGGTATCGACTTCTTTCGAATGTACACTCCGTTGAACCAGTCGAGCTTTTCATATGAGAAAACGGCAGGCGCCTTGTTCACCTTTTTCAGATCAAAATATTTCACGAGATCGCTCATGGTGAAGAGCTCAGTTTTGTCGTCAAGAGACCATCCGAGAAGGGAGATGAAATTGAGAAGCGCCTCTCCAAGATATCCGCTCTGACGAAACTCTCTGACCATGGTCGCTCCATGCCGTTTTGATAGTTTTCCCCCTCCCTGTGCGAGAATCACCGGTACATGGGCAAATACCGGCGGGTCCCATCCGAACGCCTGGTAGAGCAGCATGTGCCGCGGCGTGCTGGATATCCATTCGTCGCCTCGAATCACGTGTGTGATGTTCATCAGATGATCATCAACCACATTCGCAAGATGGTATGTGGGGAAACCGTCTGATTTCAGAAGGATCATATCGTCGAGGATTGCATTATCGGTTTTGATGATTCCACGTATCGCGTCTTCAAACGTGGTCGCTCCAGCCTCAGGAACTTTCAACCGGATCACATAGGAGTCGCCCGCTCGTTCACGGTTGTGAACCTCTTCTGCGGAAAGATACCTGCAATGCCTGTCATAGGAAGAGGCCTCTCCCTGATCCTTTTTTTCCTCGCGCAGAGCTTTCAGCCTCTGTGGAGAGCAGAAGCATTTATAGGCGTGTCCGGTGTCTATAAGTCGGTGTGCGTGGACACGATAATGCTCTTTTCTCTCTGACTGGAGGTAGGGCCCGTACGGACCTCCTCTATCAGGACCCTCATCCCACTTTATACCGATCCACTTCAGTGATTCGATGATATCATCAACCGCTCCCTCCACATATCTCGCACGATCTGTGTCCTCAATGCGGAGGAGTAAATCGCCTCCTTCGTGCCTGGCAAAGAGATAGGAAAAAAGAGCGGTACGGAGCCCGCCGATGTGGAGAAAACCGGTCGGACTCGGCGCAAACCGTGTTCTTGTACGTCTCATTTCCCGCTCCCTTCAGCAGTACACATGAAATTAATATAATATCCAAAACAGTTGCGTGTGAATCATTCTTTCGGAAGTAAAGCACCAAATTCATCCGTTGTGTTTTTCCCCTTCCCGTGCAATAATGACTGTGGTGCAGCATGTTTCAGATTCGTACATTGGGCGGGATGAATAAAACTCATGGAGAAGTTCGTTGTTGAGGGCGGGTACAAACTGGGCGGCACGATAACGCCTGCAGGCAATAAAAATGCCGCGCTTCCTATACTGGCTGCAACGCTTCTCACGGATGCGCCTGTAACACTGTACAACATTCCCCGGATCAGGGATGTTGAAATAATGGTCCATCTGCTACAGGCCCTTGGTTCGGAGGTGGCCTGGGTCGATGAGAGCACGGTGACGGTTCAAACCGCACTCCCGAAAGAGAAATCGATTCATATGAACGTGGAATATGCATGTGAGATCAGGGCGTCGATTCTGTTTGCGGGCCCGCTCATCGCACGGGGAAAAAACGTGCAGTTCCCGCCGCCTGGGGGCGATGTAATCGGCAGGAGAAGACTTGACACGCATTTCTACGCTTTTGAAGCTCTTGGGGACAGTGTGGAAACAGATAAAAACGGTTTTACCGTAAAGTCAAAGCGATTACGGGGGGCCACGCTATTTCTGGATGAGCCCAGTGTCACTGCCACAGAAAATGCAATTATGGCCTCTGTTTTTGCAGACGGCCATATAGAAATCAAGAATGCCGCATCCGAGCCGCACGTGCAGGACCTCATCGAGTTTCTCAATTATATCGGATCAAATATACAGGGGGCCGGGAGCAATATACTGCATGTTCAGGGCGTGAAAGAGCTCGGCGGCGGTACATGGAAGGTCGTGGGGGATCATATAGAAGTCGGAAGCTTCATATCGCTTGCAGCAGTAACCGGGGGCGAACTGACGATAAAAAATGCTGAGGTCCGTCATCTCAATATGATTCAGTACTATTTTTCAAAGCTCGGAGTTCGGATCGTTACGCAGGGAGAAGATGTTATTGTCCCGGGGGGCCAGAAGCTCGAGATAAAAAATGATCATTTCGGTGAAATTCCAACGATCTATGACGCTCCGTGGCCCGGATTTCCGACTGACCTCACGAGCATAGCGGTCGTCACCGCAACCCAGGCCTACGGAACAGTGTTGATCTTCGAAAAGATGTTCAACGGGCGACTGTTTTTTATCGACAAGCTCACGAGTATGGGCGCGCGATGCGTGCTCTGCGATCCTCACCGTGTCGTTGTTGTCGGTCCTTCGAGGTTGTTCGGGTGCGAACTCGTCAGCCCTGATATACGCGCAGGAATGGCCCTGCTGATAGCGAGCCTGTGCGCTGAGGGCAGAAGTGTTATACAGAACATACGGCAGATCGACAGGGGATACTTGCGGCTCGAAGAGAGGCTCGCGCAGATCGGTGCGAAAATCACGAGGGTGAGCGTTTAAAAAAGATGAAATTAAGAGTCAAGCACACGTTAAATAAAATCTCCGTTGTTCTCATATTTCTCTCACTTTTTCTTTTTGTCACACACCTGGTGTACACCATCGATCTGAAAAGGCGCCAGAAGGCCTTCCATGTTGAAGCCGCCAAATTTTTTCTCACCCTCGTCGATGAAAGGGTGAGCGCGCTTTCGGACATCAACCCCTCTGTGTATGAAGATATTTTTCGCTCTTTGGCTGATTTTTTTTCCACTGAACCGGATACGGAAATACTCGTGTTCACCAGCAGATCCGGAGAGATACTGTTTCCGGTAGGAGTTGTTGAGAAGTTCGTTTCATCTGAGATCCTTGAGATCACGGAAGCGTCCTTTGAAGGAGAAGTCGACATCGAAGACCGGTACGGGTATTTTGTCTGTTTGGACCCGCCAGGTATGACAGTTCTTATCCATACTACTAAAAGTGAGCTCTTTTTTCATCGCAATCAGCTGATTTTTCTTGTCATTACCCTGCTGTTGTTCTTTTCTCTCGTGCTCTTCTTGATGGACAGGAGAATGAGGCACCGGCTCGCAACTGTTCTGAAGAAGATGAAAATATGTTTCGACAACGCGTTTATTTCAAAGGGGCAACTGCTGAAACCCATAGAGCCGCTGGGTGAGGAGGAAATAGACAGAGTTGTTCACAGTTACAACGCAATGGTGGGAAAGGCAGGAAGCGTGTTCAAACGTATGGAAAACAGAATCAACGCGCTTTTCCAGCAGAGAGATCAATTGAAAAAGATCATTTCTCTGTACAGGAAATACTCTCCCAGTGAAACGGTAATAAAAATCAGCGAAAAAAACGCCGCAGATCTCACAAGCAGGCGGCAAAATGTTACGTCACTTAGCATCGAGCTGTGTAATTATCTCGGGCCCATTGCTGAGCTGTATCCCCAGGTTATCACAAATGAGCTCAACAGTTTTCATGCGTACATCAAGAACGATGTAACGGAATCAGGGGGAATCATAAATTTTACCAACGGATATTTTCTCAATGTTGTATACGGCACACCGCAGCGGGATGAGAGTTCTTATTCTCGCGCACTCGGTGGAGCACGAAAATTCCAACAGTGGGTAGAGGAAAGAAACAGCTCTGACAAGAACATCAGCGGTGTCAGGTGGGAGCTGAAGATGGGGCTGTCATACGGGACGGCGGTCACGGGCACGGTGGGGGACAACTTCGTTGCGCTTAGCGCGGCAGTGGAGGAGAGTATAAGGGCGCTCGAATGGGCAAAATTCTACGGCGTATTTCTCGTCACCGATGCGCTGGATCAGCTGAGAAGGCTCAAAGACGTCAAATTCCGCACTCTTGATCGTGTGCAGATCCTCGGCGATGAGAATACACAAAAACATATCTATGAGGTGTTTTTATTGGAACAGCCGCAGCTGGATGACGCAGTAAAACTCTATCACCATGCGCTTGACATGTTTTTTGATGCGAAGTACGATATGGCCGTATTTGAGTTCAAAAAGGTGAACACCATTTTCGGAAGTGACTCTCCATCCAGGCTGTTTTTAAAACGGTGCGAGGAACACATAAAGAAATGAAAGTATTTATCGTGAGTTCCCTTTTCCATACCAGTTCACCCGCAGACGTGTGAGCACCATTCGGGTGACACCGGGGCGCTCCCTATCTCTGTACCCACTATTTCTATCGGGGATTTTTCGTTGACAAATGCACATGCGTGTGAGAATATATGTGAGGGGTATAACCCTTTATTTTTATATTTTTTGGAAAGGAGGACTGTATGAGATCAAAATTATTTCTTGCTGTTTTGGCTGTTTTTCTCTTTGTTCCTCTGATGGTTGCGGCGGAAGGGAAAGCCGCGAAAGAGGAGGCAAAGGTCACATTTTTCTGGGCTCTCTATGACGGGCTCACCGAGGAGTTTCGTGCGGAGATCGAAGATGATTTCAACGCCACTTACGATGATATGAAGGTGGAAATTGTCCCGATTGCGTGGAATCTGATGTACGACAAGATCACCACTGCTGTTGCAGGAGGTGCACCGCCAGAGCTTTGTGTAATCGGAACGCGGTGGATTCTCGACTTCATGGAATCAGACGCGATTGAGGCAGTCACCAAGTATGTGAGTGAGAAGACGATCAACAACATTGCGCCAGGCGCAATGGAGGCAAAGATCGGCGGAGAGCTCATGGGTCTTCCTGTGGCCGCAGGAGCACGTATACTCGCTTACAACGCCGATATTTCGGACAAAGCGCCGAAAACCATGGAGGAGCTGAGGCAGCTGGCCATCAAGGTAACGAATCCGCCTGACACGTACGGGCTGATCATGCCAGGGAAGAAGTTCACTGAGCTTACGGACTTCGCATACTACCTGTATGCCGCGGGCGGTGATTTCTTCGAGATGGAACCTGATGGATCCTACGGGAAGAGCGCATTCAACGGCCCCGAAGGAGTAAAAGCCCTTGAGTTCATGGTGCAGCTTGCCACAAAAGACAAGGTGGTGCAGGAGGGGTATCTTTCTCTCGATAGAATGAACTCCCATCCGGTATTTTACACAGGCAAGGTCGCCTACTGCTTTATCGGTGCGTGGGTCGAATCTGCATACAATCAGGCAGGCGCGACCTTCGACCTGAAGTACGGCCAGATTCCTCCTTTTCGGGGTGATGACGGGAAGACCCTCATCATTACGGATTCCATTGCACTCTTCAAAGACGCGAAAAACAAGGAAGCTGCAGGAAAATTCCTGGATTTCTTCTATCAGGACAAGTACAAAGCCAAGTTTGATGAGCTCATCGGATTTCCACCTGTGACGATTTCTGCTGGAAAGCTGCCGCAGTTTCAGACACCGCTGTACAAGACCCTCATAGATGCGGCGCTCAGGGCAAAGGGATGGCCGCTCATGGCAGGGTTCGACGAAATTACCGCGATTATTTGGGACGCGAATGTTGAAGCGTTTCTCGGAAAAAAGACCCCAAAGAAGGCGCTCGACGATGCAGCAGCAAAGATCGACGCCATGAGAGGCATGTAGTACAAAACGTGTAATCGAACCGGAGGAAATCGTACCCCTGTGCACGGGGCACGTTTACTCCGGTATTTTATTCTCGACGGTATGTTAAATGGCCAACATGAGGGTGCTTCAGCCTCGGAGAAAAGGGCATTTCTGGACCACCGAGTCAAAACTCGCCTTTCTGTTTCTTTTGCCTGCAACCATATACTTGCTTGCCTTTATGATCTACCCGATTCTCAATGTGATCATCATGTCAACGTACCAGACGAGCAAAATGGCGAAAATGCTCAAATTCACCGGCTTCACAAATTACTGGAATCTCTTTCAGCGGAAAGATTTCTGGCAGGTCATGCTGCGCTCCATCTACTGGACCGGGCTCGCGGTTGCGGTGAAAACAGTGTTCGGCATGGTGATCGCGCTCTTGCTTAACGTCAAGTACACCGGGAGGAAAGTGGCGCGCACCCTCATCATCATTCCCTGGGCCTCTTCAATACCGATAAGCTCCCTTTTGTGGACCTGGGTGTATCACCCCGAGTTCGGTCTGCTCAACTACACGCTCAAGGTCACCGGTATATGGAAGAACCCTCCTGTGTGGCTCGGGGCTCCAGCATCTGCCTTTTTTTCGGTGATCTGGGTGGATATCTGGATCGGTATCCCTTTTATGACGCTTGTGTTCCTCGCAGGGATGCAGTCCATATCGCAGGATCTCTATGAAGCGGCAGAAGTGGACGGTGCGAATGCGCTCAAGCGGTTTATTTATGTGACGCTTCCCGGACTCAGGGATGTGCTTCTGATCGCGACACTGCTTTCGACGCTCTGGACGTTCAATGATTTCAACACCATCTATATTATCACCGAAGGAGGGCCGGCAAACAGCACCCATATTCTGATTACCTATATATACGAGAACACCTTCCACTTTCTGAAGTGGAATTACGGAGCGGTAATGGCGGTGATAACCTTTATCATTCTCTCGATTATTGCCTGGATATACTCGCGTGTCTATTTCAGGAGGGAAACCTGATGAAAAAAAAGCGGGTTATCAAACCGGTTGTGATCGTATGGACCGTGATCGTGGTGTGCTTTCTGCTCTTCCCCTTTTTCGTCATGATTTCCACAATGCTGAAGCCGGGTTCCGAGGTGTATGTGTCACCACCTTACTGGATCCCGAAAAAAATCGCCCTTTCGAATTTCATAGAGATGTGGACTCAGCACCCCTTTGCACGCTTCTTTTTGAACAGCTTCATCATCGCTGCCGGAACCACGATTCTCACCACGGTCCTGTGTGTACCTGCGGCGTATGCGGTATCCAGGTTCCGTTTTTTCGGGCAGAAGTTGCTCTTGTACATGTATCTGGTTGTGCAGATGTTTTCCCCTATAATCGTGGTGATCGCGCTTTTCAAAATCATCTCCCGTCTCCATATGCTCGATACATATCTGGGCCTTATTCTCGTTAATACCGTGTTCACCCTCTCCTTTGTAACCTGGATGCTCGCCGGATACTTCAAATCGATTCCCGTTGATATCGAGGAAGCGGCGCTCATAGACGGGTGTACCAGAGTGCAGACCATTTTAAAGATCATGATTCCCATTGCTGCGCCTGGTCTGGTAACCACCACAATCTATTCGTTTATTGCTTCCTGGAATGAGTTTATGTTTGCACTGACGCTCGTTCAGTCGGTGAAAAAGTCGCCGCTGACCCTCGGGCTCTATAATTTTGTCGGACGCTACACCACGCAGTGGGAATTCCTGACCGCTGCTGCATTTCTTGCAATCATCCCCATAATCGTCCTGTTTCTGCTCATCGAAAAGGAGCTCGTCGCCGGTATTGTCGGAGGCGCGGTAAAGGGGTGAAAAAACAGGGCTATTCGATGCTGAATATGTTGAACACATCATACTTGGTATTGCACTGCAAAAGCTTCATGCGGTTTTCCGGTTTTTTGATCACGAGCATGAGCTTTGCGAGAATTCGCAGATACCTTTCCTGCTGGTTCTCAGGGCCCGCAATCAGCATGATGAAATGTACGGGCTTGTTGTCGATCGACTCCCAGTAAACCCCTTTCTTGTGAATAAAGATCGTGACAAAAAATTCCTCTATTATACCGAGTTTTACGTGGGGAATTGCAACACCGTAGCCGATCCCGGTGCTCATAATCGATTCACGCTTGTGTAGTGCATTCTTGAACTGTTCGCTGTTTTCAACTTTTCCATCTTCTCTCGAAACCTTGATCAGTTCTTCCATGACCTCGTCTTTCGTCGGCGCACCGCAAAAGAGGATTCTGTTGAGGCTGAGGTAGTCACCCAAGTGGATACCCATTGTGCACACTCCAGTTAGAAAATGAATAAGGGTATTGTATACCATTGGCCCGGGAAAAATCAACAGGATATCTCCACTTGGAGCAACTCTCCTTCAAAATGGACACGCGCATGATGGTACCCCCGCATTCTGTGGGGTTCAGGAGAGGTTTTCGAATATGTGTTTCCCGATTTTCTGGCACTCGTCAACGAGCGCCCCTTCGTCGAGAGTACGGAGAACGCCGTTTTTTACGATGAGTTTCCCGTCCACGAGCACAGTGTCCACGTCAGAAGCTTTCGCACAGCTTACGATATTTTCGTACACGTTGGAATTCGATCCGTGATAGAGGGGAACAAGATGCGGTTTACGGTAGTCAAGCAGCACGATGTGTGCCCTTTTCCCCTTTTCGAGTGACCCGATATCATTTTCGATCCCGAACACCGTTGCTCCTCCTATTGTTGCGGCGTAAAGGCATGAGTACGCATCGATAGCCGATGCACCGTGTGCAACACGCTGAACGAGCATGAGGTGCTTCATTTCTGCGAACATGTCTGCAGAATCATTCCAGAGTGCACCGTCTGTTCCGATTCCCACGGGAATACCCTTCACCATGAAGTCCGAAACGGGCGCGATGCCGTCGGCGATTTTCATTTCCGCAGCCGGGCAGTTGACGATTTTTGCACCCGCGTCTTTGAGAATATCGATTTCATCGGCATCGACGTACACTCCGTGCACCCCTATGACCCTGTGGTCAAGAAAACCGATCTCGTGAAGATATCTCACTGAACTCGAGCCATGGCGCGAGCGGACCAGGTCGAGCCTCCACGTGGTCTCAGCAAGGTGCATCTGGAGGCATGTGCCGAGGCTTGCCGCCCTGTCGTGGAGCATCAACAGAAGATCCTTGCTGAAGTTTTCCTCCGAGGGCCCCTCAACCACGGGAAGAATGCCGTTCTGACGGAGCGAAGAGGCCGCAGCCCTGTACGCGGTTTCATCCATCCGATCTCCTGTCAGAAAGTTGTCCCTGTAATCGAGTACCACGGCCCCTGAGAGCCCCACCTCCTTGTATGGCTTCACGAGATCGTAAGCATCAACCCAGAAGGGAACATCACAGAGAAAGGTCGTTCCACCCTTTACCGCTTCCACGTACTGGAGAAGCTTTCCGTAGTAACGGGCATCGCCGCTCAGCTCATTGTGAAACCATTGCCTGTCGCTGATCCAGGAATCGTTGTCCTGCTCATACAGCGTAAGACCATCTCCGAGGCCCCGTGAAAGGGTCATGTCCGAGTGGATGTGACCGTTGACGAAGCCGGGGAGCGCAATCTTGTTTTTCCCATCGATCACTGTGTTCTGTTCACCCCCGTAGGATATGCCCGGAGCGGTTGATGGGATCATATCGGTAATGCGGGTTCCATCGATTACGATGGTGTATTTGCCGATTTCCCCTTGATCGTTCATCGTAACGGTAAGCACGTCTTTGATGATGATACTCATATCGCCTCCCCCTTAGTCGTCCTTTCTGTTTAAAACAGCAATCGAAGAAAATGAAAATGAGCATTTATTCTTGTGCTCTCTTTTCATACGACTGGCACCGCCAAGCTTGAATAAAGCAGTTCTGGATGATGTTCTATCGATCTTTTAAATAACGATTTTTCGTATTAGTATGTAGTATACACCGTCCTCTCCGCCAGGCGTATGAAAATCGGGCATTCACCCGTGACAAATCCATTTTCTCGGGTTGTGCTTTCTTAGTATACTATAGCAAAACTTAATTCCGCGGGAAAAGCAAGATGAGGCTGCATGAGATTGTCGAGCAGAGCACAATTCTGCGCTGTGCGTGCACGGAAGATCCGGAAATTACCATGGTATGCGCGGATTCGAGGAAAGTAGAAAAGGGTGCACTCTTCATCGCAATCCACGGCTATAAAGACGACGGCTTGAAGTATATACACGATGCGCTGAAGCGTGGGGCACGCGCTGTCGTCGTGGAACAAAAAGATGTGTCAGAGTTGAAAAATATGCGCGATGTTGCGGTGTGCTCGACCACTGATACACGAAAATGCGCTCTCGACGTTTCGAGATTTTTTTACCGCCACCCATCAAAATCCTTTCGTCTCATCGGGGTTACCGGTACAAACGGAAAGACGACAGCCACGTATCTCATCGAAGCGATTCTCAGGCAGGGCGGAAAAACCCCCGGTGTGCTGGGAACGATTTCCCATCGGTACAACAACGTGGTAAAAAAGGCGGACAACACTACGCCTGATCCAGTACTCATCCAGTCGCTGTTTTCTGACATGTGCGAGGCTGGGGTCAGTGACGTTGTAATGGAAGTGTCTTCACACGCGCTCGTTATGAAGAGGATCTGTCCCGAAGACTTCGATATCGCGCTCTTTACCAATCTGAGTCAGGATCACCTTGATTTTCACATCACCATGGAGGATTACTTCAAGGCGAAAGCGCTTCTTTTCAGTGGTTTGAAGGACACCGCTCATGCAGTTGTGAATCAGGATGATCCCTATGGGAAGAAAATCGTTTCCCTGACCAGGGCGCATGTAAAAACCTTCGGGCTGAGCAGGAGCGCGGATTACAATGCAAGAATATCTTCTCTTAAAATTTATGGCACCAGGTTTTC
>Ga0315545_1002935_pt1 | contig 14928 bp, 14 predicted proteins | sample SalMarSW160210MG_FD_203096 | JGI IMG/M metagenome (GOLD analysis project Ga0315545, IMG submission 203096) | Salt marsh sediment microbial communities from the Plum Island Ecosystem LTER, Massachusetts, United States - Salt Marsh Sediment SW1602-10 ... | reverse complement strand
CTCCGTATTCCCACCCTGCACAGGTCATGCACATATTCGGCGAGCAGCGTACCGTTCGTGGTGAGTGTTATCTCTTCAAGAGACAGGCGTGATCCAAGTTGATCCATAAAATAAAGGACATTTTTTCTCACGAGCGGTTCCCCACCCGTGATTCTGATCTTTCTGATTCCGAGCTTTATGAAAATATCCGCAAGCCTCAGAAGCTCTTCGTAACTGAGTATCTTTTCGTGCGGCAGGAAGGGAATACCGCAGGCGGGCATGCAGTAGAAGCAGCGTAAATTACACCTGTCTGTCACTGATATCCGGAGATAATCGATTACCCTCCCGTATCCATCACGGAGCAACATTTTCTCATTCATCGGCCGATCTTCCACAATCCTCCACCTCTCCACGAAGCAGCTCGACCGCATGTTCCAAAATATCATATACGATCGCAAAGCTTTCACGAACAGCTTTTTCACTCCCGGGCATGTTGATGATCAGCGTGTGCTTTCGAACTCCGGATATACCGCGGGAGAGCATGGCTCTCGGGGTTTTCTCCAAGCTCATGCGTCTCATTGTCTCCGAAATCCCGGGCACTTTCTTCTCAATGACCCGTTCTGTGGCTTCCGGTGTGACATCAGAAAATGAAAGGCCGGTACCCCCGAGTGTGAACACCACATCAGCGATCCCCCTGTCACATATTCTCTGCAGTTCCATACTGATCACGTCGCTTTCATCAGGAAGCACGCTATAGTATGACACCGTGCCTCGAGAGCCCGCCACAAGCTCGCAGACAGCCGGCCCGCTCGTATCCTCCCTTTCTCCTGCGCTGCACCGCGTGCTGATGGTGAGCACTGCGACGTTTATGTTTTTTTCCATGAGCCGCTTTTGCCCCCTGACTTTTCAACGAGTTCGATGTCTGTTATCTTCATCCCCCGGTCTACTGCCTTACACATGTCGTAGATCGTGAGCGCCGCCTGTGTAACCGCCTGAAGAGCCTCCATTTCCGCACCGGTTCGTGCGGTTACCCTCACCTCTGAAAGGATCGTCAGCTCTCCTTTCTCCGTGTCCGGAGTGAACATGAGGTCCACATGGTCAAGCTGAATTTGGTGACAGAGGGGGATCAGTTCATCCACTCTTTTCGCTGCGAGCACTCCCGCGCATTTCGCTGCTGCAAACACATCTCCCTTCTTCATTGTCCTGTGAAGAATCGAATCGATGGTGGAGGGCTTCATCAAGACCCTGCACCTGGCCCGTGCACGCCTGTGCGTTACCTCTTTTTCACCGATGTCCACCATATGTATGCTCCCGGAGCGGTCGATGTGTGTGAAGTGATCACCCATTCTTTACCCTGATGACAATTTCTTCTGGCTCTTCGATGTTTTTCAGTGTTCTCACGAGCCCGGTGAGGATGGAGTAGAACACGCTCCTCACATACTGATTCATTCCTATCTTCTTTCCGTTGATCGAAAGCTCAATAGTGTACTGCGGTGAGCCGGAAGGTATTTGTGCCATAACAACCTCCATGAATGAATACTATTCTGTAAGCGGGATGATCTTTATTCGGTCACCCTTTTTTACCAGACTTTTTGCCTCGAAAAAAATCGCAAGACAACTGCTCCGGGAACACCCGATGATGTCCGCAGATCCGTTCAGCCTGAGAGGGAAAACGCGTACGCATCCGCGCTCGATTGTGTGAACAGATGGGACAACCTGCACTCTGCTGCTCGTGTTCTGAAAATCCTCTTCGACCACCCCTTGCCAAAATTCCGGACCGCAGTCCGCCCAGCCCATGAGCTTGCGTACCGCGGGTTTGATAAAAAGGTTGAATGTGGTGAAGTTTGAGACGGGATTTCCAGGTATCCCGAAGATACTGCACCTGCCCTTCCGTGCAAAGAGGAGCGGTTTCCCTGGCTTCACCCGAACCTTATGGAAAATAATCCGGGCCCCGATCTTTTCAACCAGTTCGGGAACAAAATCGTAATCTCCCATAGAGACCCCTCCGGAGAGGAGCAGCACGTCCTTATGCACCCCTGCGGAAATCGCGCGAAGCAGGGATTCCTCGTTGTCACCTGCAATTCCGAAATAATCTACTTCACAGCCGAGGGCACGCATGAGCGTGTACAGCATCGGCCCGTTGCTGTTCCTGATCATCCCGTCTGAAGGGGTCTTGTCCGGCTCCACGATTTCGTTTCCTGTCGTAACGAGCGCTACTTCCGGCGCGCGTGTCACAGTGGGCGTGGTTTTTCCGACTGCAGCGAGAATAGCGATTTCAGGCCCCCGAATGATCGAGCCGGACCGCAAAACGAGCTCTCCTCTTCGCACGTCCTCTCCCGCCGTGCAGATATTCTGCCCCGGTGTGCAGGAAACGGTAAAACGAATTTTCCCGTCAGGCTCAATCCGTGTTTCCTCTCTCATTACGACCGCATCTGCGCCCGTGGGAACGGGCGCGCCCGTCATGATCTTTACGCAGGTTCCCTCATCCACTGGAGTTTTTGATATATCTCCAGCCTGGATACTTTCCGCCACATTGAGCAGAGCAGGCACATGCACGAGATCATCCGAGCGGAGCGCGTATCCGTCCATCGCTGCCTTGTTGAAGGGAGGGATGTCTGAATCGGCATACACATCTTCGCCAAGCACGCGGTTGTACGCCGCTCGGAGCGGGATCTTTGTTTTTTCGAGCGTTTCAGTACTGTCAAGAATCCTCGCGAGTGCATCGTGCAACTCGATCATATTTTTCGCCTCTTGAAAAGATCTTCAAACCGTTCCGATGCATACCGGCCGGTATCGTGTGAGAGCGAGTCGAATTTTTCGATCAGGCGCCTGGCTTCAGGAGTGAGAGTCGACCTTCCTCCTCCAGCGCCGCCTTTTTTTCTGTCGAGAAGTTTGATACCGAAATTCTTCTCCGCACTGTTGAGATAACTCCACGCTCTCCTGAAGGAGATATTGCATCGCTTTGCAGCCTTGGAGATCGACCCTTCTGTATCCACAGCTTTCAAAAGCGTGAGCCTTCCAAACCCCAGTACGGGTTTCCCCGCTTTTTCGAGCCATATCTTGGAACGAACTCTCAGACCAGCACCGTTATGTTTGTACCGCATATCGAATACCGGAATATAAATATAACGAGGAATCTTTCAGAACACAACGAAAAAGTGCGCGTTTGATCTCCGGATTGTGTGAAGGCGCATCACGGCGGGAATATCTGTTTATCTGATTATTGTCTCCTCTTCATCCGGACCGGTCGAGACGATCTCAATTTGGACACCGAGGAGCTTTTCCAGTGATGCGATGTAATGCTTTGCTTCTTCAGGGAGTTTTCCATACTCTTTCAACCCGGAGGTTTTTTCCCACCCTGCATGCTCCTCGTATACGGGGACCGCTCTTTTCAGCGTTTCAGCATTGGGCGGGAACTCCTCCGTTTTCTTCCCGTCGATTTCATAGTGCGTGCACACCATGATCTTCTTCATTCCATCGAGAACATCGAACTTCGTCATCGCGAGCGCGTCAATTCCCGATACCGTAATGGCATACTTCACCGCAACCGCATCAAACCAGCCGCAGCGTCTGGATCTTCCGGTTGAGGCGCCGAACTCTCCCCCTCGCTCACGGATACGATTTCCCGTGTTATCCTGAAGCTCGGTCGGAAAGGGCCCTCCGCCGACACGTGTCGTGTATGCCTTCGACACTCCGAGCACCCTGTCAACGGATTTCGGTCCAATACCGAGGCCGGTGAGAACCCCCCCTGAAACAGGGTTCGACGAGGTCACGTACGGATAGGATCCGAAGTCGACATCGAGCAGGACACCCTGCGCCCCCTCGAATATCACTTCCTTTTGCTGTTTCAGATACCGGTCGATGAGGCGTACGGTGTTTGCAGCGTAGGGGTGCAGGATCTCATAAAACTCTTCAATCGTCTCCATTATCCCTGACAGGGATACAGGCTGCCTGTGGTATCTTTCTACGAGTGTGGTGTTTACTTCATCGATTACGTGCGGAAGAACATTTTGCAGATATGCAGGCTCTGTGAGATCGCAGACTCGAATGCCCAAACGTGCGTATTTGAACGCGTACGCAGGGCCGATTCCCCTCTTTGTGGTTCCTATTCTGCCGGAAGCCCCTTCGCTTGCTGCATCCAGCTCTATGTGATAGGGCATGATTACATGCGCCCTGTCAGAAACGAAAAGGCGAGCCTCCGGCGCTATCCCTCCATCCCGAAGTGTATCGAGTTCCTCCTTCAGTGCATAGGGGTTCACGACGACACCGTTTCCGATGATGCACATCTTTTGTTCTTTCAGGATCCCCGAAGGAATAAGATGAAGCACATACTTCTTTCCTCCGGTCATTACCGTGTGACCGGCGTTGTTCCCCCCCTGATACCTGCAGATAACGTCCGCTTTTTCCGAGAGGAGGTGCACGATCTTTCCTTTCCCTTCATCCCCCCACTGTGCTCCAATAATTGCAACTCCTGGCATTCCGAACCCCGCATTTCGACTTCGTTCGTATGATAATAGTATAAAATGATGAGGAAGACAACGCAAGTTTTCAGTCGAGTTTTTCGTTGACGCGGCCGGGAATGGTTGTTAGCTTTATGTATCAATCGATCTCCGAGGGTAACTAATGGCTGCTTCGAAAAAACCTCCCTCCCCACAGTCAAAGAAAAAAGACCTTCAAACAAAAAAAGCATCGGCACAGAAATCAGCGCATGGGTCCGTGGCAAAGACCGCGATGAAAAAGCTGCTCGTCATCATCATTGTCGGATTTGTGGCAGTTGCGTTCGTCGGGAGCTTCGCGTACCGCTACGCCACACGTCAGGGGAGTGCGCCGAGTATTGCCGTTGTGAACGGAGAGCCGATCTCCGCGGGACCGGACTCGCTTTTCGCAAATTTCTACAGGCAGTTCTATGAACAGGAACGGCAGAGCAGTGAGGAAGAAGAGCTCACAGAGCAGAAAGACAGGGAGATGATGAGAAGGGCTCTGGACATGGTCATTCAGCGAACCATTATCCTTCAGTATGCCGAACGCGAAGGCATCACGGTAAATCGGGAAACCGTTCTGTCCGCCATCATCAAAAAGGGGTACTATGCGGGAAACGGGAAAACCTTTGACGAACAGCGCTACAACTCCACACCGGAATCCCTGCGGCAGGACATCTTTAAAAGCGAAAAGGAACAGCTCATCATCAATATGTTCGTGCAGGAGCATTTTGGAGACGTGATCGTATCAGACGTCGAGCTGAAGTCCTTTTTTCAATTTACCGATTACGGAAAAAAGATCGACTATGTGTTTTTGCGCTACGACGACGTACCTGAAGAAACACTTCATGCATTTTACGAGGAAAACCCCAGACTTTTTGAAAAGGCGCATGTTGCCCATATTCTCATAAAGGACGACGAGGAAAAAGCGCAGGAAATACTCGAGAACGTGAAAGCGGACCCGGGGCGTTTCGCGCAAATTGCCCGGGAGTTTTCTGAAGATACCACAAAAGAAAAAGACGGTGACCTCGGCTGGTTCTACAGAAAGGACATGATTGCAGAATTTTCCGAGGCTGCATTCAAGCTGAAAAAAGATGAAATCTCCCCCCTTGTGAGAACCACATTCGGCACTCACATCATCAAATCCCTCGATGATGTAAAGGTGGAATCCTATGATTCCGCCCTCTCAAGAATAAAAAGTGAATATGTGAGTGAACACAGAGATGAAGTCGAGAAAAAGGTCGCGACACTCAGTAAGGAAATACTCACAGAGGCAGGTGCCGATTCCGACACGTTCGACGCAATTCCCAAAAAATACGGCCTGAGGCCGACCACAACCGACTACATATCCGTCATGGGACAGTACATCCTGGACGAAAACAGAAATACCCCTCTCTTCGAGCTCATGAACAACGAAGAGCTCGTCGAGCTCGTGTTCTCAACGGAAATCGGTCAGGTCGGCGGACCGATCAAAACTCCTGAGGGGGAAATTCTGTTTAAAGTGATCGATGAAAAACCCTTTGATCAGTCGGAGTATGAAAAATCAAAAGAGTACCTCGCCAACACCTACAACACGTTGAAGGAGAACTATCTTTTCAATGACTGGTACAATCACGAGGTGAAGAACTCAAAGATAGTTGATAATTTTGGTCAATTTTTTCCGCGCCAAGGCTAACTCTTCCGTGCGGCCCCATGAATAACATTCTCGAGAAAAATAAAGCACTCTTTTGCGCACACCATCCGGACTTGATGGATAAAATCCTTCCCCTGGACGAACTCCGCTCGGTGAGTTTCAATGAAAAGCCGTATCCGAATGTGCTGTCCCGGGAAAAACCGTTTCACTCCAGAAGCAACCCGAAAAAGGAGGCGGAAGCTCTCGTTGCAGGGCTCACAGTGCGGAAGGGGTATCTGTTTATCTTTTTCGGGATCGGCCTCGGCTATCACATAGAGCACTTCATGCGCACCTACCAAAACGCAAAGGATGCAAAGATTGTCGCAATAGAGAAAAACGCTGAAGCCTTCTCAGTTCTCCTGCATACGCGTGACGCTTCTTTTCTCTCCGGTGTACGGCTCTTTGTCGGAGAAAGCACAGAAAATGTGCTCGCGTACTTCAGCGCCCTCAGCCCGCTCACATTCAAAGGGTACAGAATCATACGGCTCCGAGGCGCCGTTTCACTGAACAAACGCTACTACCGCACAGTAGAGACATATTTCAAGTGTTTAATGGCAGGAAAGCTTTCCGATATTCTCACCAGATTTTCCTTTGAGAGCCTGTGGATGAAAAATATCGTCGAAAACATCCCGTCTCTCGCGAACAGGATGTCCGTCGCCGCCCTCCGCAATGCGCACAATGGCACACCCGCCCTCGTAATCGCCGCAGGCCCTTCGCTTTTCTGGCAGCTCAACCGGATACGCGCACTTATAGACCGTGTGGTTCTCATCGCAGTTGACACGGCACTGAAACCTCTGCTCGCAAGCGGCATTGTGCCCGACTTCGTCGTAACACTTGATGCACAGTATTATAATCTGTTCGATTTTACCGAGATCCTCTCATTCCCGCGCGCATCCGGGCGCATCGCCCTTGTCGCTGACTTCGTCACCTATCCAAAAATTCTGAAATTGTGGAACGGTCCCGTATTCTTTAGCGCAACCGCAGCGGAACCTGAAAATACCCTCGGTTTTCCGCACGATCACCATCCGCTCATCGATATGCTGGGCACGTTCTTTCCCCATATCGCTCACCTCGACTGCGGAGGCTCCGTTGCAACAACAGCGGTGGAGTTTGCGCTCCATCTCGGCGCCTCTCCGGTGGCAGTTACCGGGCTCGACCTGGCCTTCTCGGACTATCTTACTCATGTAAACTCTTCCTCACCCTTTCTCTTCTCATACAGGAGATCGGACAGGCTGAGTCCGCTTCTCACCAAAATGCTGAAAACCATCGCCTCGAGAAAACTGCAGGCCGCTCCCGGCATCCGGGGCGGTGAAGTTCTTACTGATTTTGTATTCAGCCACTACGTGAACTGGTTCGAAAATAAAAAAGGGTACGCCGGAAGGGTATTCAATGCCACTGAGCAGGGAGTACGCATTTCCTCCCTCAATCATATTGAACTCGAAGAGATCACCTCGAATCAGAAGCACCCGAAGGGAGCGCAGAAACTGTGCGCTCATACTTCAGAAACTCTCAGCCGCGAGACGTGCCTTCGTTTTCTGAATACCCTTTTTGATCAGATCGATACAGCGAAAAAGGAGCCGTCAGAAGCGTTGGTAAAAAGCGCACTATACGTCAGTCGCTACCCTTTTTTACGGAACGTGGTTGCTGAGGCACAATCGTTGTACAGCGCGCCAGAATCCATAGCCACACACATTCGACTTTTTCTTCTGCTCATGGAGAAAAAAGTGGTGCAGGCGCTTCACAGGCTCGGAGAACATCCTCGCTGAAGCCTGCGTGAGGGGGAATACCCGATCCTTCCGTGAGAATAGAACTCTATTCCAGCTTTTTCACCTCGTATACTGCATCGTCTATGTAAATATATACAGTGGTATTCTGATAGCTCTTGAAGGGGATGGATATGCTGTCACTTCCACTGTTTTCAGCATTGTAGATCTCACGCTCCCCAATCCTGTCTTTCACCACGATCCTGATGACCACGTTTTCGAGATCCTGCGGAACGTCGAAATTCAGAACCCTGGCGTAGAGCTTCTCCTTTTCCTTCTCAGAGGGAAGATACCCTACATGAAAAGTTACCATATCATTTCGACTCACGAGCGTGTCCTGGCCAGGCTCCTGCTGAAGAATGAGTCCGTTTTTTGCGGGGTCCGTCACTTCTTCAGTGACGATACGAACGAGGACGCCCCTGAGCGCAAGAAGCTGCATCACTTCGTTCACATTCTGTCCCGTATAATCATTCAACCTGAATGCCTGGATCTCTTTTCCCTTGCTGATCACCAGATCGATGTTTTCTACATTTGTAATTGGGGTGTTGGGAGGGGGATACTGTCCGATAATCGTTCCCTGCGGCTGCTCGGAAATTACATAGGTTATGTTGCCGATTTTGATCGTCTTGCCCTGAAATGAGAATATTTCCTGAAGACGATTCTGCACGTATGCCATTGTTTTTCCCGTGTAATCCTCGACGATTGAGATTATCGGACCTTTGCTCACAATGAGCTTTATGTCCTTTCCCTCTCTCACGATGCTTCCCGCCTTGGGTATCTGTTCGACAACGATGTTTTTCTGGTATTCACTGAAATAGCGCGGATCGATGAGTATGTCGAGATTTTTCTTCTGCAGGATAATAAGGCTTTCTATGAGTTCCTTTTCCGTCACCTTGGGCACTGTCACCTCTGGCGGTCCTTTACGAATGAGCCAGAAGACAAACACAGAAACCGCAATGAACACGATCAGAAAAACAAAGAGAATGATGACGATGTTCTTTATTATGATACTTGTGTTCGTCGAGACGTACTCTTTGAAGATGTGAAACATGTTTCCCACTTTTCTGAAAAATCGCTGTCCCTGTTCAATGGATGAATGGCTCATTGTGACTCTCGTTTTTTTTATGGATCGACACGGCCCCCATATTTATACCAACGGGTGAAAAAATAATCAACTATTTATTCACCTTCCGACCCAAGCAGTTTTCCTCCAAGGTTTCTGTATCCATTCACAAAATCTCTGTGGTTCATCCTTCGCTTGTTCTCCATTTGCAATTCGATGAGCGCGACACTGCCGTTCCCTGTTTCTACGATGATTCCATTCGTGTAGTCGAGCTCTACCACTCGTCCGGGAGTGCACACTTTTTTCGGAGGAACGGGGTGAATACGTGCGTCAAAGATCCGCAGTATCTTTCCTTCGAGAGTGGTGTATGCCACAGGCCATATATTCAGCGCCTTGATTTTTGTTATGATGCCGCATGCCTCGGATTCCCATTGTATCAGACCGTCGTACTTTTTCAGTTTTGTGCAAAATGTCGCCTCACTCTCCTTCTGTTTCACCGGAGTCAGCTCGTCTGAGAGATGCCTGTGGATTGACCGCACGAGAAATAAGGGAGCGCGTTCGATAAAAACTCCGAGCAGCTTTTCTGCTGTCATTTCTCCGTCGATGGGTATTTTGTCATGTGCGAGAATATCGCCCGCATCCATCTGCGGTACCATCATCTGCAGGGTGATTCCCGTCTCTTTTTCCCCGTTCAGGAGTGCCGATTGTATGGGAGAGGCTCCCCGGTACTTGGGAAGCAGCGATCCGTGGAGGTTGAGAGCCCCAAAGTGCGGAAATGAGATGACCGCTTCAGGGAGTATCCGGCCATACGCGACAACGACGATCAGGTCCACTCCGAACCGGCGGAGGGTGCTGATGAAGTCAGATTCGATCCTTTCGGGTCTTACCACGGGAATGCGGTACTCCGAAGCGTATTCATCAACCGGGGTCTGTCGTATGCTTCTTCCCCGTCCTCCTTTTTTTTGCGGCTGTGTCACCACAAGGTTCACACTAAACTCGCTGACAAGTGCATGTAGACAGGCGGATGCCAGATGCGGTGAGCCGAAAAATGCAATACCTGTATTGCGTATCATTTGAACGTCAATTTATCTCGGTTATGAAAACGAGGTGAATGCTGTTACGACTGCTTTATGAGAAATCTTGTACTGCCTGGTTCATCGGGCCGGTTGTTTCTGCAGCGCCTGAAGATCTTCCTGGATTTTCGATCTCTCCTGGCTGCTCACCCTGTCTATTAAGAGTACACCGTTGAGGTGATCGATCTCGTGCTGGAGAACACGCGCAAGCAGGTGCTCGGCAGTGATCTCCACCATTCTCCCGCTTCTGGTTATTCCCTTCACTACGACTCTTACCGGTCTCCTCACATCAGCATTGATACCGGGAATACTGAGACAACCTTCCTCCATTACTTCTGTTTCGTCTGAAGAGTACTCGACCACTGGGTTCACAAGCGCGAATCTGTTGAACTTCTTCTCATTGATAGATATGGTGATCACACGCTTCGACAGACCGACCTGCGGGGCCGCGAGACCGATTCCACCTGCCTCCTCCATCATAGTGAACATATCCTTTATAAGCGCCCGGATATTTTCATCTATTTCGGCAACGTTTACCGCATTCTTTCTCAAAAACGGATCGGGGTATTTTCGAATATCATCTATCGTCATGCTCTCAATATAATAAATCGAAAGGTGTGAAACAAGAAAAAACAGCGTGCCGGCATCCCCTAGAGCATGGTCACAGGATCTACATCGATTTCCAGATACTGGCCTCTTTTCCTAGATACGATCTGCCGGAGCTCCCGCAAATACGGCCGTAGTGGAGAAATTTGATGCAGCTTGATAATGACATGGACCCTGTAATAGTTTTTTATACGCGAAAAGGGACAGAATGTGGGGCCCAGAATTGCTATATACCGTTTTGTTCTTTCTTGTAGATAGGATACAGCAAAATACGCCGATTCGAAAAGATCCTTTGAGTTGACACCTCTGAAAACGAGCCGCACGATTCTGCAGAACGGGGGGTATATGAGGTTTTCTCTGAAACGCATTTCCCTGGCAAAGAACTCTTCATAGTTCTGGGTTTTCGCTGTCTGAATCGTATAGTGTGCAGGATTGTATGTCTGAATGATCACCTCTCCCCCTTTTTCGCTGCGGCCGGCCCTACCCGAGACCTGGGTAATTAAATTAAATGTTCGCTCTGCAGAACGAAAATCGGGAAAATTGAGGGGTATGTCCGCATTCAGCACTCCCACAAGCGTCACATCAGGGAAGTGAAGCCCCTTCGTAACGATCTGAGTACCGATGAGTATATCGATCTGCTTTTTTGCAAAGGCGCTTAGAATTTCGGCAATTGCATTGCGCTTTTTTACTGTGTCTGTATCCATCCGGACAATCACTGCACCTGGAAAGTACTCATTGAGAACCTGCTCGATCTTTTCTGTCCCGAACCCTGAATAGAGAATGCGCTCATCGCCGCATATCGGACACACGTCAGGGACCTGTTCGCTGTACCCGCAGTAGTGACAGATGAGCTGCTTCTCGTTTCTGTGATAGGTGAGCGTGATGTCGCAGTTTTTACATTTGAACGTATGTCCGCAGTTTTCACAGTAGACATAGGGGGCGAATCCCCGCCTGTTCAGAAAAAGAATTACCTGTTCCCCATACTTCAACCTCCGCTCGATCGCTCTTTGAAGGGGAGCCGCGATGAACCGTTGGCCTTTGAGCCTTCGAAGGTCTGCAACATGCGTCTTCGGGAGCTGCTGATTGAGAACCCGGTACGGGAGGTGAAGAAGTGAAAACTTCTGCGACTTTGCGAGATAAAACGTCTCCACGGATGGGGTCGCACTCCCGAGTAAAAGCGTTGCCCCGTGCTTCATTGCACGGTAGTAGGCAACGCTCCTTGTATGATACCTGGGGGTTTCATCGGATTTATAGCTCGTTTCATGCTCTTCATCTATGATGATAATGCCGATACGCTCTACCGGTGCAAACACGGCGGACCGTGCTCCTATAACGACTTTCTTTTCCCCGCAAAGAATCTTATACCACTCGTTGATCTTTTCCGCCTTTGTGAGCCGCGAGTGCAAAAGCGCGAGCTCATTGCCCATTCGGTGCGAGAAGTATCTCACTGTCTGCGGTGTAAGAGAGATCTCCGGAACGAGAAGGATCGCCCCCTTTCCCCTTCTCAGCACTTCATGGATGATCCTGAGGTAGATTTCCGTTTTCCCGCTTCCCGTCACTCCGAAAAGGAGAAAGCGGCTTCCTTCGTCTCCATCGAGTGAGCGACGGAGACGCTGCAATACCGCTTTTTGCTCAGTGGTAAGTGTGAAATCTTCTTCGGGATTGTCTCCGTCTGTGCCTCTGTCCCAGAGCACAGTCTTTTCCCGTTTCTTGTAGCCCTTCGGAACGATCGTCCATAGCGCCTCTCCGACGGAGCAGAGGTAATGCCGCGCAATCCACTCCCCCAGCTCTATAAGGTCGCTGTTGAGAACCGGGAGATCGTCGAGTATCTCCAAAACGGGCTTAAGCCCGGTGATGTCTGTTTCTTCAGTAATCTTGTAAATGATCCCTGTCTCGGTCTGATTCCTGAGCTTTACTCTCACCCTCATCCCTGGAAGCACAGAGTCGGCGTTTTCTTTCAGTTCGTAGGTAAGAGGCTCGATGGGTTTGTTGAATGCGACAAGCGCGTACATCTATCTTTTTACATCTTTGTAGTAGTCACGTAAAAGCTTGAGGTCGTTCCACACGTGCCGTTTATACTTTTCCGGAAAACGTAAAACCGCAGCAGGATGATAGGTGGGGATGACGGCGATATTTTTATACTGGTGAATGGAGCCCCGCAGTTTCGACACTCCCGCATCAGAGCCGATCAACGTACGGGCAGCCGGGCCACCAAGGCAGCAGATAATGAGGGGATCGATCAGCCCGATCTGTTTTTCGAGGTACGTGAAACAGGTCGACACTTCCTCAGGCTGAGGCGTCCGGTTGTTCGGCGGTCTGCATTTCACCACATTGGTGATAAACACCTCTTCTCGGGTGAGATGAATAGCCGCAAGCATCTTTGTGAGTAGCTGGCCGGCTCTCCCCACAAAGGGTTCGCCTTTGATGTCCTCCATCTCGCCGGGTCCCTCTCCCACAAAGATGATATCGGCAAAATATGAGCCCTTTCCCGGCACAGCGTTTATTCTCCCCCGGTGGAGGGGACACTTCGTACAGTGAAGGATTTCTTCCTCGATCTCTTTCAGGCGATCGATTCTCGAAGCCCCGGTATCGGATACCGAATGTGTCCGGGAATCGAGCGAGTCATGAAACCCTGTCGTCACATACTCCAGGATTTCATTCAACAGACTGTTGTACTCCTCTTTCATATTCACAAAGACCGGCTTCTCCCCTCTCCAGTATGCTCCGATCTCAAATGTATGCTTCGCAATTAAAGCTTGCTTATCTTTCTCTTTTCTTCCACCACCTTACAATCGATGCATTTTTTTGCTTCAGGAATCGCAGTGAGACGTTTTTCTTCAATATCTTTTCCACAGACGACACACTTTCCGTATACCCCTTCTTCTATCCGTTTTAGTGCCTCATTGATTTCACGAAGTTTCTTCTGCTCATTTTCAGTAAGTGATCCGTTTATCAGAGATTCAGATGCGCTGTTCGCAGTATCGACGATATCACCGATTACGTTTTCGCTTTCCTTGTCTTCGAGATCGTCCTGCATCTCTTTTTCGATCATGGAGAGAATTTCGTTCTTCTTCTCAATGAGCTTTTTTTCAAACTTTTTCAGGGCATTCTTATTCATCATACCCTCCTCGAACACAATAAACACTCATCTGTATTACCTCTATATAAAATTCATAAACTCCTGCCCACGGTCAACAAATATGTTCTTCTCCTAAGCAGCGTTTGAATATACAATATATTTGTATAATTGCCAAACAAAATTTTTACATGATTTTTTTTACGTTGGGAAAAACCGGTTTACTGCTGAAAGATTTTTGTCAGCAGCCCTTCGAGCCGCTCACGCTCTATGAGCTCGAGGGGCCGTATTTTGGCGAGATTCAACGCTTTGTCGGAAAAGTGTGTGGTGGTGACGAATATCCCCTTCAACGCTCCCTCATCCACCACTTTCTCCAGGAGCTCGCGAACCTGAAGTTCCCCCACCTGAGTCGTCCATTTGACAAAATAGAGTACGCAGGCGATATCATCTCTTCCTGACCGTTGATTTCCGATAAACTCGATCAGATCATTTTTGGTGATTTTGTAGTGATCTGTTTTTATATGAAGAAGAGCACACAGTGTTTGCCCTATTTTTAAAAACTCTTCCTTAGTGGACGTCATTAAGCGGGTGAGGTTCCCGCTTTTACTTATCTCGCTATACACGTCTATCTTGTTTTCGACGTCCCTGAAATGCGCATCCTGACTGTAGACCGCGTTCCACAGTGTGAGTGCCTTGTTAATTTCTCCATGCTGAATAAGATAATTTGCATATTCGTACTTGGCTTCCAGGAGACTGTTCGAGTCCGCAGTCCCCTCTGCAAGGGCCTCCTCGAAATAGTTGAACGCAGTTTCACTTTCGGAAAGGGCCATATGTATGTTTGCAAGGTGAACGAACGAGTCGAATTTGAAGCGTTCATCTCTGATCGCGAGCTGGAATTCGTCGATGCTTTTTTGATAGACTTTGTCTTTTTCCAGCACAACAGCATACTGGAAATGAGATTCGTTTAAATCGGGGTTCTGGTTAATCGCCTGCAAAAACGATCTTTTCGCCTTTTCGGTGTGATTGAGCATGAGGTTCAGCTTTCCATGCTCAAGATAGGCTTCAGGGTATTCTCTTCTATGTCTGTAGGCCTTTTCAAAAAATTCGACACCTTTCTGGAGCTCCCCTTTGTTTTTCGCAAGGGTGCCGAGATAAAAGTAAGCCTCTGCGTTTTTGGTATCCAGTGTAGTGACGATTTGAAACTCCTGATACGCCCTG
>Ga0315545_1002931_pt1 | contig 14947 bp, 11 predicted proteins | sample SalMarSW160210MG_FD_203096 | JGI IMG/M metagenome (GOLD analysis project Ga0315545, IMG submission 203096) | Salt marsh sediment microbial communities from the Plum Island Ecosystem LTER, Massachusetts, United States - Salt Marsh Sediment SW1602-10 ... | reverse complement strand
TCTTGAACAGTACCAAGGTATGTGATGATGGATAAAGCTCTAACAGATTTGATAAGAATATCTAATATCACAGGCAAAAACCCAACGCTCGTTCAAGGTGGAGGAGGCAACACATCGATAAAAACCAACGACGGTAAGTACATGTACATAAAGGCCAGCGGCACAGCCCTAAAAGATATGAGCACAGCAAGAGGTTGGCGAAGGCTTCGGCTTGAAGCTGTGTTGTCAATCATCACCGATAAATCGCTGACCAAACTGGATGTACAACAAAGGGAAACCCAGGTTGTCAATCGGCTGCTCCTCGCATGCGATGACAAGGCCAAAGACGATGCACGTCCTTCGGTCGAGTCACACTTACACGCCCTTCTGGATAAGTGCGTAATACACTTGCATCCACTTGCAGTTGCTGCATACGTAAACGCCAAAAATGGTAAGCAAAAGCTACAACAGCTCTTTGTACAAGAAACGCCTCCGCCACTATGGGTACCTTATGCGGACTTGGGATTTGCGCTTGCGCAGAAAATTGCGAGATTGGTCGCTGGCTACAAAAGGCTCTATGGCAGAAAGCCAAATATTCTTTTTCTTGAAAAACACGGAGTCGTTGTCAACGCCAATACAGCAAAACTTGCACTTAGGCTTGTCCATAAAGTCATCAGACTTTGCAACAGCAAATTGGAAAAACCTAAAGTTCGCAAAGCCAAGTCTCCTACCTTGCAGGATGTCAGAACTGTTAGATTAGCTATTCGCAAGGCAGTCTTTGAGATAACCGGTGAATATCAGCCTGTCAGTTATTTTGGTTTGACGGAGCCGGTCGCTGCATTTATGAGGCGTAAAAATGCAGCGAAACTACTTGCCACGGCTGCACTTAATCCGTACGAGCAGCTTTACGCCAACGGCTCTGCTATGTGGGTTGAGTACGCTGATGCTGAAACGATTACGAAAAAACTGATTAATAGAATCAGGAAAGGCCAAAAAACTGCCGCAGCATTTTTAGTAAAGGACATCGGGCTTTTTGTCGCAGCTGATAAGAAGATTGCACCGCTCATAGCAGAGATTACGACCGGCTCACTTACAGTAAGGATGCACGCAGCCAAGTTCGGCGGTGTGGTTGCACTGACACCGCGCCAGCAGGAATTCATCAACAACTGGGAGCCTGATGAATTCAGAAAGAAACCGAGTAAGCGAAGATAGTTAAGTTATGTTTAAATATATGAGAGGATTATTTAGCAAACAGGTTCATCCTGGGAGTATACCGATATATGCTGCATTTCGGCAGGTCTTCTTCCAATCCTGCCACTTGCTTATCGCTGATCTGTGCGCTCCGTTACAGCAATATCGCCATACGAAAACTGGTGAATCTGATCCTCTTAGTTGACCACAAATTCACAAATGATACGTATGCAGCGCAATTTCTTGACTTCGAGTAAAAATTGCTGGAAGATACCTCCAGGTTCGAATAACTGTAATTGGTTAAAAGGAGATTGGTTAAATCCGCCTGCGGTGGACCACTAACCATCTACCATTCACTAAATCTTGATGAAGGAGCAGCAAAAATGGCAGAGAAAGTAGGAGCAGTTCGTCTGCCGAATATAAGAAAGGCCACGCCGAAGGTTCCTGTCATTGGCGTTTTCGCAACCAGTGACCCGCGAATCGACAAAGAAAGTAGAACTCGCTGTCAGAACATCGCCAAGATGGCGGCTGATACTATTAGCGGCGCCGTAGTTCTGCTTGATAAAACGCCGGTACCAGTGGTTCATTCAACGGTGTTGATAGACGGCGAAGCTCAAGCGGACATCGTTGCTCAGCAATTCCGCAAAGCAGGTGTTGACATTCTCGTATGTGTGCCGGATACGTGGGCCTTCCCACAGCTCACTACTATCTCACTTTTACAGCAGTTTCCAATCAACACACCTTTGAATATCACCTGTGGCAATAGCGGCCCAAGACCGGGCGTGGTCTATGCCCATGCGCTCAGCGGTGCAATTAGTCAATACGGACGAATGGTTGCGTTGAACGTCGGAAACTGGCCGGATACAGGAATGAATCCAATAATGACCGAACAAACTGCGAAGAACCTTATCGACTGGTGCTATGCAGCGGTGACGGCGGTGGCACTTCGGGGCAGGAGAGTCGTAGTCTTGGGCCATGATTCGATGGGGATGGAAACAGCGATTGCACATATTATTCCAACACGCAATACGTTCGGACTTGAAATCACGCGACTGGATATGAAGCTGTTGGCCGATATGCTGGGTAAGAAGGCCTATAACGAAAAGGAACTAAAACAACTGCGAGGCTGGGTCAACAGATACGTCGGTAAACGGCTCGAACTGCGTAACGAAGCTGACAGCGAACGATTTAATATGAGTTTAGCAATGTACCTAATCGTTCGCGATTTGATGGCTGACTTAAATGCGGTTGGGGGAGGCTTTATGAGCCAGTTGGAATGGGGCTCCGATCCGCGAGGAATTCCGCTTCCAGTGGCAGATGTTATGGAATCGTTCTTCAATAGCACATTCGATCACCATGGACGCAAGGCGCCGCTGCCCTACGCTACCGAAGCAGATGTGCAGGGACTTCTAACGATGCTGTTTATGACGTACTTGAGCGGTGGCAATCCGCCTCTGTTTATGGATTTTCGCAAGGTATGGGAGGCGTGGGAAATAAAAGATTTGGCGCAAAGGATAGGCGTCAAAAAACTCGACAAAAATGCAGACTGGTATAGCAAAGGACTTGTTGACGGGGACAATTCGGGAAGCGCCTCATTCGATTGGGCGGCAAAACCAGGTGCATCGGTGAGACAAATTATGGCCGGCGTCGCAATGCCTCTCACTAATGAGTTTTACTTCCCCGGTGGCGGCAACTCAGTAACATTCATGACGCCTGCTGGGATAGAAGGCATCGCCGCGAGAATGGCGTATAGCAGTGCGAGCGGGCTTTTCAGCATGATATGGGATGAGGCCCACACTACAGAGGTCCCGGAAAAACTTGGACAGGCAATGTGCAATCTGACAACCCCAACCTGGCCACACACGTTCGTCGTACCAAAGTATGCCAGTATGATTGAATACAAGCAGTATCCACCTGCCAACCACTTTCACATGACCTGGAACTTGCCGGTAGCAAGATTGCAGCACTGGATGGACCTGACGAGAGTTCTAAGCGTGACGCCCTGGTCAGCACGACCAAAATTTGTCGAGGGTATCGACAGACCACAACCGTTGATACACTTAATAAACGGCGGTGAAGATACCTTTAAGCTGCTAAAGTTGCACCACTAAACACAGCTCTTTGGACCAACTATGTATTACAGTCGCCGTGGCAAGCAAAGACTCGATATAAGATTGTTTGAAAAAATTGGCTATTTTCAAGCAACCGTCAGCGCACCTAACAGTGCTCCCAGTACAGTACTGATGATCGGATTGGTTGTTAATGGGCATATGTCTGAGGCGCATTTACCGAAATAGCCCAAGGCAAAGCCCACAGCTGCACCAATTATTACGCTAATTACTACCCTCACGTTAGTATACCCCCATTGGAGTTCCCGTGGCGTAACTTGAATAGACAGCTCCTACAATCTACAATTACGAATTGATGCAAAAACTGTTCTTACAACTCATCATTTAGTCTCAAGTATTTCTTTGGCATCAATTCCTTTTAAGGCAGCCCTTACCATAAAATATCGGCTGATACCATCGAGACAAATCATTCCTTTAACTTGGCCCCTGTCTACAACCGCTATTGCTGTTTTACCACTTGCAAGAAGTCTCTTATACACTTCATCAAGAGGTGCTCTTGCATCAACCGAAGCAAAGTCGCTGTCCATAACTTCTGAGACCGGTACTTCAAGTCCTTTTTCGTGGATGCTTGCAAGGATGCGGTCGCGAGTGAGTATCCCTTTAACGCCGTTTTCACCAATGACAGGGAAATCATTCTGGCAGCCGTGATGAAAATATTCCAATACACCTGACATAAGCTCATCAGGCTTGAGCGTATGAACCTCTGTAGCCATTGCCTCATGGGCGGGAATCTGATGCAACAAAGAACGGAGAATAACCTGCTGTTTTTCGCTGCCGGCCCCGAGATAAAGAAATAATCCTATCAGCGCCAGCCACCAATTGAAGAATATGCCGAAGAAGATGAAAAAAATCGCCAATGCCTGGCCGACCGCGACTGCAACTGAAGTCGCGGCAACATAGTCCATCCTCGTAGCGAGAATCCCCCGCAACACCCGTCCTCCATCCATCGGAAATGCAGGTACCAAATTGAATATGGCAAGTACGATGTTCACACCTATCAAAGCTGCGAGAAACTGCCGTGATGACTCTGGGAACGAACTCGGTACATCAACGCCGGCCCAGCGCCCTACGAGCACATAAAGCACCCCAGCAATCACAAGGTTGATAAAGGGGCCTATTATGGACATTGCAATTTCCTGAGCGGGTTTTTCGGGCATCTCTTCCATTACTGCAACGCCGCCTATCGGAAGCAAAGTAATGCTCTTGGCTTCCTTTCCAAACCGCCGTGCGATCAGACTGTGGCCGACTTCGTGAATAAGAACACACACAAAGACCGCACAAATAAAGAGCGTTGCAGTAAGAGCCGGACCAAAGCCACGTTGATTTAGAACAGAAACAAAAACAAACAAAAGAAGCAGAAAAAACGTGATATGGATTCGGAACCTGATCCCAAATATCCTGCCTATGTTCACGCTCCATCGCATAGCAAGTCACTCCTTATTGCTTTGGGGCGGTCCGGTCTTTCACAAGATCTCCAAACTCGTCCAGTAAGTCATATTTGTTTCGCCAGGTTGTATACATAATTCCACATGCCCCTGGCGTTCGATCGAGAGCCTCGAGCCAGCCTTTTGGATTGTCAAGATTGTCACCGTCGTAGTAGGCACCGGCCATTGTCCGAAAGCCACGCGAAGAGAAAAATCTGAGGCTCTCATTGCGCTTCTGGTAATACCAGCAAACGATAACAATATCCTTAGGTATATATTTCCAAGAATCTGTGAAATCCCCATCTACGAGATAATAGTGGGCGTGAGCATTGTGGTTCGGGTCAAGCATATCTGACCAGATAAATACCTCAGCATTCGAGCTCACCTCGCGAACAATCTTCACCTGCCTGCTTATGCAATCGCCAAGTATCTGAGCCATTGACATATTGCGCTTCTTGCAGGTTTCGCACGAACCTCCAGCTCTTATCTCATCCATACTTAACATATACTTATTTGGAGAAAGGTGCCTGTGTATAAGCTTGGCTTGGTCTTGCCAAATCTCATAAATCCTTGGATCCGACATACAAACGGTAATCTGTCCTTTCTTAGGAGTTACACTTTGATAATAGCTGACCCTCAGCCGTTCACCATTCCTGATCCGGCTCTGAGGAGGTATCTCGATAGCCAACGGCTCAGGATCGGACCTGAGATTCACCTTTGGGACACGTATCTGGGCAAAGTCTCTGTCTTCCTGATAAGCTATTCCTGTCTCATCGCTTTTTATGCTGATAGGCGTACCCTGTCGCCTGACGATATTCGAGAGTCCGACTTCTTCAATGCCCAGATCATCGATCCAAAATCGGCCCGATTTTCCATTCCAAACGCCGACGTAGACCCAAACTTTATCAAACTTGAAGCTGTTAAAATCCAAATCCACCTTGCGCCAGTCAACGGTCGACGGCAACTCCAAACTCGATTCAGCAATCTGATTTTTGTCAGGAGCCAAGACAAGCATCCGCAATGCACTTGTGGGAGTGAGCCGGTCGGTCTTAATCCAGCAAGTGACCTTATAAGAGCGATGCGGCTGTACTTTGACCTCCTGCATAACCCGCCCATGGCCATGCCTGAAGTTTTGGAAGTTCTCAAACCTCAGGGATGCCATGCCACTTCTGAAGACCGTTGTATCCACGAATGACACTTCACCCGGTTTGTCATGAAATCTATATCCAGGCAGATGATTTCCATAGTGCTCTTCAAAACCCCCATTAACTATTTTCACCGACGAATCAGACAATAGATGAGCCTGCCCACCTCTAACAACGAACACAGTATCTTTCACAGGTACAGCCGCCGCCAGATTCCTGTCATGAGCAAGAATTGCTCCTCCGTACCCAACCGAGAAAACAATGGGGATTATCTCAATGTTGTACTGCTTGCATATTTGCTTTACCTGCTCAAGCCTTCTGAAATATGCCGGCTTCTGCTGGTCAAGCCTGTCAAACCCCGCGGAAAGAACCATGCCATTAAGACCGTGCTCGGACGCCATTTTGACTATGCCGCTTATCTCTCTTACATCCCTATCCGCATTTAGCCTCCTTGAGACATAGACCCAGCGATATGGATACTCCCTGCTGTAGCATATGGGGCTCAGAAAAGCTATAAGTGATATTAATAGTAAAAACCGTAGTATTTTTGCCATTTGAGGCCTCCGTCTCAAACAATACAAATTAATATTTTAACCGAAAGGCCCTTCACATGCCAGTTCTTTTGCTCTGCAGCGATAGCTGGACTCTTTATCCGCTCAACAAGAGAAAACCAGGCATCCATGAAAAGCCAAAATCGCACCGCCGAATTTGTAGAACATAAAAGACCTTTGGGACGACCTTTTATATCATCAAGACCAACATGCGACCCATACGATGGAATAAGAGCCTGCCCGGCATGCTCTCATATAAGATTGGGTGCTGCGTTAGGAAGGAAGAATAGCCAGAATGAACAAACCATAGACAAGCTGCAGGTTAATAACTTGGTGCACTGCGAATACCAAAAACTATGAGCCTATTCTCAATTTTAGCTATCAGTCGATTGCTAAGATACTAACGCTCCGCAATCAGCAATCGTTGCTCCAGAATAGGCTGCGGCAGAGCCTTCCTTGGCGTGACGACGAAATTGATGTGCCTGCGCGAGTTGATTTCGTAGCAGAAGGATGGACTATGCAAGCCTTTACCATCCTTTTTTTGTGAAGATAACGGGTATGGTCTGCAGCAATATGTAGGCGTTCAAAAATACGGATCTTTTCTGAATATACAGATTGTCGTACTTAATCTTATGATCAGGCTTCAGATCATAGAAGCTCCTTATTTGCGCAAGTCCTGTCAGTCCTGGCTTCACCGCCAATCGCATTCCTTGTAGAGCCTTGTGCTGATTGACAAAATAAGGTCTTTCCGGCCTCGGCCCAACCAGACTCATATCGCCCCATAGGACATTGAATAACTGGGGCAGCTCATCCATCCGCACCCTCCTGAGGACTCTGCCAACCGGTGTCACGCGTACATCGTCCTTGGCAGCCAAAACAGGCCCGACATGATCTTCCGCATTATCTACCATCGTTCTGAACTTGTATAACGTGAAGACCCTCCCATCCTTACCTACTCTTTTCTGCTTGTACAGAATCGGCCCTTGAGAAGAGGCTTTTATCAACAGAGCAACCACAAGCATCAGTGGCAAAGTAACAGAAAGAATCGCAACAGAGCCAACGACATCAAAGGCCCTTATCACGAGTTCTCGGCCCAATGAAGTTCCAGACGGTAAAACGGTTAAAGATTGAGGTGATGTTTCCCTGCGAAGAGTTTTGCTGACCAGCCTGCGCCTAACAATGTCAACTAAAAGCCTGTCCCGGCCGTTCGCTTTTCTGACGCTTGGCTGTTTCTCTTCCCCCCCCTTCATAACAACCGCCCTGAGGTGCACTCCTTGCTCCCTAACGCTTCATCCTTGACTAAGAAAGAACGGCGTTTCTGACTAACCTATGATCCCCCACTAATCAAACAGTAAATTATGCACAAATCCGCTCAAGAAAGTAATCAATAGGTATTTGCATTAATAATAATTATAAAGCCAAGAAAAATCTTCGCAAGGTAAAATCTCTACTTTGCTTCAACATTTAAACAGCATAAGACAGGTAATTAAACGATCCTTGCTGACCGATTGTAACCATTGTCTCTCCCCCCTATCTTTCAAAGCAAAATAGCCTCACACCGATACTCCTGAGCTTAATAGGCTTTAAAAGTATAACACTCTGTAACACAAACACCTACAATTCATTTATAAAAAGATCGTTTGTCGTAAAAATAACGCAGCTTTTCTAGCATAACGATTATCGGACTTTTATATTTCCTCCCGGCGGTATTGGTCATACAATTATTATGAATTGAATATTTTTTTATATTGGACTGCTCAGAGCCCAGCCCCAACAATAAAATCAAAATTGTAGAATTAGAAACGAGTTCATTCACCCACCTGCTATCCTAACAGATTGACTGTTTGACTATCTGTACCATGCTTTCTATCCATCTATAGGTCCTTTTCATCCCGCTTCGCAGAGGCATTGTGGGTTCCCACCCAAGCTTCTCGCGGATGAGTCGGTTATCAGAATTTCTGCCTTTAACACCCAATGGTCCATCCACATGTCTAATGCTCAAATCTTTGCCCGCAATATCGATAATCATCTCGGCAAGGCCATCTATTGTTGTCATTTCATCTGAGCCGATATTAACGGGCCCGATGAAATCTGAATCCATAAATCTTCGAATACCATCGAGACACTCATCAATATAGAGGAACGAACGTGTCTGCTTACCATCTCCCCATATCTCAATCTCTCCACCATCAGGGGCCTCGGCCACTTTCCTACATAGAGCCGCCGGCGCCTTTTCTCTGCCATTGTTCCAGGCCCCTTTGGGACCAAATATATTGTGAAATCTGGCTATACGAAGATCAAGACCATGATTTCGATGGTAGGCCAGGTACATACGCTCACTGAACAACTTCTCCCACCCGTATTCGCTATCAGGGGCTGCTGGATAAGCCGAATGCTCCGAACAGTTGGGATTGTTCGGGTCCACCTGATTATATTCGGGATAAACACAAGCTGAGGAAGAATAAAAAACCTTCTCCACACCAATTTTACAGCATACATCAACCATATTGAGGTTTATCATTGCTGAATTGTGCATAACCTCAGAGTCGTGCTCCCCAGTGAAGATAAAGCCCGCACCACCCATATCAGCAGCCAATTGATAAACCTCATTAAATGATCTGTCCGTTACTTTTCTACATACTACAGGGTCCCGCAAGTCACCTATGACAAAATCATCCGCAACTGTCTCACTAAATTCAGGATACTTTAGGTCCACCCCTCGAATCCAAAATCCCTTCCTTTTCAGCCTTTTAACTAAATGGCTTCCAATAAATCCACCCGCTCCACATACAAGCGCCTCTTTCATATCAGCAGCTCCATCTGCGAGTATTATCCATTCAAATTACAAACATCCCTGATCAAATCACGATACCGCCTTGAAGCTTTATGAAGGCTGTACTCGGTCACAATCGCATTTACACCATTCTTGCCCATGGCATTTAACTTTCTATGGTCATTGTAAAACTCCAAAATAGAATTTGCCAAGCCTTTTTTACTACCTGGTTTAATCACAGCGCCACAGTGTTCCTCTTGCATAATCCTTGCGATCTCAGATGTCGATGGCATCACGGCTATAACAGGGACACCTGCAGCCATAAGTCCGAACGTTTTCGAGGGGACCGAAAGCCCCTGCTGACCCTGGAGTAAAGAAACCAAGCCTACGTCAGCCAATGACATCAGAAAACCCAAGTCCTTACGATCAACGTAAGTATGAAAGCGACAATTTTCAAGACCATTCTGCCGAGCATAATCAATCATCCATTGCTTCTTATGGCCCTCACCGACAAATAGAAAAATGATATCACGATTCTCCTTCAAAATCCTGGCAGCTTCCATGATGGTTTCCATGTCATGGAATCTGCCCATATTGCCGAAGTAACCCACAACGAACTTATTTCGAACTCCAAATCTATCCACAAGTGGGTTCTTTTCATTGGGCTGCGACTTAATAAGTCTATCATCACACCAGACAGGAATATAGTGAAGTGCGCCATCCAGGTTAAGACTAGATTTTTCTGCTTTTAATCTAATAACCTCTCGCATACATCTTCCGATTGCAACAACGGCTGAGGAATGCCTGAAGATAAATGCATTCAACCGATCCCAAACCTTTGCGACAAATCCCTGGCCTTTCAGCAATCCTAAATGCACAGCGGTATCCGGATAAACATCAAAGATCAAGTAGATATAAGGCGGTCCAATCTTAATGACTCTCAGCAGCGCACAGATAGCCGCCAGAAAAGGAGGATTCGTTAAAACCAGAATCGGTCGATTAGGACGGTGAAACAAGAGGTAAAAAAAGACGGATAAGGCAAATGTTATCTGATTTGTAATTCTGCCCAGTAGATTAAGTTTTGGAAAACGTGTTCCCCAAACACGCCGTATGTGTATACCCTTGTATTCTATGAGTTTTGGGATTTTGGTCTTTCTACCCAGAATCGTTGGTGGGCCACAAACCACTTCCACATCAACACCAAGAGTCACCAATTCCTCACACAATTCAGTGAGCGTCTGCCCGGTCGAAACCAGCTCAGGATGAAATAGCTGGCACAGTACTAGTATCGCTGGGTCTTTATTGTCTATGCATTTGTCGGGCATATCTGCAAGACTTACATGAAATTTTTTCTTGTCGAATTTCTGACTCGACCCAATGCCTGGCATGGACTTTAATTTGGCACATTCAATATATCAATCAACCAACCATAGTATTTACCCCAGTTCTGCGGCGAGAACAAGTTGACATAACTCTGTCTTGCGTTCGCAGATAACATCTCGAAACGCACTTTGACGTTTTTCATAGCTTCAACAAGGTCGGCGCTGGAAAATTTCTCCGGTAATAACCAACCGTTAGTTCCATGTTCAATAAACTGTGTGAAACCCGGAATTGAGCGAGCGATCACGGGTGTTGCGTTCATGAAAGCAACAGGCACTACGCCACTCTGTGACACCATAGGATGCAAGCACAAAACAGCAAAACTTTCAGCGATACCTTTTGATATTTCCTCATCAGAAATTTTTTTCTTATTGAAAATGCGTATCCTGGAGGTAGCTGCTGGCGTCAAACGGTTGATGTAATGGTCAATAGGAGATGCAGTAACTATCTGAAACTCAAGGTCTTCACCATTCTCTGCAGCGTAGTTGACCATCTCAATAAATGCATCCAAACGTTTGGAGAAGCTGAAACGCCCGACCATTGAGAAATAGCGGCGTTTAGCAGTTGTTTCACCGGGACAATCTGGAACAAGAATAGGGGCGTAATGGACTCGGCCGTGATAGCATCGAAAGTATTGATAGAAAAGCTCCCTGGCCAGAGGCGAAGGCAGAATAACATCGGTGCTGGAAGCAACGGCAAGCTTCTGACAAAACTCGACTATCTCGAAGAATAGTCTGCCTTTCAAGCCATAAGCTACTTTACCAGGCTTGGCTGGCTCGTGAAGGTAAATAGCCCTGACCCCATCAGGCGCATAATGCCTGGCCAGTCTTGCAACAACCACATTGAGAGGATGGGGATTATACAAGCATAAGAAACCAGGTGGCGCACTTCGAAAGGCTCTGACGCAAGCTCGACTGATCCGGCCAGGATAGTAGACCACATCGGCCAACATCTCCTTTAAATCCCGTGAAGAGGAAACAAAAGCAACATCCGAGTCTGCACCACCTGTCATCCATTCATATCCCTTGGAAATCAGATATTTCACTGGAAAACCGCTCTGTAGAATGTTCCTGCCAAGCAAATGAAACTCTTTCCATAATCCAGGGGCATACTTCAAACTGACAAAATAGCATGCAGGTTTCTTTGACATAAAAAGCCTTCTCTTAGCTATTTCTCTTGGCAGCAACAACCATGTAGCTTTCGCCCAAGCACCAGGGAAACCATCCGAAGAACGCCTATCTTACGCACGGCTGGAATGTGTAAGAGTTTTTCAAATTGGTTTGGCACTACCTGAACAGGATGTGTTACGGGTACACAAGTCATTGGTAACGTTCCTATCTTGGCTATTTGCACACCAGAAGTGTGCGGCGACATATGAACCGATATGTAACAATATTTTTTTACAAGGGGACACCAGACACGGTTGGTTCACATCTTTATATTTAAGCACCCTCAATCCGGCATTGTTGAGCACAGTATGCCATTGCTTCTCAGACAAGAAGCATGCTCCTACACCGGCTGTATTTGCCCCTAACCTCTTTGTTAGCCTGCAAAGCAACTTTGAAGAAGTGACATGAAAGATAATATGACTGGGTAACGAATCGACAATTGCACCAGAGTAAAGGTTCTCCCATACCGACACGCGTCCGCATGAAGAAAGCATCATTTTGGTCAGCACGAGAGTGTTAAGGATCGCTTGTCGCGAGTCCTTATACGTTTCGCAGACAAGGTGATGCAAGAGATCATGAATGAAAACTATGTCAAAACGACGGTCTGCAAATATTGTGTCAACCCATTGTGCGGAAGCACACAGCAGTGTCTTTCTATTATGTACCCTATTCTTGCTCAAGAGGTACTCCGAATTATCCAGCACCAGACCACGAGACTTCGGAAATTCATCCAAAATCTTATCCGTTAGACGCCCGACTCCCCCTCCCATATCTAAGAACCTAAACTCGCCATCCGGAAAATCCTCATCGATACACTCTTTAACGACACTATAAATATAACCTGGTAATGGACGCTTGGTGCAGTTGAACACTTCAAGTTGACATTTATCGAGTGATTTCAAGCCCATGCTGTAACCCCTTTCGTACCGACCGAATAGATGCGCATTCACGTTCCTCTATCTTGTTCCAAATGCAAGGCTTCGATCCTTTGAAGAATTTCCAGTCTTTGTTAACCTTTAGTTTTCTCCAAGTTGTTTTCCACCTTTGTGGTCTTTTTTGCGACGCTCATATAACTCGAGCCCTGCTGCCATGGAAACCAGCCAAAGACCGCCTGAAGAACCCCAAATGGCACATCCAAGGGAAAACTTCCAACCACGGGCACACCATTAAAAAGAGTCGTACCCTCGGCAACAACATCAAAACCAGTCGTCTGCAATGTTCTGCGCCAGCGATCAGGTAATCTTAACGAAATATGGTCATAGCGGATCCCTCTCCAGCGTTTGCCAAGCAACCTGGCAGCAAACCCATTTGGATTTGGAGTTGCCAAGAGCAAAAGGCCGCCGTCTCTAAGAACTCGGTGCCCTTGCTCAAAGAATCTTTCCGGTTCACACAAATGCTCAACAACTTGAAGAGCCGAGACGACGTCAAACGATTCATCTGCAAAAGGCAACTCTTCTGCACTACCTTGCAGTAGGTTTGTTCTGTTGGCTCGGCCCGCTGCATAAGTAAGCAGTTCCATATCTACATCCACGCCACTGATTTCAGCATCCGGAAACCATTTTTCGAGACAACAGATGAAATTGCCCGGGCCACAGCCAACATCCAAAAAACGCAACAACACATGCTTTTGCATATTTCCGCCGATGTGCTTGCAAATTATGCGTTTCCAAGTCCAATAAGTTGCATAAAAACGCAAACAGACCAGTTTTTCTTTTAACAGGCCACGAGGTTTAGGCAGGTAAGAAGGACCTTTTTGCTGCCCAAAAGCAGTCCCGGATGGACTTCCAGTTGTTTCGATCTTACTTATTTCCATTGGAATTCTACACTTCTATGGCCATTGAGTACGTCTCCACATACCCCAAACATAAGCTTGGTAGGCTTATTTTTTTATGATATCTGCTCTCTATCATGCTCGTTGCATTTTGGGAGTATCTATTATTTCATCCCCATTTAGGTTTGCCACACATCCTACAATATCTGGATGCACTTTTCATAATATATTCAAACTGACCGATTCGATAGCGGAAATGGTTATAAGTCTTTTATTTGCAAGAGCATATAGCAATTCGTCATTCTGAGTCCGCCAGAGGCGGAAAGCGAAGCGAAGAATCTGGGCCCGATGAAATGGGGTTATTTGCTGCTAAGGCCAGATGCCCACCACAGCGCGTCTGCGACTTCGCCTTTCGGCTCAGCATGAAAGTAAAAACGGTAAGTTTGAGTAATATAATAACATTTTTATCTATTAAAACTGGCAAGCCATACGTCATTGCTCAAGTTGCAGCGAGAACAGCTTATCTTCTAAGCGGCTCCCATAGGCAAGCATATATGGTGGTCGGCAAGTCCGCGAGAAGGCTTTTGTAAGACACTCTTGCTTATTCCCGTTGTCAATCGTGGCCATTCAAATTTCGGGAAGCCAAAATAGACCGGCATAAATCTATTGTTTCAATAGCTGCTCTTTTCCAATTGAATCTTTCAACAATAAGTTGCCTACCATTAGCTCCCATTTCTTGACGAAGGTGTTTATTACTGAGAAGTGTGGATAGTCCACTAACGACAGAAGCAACATCAGATTTTACGACTAAACCTGCATTAACTTCGTGCACTTCAGGGATATTACATTCATGTGTAATTAAAACTGGAGTACTGGCTGACATTGCTTCCAGAACGCTCATCGGCAAACCTTCCCCATAAGAAGTGAGGACGAAGACTTGTGAGTTTTGCAACAGAGCATTCTTTAGCACACCCTGCACTATTCCGGTAAATAGTACTGAGTCGGCTAATTTCAAACGATGAGCCAGATGGACCATCCGCCGGTCCCATCCGCGTTCACCGGGCCCAGCTAACACCAAAAGGTGATCGGGAAAATCTTTATGTATTCTCTCGAACGCATATATGAGCAAATCAATCCCTTTTATCTGCTCCAGCCTGCCAAGAAAAAGTATGTAGGGACGCTCACAGAGCTGTGGCCATCGCAAGTTTAATTCCTGACATCTATTGGCCTGCTCCAAATTCTCGGCTTCAACACCGTTTGGTATAATGGCAATTGGTACCCGGATACCCATATTGTACATTTGAGTCTTCTCGCCCTTAGTTAACGCTACAACGGCAGAAGCACGGTTATAAAGATGACTGTCGAAGAACCACCAAAAGAGTTTTTTCTTCAGCCTTCCTCTCCGCAGGCGAGCAGGATCGTATGATCCATGACT
>Ga0315545_1002930_pt1 | contig 14948 bp, 5 predicted proteins | sample SalMarSW160210MG_FD_203096 | JGI IMG/M metagenome (GOLD analysis project Ga0315545, IMG submission 203096) | Salt marsh sediment microbial communities from the Plum Island Ecosystem LTER, Massachusetts, United States - Salt Marsh Sediment SW1602-10 ... | reverse complement strand
GAAGCCACATGAATACTGTTGGTAGAGCTTTGTGCGGCAGTTTTAGAAAGAGCAACGTTTGGCCCGTTAGTATAACCAGAAGGTGTTCCTTGATTAGCTATTCTGGCAGAATTTATTATAGAATCTGCGCCGGCGCCTACAGGTTCCTGACCCATATGATAAACACCAACAAAATTATCATCCCAAACTTCTTGTGCTACAGTACTACCCATATCGCCAATATAATATATATTATCATTTTTTGTGCTATCATAATAAAGATAAAGTGTTGTATCTATACCCGAATAAACTGTAGGAATTCTTACCCATAAATTAACTTCTTCCGCGCTCCAATCCCATCTTTCTATTTCAACATAACATTGGCTTGTTCCATTATCAGTTGTAACAGCTATTTTCTTTGTGCCAGAAACTGTGGATAATTCATTAAACACATCTGCAGAATTAGTGCCTGATATTAGTGTTACTAACAATGGAAAATCAGTTAGATTTTCATCAACATACCACGAATCAACTGTAAATTTTATTCTTTTAGACCAATCTGATAACCAAGCCATAATTATCCTCCTGTAGTATAATAAACTACGTAATCTAAACTTCCTTCGTCTATAACATATACTCCACTTGTTGTAGCTATAAATGCTGTATTATCTATTGTATTAGATGCTGTATTTTCTGTTATAAATATATCATTTATTTCCAAGCTATTTGATAAAACATCTCCTCCAGTATTATAAATATAATCAGGAATAGTCCAATCCCACAACGGCTTATCTATCCTGTTCAAACACCATTCATTTCCACTTACACTTGTGTAATAAAATTTACCTGTAGAAGTCATAAAACATTTTTGTGCTCCTGAAGTAGTTGTAGTACTTCTATATCCATAAGGCTCCATTTTATAAACATCAACACCTAAATTAGTACACCACATTATAAAATCATTATTACCGTGAATATATCTAACGTTTTGTGATGACATTCCAAAAGGTGATGTATAATCTGCCAACCATGTTATTAAATTAACCGGACTTTCCACAGTTCCACTTATACAGGTTTTATTGATGTATTTGACCCCACTGGAAGTCGTTCCTAAATAAATCCTGTTGTCATTTGCCCATACCGTATTAAATCCTAATTCATATTCTATATATGCAATTTTTTGCTCAGCGGACATAGAAATTATATCTAATCCAGAATCACAGACAGCATAAACATAATTATCGTCAGACCATATTTGATTTAAAATAGATCCAATATATTGAAAATTGTATACAGTTCCAGAAGCTGATGGTGGTGTATAACCACTTTCAGTAAAATTAAATGTTTCTCCGCCTATCATAATAGCCATTTATTATACTCCCGGATCTATTTTATCATGTGCGATTAAATCATAAGTTTCATCCAACTCAGGTAAAATAACTATAAAATGATAATCATTATAATAACTACCAACCTCAAAATAACCTGTAGAAGCATTTGAAACAACACTATCCATCAATTCTCCTGTAGATCTTCTAAACAAATGAACTGTTCGCGCGGAAGGAATGCCTTCCACTTTAACATAACCATTAAATAAAAATATAGGTCTAATTGTTTCAAAATTTGAAAAAACTATTAAATTATCTTCATTACTATGCTGTGTAACCTTTATCCAAGTACTGGTTCTTTCTATATTAGAAATCCTAACCTCATCAATTATACCATCAAATTGACGAACAGTAGGAAGACTAGTAAACATATTACCTCTACCTATAGTCATCGGATCGCCAGAATCTACAATTCCATTTAAAGCATTACCAACATTGTACCAATTAGTTAATGTTTTTCCATCAGAATCAATCCATAATGTAGGGTCACTTCCATCACCTGGATAATAAAATGCTATATAATAATTAATATCCTGACTTAATACAGAATTCCAATATTTACCCCAATAATCTCCACCTGTTTTTTTGAAAGCTATTCTAAAAGTATTATCACTATGTAATCCACACGCCCAACCACAAGCATTGGCACTATCCCATTTACATAATGGTTCTTGGTGTGTGTCTAAACTACCAGCTTTCATATAAAATTCACATGTAAACCCAGAAGTTAATTGTAAACTACTTTGATTTCCACAATCAAGATAATCATTGATGCCGTCAAAATCTATGGCCTTTCCAATCTTACCATCAACTAAATCTGTGGAAGTCATTACTCCGGATGGATCTCCTTTATTTGAATTAAATGTAGAATCTTTTATTGGACCAACATCTCCTGCTGGGCTTTGGCTCATATGATAAACAGCAACAAAATTATCATCCCACACATCAAAAACTGGATTTTTCCAGTAAGTAGCACGTAAAATTCTGTCATTAGAGCCATCATTACCACAACACCAAATTGTATTCAAATCATCTTCTAATATTAATGGGCAATAAATATTATTTGTATCATAAGTCCCCTCACTATTCCTATCAAGAACCATTTCAAAATTACCCCACACAGTTCCATTAGATGATTCTGCATATATAATCCTCCAATCACTACTACCATCATAACCACTATACCACATCTTATAAGACGTATCAGATTCTTTAATTACACAAGGAGTAAGCAAACCCACATTGTCATAAGTTCCCTCAGCAGCTATATTAATTATCATTTGATGATTTGACCAACTTGTACCATTAGATGATTCTGCATACATAATCCTCCAATTAGCATTTGAAGGCCAACTATATCCACTATACCATATCTTATAAGATGTATCAGATTCCTTGATCACATACGGTGTGTGTACACTAGAATCATCATAAGTACCTTCCTGATTTATATCCAAAACCATTTGATGATTAGACCAATTAATACCATCAGCTGATGTAGCGTAGATAATTCTATAATGAGTACCATCAGCACCTGAATACCACATCTTATAAGATGTATCAGATTCTTTAATTACAAAGGGGGCATGAGCACCATGATCGTCATAAGTGCCTTCATCAGCAACATCTACCACTACTTGATAAGCAGTCCAATTAATCCCATCAGTAGAACTAGCATAAATAATTCTCCAATTAGAACCATTACTACCTGCATACCACATTTTATAAGAAGTATCAGATTCTTTAATTACACAGGGATAACCTACATTCGTAGTATCATAAGTTCCCTCAGAACTTAGATCTACAACCATTTGATATGTTGTATCAATTATTTCTCCAACATAACTCACATTTCCACTAGTAGTTGTACCGCTATAAGTAGCGTCATAATAAAAATAGAGATTTGTGTCAACAGTTGAATAAACTGTTGGTATTTTTGACCACAAAACTGCTCTTTCTTCAACAGCATCCCAATATTCTATTTCAACTGGACACTGAGTCGTACCATCACTAGTTGTTACGGCTATTTTCTTTCTGTTATCATTGCCTAATTCATCAAAAATAGATGTTGTATCAAAATTAGTCTTTCCAGATCCAGATGTTAAAGTAATCATTACCGGAAAATCTGAAAGACTATTATCTACATCATCTGGTTTTATAGTTAACTTTAGTCTGTTATAAAATCCATCTAACCAAACCATAATTTATTCTCCTATATTACATTTAAATCCATTATTGTGCCCGAAACTGTTTCGCCGCTCAACAATTTATCATTATGAACAACATTCAATTCATCGTTGGTAATATAAATAAAACCACTATCAAATGTTGTATCTTTTCCAATCCAGACGCTATTAAAATTGTTATCTGAACCTCCTAAAATACGATACTTATAATTTTCATCTGCGCGCTCGACCATTTCCCATTCACTTATACTCATTCTATTATCTGTACTACTCCAAATACCAGAACAAGTTAATTTGTATCTATAATAACTCTTTGTGTTTGTAAAAGAATATCTTTGCCATCTTCCCCAAACATAATCATAAAATGGAATATATGTTTTTCTTGTAGATATTAAAGTATCCCATTCATTTAATCCATTAGAACCTTTTAAAGTTATCCATTTAGGAAAATATACCTCATCTGAATCCGCCGTTGTCGGTCTTAATCTTATCTGAGATATAATCATTTTTCTGCGGGCGGGTAAATATTCATACATTTCCCATTCCTGTATAGTTATAGGTTCATCTCCATATGTATCTAATATATCCAGTTTATAATACCTATAAGATATATCATTATCAATATAAATGGGCTGCCAATCAGAAATATTTGCAAACGTTCCGGTATATAAAATATACCATTCATCATCAGTACTAGTTCGTGGATCTAAATAAGATCCTTTAAATATAAAATTCTTAGCCATACCATTTACAATAGTATGTGCTTTAACTGACAAACAACCTACAGCTACTTTATCATCTCCAAAATCTATACAAACATACCCACTAGTTGTGGTCGCATGAAAATAATTATTCCCCCATATATCATCATCACCATCTGATAATTTATTCGCATTTTTAAAACTAACGTGTCCAGAATCTAAATGTAAATAACCTATCGATACTAAATTATTAGCCGAACGGGCAAAATCAATAATTAAATCTATACCACTGACTACTGTATTAAAATCACTATACCAACAATCAGTAGTAGAACCTATAGCATTATTCGAAAGTTTATAGGGATTTCCACCATAACTACTATAATGATAATAATTAGTACTTGTAAGATCAGAACCATATTCTATATAATCTATAGATTGAGGATTAACCTGTTCCCACGGCACAAAAAGATCGCTTGTGTCAAAAGAATATGGATCTGTTAAAAAAAATTCTCGAACCACTACCCAATCTATATCAACATAAGGAGCTGCTGAATTATCTCTACCATAAATTCTAAAGTAAGTCATCCTAGTATCACCATAAACTTGTCTCTCAATGATATCCTCATAATCAACATAACTATTTCTGTTTTTCATTGATTGGTAAACTTTATCTGTAGGCTCATAGTATCCAATATAATTCTGAGAATAACTACTGCTTTCCAAACCTTTTTGAATCCCCGCATAATAAACCCAAGTAGAGCTATTCACTACATTACTCCGTCTGTCATTACCTCCTTCTATATAATAATCATATCCAAAATTATTTTCTGTTCCATAAAATCTCCATCGATGTGTTGCATAATCACTAGTTCCGCCAGAATTAACATAAACACCTTCTTCTACAATCCAATTGGTGAGTCCGCTAAGCGGAGTACCTATGGCTTCTATGTAACCATCAGTTTTAATTCTTATTTTAGAATCGAAAACACTTTCTATACTATTATTATAAATCCATTTAGAATTGGCAATATACACCATAAACTCTTTAACCCTTACATATTGTTGGACATTGTATGCAATTACACGAATATATCTAGTTGAAACATATCCAAAATTAGTTGTAGTATAAGTAATATCTCCAGATCTTTCATTGTTACCATCTATTATAGTTTGTACATTCACAGTGAACGCATAATCTTCAGCTGTTTGAATATAATAATAATAAGGCCGCCCCACATAACTAAGAACATGTTTAACCAAACGTATAACTTCAATTTCATATTCAGCACCTAAATCTACTTTCCACCACTCATTAGGATTCGACATAGTACTACTATAAGTATTTATGTCTCCATCATTAGCAAATGCTGTACCATATATGCTAGGATCGTTTTGATAAGTAGTACTTAGAGCACTAGTCTTATTCAAAGCCACATTTTCTACATAATTATAATCAAACCCATCAGCAAATATAAATCCTACAGAATCAACATCAGATATATCAGAAGCTGTAGAATTACCAAAATAAACATATAATGTCTTTATATCATCCGCTAATAAAGAAGGTATTTTTAACCACACAGTAGCTACTCTATTTATAGTGTCCCATGTAGCTATCCACATATTGAGAATACTAGTTCCATTACTCCCTTCACCAACTCTAAAATCTGCTCCATCAGATTCCGCTAATTCAAAATTAAAATTGGTAGAATTTAAAGTTAATTTAATTGGAAAATCTACACGATCCTCCCCACCAGTTTCAGTTATACTTATTTCTTTCATATAAAGATAATCACTAGTAGATATATCTACTGTATAATCTGCCATTAATTACTCCTTTAAACAACTGGTAATTCCCACCAAACTCTTAAATTAGATTCATAATTTCCGCCGATAGTTACTCCATCTGGAAGACTTATTCTTAAATATAATGTTTTACTTTGACCTGGGGGTATATTAATTATTTCAACATTATCTTGATAATATATGTTTTCAACTGACGGTGAAGGAACACCGGTATTAGGTCTTCTTAAAGTTAATTTAAGTTGATTATATTCTTCGCGCGGAAGAACAGCGTTATTAGTAACGGCTTTATTCCATTCCAAAGTGTCATTCCAAACTGGATCATCTGATAGAGGAATTATATTACCAAGAATGGGGTTATCGTATGATATTGCCTTCATAGTTCGGTAATTTACTCCCTCAGTCAAAGGAGCCGCATCATTTAATATAGTCTTGTTTACCCCACCAGACATTTTTTCTACAAATTTTATATAGTGGTTTCCAGTACCTGTTTCTGTGCAATATATAAATACCCCTCCACTAATAGAGTGTAATCTATTAATTGAAAGAGAATCCCCAAGATAAATTGAGTTATAAATTCTACCATCTAACGATATAAGTTTAATATAAATACCGTCTACTATCCATAAAAAATTATCATCACTCTCATCACGCATAACCCAATTCAAACTATTAGTTATTTCTAAATTAGTTATTGAATCTTCTAAAACACCATTAGAATTAAGTTTATATAAAGCATTATTATCTATAAACCAACATCCACCGTCTTCTGTACTACATAATCTACCTACATCTGTTACAGAATCATAACTTACTAAAATTTCTCCTGTAGAATCAATTTTTAAAACAGTTTGTGTGCCCGTTATTCTACTACACCATAAAGCACCATTATAATCTTTAACTGGATCACACCCACTTATAAAATTTGAACTTGAATATTCTTTATAAAGCAAAGACCCACTAGAACTGTAATGTAATAAATAATATCCTGCCTCGGTTAAATCATAAGTACCTCCCTTTTCTACCCATAAATAAATCCAAATACCATCATTCCAATCAATTTCAACAAAATAAACAACAACAGCAGATGCTGCAGAGGCGGCGGAAGCTGACGATCTATAATGTATTGCTCTCTTAAATATCTGTACACCTGTATGCGTTAAAAGATATATGTGCATATAATAATAATTCATACCAGAATGGCCAGAATAAAATGAATGTAAATAAAAACATTTGCCGTTGATATAATTAATATGACACACACCAATAATTTGATGTGGAGAAGTAAAACTATAACTATCAAAATATCCTACAGATTCGTAAGAATTATAAACTTCAACATCATTAATCAGCAAATAATCTTTATAATAAAAAGCTCTGCTATTACCACTAACTATAAAAATTTTTCTATAAACGTTATAATCAATTGGTTTAACATGACTACTTCTTATTTGTAAAGTACTTGTGTAATCATCAGAATCAACGGCTATGATAGAACCTGATACGGCCGTTTGTAACATGTCAATATAAGCAAACTTAACTGAGTCGTTCTTAAATATAGGTGTCATATAAGTTCCAACAGTATAACCAGGATTTAATCTAAGTTTACCATCCGCTACTCCACTTGTACTTGTATTATTATATTGTCCACAATCCCAATTATTTGCATTTGAAATAATATAATCAATGTTTCTGGAAAATACCCAAGGGCCGTCTTCAGAAGCTGATATGGATAATAGTGCATCAACATCATTATATTGTGGATCTATAAAAATATGGGCAGTAGCAGTTGAAGATCCATTGTTGTATATTTCTATTTCTTTAATATAATCATTATAGTTTAAATAACTTAAAGTTGTTAAAGTTGTGGAAGATGTAAGATTTCCATCCGCGCCGAAATCTACAACCGAATCATCATTTAAAACCTCAAAACCCTTCACCGTTCCAATACCACTCGCTATTGTGTGGTGAAGTTTAATGTATCTAGGGGCGGACGGAGATGTAATCGTTGTATAATAATATCCTGATCCAATATTTGTTTGTAAATCTACCCAATCATCCGCTAAATCATTCTTATAGTAAAAACCTATGGTTGGTACAATTATACCTGAAGACGTCGATGATGAAAAATAATATTTTATTTGGTCTATGGCAACCCTGTCCACGAGATCACAACTTATATATATATCATCACCTCCAGAAACTGTTACATCACAAGAATTATTTAATAAATTTTCTACATCCTCAATTGTAAAATTTATAGTTCCACTTACACAAATATAGCTGCTGTCTAATAAATTAAATTTCACGTTATATATCTCCTATACATTATTGCTTGATACCAAGCTTTGTGCCATTTACGGTCTTTATTCGCGCGTGAATTGCAAGACACGCATAACGTAATTAAATTACTTGGATCGCAATTCTTCTTATTGTAATCAATATGATGAATCGTTAAATCATTTGGGTTTTTTGAACAACAATATGGGTTTAAACATTTGTAATCATCTCTTTCCTTAATGTAATCTTTAAACTCTTTTGAAGACCACTCGAAACAATATGGTTCACAAGAGATACCACCTTTCCAATTTGGATTTAATGACCCGTGCTTACCATACATAGAATTACTATTACCAATTTGACTTTTAGATATTTTATTTCTATGTTCTTTCGAAAAAATTCTTCCTTTGAGACTTTCAGATATTTTTTGTATAGTTTTTTTAGTGTGTTTTTGACCTTTCCTCGCTTTTGCTAAATTTTTTCTATGTTTGTCTGAAAATTTTTTACCATAATTATGATGATTTTCTCCAGAATTATTTTTACGAAAACACAACATACACCTTTTACCTTGTTGCCAATCACTCCAACATATAGAACATTTGTGTCCATTTGAACAAATATAATTAAGTTTTTGTTTATTATTAATATACTTATTTGACAATAAAACATATTTCTCTTTTTCAAATTCTCTTTTTATATCTTTTATAGTATATTTATTTCGATATTTACAACAAAAACAACACCTATGTCCTTGTTGCCAACTATTCCATGATATACTGCTTTTGTGTCCTTTTGGACAAATATAATCCAACTTCGTTTTCGAATTAATATAATAATTTGATATTAGTTTATAATTTTCTTTCTCAAATTCTTTTTTAACAAATTCCATAGTTAATTTATTCACTCTTTATTCCTTTCATTAAATCGAAATATCAAAATATATCAACAACCTCGCTGTTCTATTCTCAAAACCAGATAAATTATCAGGTAAAATAGTCCTTACATATACAGATGCGGTATCTCCCGGCGGAACATCCGCATACTTCAAAGGTAAACTATTATCCCCTACTTTATAATAGGTTAAATTATTTTTATCTTTAGAAATTTCTATAAAATTACTAGGTTTAATTAATAAATCAGCTGGGTCTGTATTACTTAACATCGATTGTCTAAAATCAGTTTTACAATAATTATAAATTTTGAAATCAGAAATAACAGCGTCAACACTTGAAGTTGTCACAAGAGTATCCGCTTTTAAATTTAATGATCCCTTACCACCTAAAATAAAACTAAAATGTTTATTATCATAAACTCGCCAAGTATCTGTTGTTTTAAATGATAAATAATTATTCACATAAAATCTGATTGTACTCCCATCATTGCTTATTTGTGTACCATCATTTGAAAACACAAATCCAAAATGCAATAAACTATCAAGTATATCCATACCAAAATCTTCTAAAGAATAAACAGTTAATGGTTTATCCACACTCCCACAATAAATTTCGAGTCCTTTATAGGTTACCATCATACCCAGCACATCATTTGAATTACTGTTGAAATGAAATAAAGTTCTATTTTTAAATACATTATAATAATCACACCCATAATTATTGTAATCAGTTCTTATCCAAAATTCAATTGTCCCTTTAGACAAATTAAATTCTCCAATAGGTGCTGTTATAAAATCATCGTTATTTATATAACAACCTTTTCCATGAGCACCATAATCATAAAATCTATTTCTTTCAATTTTAAAACCATCTAAATTTATGGTTAAAGGATTACCAATACCTTTAAATACCATACCGATAGTGCTAAAATTAATTGTACTGGCTATTCTCACATCACTAATTTTTTCCTGTGTGTCAATATATTCTATCTCGTCCGCCTGTTTAAATCTAAAAAATATTCTTGACCAACCACTATTTAGACTTCCAGAAATAGTATTTATATACCATTTATATATTATTGGATTAGCTCCAGAAGAAGCATCATAACCACCAAAATAAAAATAACCATATGATTTATCTAAATTATCTATATCATCAAATCTAATTCTAAAACTAAAACCATCTCTCCAAGAAGCTTCGGTGTCGGTACCAAAATCATCACCTTCTATAAACATAATATTTTCTACAGATGTTGAAGCTGGGTATTCTATTTTTAAAGAACTTATAGAATTTTCTAATGGGTAATTGTAATCTCTACTAATTGTACTTATATTAGATTGCCACCACCAAGGATAATTACACGGATTTTGGTCATAAGAATTTTGTATTCTGACGTGTTTTAAATAATGTGGCCCATTTCTATAATTTTCAGCAGTATCCATTTTAACTACTGCCCATTGATCATAATAAGGATTACCATTCCATTCTCTAAAATCTACTTTGCTTGGATTGCTCAATATAGAATCTGAATAACAAAAATTATAATTTTCATTACACCAATCAGTACTAACAGTATTAATATCCATCCCTATTATAGAATGAGTTGATAAATAAAATTGGTCTCCTAAATTAATAGCAACAACAGGGTATTCTTCACTATCAATTTTTGGATAACCATAATACTCATAAACTTCAACTTCTCTTAATACAGCACCAGAAAAAAATTCAGAACTACCTTGTACATAATCAGTTCTTAAAAGTATTTTTTTATAATTATAGTCAGTAATAATTATCTTTACATATCTAGCCTGGACTGAATTAGTTAAATCGTGTACTCTTATAAACTCATCATTACCACTTATAGAAAATCTTGTAATAAAATTTTCACCATCTGTTGACGTCTGTATTGTATAATCAGTTACTAAATAATCAGTATCTATATCATCATAACCATGATATATTTTTACTCTATAAATATTATAAACATTCCCAAGATCTATACAAATCCAAGGACTGCTTTCACCATCAGATCCCCAAACATCATAAAACGATGCTATAATACTTTCATCTAAATTACTTAGGTTTATTTCACCATTAACAATTTTATCTGGTACCATCACACCAAAATAACTTGAACCACTAATAGTTGCTTCTAAAGCTAAGTTGGTAGAACTCCCATATGCTGTAATGGATTTACCCAAATAATTCCATTCATGATTATAATGACCTCCAGCTGGAGAAAGTTGTGTGGATATATCAGGATATATTCCTAATTTTCTTATAATCCTCGAAGTACCATCACCATTTAAAAGATCAAAACGTAACCACCTAACATCATCAGCAACGATTATGGCATCTGGAACAGACCACATAACTTTTGCATTTTTCCAATATAAATATAAATTATGTTGTGTGTGTTTTGAATATACATAAACTCTAATATAATTTATTTGACTAACATCGAGTTCACCACCAGTTGTTATAAAATCTCTTAATAAAAAATAAAATGTTTGATATTCCGTAGTTAAACGTCCAAGATCAGCATTATAAAGTACATAATGCCATTCTTCAGAATCATAGGTTCCGGCACTGGTTATTTCAATTTGGCCAGGTATTTCTAAACTTAAATAACTAGAATCTGCAGGAGATATTTTAATATCAATTGCCAACATACCATTAGCCTTAGTTAATCCAGTACAATCTACAGCAGTAAAAGATTTAATAACACTAACATATCCTGGTAGTGATGAATTACCCGCATAAATTTCACTACTATAAAGAGTTTTAGTGTTAGCATAAGAATCTCTTGTCGACCAAGTAATTTGAGCAACATCATCTAAGTTATCATTAGAATAATATATATCCATACTATTTTCTGCCCAAATAGAAAAAGGTTGTGTATCTGAATTACCATAACTCCTAATTAATTCTAAATCATATCTATTTTCTAAATCTATTGCTAATTGTGAATAATAATTAGAACTAAATACACCATTAGAATCATATAAACTATAAGAATTTTCTTTATATAAATCTATATCACAATATTTTCCATACAATATGTTATCTACACTGGAATAAATAGACATTGTGTAAAAACGTTCATTTACATGCCATAAATTAGATGGATAATCGTTTCTACATAAATCTTTGGTTATTCGTAAATCAGATATAACACCATTTAATCCTTCTCCAATTATCAAATCTTCACAGTGGTAATTCATACCCATGGGAAGCGTTTGTAAATTATTATAAGGATTAGAACATAAATCACCATTGACATAAGCCCTTACATAATAACCATCATCTACCACATCACGTCTCAAACAAATATGATAACTACCATTTGCAACTACTGGAAATAAATTTCTACTCCATTGATGTTGCGTTCCACCAGCGTAAGTACCTGGATTATAAGATTGAATCCAAAACTCTAATTGGTAAAGCGAAGGATTTATCCCTTCATATTCATCATACATTTCAATTTCATAAAGATATGTTTCTGAAGCACCCCAATTAGCAGTAGCATTTAATCTATATTGTGTGCATGCATCATACGGATTAGTGAATTCCCAATATTCAGCTCGATCGCCGGGCCAAGCATTAAAATCACTAACACTATGTAAATCAATCCAAGTACCGCTTGCAGTAATATATCCCTGAAAAGTCCAACTTCTTAACTTACGACTAGTTGTAGTTGAAAAATATGTTCTAATACCATATTTATTTACCTTTTTAGCTTCCGGTAAAGTACATTGCACATAAAATGGAAAAGCGTTAAAACTACAATAACTTAAATGTAAATCACCATCAAATAAATCTGTTATATCACTTCTATATAGATGACTATATGAATAAGAAGTCCCCTCCAGCCTAGCCACATTATAAACACTTCTGACGAAAATAGCATAATTAACATCCGGGGAACCTACCCCACCCTGTTCCATAATATAATTACCCATCCAATTTTCTGGAGGGAAAGAAATGTCACCATATTTAACTGTAGTTACTGGATCTGCCCAATTTCTAATTAAAGTACAATAATCAGTACCAGAAACTACAGGAACATCATTAAATTTTACATGAAAATCTACTGTAAAAGATTTGGCTAAAGTTCCATATGAAGCACTACTCGTCCCAGGAAAAGTAAAATCACTACTAGCCGGAACAGTAATATAACTACTATGATCACCTTGAAATTCTATACCAGTTTTATATGAATTTGGAATTTCAGAAAATACTTTTATTTCACTACAAGTTGGTATGTTAAACAAACTTTGACTAGCATACACATACATTGGTTCTTCACACCATAATTTAAAATACCTAGCTGTTTGATTAACTGGAAACACAAATTCTGAATAAAATTCCCATGAATTATCTTGAACCTGAAGTGGTGGGTTACTATTAGTCATTTGATAACACAAAGTCCAGCTTGAATTATCGTTAGAACTATAAACATACCAATTATTATCACTATATCGCCAAGATAACCCTGTGTATTCATTTGTAATATTTAAATAAAATCTAATTCTAGTAATTTCTTTTGGTGAACCCAAATCAACACCTAATGAATGGTTTGTTGTAAGAGTTATACCATTTCCATAATCCCACAATACATCATCAACCAATTCAGGTTTGTTTCCCAATGTACCACTTGTAGGAACTGTATCAGAAGAATTAAATAAACCATTTGCTATAGCCACTTTGTTATAATCAAAATCCCATTTACCATGACCAATAATAATTCCTGGTCCTATAGTGAAATTTCGTTCATCATAACTATAATCTACAATATTTGAATCTTTTACTGTCAAATTTAATTCAGTATACTTATCAATACCACAGTATTGTTGATCATAGTCATTTATAGAATCATGAAACCAAAGTATTTTGTCAATTTCTTTCTGCGAACTCAAATCCATTCCTATATGAGTACCACCTTGAAGCTTATAATAACTACTTGTTATAGAATTATTTCTTAAATGTGGTGCGGTATCAGAAATAGGACCATCTTCAAATGGTAGCTCTTTATCATGATAAAAAGTACAAGTTAACTCTTCACCATTATAAAAAGGCACCATTTCTCTAACATTCATAGCTATATGATCTTCACACAACCATCCTATTTTCCAATATCTGTCTCTATAATATACAGGAATATTTATAAGACTGAAATTACCAACTGTTATATTAGAAAAATTAATACTTACGCCCGAGGCAAGAGTACCAAACTCATTCCAAGTATAACCATTATCATTTGAATAATAAGCTTTTTTACCATCGATTAAATTTTTTAAACCCCAACAATCACAATTTATAGCGCAATTTCTGTTATAATTTACAACTGGATAGTCTTCAGCATCATAATATTTTGTATCAGGACCTACTTCTGGATTAGTAATTGATTCTTCAGAAGTCATTGTAGAATAATAAATCAATCTATCTTCAACCTCTTCGTCACTTGCTATATCTATGTATAAATCAAATTCACTTTCATAAATATTTTTTATATCAATTTTTTTTGCTTCATTTACAGAATCAACTTTAGCATGTACTGGAAGTAAATTGTATTCACAGCCTTTTTCTCCAACATAAAAAGCTTCGTTTTTAACATTAAATATAATGTTGTTTAAAGTAGTCTCAGTAATAGGTTCTATTTCAATTCTAAAATATCTTGGTGTATCGCCTACAAAAACATTAACTGTAGTATCT
>Ga0315545_1002929_pt1 | contig 14950 bp, 11 predicted proteins | sample SalMarSW160210MG_FD_203096 | JGI IMG/M metagenome (GOLD analysis project Ga0315545, IMG submission 203096) | Salt marsh sediment microbial communities from the Plum Island Ecosystem LTER, Massachusetts, United States - Salt Marsh Sediment SW1602-10 ... | reverse complement strand
CACCGACCTGCCTCTGGTGGTTCTGGTGGACGAATACAGCGCCAGCGGCAGTGAGGTGCTGGCGGGGGCTTTGCAGGACTACGGCCGGGCTGTCATTGCCGGTAAAAAGACCTATGGCAAGGGCAGCGCCAATATCCTTTATCCGCTTGCAGATGGCTCGGGGCTATACATCACCAACGCTCGCTGGTTCACCCCCAACGGCCGCCTGATAGAAGGCCAGGGGCTACCCCCGGACTATGAGCTTGACCTTGAGAACGAGGACGCCGTCCAGTGGGCTATAGACTTCCTTAAAAACCGCTAATCCCCCACCCCCATTTTATATCTATTCCCGCCCACCGCCCTTATATGGAAGGGTTACGCCTCACCCTTTTCCCTTTTTACCAGTTCTCTTTCTTCCCATACCCTCCCGCCCAAAAGGGTTATACCCTCTTATACTCTTTTGTTCCTCCCCGCCCCGTAGTGGGGAGATTATCCCCTTCCCCTTGAGAGGAAATTGATAGAAGTGTCACTTCTGTAGGGTGGGAGGGTGGGAAATAAAACAACTGTTGGAAGGGGGAAGGGATGGGGTCAGTTACACCCCGCCGGCTTTAGCTCCTTAACCATATAGTCCCCCTCCAGCCGGTAGCCGAACTCGCTGCGGTAGTATTCCCGGGCGCCGATGCCGCTCAATATCGTCATCTGCGGCGCTTTAAATTCCTTGAACGCAATCCGCTCCGCCTCCACCAGCAGGGCTTTACCCAGCCCCCTGTGCTGGGCGGCACCCTCTTTCTGCTCAGCTAGAGGCACCTCCGGCCCGTAGACATGCAGTTCCCGTATAACCGCCGTATTCCCGCCCCCCGCATTGGGCTGAATCCTCAGCCGCAGCAGGCCGAAAAGTGTTCCCTGTTCGTCCTCAAAAGATAGAAAGACCTCTTTACCCCCCGCAGCTTCATAGTCCATCCTGGTCAGGCGGGGCTCGCCGGTTTCCCGGCCCTCTCTTGCCCGGTGGCCGTACTCCCGGCAGCGGATGCACCGGCACTCCATGCCCTTTCGCTTCATCCGCTGCTTTACCACCCCCCTCAATGAGTCCTTGCAGCCGGCGGTGATGTATTTGGCCGGTATATCGCGCAGCACCCGCGATATCCGCACATATTTGGGCACAATGGACTTTATATCCGCCATCAGGTTTATCATAGTGCTGATTTCGTAGGGCTGGTAGCGCTTTTCCCGGTACCACTTCTCCAGTTCGGTGCCCTCGACCACCATGGTGGGGTACAGCTTTAATCCGTCCGGCTTAAAGCGCTCGTCCTCGAAGAGCTTTCTCGATAGCTCCAGGTCGTGCTCCGGCGTGGAGCCGGGCAGCCCCGGCATCAGGTGATAGTGGACTTTAAAGCCGTTTTGCCGCAGCAGGGCGGTAGCCCGCACCACGTCCTCTACACTGTGCCCGCGCCGGGTCAGGCGGTAGATTTCGTCATCCAGTATCTGGACGCCCAGCTCCACCCTGGTAGCGCCGAACTCCAGCATCCGCTCTATCTCTTGCTGCCGGCACCAGTCCGGCCTGGTCTCGATGCACATTCCGGTGCAGCGGTGGCCGGCCGTTTCGTTAATTCTTTTGGCCTCTTCCAGGTCGGCGGAATCCTGTCCGTTTAAGCCCTCCAGGCAGCCCTTGATAAACTGGTACTGGTAGTCTTCGGGGTAGGCCAGGAAGGTGCCCCCCATCACTATCAGCTCAATCTTATCGGTGGGGTGCCCCATTTCCCCCAGCGCTTTCAGCCTTGAGCGTACCTGCCTGCCGGCGTCGTAGTCGCACCTTATCGCCCTCAGCACCGCCGGAGACTCCGGGGTATAGCTCTGGGGTATGGACGGGTAGGTGGGGCAGAAAACGCACTGCCCCGGGCATTTGAGGGGCCGGGTCATCACCGCCACCGGCGTCACCCCGGATATAGTCCTTGAAAATTTTCTCATAGTGTGCAATAAACAGTGTAGCAGATTTAAATTACAAACAGAAACAAATTTTATCTTTACCCGCCCGCCGCCCTTTAAGGTAAAGAGGGGGCTTTGCCCCCTCTTGAACACCCACTTAAAACGGTGTGGTAAAGAGGCACAGCCCGTAAGATATAGCCTGCCTTGTAAGCGGGGTGTTTAAGAGGGGCGTCAGCCCCTCTTCTAAAAGAAATCCTCCCCTTCCCCTTGAGGGGAAGGGGATAAAGGGGATAGGGTGACCGAAAATAAAGAAATCTTTAACCAGATAGCCCCAAGCTGGTACAACTTCCGGCACTGGTCGATATTCCGCACCGAGCTGGAGGCGCTGGCGGAGCGCTGGCAGAAGGGCAGGCTGCTCAACCTGGGCTGTGCCCACGGCCCCGATTTTCTGCCCTTTAAGGACGGCTTTGAGCTATACGGGGTGGACTTTTCCGCCGGGATGCTTAAATTCGCCGAAAAATACGCTCAAAAATTCAGCTTTAGCGTTGAGCTTACGCTGGCCGATGTCCGCCGCCTCCCCTACCCCGATGCCAGCTTTGACCGGGCGATAGCGGTGGCCACCTATCACCACCTGGTGGGCGGGCAACACGAAGCCGCGCTAAAGGAGCTGCGGCGGGTATTAAAGCCGGGTGGTGAGGCCTTTATCACCGTATGGAACCGCGGCCAGCCCCGCTTCTGGTTCAAGCCTAAAGAGGTGGCCGTGCCCTGGCGCCGGAATAAGGGTGAAACCCTATACCGCCGCTACTACCTCTTCTCCTACGGTGAACTGGAAGGGCTGGTGGAGAGAGCGGGCTTTGAGGTGCTAAAATCTTCTCCGGAAAGCGCCTACCGCTTCCCTCTGAAGCACTTTTCCAGGAATATATGCCTGCTGCTGAAGAGGGAGGACTAGCCTTTAGTGGTTTTGGTGTATATGGCCAGCTCGCTGCGCTGAAAGCCCAGCTTCTGGAAATAGTTCTGCAGCTCCCAGTGGCGTTCATTGATGACGGCGCGCACCGTATGGACCTTCTTTTCGCGGCAGCGCTTCAGCAGGGCATCGGCCAGTTTGCCGGCGATGCCCTGTTTCTGGTATTCGGGGTCAACTATCAGCATGTAGATCATACCCACTTCGTCAACGGGTATGCCCACATGGGCCAGCCCGCTCCAGATAAAGCCAACAGGCTTGCCCTCGGTTTCCGCGATAAGACTAAGGTCAAGCGGGCCTCCCGGGTTAGTTAAAGCCACCTCGCCGGAGGTCATGGCTCCCCGGTAGCTCAAGCGGCTCCGCTTAACGCCGGGTATTTTTTCATCCCTGATTTTTCCATAGATAGTTAGAACGGCATCAATATCCCCTCGCTCCATAGGCCGGATGTTTATTTCGCCTTTGTTTCCAGTTGCCATAGTAATTACCCCCCTTGCCTTTGTCGGAATAGAGTTGCATTATAGCAACTTTTTAACTTATATTCAATATTAAAGTTTTACCTTAATTAAAGTTTTGCCTTGCTTCCCGCCCACCGCCCTTAATTGGGAAGGCGGGAAGCAAACCCACTCTAAAAACATGCCGGGAGGGCCCAATTGTCGGAATTGTGCAATGGTAATGAGGCCACACAATCCGCTAAATTCCGCAATGAGGTAACAAGACAGGCCATTATTAATTTTATTCGCAGACTCTCTTAGCGACACCTGGGACATTCCAGTTTTTCGCCGGTAATCAGGACTGCCCGTAAAGTTTGACAAGCCCAGAAGTTTAGGATATCTTAAATTACTCCTTATAGCTAATTATCGGGAGGCTTTGAGATGGAGCATTTGGGGACTGGTGGGTTAGAGCACCAAGACCAGCCTGGCGAGGGAAAACGGTATCAAGAGCTCCTCGCTTTAAGCCGAGTCTCAGCCGCCATCAGCGGTCTGTGGGATTTAGACGCTGTCCTTAAGGTGGCCCTTGATAACATCCTCAAAATCATGAAGGGAACTATTGGCGGCATCCTGCTGGCGGATGAGCAGACCCGAACGTTATCCTACCATATCCATCAGGGTTTGAGTGACAGCTATGTTGAGAAGATGCGCCTCGGCCCGGGTGAAGGCATTGCCGGAAGAGTGGCTCAAAGCGGCAAAGCAATCCTGCTGGAGGATATCTCTATTGACTCTCGTGTAGCCCACCCGGACCTGGTAAGCGCTGAGGGCTTAAAGGCTTTCATCTGTGTCCCCATCAGGGCCAAGGCTGATGTTCTAGGGGTGATTAACGTTGCCAGCCGCAGGGCACACCGCTTTACCACCAAGGATTTACACCTGTTGCACTCCATCGGTGACCAGCTTGGTGTTGCTATTCAGCAGGCAAGGCTGTACGAACGACTGCGAAAGGCACGGGAAAGATACCGCAAGCTCACCCGGCAGATTCTGGTCGCCCAGGAAGACGAGCGAAAGAGACTGGCCCTTGAGCTACATGATGAAACCAGCCAGACACTTTCAGGACTCACCCTTCAGTTACAGGCGCTGACGGCAATAGCCGAAAAGTCCGGCGTTGACGCCGAGCTGATAGCCAAATTGAAAAAAGTCCAATCTCTGGCCGTCCAGGTGCACACCGAGGTAAGAAGGTTAATGGCCGACCTGCGCCCTTCGTTATTAGATACGTTAGGGCTGGTCCCCGCCATTCGTCAGCTGGCTGATACCAGACTCCGCCCCTTAAACATCAACGTATCCGTGAAAACTACAGGTACGGAAAGACGTTTGGACCCGGAGTTCGAAACTGGACTCTTCCGGGTCGCTCAAGGCTCCATAGGCAACATCATTGAGCATTCAAAGGCGAAGAACGTCACCATCGCTGTGGAATATCGTGATAGCGAACTTGTTCTGCGCATTACTGATGATGGCCAGGGGTTTGATGTTGCAGATATCACCGATGTTGAGGAAAGCGGGCGCGGACGGGGTCTATTCAGTATGAGAGAGAGGATTATGCTCCTGGGCGGTACCGCCTCTGTTGAATCAAAGATTGGCCAGGGAACCACGGTCTGGGCCAGCGTGCCAATAGACCACGGTGAGGAACATGGGTAAGATAAAGGTACTCGTCGTGGACGACCACCCTATCGTGAGGGATGGGATTTGTGCTCTACTGGCCGTCGTCGGAGATATGGCGGTAGTCGCCGAGGCGGCTAATGGCAGCGAAGCAATAGATACGGTCAGAGAGCTGCAGCCGGATGTCGTGCTTATGGATATTGCCATGCCCATCATGGGAGGACTGGAGGCCACCCGCCGCATCTGCCGCGAATTTCCAAAAACAAAAGTGCTCATCCTGACCCAATATGACGATAAAGAATACGTACTGCCGGTTATTGAAGCCGGTGCCTCCGGCTTTGTCAGTAAGGCAGCCGCATCATCAGAACTTATTGCCGGTATCCGCTCTGTCTACCGCGGAGATTCATACCTTTCTCCCCCGGCGGCCAAGCTGCTGGTCGAAGGTTATCGTTACAAGACTGGCAGCCGGGTTGGCAAAGACCCCTATGACCAGCTGACCGACCGGGAGCGGGATGTGTTGAAACTGCTGGCGGAGGGGCACACCAACCAGGAGATAGCCGATATTCTGGTTATCAGCCGCAAAACTGTTGAAGGCCATAAGAGCAACCTTATGGCCAAGCTTGATATCCACAACCAGACCGAGTTAGTCAAATACGCCCTGCGTAAAGGCATCATAACCGTCTGACACTACGATTCGACAGCCGAAATTACTCACCCCCCTGTTTTTAAGTTGTCCTTCTTCCCACCCTCCCACCCAAAAGAGGCCCTGCCCATCTTTCACTCCTTTCTCCACACCTGATACCGAACGAACAAGGGCGAATCCCGGGAAACTCAGGGGTTTTTCACCCCGTCTATCAGGTAAAAGCCCTATTCTCCATACGCAGCCTTTGTTCTATTGTTAAGGTTATTAATAAACCTCCGACCGTATAAATAAATTCGGCAGCACGGCGGTGATGGAGGAAGGAGGCTGCGATGGAACACGGTCATAGAATTCTGATTGTAGATGATGACTCCGATTTCACCCGGGCTCTACAGGCGGCTCTGGAGGCTAAATCATGCTCGGTGGTTATCGCCTCTGAGCGGCGCCAGGCCGAAGACATGGTCCGCTCTCATGAGCCCGAGCTGGTGGTACTGGGCGCAATTATGCCTCGCGGAGACGCTTTCCTGATTCACCAGTGGCTAAAACAGTCGCTCGGCTTCAGCAACCTGCCCATTATAGTGGTTAATACGCCGCCGGAGAAACAGCATCTCAAGGGATGGAGGAGGGAGGAAGGCATGCAATGTGATGTTGAGGACTTCCTGTGCAGACCTATTGAGCTGACCGTGCTGGTGCCTCGTATCGAGAAGCTGCTGGACAGGGTAACCAGAAAGATCAGGGTGTTAGTGGTAGATGACCATGCCGTGGTCAGAGATGGCATTCGAGCCGTACTCGCCCTGCAGCATGATATGCAGGTGGTGGGCGAAGCCGCCAACGGCAGGGAGGCGATAGATAAAACCGGCCAGTTTTTACCCGACGTGGTGCTCATGGACATAGTCATGCCGGAGATGAACGGCCTGGAGGCGGCCAAGGAGATATGCCAGCAGTATCAGCAGGCCAGGGTCTTAATGCTGACGCAGTATGACGATGAGGAAAATGTCCTGGCCAGCCAGCAGGTAGGCGCACTGGGCTTTATTCCCAAAACAGTGGTCAGTTCCCAGCTGCTAAATGGAATAAGGTCGGTGTATGAAGGCAGGAAATTTATCTGCGCCGTTAACTAACAGATGACAACGTCCTAAAAGGAGCCATGAGTGGAAACAATTACCATTACCCTTGATGGTGTAGAGGTAAGCGGCTATTCCGGGATGACCATCCTGGACCTGGCCCGGGAATCGGGGGTGGATATTCCCACTTTGTGTCATGACCGTTATCTGGCCCCTACCGGTGCCTGCCGGCTCTGTATCGTGGAAGACGAAAGTTCGGGAAATTTGCTGGCCTCCTGCGTGGCGCCGATAAGGCCGGGGATGGTGATAAATACCCGCTCGCCGCGGGTACTGGAGCGCCGGAGATTGCTCATTCAGCTCATGCTCGCCAGCCATCCCGACTCATGCCTGGTATGCGATAAGGGCAACCAGTGTCAGCTGAGAGAGCTGGGCGCCGAGATGGGTATAGGACTGGTGACATTACAGAGAATCCCCCAACTGGTGGTAATTGAAGAGGCAAACCCCTTTATTGAAAGGGACCTGTCCCGGTGTATCCTGTGCGCCAAGTGCATCCGGGCCGACCAGGAACTGGTTGTCGAGGGGGCTATCGATTATATCGGACGCGGCTTTGCCGCCAGACCGGCAACATTGAACAATATGCCGCTGGAGAAGTCTGAATGTACCTTCTGCGGGACCTGTGTCGCCCATTGCCCCACCGGCGCCCTGATGGAAAAGGGGAGGACATACCACGGGACGGCCACCAAGACGGTCGATACCGTCTGTCCGTTCTGCGGCTGCGGCTGTATCCTCAACCTGGAGGTAAAGGACAACCAGATAGTTAGAGTAAAACCAGGCGAAAGCCCGGTTAACCACGGCACGCTTTGTGTCAGGGGAAGTTACGGCTACGATTTCGTACACAGCCCGGAAAGGTTAACCAGCCCCTTAATCAAGGTAGACGGTGAGTTTCAAAAAGCGTCCTGGGAAGAGGCTGCCATCCGGGTAGCCTCTGAATTTAAAAGATTAAAACAGGAGCACGGCGCCGGCAGCCTGGCGGTGCTGGGTTCATCTAAATGCACCAATGAAGAGAACTATTTACTGCAGAGGTTGGCCCGGGTGGCCTTAGGCACCAACAACATTGATAACGGCAGCCGGCTGTACAGCGCTGCCAGCCGGGTTGGCCTGGGGCAGTCTATCGGTTTTCCGGGCACAACCAACTCCCTGGAAGAACTGGAGAAATCAGAGGTAATAATGGTTATCGGCGCCAACCCGGTAATCTCAGCCCCGGCGGTAGGTTACGCCGTAAAACGCGCCGCCAGATATAACAACGCCAAGCTGCTACTGGTTGACGTGCGTCCCACCAAGCTGGCCCCCTTCGCCCATATCTGGCTGAAACCTAAAGTCGGCACCGATGTAGCCCTGCTAAACGGCCTGGCCAGGGTGATTATTGAAGAAAAACTGTTTGACCAGGAATTCGTCGCCCGTAAAACGGATAACTTCGATGAGCTGTCCCAGAGTTTAAAGCCGTATACCCTGGAACAGGTAGAAAAGATAACCGGTATCCCCGGGCAGGATGTGCAGCGGGCGGCCCGTACCCTGGCCGGGGCAGAGTGGGCTTCTATTGTCTACGGAAATGGGATTACCCAGCATGTTAACGGCGTAGACAGCGTGATGGCTCTGGCTAATATAGCCATGCTGACGGGGAACATAGAGCGGCGGGGGGGAGGCATCTTTGCCCTGCAGCGGGAAAACAACGCCCAGGGTGCCTGTGATATGGGCAGTCTGCCCGATTTCCTGCCCGGATATCAGAGCCTGGATGACGCGCGGGCCAGGAGTGACTTTGAAAAGCGTTGGGGGAGCAGCCTGCCGGGTGATGCCGGGCTATCGGCCCTGGAGATGATTGAGCAGGCTGAGGCGGGAAAGCTCAAAGGGATGTTAATTGTCGGCGAAAACCCCGCCTCCAGCTTCCCTCACCCTTCTCTGGTCGGAAAGGCTCTGGCTTCCCTCGATTTTCTCGTTGTCGCTGACATGTTCCTGACCGGGACGGCCAGACTGGCCGACGTAGTCCTGCCCTCGGCCAGCTTCGCCGAAAAGGAGGGCACCGTCACCAACTTTGAAGGCAGGACTCAGCCGGTGAGAAAAGCCATTGAACCAATCGGCGAGTGCCTGCCGGATTGGAAAATAATTCTCCAGCTGTCCAAAGAGATGGGGCAGCCGATGCCATACTCCTCTCCTCAAGAGGTCAGGAACGAGATTGAAGAGTTGCTCCCCTTTTATCAGCGCCCTGCCTCTGCCGACCTGGAAAAGGAGGATGTGGATTGGGCTGAGCTGGAGAGTGATAGTGTGCGAACCAGGCGCCTGTACAAAGGCCCATTCCCCAGCGGCTTTGGCCGCCTTTCCCCGGCCGAGTATACCCCGCCAGCCGAGCTATCGGGGAACGGCTATCCACTGACCCTGCTCTCCGGCTCGGTACTGCCCCACTTCGGCAGCGGCACCAGGAGCCTGAGGGCCTGGCGGCTCAAAGAATTTTCACCACATTCCTGGCTGGAAGTCGGCCAGGGTGACGCTAAACACCTCGGCCTCGGCGATGGCGACCCGGTCAGGGTCGTCTCACCGGCAGGCGAACTAGATACCACTATCCGGGTAACCGGCTCGCTGCCCTCCGGTCTGCTTTTCATGCCTATCTCGTTTCCGGACAGCCCGGTAAACGAACTGTTTGATATTAAATTAGACCCCAGGTCCAAGGCCCCTTCTCTAAAAAGCTGCCCGGTAAGGCTGGAAAGGATTAAGCCGTAATGACCGGAACCAAAAAAACTACCAGAGCCGACCTGAAGAAAATAGACGCTATTATCGGCAGCTACCGGGGACAAAGGTGGGCACTTATACCACTGCTGCATGATGTCCAGCTGGCGGTGGGCTATATCCCTCCCCAGGCAATACCGAGCATCGCCAGCGGCCTGGGCCTTTTCCCCAGTCAGGTACAGGGGGTAATCTCCTTTTATACCCAGTTCTACACCGAGCCGCGGGGCAGGAATATCGTCAGGGTATGCCGGGGAACGGCCTGTCACGTGCGGGGCGGTAAAACAATTCTTAAACTGGTAAAGCAGGAGCTGGGGCTTGAAGAGGGAGAGACCAGTCCCGATATGGAGTACACCCTGGAGACGGTTGCCTGCATCGGTGTCTGCGCCCTGGCGCCCAACATCGTAATCAACCAGGACACGCACGGCAATTTGAACCCCAAGAAAGTAGCCAGATTGTTCGAGGGTAAGCAGAAAAAATGAAGCGTAACGGGCATAAAAACCGCACCGTCTTTGTCTGCCGGGGCACGGGGTGTGTCTCGGGCGGGGGTGACGCCGTCCTTGAGGCCCTCAAAGCCGAGGTTAAAAAGCAGAAACTAAAGGGCGCTGAGATAGATTTTACCGGCTGTCACGGCTTCTGCCAGCAGGGGCCGAATGTTGTTATCGAGCCTGACGGCATCTTCTATACCCATGTGGAGCCGGAGGATGCGGCCGAGATTGTAACCTCCCACCTCCGGGACGGAAAGCCGGTGGAGCGCCTTTTCTACCGTGACCCGGTCAGCGGCCGGGCCATACCACGCTACTCGGATATAAAATTCTATAAAGAGCAGAGGCGTGTCATACTGCGTAACTGCGGCCACATCAATCCGGAGAGGATTGATGACTATCTGGACCGCGGCGGTTACCAGTCCCTGCGCAAGGTGCTCTTTCAGATGAAGCCGGAAGAGGTCATTAAGGAAGTAAAGAGTTCGGGGCTGCGCGGGCGCGGTGGGGCCGGCTTTCCCACCGGGACTAAGTGGGAATTCTGCCGTAATGCCCCCGGCTCACCAAAATACGTTATCTGCAACGCCGACGAAGGCGACCCCGGCGCCTTCATGGACCGCTCTATCCTGGAGGCGGACCCCCACTCTGTTATAGAGGGGCTGGCCATCTGCGCTTACGCCATCGGTTCCAACGAAGGCTATATCTATGCCCGCGCCGAATACCCCCTGGCGGTAAACCGGCTCCGGATAGCCCTTGACCAGGCTAAAGAAAGGGGCTTCCTGGGAAATGATATACAGGGCTCCGGTTTCAATTTCAATGTCCACATTAAGGAAGGGGCCGGCGCCTTTGTCTGCGGCGAGGAGACCGCCCTTATCGCCTCTATTGAGAGCCGGCGGGGTATGCCCCGCCCCCGCCCGCCTTTTCCCGCCCAGTCAGGGCTGGACGGTAAGCCCTCCAATATCAATAATGTGAAAACGCTGGCCTCAATACCGGTCATCATGGAGAGGGGCGCCGGCTGGTTTGCCAGTATCGGCACCGAGAAGAGCAAGGGCACCGCCGTTTTTGCCCTCACCGGTAAAATCGCCAACAGTGGACTGGTGGAGGTGCCCATGGGTACCCCGTTATCCAAAATTATCTACGAGATTGGCGGCGGCATCCCCAGAAATAAACGGCTTAAAGCGGTGCAGACCGGCGGCCCCTCCGGCGGCTGTATACCGGCCCGTTTCATTGACCTGCCGGTAGACTATGAATCACTGGCCCAGATGGGTTCGATAATGGGCTCCGGCGGTATGGTGGTCATGGACGAGACAACCTGCATGGTGGAGATAGCCCGCTACTTTCTCAGTTTCACCCAGGCCGAGTCCTGCGGAAAATGCACCCCCTGCCGCCTGGGGACCAGGCAGATGCTGGAAATACTGACCCGGATTACCGAAGGCAAAGGCAGCCAGGCTGATATAGACACCCTGCTGGCCATAGCCAGGACCGTCAAGGAGTGCTCGCTGTGCGGGCTTGGCCAGACCTCTCCCAACCCGGTGCTCTCCACCATAGAGTATTTCCGGGACGAGTATGACGCCCATATAAAGGAGAAGAAGTGCCCGGCGGCGGTCTGCGATGCCCTGATGATATCGCCCTGCCAGCACACCTGCCCGGTCGGCATCAACGTTCCCAAGTATGTGGCTCACATCGCCGCCGGTGAGTATGAAGAGGCCGTCGATACTATCCGGGAGCGCAACCCCTTCCCGGCTATCTGCGGTCGTATATGCAGTCACCCCTGTGAGTTCAGGTGCCGCCGTGGGGAACTGGACGACCCGGTGGCTATCAGAGCCCTCAAACGCTTTGCCTCCGACTGGTATTTTGAGAATGTGACCGAAGACCCCAAACCGTTTCCTCGAACTCAAAGCCAGCGGGTGGCTGTGGTCGGGGCGGGGCCTACCGGCCTGTCCTGCGCCTACTTCCTGGCTCAGATGGGCTACCCGACAACCGCTTTTGAAGCGCTGCCGGTGGGGGGCGGCATGCTATCGGTGGCCATACCCGAGTTCCGCCTGCCCCGGGAGATTATCCAGAAGGAGATTGATTATATCGCCAAACGGGGGGTGGATATACGCTATAATAGCCCGATTAACGTTAATTTCACCGTGGAAGACCTTAAAAAAGACGGTTTTGCCGCCGTTTTTATCGCCGCCGGCGCCCAGAGAAGCCAGCGTATAGGCGTCCCCGGCGAACTTGAGGACGCCGAAGGCTTCTACTACGGGCTGAGGTTCTTAAGGGACGCCAGGCTGGGCAGGCAGGTCAGAGTAGGGCGCCGGACAGCGGTCATCGGCGGCGGCAACGTAGCCCTGGATGCCGCCCGCACCGCTCTCCGTTTCGGCGCCGAGGAGGTAAAAATCTACTACCGCCGTTCCCGGGATGAGATGCCGGTTACCGAGGTAGAGTACGAACAGGCTGTTGACGAGGGTGTAGAGGTCAGCTTTCTCATCAGCCCCACCCGGATAGCCGTCGATAACTGGCAGGTAACCGGCCTGCAGTGCATCAAGATGAAACTCGGTGAACCTGACCAGAGCGGCCGGAGGCGGCCGGTCCCGATTACCGGCTCGGAGTTATTTATTGAGGCCGATACCGTTATCGCCGCCGTGGGCCAGGCCCCGGACCTCTCCTTCCTCCCCCCCGACAGCGCCCTGGAGCGTACCCGCTGGGAGACGCTGGTGGTTGACAGCAACACCCTGGCAACGAATATCAGCGGGGTCTTCGCCGGCGGTGACTTTGTTACCGGGCCGGGTATGGTGATAGACGCCATCGCCGCCGGCAGGAGGGCGGCCATCTCTATAGATAAATACCTGAGAGCCGATACCTCCAGGGTCGAGATATACGACCTTAAAGCCAAGGTCGTCGCCAGGGAGCCGGCGCCGGAGGTAGAGGAGGCCTGGGAAGCGCAGCCCAGAGTGGCCGTGCCGACACTCCCGGTCAAAGAAAGGAAAACGAGCTTTGCCGAGATAGAGCTTGCCTTCTCTGAAGAGAAGGCACAGCAGGAAGCCAGGCGGTGTCTCAGGTGCGACCTGGAAACCTAGCCAGGCAGGAGGTTTGCCATGAAAGCAATAACCAGACAGAAGCCCTTCGAAGAAATAAAGCAGCAGCTGGACGGCTTTAACCGGGTGTTTATCGTCGGCTGCGGCACCTGCGCCACCATGACCAGGACCGGCGGCATTGAGCAGGTGCTGGAGATGAAGAGCCGGCTTCAGGAGGTAGACAAGCTGGTCAGCGGCTGGGCGGTTATTCCCATCGCCTGCGATGAAATGAGTGAAGTAGCCATGAAGGAAAACGAACGGGCTATTCAGAATTCAAACTGTGTCTTAATAATGAGCTGCGCCCTTGGCGTGCATAAGATAAGCACCTATATTGACCGCCCGGTTATCCCGGCGCTGGACACCCTGTTTATCGGCGTGGAGGAAACCCCGGGCTATTTTCGCGAGGTCTGTGCCCAGTGCGGGCAGTGCATTATCGGCGAGACCGCCGGCATCTGCCCCATTACCGCCTGCCATAAAGGCCTGGTCAACGGCCCCTGCGGCGGCACCAATAACGGCAAGTGTGAGGTGGATAAGGAGAAGGACTGTGCCTGGACGCTTATCTATGAGCGGCTCAAGGCCCAGAACCGGCTTGATTTGATGCGGAAGTACCAGCCCCCCCATAACTTCCAGGCGTCACCAAGGCCGAGAACGGTCAAAATCTCATAGGTGAGGAGGTGAGGAAAATGGCGTCAAGCTTTAAAGAGGCTCTCAACTCCGGCAAATTTATTATCACCAGCGAGGTGGCGCCTCCCAAGGGCACCAACCTGGAAAAAGTGTTGCACCATATTGACCTGCTAAAAGATAAGGTGGATGCAATTAACGTCACCGACCATCAGAGCTCGGTGATGCGGTTCCCCTCTATCGGCGGCTGCCTGGCTATCAAGGAGAAGGGCGGCGAGCCCATCCTGCAGATGACCTGCCGTGACCGCAACCGCTTGGCCCTTCAGGCGGAACTGCTGTTTGCCTCCACCAGGGGCATAAACAACGTGCTCTGCCTCACCGGTGACGCCGTCCCGGTAGGGGACCATAAAGAGGCTAAGGGAGTCTTTGACCTTGATTCCCTCCAGTTACTGACAACAGTCCGGTTGATGGAATCGGGCAAGGACCTGGGGGGCAATGACCTCGATGGGGCGGTGGAATTCTGCGCCGGCGCCACCGTCACCCCGGAAGCCCAGCCTCTTGAGCCCCAGCTCATTAAATTTGAAAAGAAGATAGAGGCCGGCGCCGAATTTTTCCAGACCCAGGGGATTTACGACCTGGACAACTTTGCCAAATTCATGAAGCACGCCCGCAAATTCCCGGTCAAGATACTGGCCGGTATAATCCTGCTGTCTTCAGCCAGAATGGCCAAGTTTATGACGGCCAATGTACCCGGCATATTCGTGCCTCAAGACCTCATTGACGAACTGGCGGCAACGCCCAAAGAGGAGATGCTGAACAAGGGCATTGAAATTGCCGGGCGGATGATTGCCGCACTCAAGAAGGACGCCGTCTGCGACGGCGTGCACATTATGGCCATCGGCAAAGAGGAAGTGGTGCCGGATATCCTGGCCGCCGCCGGTCTTTAGGTGGTTGTACCGCTGTGGTGAGCCGTTCCGACCCCGGTTGGTATTGGTCTATTCCCCGTTGGACATGGTCATCGGTTTTGTGTTTTAATTAAATCTCGGATTTAGCCATAAGGGGTGGGCCTTGGATTTTGACTGGGGGAAAATAGGCCAGGTCTTATCCTACCTGATACCGGTAGTCGCCTTTATAATATTTAATGTTGTCTTCAGGAAACAGCAGGAGCAGAAGCGGCAGCAGCAGGCGGTGCACGGCCTGCTGTCGGAAATAGACTATAACCAGAAGCTCATGGAAGCCTTCCTCTTCAAGTGGCAGACTAAGAAGTTTAAGACCGGCGTCTGGAAAAGAAACAAGGATAAGATGGACTATATAGACCAGAGTCTGCGTGATACCCTGGCCGGAGCCTATGCCATTGCCGAG
>Ga0315545_1002924_pt1 | contig 14971 bp, 7 predicted proteins | sample SalMarSW160210MG_FD_203096 | JGI IMG/M metagenome (GOLD analysis project Ga0315545, IMG submission 203096) | Salt marsh sediment microbial communities from the Plum Island Ecosystem LTER, Massachusetts, United States - Salt Marsh Sediment SW1602-10 ... | reverse complement strand
CCAAACTACCAAACCCAACAAATAAAAACAAAATAACCCTGCCCCAAAATATTTTAAAAGAGGTGCTGGCGATGACATTTTTTGCGGTAAGCCACGACGAAACAAGATATATCTTAAACGGGATACTGTTTGTATTAAAGGAAAACGAAATAACATTAGTGGCCACGGACGGAAGGATGTTGGCAATTATTAAAAAAGGCATGAGCCTGCCAAAGGGCACAAACATAAAAGCGGTGGTGCCGACAAAAGCGATACAAGAAGTAAATAGAACAATCTTAAATGAGGGGGACGCAACCATAGCCTTTGATGAAAACCAGGTTATGTTTGTGTTAAACAACAGCGTAATTATATCAAGATTAATAGAGGGAGAGTTCCCAAACTATGAACAGGCCATACCAAAGCCAAGCGAAGGCAAATTAACGATAGATAAGGATAAATTTTTACTTGCAATCAAAAGGGTGTCGCTTCTAACCACGCCGGACTCACAGGCGATCAGGCTGGACATTGTTAAAGACAAGGTTGTTGTTTCAAAGCGCGCCCCGAATATTGGCGAAGCAAAAGAGGAGCTTGATTGTAAATATACGGGAGGGGGATTTTTTATGGGGTTTAACCCCAATTATCTTTTAGACGGATTAAAGAACATAAAACAGGAGCAGTTAAATATAGAATTTTCAGGGCCAGAAAAACCGGCAGTGGTTAGAGACGGCGATGACTATTTATATATTGTTTTACCGATGCAGATAGCATAGAAATTCAATCCCGCCCGCCCTTAAAAGGGCGGGGCAAAATTAGAATTAAATGAGAAAGCCAACCACCCCCCACATCAGCCAGGCGATAAAAGAGGTTTTCGAGGGCATAGACAAAATAAACTCAACCGGCCCGAGCAAAAGCGATATATTATCTGCCTGGCATAAGGCAGCAGGCCCTAAAGCGGCAAAACACACAAGCCCCGCTGCCCTAAAAGACAAAACCCTTCTGGTAAACGTAGATAGCACGGTCTGGATGTACCATTTGCGTTTAAAAGAAACGGTTCTGTTGAAGAAAATAGACAGGCTGCTTAAGCTTAAGGGGCAAAACATACAAAGAATAAGGTTTAGGGCGGGAGAAATCCTAAAAAATCAAAAACCAAAAATAACATGAAAAAGAAACCAAAGAAAAAACCAGCGCCAAAAGCGGAAAGGAAAGGGATGCCGCCACAGATTAAGCCAGAACAGAAATATGACGCCACAACCATTCAGGTGTTAGAAGGCATTGAAGCTGTGCGAAGACGCCCGGCGATGTATATCGGAGACACCGGGGCAAGAGGGTTGCACCACCTTGTCTGGGAGGTGACGGACAATTCTGTGGACGAAGCGATGGCCGGGTATTGCACCGGCATAGACGTTATTGTGCACGCCGACAACAGTGTCACAGTGGCAGATAATGGCAGGGGTATACCAGTGGGCATACACAAGACCCAGAAAAAACCCGCCGTAGAGGTGGTTATGACCACGCTGCACGCCGGAGGCAAATTTGACCATAGAATGTATAAAGTAGCAGGCGGCTTACACGGCGTAGGAGTAAGTGTTGTAAATGCCTTAAGTGAATGGCTGGAAGTCGAGATTCGCCGCGATGGAAATATTTACCATCAAAGATATAAAAGGGGTAAACCCGCCAGCAAATTGACAACGGTCGGCAAAGCGAAAAACACCGGAACCAAAGTAACCTTTAGGCCGGACCCGGAGATATTCGGCGAAGACCTCTCTTGTAGCTTTGAAACCCTAACCACCAGAATAAGAGAACTCGCTTTTTTAAATAAAGGCGTGGAGATTACTCTTAATGACGAAAGGACAGATAAACAGTTAGAGTTTAAATTTAAGGGCGGCATTGTCTCTTTAGTAGAGCATTTAAACAGGAACAAAAACCCTCTTCATAAAAAAGTAATTTATGTGGAAAAAGAAAAAGACATGGTTACGATAGAAGTAGCCCTGCAATATAACGATAGTTACGCAGAGACTATATTTAGTTTCGCAAACAACATAAACACAACAGAAGGGGGCACTCATTTAAGCGGTTTTAAATCGGCGCTTACCAGGGCGGCAAACTATTATTGCAAAAGCAAAAATCTGTTAAAAGAACCGGGGGCCTCGCTTTCCGGCGATGATATCCGGGAAGGGCTAACCGCTGTAATCAGCGTAAAATTACCCGACCCGCAATTTGAAGGACAGACCAAGACAAAATTGGGCAATACCGAAATAGAAGGCCTAACCGCCTCCGTGGTTAATGAGAGCTTAAGCGGTTTTTTTGAAGAAAATCCGTCGATAGCAAATAAAATAATACAAAAGGCAGTGCTGGCAACAAGGGCCCGGGAAGCTGCTAGAAGGGCAAGAGAGCTCACCAGGAGAAAAGGAGCGCTTGAGACGGCTGGCCTACCAGGGAAGTTAGCTGACTGCTCTGAAAAAGACCCATCCCTATGCGAACTATATCTTGTTGAAGGCGATAGCGCCGCCGGCAGCAGCAAACAAGGAAGAGACAGGAGGTTCCAGGCCATATTGCCCCTTAAGGGCAAGATCTTAAACGTAGAGAAAGCCAGGCTTGATAAGGCGCTTGCTAACGAGGAGATAAGAACCATTATCACCGCCTTAGGCTGTGGCGTAGGAGAGGAATTTGATATTTCAAAACTTCGATATTATAAAATTATAATTATGGCAGATAGCGATAGTGACGGCTCCCACATACGGACATTAATATTAACCCTACTGTATAGACAGATGCCCAAGCTGGTTGAAACGGGCCATGTCTACATTGCCCAGCCCCCACTTTATAGGATAAAGAGAGGCAAAACAGAGGAGTATCTTCAAACAGAAGGAGAGATGAGAGAGGCAATGCTGGATATGGGCACAGAAGGAGTTAGGGTTGTGCAAGCCAAAGACAATAAAGTACTTACTGAAAAGCAGCTAAAGGAAGGGCTAAGGGCCATAATAGAGCTAAAAACGCTTTTATCAGCCATAGAGAGAAGGGGAGTAAAAACCATAGATTTTATCAAAAATAGACATCCAAAGACCAAAAAACTACCTATTTCTATGGTAAAAGTGGAGGGTGAAGCCCATTTCCTTCATAATGATAAAGAGCTAGCAAGGTTGCTGAAGAAGGAGGAAATAAGCGAGTCTGAGATTGTGGAATTCTTTGAAACGCCGGAGATAGAAAAAGAGATAGAAAAATTAAAGAAACTGAGCCTTTCCATAGATGATTTAGTTGAAGAAGAAACACAGTTAAGCAGGGTCAAGGAGAAGAAGAAAAGGCCATTATTTAAAATAAAGACAGACGAGGCCACATATCCTGTATATAGCTTAGAGGGCCTGTTAGAGGAGACAAGAAAAAGAGGCAGAAAGGGAGTGATTATCCAGAGATATAAAGGGTTGGGGGAAATGAACCCTGGGCAGCTCTGGACAACCACCATGGACCCTTCACGCCGGACGCTTTTAAAAGTTACTCTTGAGGATGCGGTTGGGGCAGATGAGATGTTTACGATTTTAATGGGCGATGCTGTCCAGCCCAGAAGAGAATTTATTGAAAAGCACGCCCCGGAAGTTAAACGATTGGACATATAAAAACAGTTCAAAAGTTCAAAAAGTTTAAAAAGTTTGAAAGGTTCCAAAAATTAAGCAACAAACACTTTTAACTTTTATAACCTTTTGGACCTTTATAACTTTTTAAACTGTATATGTACACAAAAGGCGAACGCATAGAACCAAGATATATCGAAGAGGAGATAAAAGACTCCTATATCACCTATGCTATGAGTGTTATTGCCGGCAGGGCCCTGCCCGATGCAAGGGACGGCTTAAAGCCCGTGCACCGACGAATACTATATACGATGAATGATTTAGCCCTGCAGCATAATAAGCCACATAAGAAATGCGCCCGGATAACAGGCGATGCCCTCGGAAAATATCATCCTCACGGTGATATGGCTGTATATGACGCTCTTGTAAGAATGGTTCAGGATTTTTCCTTGCGCTATCCTTTAATCGACGGGCAAGGTAATTTTGGCAGCGTTGACGGTGACCCTGCAGCTGCCATGCGCTATACAGAGGCGCGGATGGCAGCTATTGCCGAAGAGATGCTGAAAGACATTGACAAAAACACGGTGGATTTTATGCCCAACTTTGATGATACCCTTAAAGAACCGACGGTTCTTCCTTCTGCTTTGCCAAATCTTTTAATAAATGGCTCAAGCGGCATAGCCGTGGGTATGGCTACTAATGTTCCGCCACACAACTTAGGGGAGATAATAGAAGGTATTGTAAAGGTCATAGACAATCCTGATGTTTCAACAAACGACCTGATGAAGATTATAACCGGGCCTGATTTTCCTACCGGGGCTTTAATATGCGGCAGAGATGCTATAAAGAAGGCCTATCTTACCGGCAGGGGCGCATTAAAATTGCATGCCAAAGCTAATATAGAGACGCAAAAAAATGGCAGGGAATCCATAGTGATAACAGAACTGCCATACCAGACAAACAAAGCAAACATTATTGCCTCGATAGCCTCCCTGGTCGATGAAAGAAAAATAGAAGGTATCGCTGACATAAGGGACGAGTCGGACAGAGAGGGCATGCGCATTGTAATAGATATAAGGCGGGATTATCCATCCAAGCTGATTTTGAATCAGCTTTATAAACACACTCAACTTGCAACCACCTTTGGCATAATTATGCTTGCCCTGGTAAGAAATCAGCCGAGGTTGTTAAATCTACGCCAGCTTATAGATGTTTACACCGACCACAGAAAAGAAGTAGTAACAAGGCGCACCAAATTTGAATTGGCAAAGGCCCGGGCCCGGGCTCACATACTCGAGGGCTTAAAGATAGCCTTAAAATATATAGACAAGATCATCAAGACAATAAAAACCTCCAAAAGCGTCCAGGATGCAAAAAATGCTCTGGTTAAAAATTTTGGCCTCACCGAAAAACAGGCCCAGGCAATTTTGGAGATGCAGCTCCAAAGACTTACTGCGTTAGAGCGCTCCAAAATAGAAGCTGAATATCTTGAGCTTATTAAAAGAATCGAATATTATCAATCTGTTTTAAAGAGCGAAAAAAAGATATCGGAGATTGTAAAAAGCGAGTTGCTTGCCATTAAAAATAAATACTCAGACGAAAGAAGAACGGGAATTGTTGCAGCCGAAGAAGAACTTGAAATAGAAGATTTAATAAAAGAAGAGGACGTAGTAATTACAATAAGCCACACCGGTTATATAAAAAGGCTTCCGGTTAGTTCTTACAGGAAGCAACAGCGGGGAGGCAAAGGCATAACAGCTGCAGGGTTAAAAGAAGAGGACTTTATAGAACATCTATTTATAGCCTCTACCCATGAATACATGCTCTTTTTTACAGATAAAGGCAAGGCCTATTGGCTTAAAGTGCACGAGATACCTCAAGCCGGAAGGGCCTCAAAAGGTAAGGCGACAATAAACCTTCTACAACTAGACAAGGGAGAAAATATAACTGCATTTGTACCTGTGCGAAAGTTTGATGAAAACCTCTATCTTACCATGGCCACCCAAAAAGGCTGTATTAAGAGAGTAAATTTATCCGCCTTTTCCAACCCGCGAAAAGCAGGCATAATAGCAATTAGCCTTGCTAAAGACGACATACTTACGCATGTGCTATTAACGGACGGCAAGCAGGAGATTGTGCTCGCTTCCGAAGGAGGCAAGGGCTTGCACCTTAAAGAGACAGATGTAAGAGAGATGGGCAGAACAGCGCGAGGAGTGAAAGGGATTTCTTTAAGAGGCAAGGATTCTGTTATTGGAATGGAGGCAGCAAGAAAAGAGGCGACGATATTAACAGTAACAAAAAAGGGATATGGTAAAAGGAGCGCGCTTTCAGAATACAGAACCCAGAGCCGGGGCGGTAAAGGCATCATCAACATAAAGGTTTCCGCAAAGAACGGACCTGTTGTCGGGATTAAAACCGTCAAAGACGGCGATGAGATTATGATAATTACCCAGCAAGGGATGATGGTGCGAACCCCTGTAAAAGATATAAGAACAATAGGGCGCTCTACGCAGGGCGTAAGATTGATATCATTAAAGGATAAAGATACGGTTTCTGCGGTTGCCAGCGTTGTTAAGGAAGAATGATAATTTTGAATTTTGAATTTTGAATTTCTATTGCGACCCCATCGTCTAGCCTGGCCTAGGACAAGGGCTTTTCGAGCCCTTGACACCGGTTCAAATCCGGTTGGGGTCGCCATGCTCCCCGCTTTCGTGGCAATGACAGGGTTGACAAACGTATCTTAATGTGATACATTTGTATCATAATATGATACAATAATGAGAGAATCGATACTATTTTCAAAGACCATAAGAAGTTTACTTTCGGTATTTGTTACTAATCCGAAAGACAGGTTCTACTTGCGTCAACTTTGCGTGCTTATAGGAAGCTCGCCCCGCCCGGTGCAGCTTGCCCTTCACAAATTAGAAAGAGCAGGTATTTTAAATTCACAAAGAGAAGCCAATATAAAATTCTATTTGCTGAACAAAAAAAGCCCGATTTATCCTGAAATAAAAAACATCATACTAAAGACCGAAGCAATAGGAGAAGCTTTACGCCAGGGCCTTAAGAATCTAAAAAATATAAAATGCGTCTTTATTTATGGTTCAGTGGCAAAAGATAAGGAAAGGCTTGGTTCTGATATTGATATATGTATTATTGGCAAGATAAATTTAACCGCTTTAAGCAGAGTAACTGCACAGCTCGAAGAAAAATTAAAAAGAGAGATTTCGGTAGTCACATTTAGCCCCAAAGAGTGGGAAAAGGCACTCGATGAGAAAAAGGCCTTTGCAGCGGATATCTTAAAAAATAAAAAGATTATTTTAATTGGTGAACTGAATGAACTTTGAAGACCTCCAGAAGAAAAAATTGATAGAAAACTATCAAGTTACGACCGAAGAGATTAAAAGTATGTTGGGAGCAGCAAGATCTGATATCAAGACAGCCCAAGATATATTAAATACCGATATTTGCTGGGCGTTTAATATCGCTTATAATTCCATATTAGAAGCAGGTATCGCCCTTATGCATACAAAAGGATTCCGGCCCACCGGAGAAGCAAAGCATGTCTCAGTAATTTTGTTTTTAAGAAAGGCCTTAGGCAAAGATTATCAAAGCGATCTCGACAGATTTAATCAAATGCGCCGCAGGCGCAACAAGGCGGTTTATGGAATTTTAAGAGATATCACTGGGTATGAAGCAAAAGATACAATTAAATTCGCCGCACGACCTGCAGAAGACATCATTAAGTTTATCGATGAAGGTTAACCGCAGAGATAATTTGTCAGAATTGAAAGCGTCCGGTTGGGGTCGCCGCATGGAACGGTTAACCCCAAAGAATTAATTCTTTGGGGCTGTTTCAAAAATAAGTGGACTTCATTTTTGGAGTCCACTTTTATTTTAAAGAACGCACCTTATTATACATCTACCAAAATGGCGAAATAACGAATTTTATTGACACATGCAAAAATATTTATTATAATATTAATAGCATTTAAAAACATATAAATAAGAAACAAAACCTCTTGGCAAATTGCATTTAGGGGTTTGTTTTCCCATGGCAAAGATAATGATAAAAAAAATAATAACAATATTAATCATATTCTGTTTTTTTATTGAAAACACAGAACTAAACCGCATTTCCTTTGCCCCCAATCTTAAGCTACACGCCTTAAGGCCTGTAGCTTCGCGCTGTTCGTATGCCGAAAGCAGAAAGGTGGAGCCATGTAAAGCCATGGCTGCTGAACTTGAATCTTTCAAAGCAGCCCTTAAAGAAGCAGGGGCCTCTGATATTCTTATAGAAAGCATCCTTCAAGATATCCCTCAAGACAAGGTTAAAGAACTGGCTCCAGCTTTTGAATCTCTGACTAAGACCTTGGCTCAAGCAGGGATAGAAGGTCTTTTTATTTACGGGATCCTGCGAAGAATCGAGAGAATTATCAGTGCAACATTAGCGCTTGTTCCCCAATATGATGTTAAACAGACATTCCAAAGACTAAGCCATAAAGATATCGCCCCTAAGCTTAACTCACTTATTTTAACTCTTAAAGAGTTGGGGTTGGATATTAAGCCTATAATGTGCATCTTAAGCCCAATCATCATTCGGGAAGATATTAAACAGATACTCCAAAGATTAAACCAGAAAGATATAGCCACTGAGCTTAGCCTGTTTATTAAAACCTTTAAAGAAGAAAAAGAACTAGAGAGCTATCTTGACTGTATCCTTAGCGCAATCGTGGCGCGAGAAGATGTTAAAGAACGAGCTCAGAGACTAAACCATAAAGATATTGCTTCTGAGATTAGCTTACTGGTTAGGACCCTTGAAGAAAAGGTAAGCGAAGGCGGTATTCATGCAAGATTTATCCTTAAAGTACTCTCTACTCAAGACGATGTAAAACAGATAAGCACAACCACACGAGAAGTAGCTGATATGTTACAAGGGACAGAACAGGCAAGGCAGGCAATAGAGCAGGAAGTTAAGCAGAAAAAAGCTAAAGCAAGATTCCTAAGAAGTATTGTGGGGGTTTATGGTCATAGCGATGACAAGGATAGGGGTAGCGGCTTTGTAGCTGGCCAGACAAAGGATTATTACCTTGTTTTCACTAATTCTCATGTAGTTGGTCAAGATAAATCGGTTGTACTTAAAACCCACACAGGAGAAATGATTGGTGAGGCATCGGTAGTGGTAAGGTATCAGAACGTTTTACCTGATACAGCAGACTGGGCTATACTAGCGATTGGAAAGAAAGAAGTAAAAGAAAGAGCGGCCTTTGTTAATCGCCAAGATAGATACCTTGCGCCAGTTAAGATGTTGTCTAAATTTGAACAAGGAAGGGTGGCTACCTTGGTGAGTGGTCTCAGAGCCACTGTATCTACGGGACTCTTGGTTGCCATAGGAGATGCGGCGATATTACTGGGAGGCGTATCGCTTGGGGGTGACTCTGGCAGCCCATATCTGGTCAAGAGCGGTAACGAATATTTCGCAGCGGCAGTGGCTGCAAAAAGAGCAGGTCCAACCGGCATGCTTCTTACTTCAAGAATCAGAGAAGATATGCTCAGGGCGCTTAAAGCAGAATCAACCACTCAAAAATCGCTTAATTTCACTGTGTGCACAGACAATGCAGGGCAAATAGAGGCAGTGAGACAATGGTTGGCCAAAAAAGAGGTTGAGATAGCAGCGGTAGGAGGCATAACTTATGAAAAAGCAGTGGAATGGAGGAGATTAAAAGTAGAAGAGCATCTTCGCCGCTTACCAAAAGGATTCTGGACTAATCCTATAACCGCAAAAAATATGATTTTTGTTACTTTAGATACCATCCCAGGCTTTAGACAGGCAAGAGCAGCCAACGATATAAAGACTATGGCTGAACTTTATCGCCAGCACGTGATTAACTATAAACCCAAGGATACGGAAAAATACGATGAAGGCGGCCAGCATACTTTCTTCTGTGAGGTTGGTGGCTTAAAGGGACTTATGGTTCATCCCCGGGATTATCTATTAAAGGTGGATAGCCCTGCTGCATTATTGCGCTTTGCCTTACGCGGCCTTATTGATTTAATTAACCCGGACGCCCTGGATCCCCTTGAGGTTGAGCTCGACTATTGGAATGACCCAGATAATGGCCGCTACCACATCTTACAGGCCTTAGATACCATTCCAGGCCTTAGACAAGCAAGAGCGGCCAATGATATAAAGACTATGGCCGGGCTTTACCGCAAATATGTTATTAACTATAAACCCAAGGATACGGAAAAATATCCTTATGGAGGCCAGTTTGCTTTCTTCTGTGAGGTCGGCGGCTTAAGGGGGCTTATGGGTGGTAAACCAAGGGATTATTTAGCAAAAACAGGTAGTCCTGCTGCATTACTGCGCTTTGCCTTACCAGGCCTGATTGATTTAACCAACCCTAACGCCTTAGATCCCCTTGAGGTTGAGCTCGACTATTGGAATGACCCAGATAATGGCCGCTACCACATCTTCCAAGCAATGGATACCATCCCAGGCTTTAGACAAGCAAGGGAAACCAATGATATAAAGACTATGGCTGAGCTTTACCGCAAATATGTTATTAACTATAAACCCAAGGATACGGAAAAATATCCCCATGGAGGCCAGGTTTCTTTCTTTCGCGAGGTTGGCGGCTTAAGGGTACTTATGGGTAAACCAAGGGATTATCTGTTAAAGGTGGATAGCCCTGCGGCATTATTGCGCTTTGCCTTACGTGGCCTTATCGATGATACAAACCCGGATGCTTTGAAATCTTGGGAAGTGGAAAAACAATCAATTGGCACCCAGAAAACTCGTAGAGGACGAGCTGTTTCTAATAAAACCAAAAGATTCCTCGCTTATGTTAAAAACTATAAAAGAAAACACCCCGGTCGACTGCTTCCTCATACTCAAAATAAGTTGGCTAAGCATTATGCTATTTCTCTATCAACCGTGTCCAAAAATCTCAATAAAGAAGGGGTTGGGGCCAAAGAAGACATGAAAGGAAAAGTAGGGGCTCCCCCTGGTCGTGCAACCAAATGGCTACGTAAGTATGGTAAAGCGCATACTGGAGAAAAAGTTACTTTTAGTTTAAAGCAGTTAGCTCGTATGGCTGAGACTGAGACGGGTCAGAAACTAAGCCAAGAACGTGTCCGCCATGTCCTTGGGCCTTACAACATTATCACAAAAGGCGGTAAACATAGCAAACAAAGACTTCTATCAGAGATCGGGTCGAGCCTAACAGAACAAGCCAGCGGTGAAAACGAACCTGAACAACCATCAAAACCCGGACAGATACAAAGAATCAGACCTTCAAAATTGCAGGAACAATTTAACAAAGCAGAGACTGCAGAAGATTTTGCCAGGGTTATGGAACAAGCACAGGCAATGATAAACAATGCTTCAGGTCTTCATCTATCAGAAAAAGATACGCTTGAGTATATACAGATTTTAAATGTAGCTCAACGAAAAAAAACACTGAAATCGCCATCAGCAAATACTATAATCAAAACCAATACCATTGATATCGCAATAAAATCTGCTGCATAGATAACTTTCCCCTCCCCTGAAGCGGGAGAAGCCAGAACCGGGAAAGGGGCCTTGACAGGCTGACATTAAAGAAGGGGCGTAGATAAAAAAGAACAGCCCACAAAATCATCCCTAACCTTAATCAAAAAGTTAAATAACCTTCCCCAACATGGAAAACAAGCCAAAATTATACTTTACACAAAGCCATTGTCTGGTATAATAATGAAGCGTAAAAGGCGCGAAGCAACAGAGGAGATAATGGTGCGAAAAAAGAATCTTTTTATTTTTTTAATAGTTGCCGCTTTTTTAATAGCTGGCCTATTAGCTTTTCTTTATTTTTCCGGTAAAGTTAGGATTATGCCGGGGGAGAGGTTGCCAGCAGCCAAGACCGAAGCTTTAGGTGTTTCCGGCAGGGTCACCCTGCCGATACCCCTAAAAATACACGAAGGCCACGGGCATATAGTGGAAAGTTATAAGGCAAAAGAAAAGGTTGATAAGGTAATACTCCACATTCAGGATATTCACACAAATTACGAAGCCCAGAAAAATATGTCTAAGATAATAGAGGCCCTTATAAAAGATAAGGGCCTTAAGCTTATTATGGTTGAAGGCGGCTGGGGCGATGTAAGCCTATCATATTTGCGTGACTATGCGGATAAGGAGCGCCGGTTAGAAGTAGCAGAGGAATATCTTAAAGAAGGCAAAATATCAGGAGAGGAATATTTAGATATAATCTCAGACTATGATATGGACATAGAGGGCATAGAGGAAGAAAATTTATATAAAAAGAATCTGGATACCTTTTTTAAAATAGAGGCCTTTAGAAAAGAAGGGAGCGAAAGAATAAAGCAGCTAAAGAAAATAACAGATGCCCTGAAGCAGAAGATATATCCATCCAAATTGTTAGAGCTTGAAGAAAAACGCGCTGAATATAATGACGAGGAGATTACCCTTGCAGAATTTTATAGACATCTGGCGAGATTGGCCGGCAAGGAGCATTTGGATATATCGGATTTTAGCTCTTTTAACCGCTTTGTCAAGATTGTCGAGCTTGAAAAACAAATAGATTTTGCAAAGGTAGAAAAACAGAGGGCCGCACTTATTGAGAAACTATCAAAGATTCTAAAGAAGGATAAATTAACCCCCCTTGTTACCAAATCATTAGAGTTCAGGTTAAATAAAGTTAGCCCGGCAGAATATCATACTTATTTGAAGAAGGCAGCAGAAGAAGCAGGGATAAGCCTTAAGGATTATCCAGACCTTTCCACATATGTTGAATATATCAAAAGCCATGAAGAAATCAATACAAACATATTGTTTAAGGAAGCCGACCTCTTAGAGAAGAATTTAAAGCAGGCATTGATAAAAAATGAAGAGCAAAAGAAACTTCACAATTTATCCATGACGCTGAAGATACTTGACAACTTCTTAAATTTAAAATTGATACCTGACGATTTTACCTATTACGAAGAGCACAAAAACGCATTTTTAATATCTGCCTGGCTTCCATTTTTAAGGAAAAGAATAAAAAAATATAGAATAAAGCATCCTTTGCCTGCAGATATATCTGTTTTAGACAACAATCTTTCCACCCTGGTTGAATTTTATGATATTGCAAACAAAAGAGATGAAGTGTTTATCAAAAAGGCAGCTTCCTTAATGGATGAGAAAGAACAAAATTTAGCAGTTTTGATAGCCGGAGGTTTTCATACCCCCACCCTGACAAAGATGTTCAAAGATAAGGGTATCTCTTATATAGTAGTAGCGCCAAAGACTACCCAGAAGACAGACCCGGAATTATACAGGTATATACTGCAGTATAAATCAGGGAGAACAGAATAGGAGGAAAACACCGTTTGGGATTTCAAACGGTGCCAACCCCAACAAATGTGCGGAATAATCGGTTATATAGGAAAAGACCAAGCCCAACCCATTCTTTTAGAAGGGTTAAAGCAGCTTGAGTATCGCGGTTATGACTCAGCAGGCATGGCTACTATCGTTAAAGGCAAAATATCGGTGCGCAAGCAAAAAGGAAAAATCTCTGTTCTAGAAAAGCTGCTTCAGAAAAAACCGCTTAAAGGAATAGTAGGCTTGAGCCATAATCGCTGGGCAACTCATGGAATTCCAAACCAGAACAATGCCCACCCCCATTTAGATTGCAAGAGCGAAATTGCCATTGCGCACAACGGAATTATAGAAAACTACGAGGCATTGAAAGAGGGCCTTATTAAAGAAGGCCATTGTTTTAATTCAGACACAGACACAGAAGTCATAGCGCATTTAATAGAAAAATTTTACAAGGATGATTTAGAAACAGCTGTGCGCGCTGCCTTAAGGGAGGTTAAAGGGTCTTTTGCGTTGGGCATAATATCAACACACCATCCCGATAAATTGATCGGGGCAAGATATGGAAGCCCTCTTGTTGTAGGAATAGCAAAGGAGGCAAATTTTATAGCCAGTGACGTAACTGCAATATTAAAATATACTAAGGATGTCATCTTTTTGGAAGATAATGAACTAATTTCTTTGAATAAGAACAGCATTCAAATAACCACCATCGGCGGCCGCCCTATTAAAAGAGAGCCCGTCAGAATAAACTGGGATGTTGCCCAGGCCCAAAAAGGTGGATATCCCCATTTTATGTTAAAGGAGATAAATGAACAGCCAACCGTGATAGAAGGCATATTGAATCATAGGGTCTCTCAGGGGAAGGAATCTGTGTATTTTGAAGAATTAAGCATCCCTGAAAGTAAATTACGCCGGATAAAAGATATATCTATAGTTGCTTGCGGGACTGCTTATCATGCCGGACTTTGCGGTAAGTATGTTCTGGAGCGGTTAGTTAAAATACCCACATCGGTTGATGTTTCCAGTGAGTTTAGATATAGGAATCCGATTCTGAGTAAAAACACCTTGGTCATCTCTATAAGCCAGTCAGGAGAGACCGCAGATACTATAGCCAGCACAAGAGAAGCAAAAAGATTGGGCGCAGACATACTTTCTATAGTTAATGTTTTGGGTTCTACTATAACCAGGGAATCCAACGGGATTATATATACTCACGCCGGGCCGGAGATAGGAGTAGCTTCAACCAAGGCTTATACAGCCCAACTTTGCATATTATATCTTTTTGCTATACATTTAGGTATGCTCAAAGGCACAGTCTCGACGCAAAAAGCAAAGGATATGTTAAGAAAGACGAACCTCTTACCGCAGATTTTAACCAGGGTGCTGAATAATCAGCAAACCATATTAAAGATAAGCAAGGACCACCATAGCAAAAACTGCTTTCTCTATTTGGGCAGGAATATTAATTTCCCCAATGCATTGGAAGGCGCGCTCAAGCTCAAAGAGGTTTCTTATATTCATGCCGAAGGTTACGGGGCGGGCGAAATGAAGCACGGCCCTATTGCTTTAATCGATAAAGATATGCCTGTAGTATGCATTGCAACCCGCTCTTCAGTTTATGATAAGATGTTATCAAATATCCAGGAGATAAAGGCAAGAGGCGGGATAGTAATATCAATTGCCACAGAGGGCGATGAAAGAATAAAGGGGCATTCCGATTATGTTATATATATACCGGAGATAGACGAATTGTTCTCACCAATCCCGGTTGCCTTATCCTTGCAACTTTTGGCCTATTATATTGCCGTAAAAAATAAACGCGACGTTGACCAACCCAGAAATCTTGCAAAATCTGTAACAGTAGAATAACCATTTGCGCGGTGCACACCCGCACCGCGTAGGTGTAGGTGGTGCAAATGCCAGGTACATTATATGTAGTAGCAACCCCCATAGGAAACTTAGGAGATATTACATTAAGGGCTGTAGATACGCTCAAGAAAGTGGACTTAATTGCGTGCGAGGACACCAGGCATACAAGGAAACTAACCACTCGTTACGGCATAGA
>Ga0315545_1002923_pt1 | contig 14980 bp, 18 predicted proteins | sample SalMarSW160210MG_FD_203096 | JGI IMG/M metagenome (GOLD analysis project Ga0315545, IMG submission 203096) | Salt marsh sediment microbial communities from the Plum Island Ecosystem LTER, Massachusetts, United States - Salt Marsh Sediment SW1602-10 ... | reverse complement strand
ACGGCACGTTTGTCGCGGGTCTGGTCGTTGACTGGTCCGGATCCTTGTCCCGTCCGGATGGGGTTGTGGGACCTGTACGTACGTGGTTTGGAGCCAATCTGGTACTGGTCCGGATCCTTGTCCCGTCCGGATGGGGTTGTGGGGTACCTATGAATACCTGAGCAAATTCGCTGGCCTGAGAAAGGCTTTGCGAGAGGTCCCAACCAGCGACCGCTATGCTACGTGATTCAGTTGCCAAAGACCGTGGGCTGCGTGCCGTTTTGGTCTGCTTTACTGCTCTTGCGAGAGCCTCCGAAGGTCCGTGTACCACTGGACCTCTCGCATTCTTGACTAGAAGGCTAGCGCAGCTGGAACGGTTTGTCAAGCACCACTGGTGCTACACGCGGAGACGCATGCGGAGCTAAAAGCAGCTACCGTTGTAGTAGCCAGCCACTGCTGACTGCTAGGGCTGCTCCCGCGCTCGCTCCCGCGGCCAGGGGGATCCAGGGCACGCGGTAGTACCAGGGCGCTACGGTGAGCGTGTCGACCTCGGCCGCAACTTGGTCGCAGAGATCGGGATTGGGGCAGACGTCGCTCACTTCGAGCCCGGGGTGGTACTCGAAGTGTCCCGCATCTCCGCATTCCCCGAATCCCCCGAACCGGCCTCCCCAGCGTCCCCCGAGCGCCTCCCACAGCTGGCCCAGCTGGGCGTAGTTCTGGCAAGAGCCAGCGTCCTGCTGGGTGCCTGCTATGCGTAGGTTCAGATCTACGGCGCGGCCGGACACGTGCCAGCTCTGGCAGCCACGCGCGTATGTGACGGGCGGGCTCCCGAGATTGTACCTGCGGCCGATGCCGTGCAGATCGTACTGCTCACGGCAGCTGCGTCGACCGCTCCTCACTACCAGGTCGAACTCTGGCACTCGGCGTGCGAGAGCGGCGAGCTGGTGCCGGAGCCGCCAGGTGACGGCTCCCAGCCGGCCTTGGGGGTCCAAGAGGGCCATTGAGCTCAAGGATAGCAGCCAAAAACGGCTCCTGGCCAGTCCCGGGAGCGATAGCGGCTCCGGAACTGGCTCTGCTAGCCGGCCCTCTGGTAGCCTCTCAGTGTGACGGAGCAGTAGTGCTGTAGCTAGGAGCTGATGATGTCTGGACAAGGAACGTACGCGATTGACGATGGGGACAGCGACCTGATCGTTGATGGCCTGCAGGGCTACGACTACGCACGGCGGACCGCACAACGCATCGCAGACGAGCGCGGCGAGCCTGTGTATCTGTACGACTCCGCGCCCGCGGATGATGAGTTAGATGAGTTTAAGGAGGAGTATGAGCGGGTCGATCCAGACATCAGCAAATTGTTCAACGACGACCAACTGCTGCGTGACGTGGTCATGGAGGAGGTTCTCGGACGCGTGTACCGTCTGCGGGTGTGGGACACCTACGATCGGGATCGGTACGGGAAGTCCGTGCTCGCGTACCGGTTCGAGAGGATCAAGCCGGAGGCGGAAGCGGAGGTCATCTTCGAGGGTGCCGACTTCGGGCCGGGAGCGGGTACGGCGATTGACTCCGACGAGATGCTCACGGGACTCATGGGTTTCTTGACGCTTCGTCCCGGAGATACGGACGGCGAGTACTTCGCAGGTTACACACCCGAGCAGCTGGACTTTGCCGAGTCCTACGACGCCGAGGCAATGCAGATCCTCGGGATGGAAGACGAGGACGGCTACGACGAAGAGGGAGAGGACGAGCCCCACGTGCGGTTCCTGGACTACGACGAATACCTGGAAGGGAAATAGGATGCATTCCTACTCCGAGAACGCCAAGCGCAAAAGAGGGCCGATCTACCGCGTCTACGGTACGGCCGACCACTTCCGAGACCGGGACCTGGATTTCAAGTGGGGTAGGCACACCATCCGGCGCGAGGTAGGACAACGCGACGTCGCCCTTAAGCTGGCTTACGAATTTATGCGCGACAACAGCGTGCAGGGACCGAAGGCATACATGCTCGTCGAGAAAGTGACCGGTTACGGCACCGAGCGCGTGGGATCGTGGGGTCCGGAGGACTGGGGTCAGCAGATTGGGAGCGTCACCGGATCGAGCTACCGACCGAACCTGTTCGGTATGGGCAAGAAGCGAGAAGCAGGTCCGCCTGCTCCACCGCAGGTCGTGCGGGATGGCCAGTGGCACTACGTCTTCGGTAAGGAGCGCGAGCGCGGTCTGGACCGCGGCATGAGCATGGCCGACTCCAAAGCCTTTGCCGAGCAGAAAGCCGACGAGGACTGGTACGCACGTGAGGGCAAGATGAACTGGAACCCGCGTCCCCCGGCGCCGATCCGCCGGACCTACGGCCTCCCGCCTCCAAGACCCAGCCCGAGACGCCCGGGGACTCGCGAGCGGTTAGGGAGCATGGTTGATCGGTACCAGGAGGAGGAACGACCTTTCGAGCCGGGGGCGCCGCGGGAGCACTATACTCGCCCCCACCATTTCTCAGTGAATTCCAACCCGGCGCTGCAGAGTCTGGCTGTGCAGGAGGCTATTGGCGCCCCAGCGCGCACCAAGCGCATTCTTGCCGCCGCGGCCGAACGCACGCGTCACCCCGAAGTGCGCGCCATGATCCTGGAGGATCGGGGCGGCCAGTGGAGCGAGGCGGTCAAGGAGGCTGAGCAGCTCAGCCAACGGGTGGAAGGGGCCGTGGACCGAGTGCCGCTCACAGCCAAGCAGATGGAGAGCTACATTGCGGACATCGTGCGCCTGGAGGCACTGAACGCGGTCATCCGCCGTGGTCCTCGGATGCAACGCAATTCGAGTGCCCCGTCCGACCCGGCAGCGGTCGAGGCGTTGGAGCTTTGGATCGACAACACGGCGGAGCTCTCTCCCTACGGTCCGAGCGGTCGTGGTCACGACACCGTTCAGAGTCTGCTGAAGAAGATCCGTTCCGGTCGCTACGATCCGGACAAGGCCCCCAAGCAGTGGCTGTATCTGGTCGAGTGGGGCGCGCGCGACTACGCCAAGCATCAGCCCGAGGACGGACCCTGGAACGTGCAATTCAACCCGGCGACTCGGCAAGCTCTGGCTGAGCGGTACGCGAAGCAGTTCGAGCAAGAGGTGGCCGAGGGACAGTGGGGCGGAGCATAGGAGCAGAGCATGTCAGCTAGACGAAACCCGGGTGGGAACGCGGTCGTATTCCAGTTGCTGCCGAAGCGCGGCCACGGGCTGCGCGGCAACTTCAAGGTGAGCGACGAGCTGGAGCTCGACGCCGCGCTGCAAAAGTACCAGCAGCAGACCAAAGCCAAGCACAAGCGCTTCGACGCCGATCGGATGCTCAATCTGGAGATCTGGGATGGCGACGACGCGGCGGTGGCGCTCGCCGACCGCATGATCGAGGCGCGCCTGCTTCGCCCCAGCACGCTCGAACAATGGTACGACGAGCTCGATGGCGCGCGCGAGGACGAGCTCGCGGCGATGTTCTACGCGGTGGAGTTTCTGGGCACGAGCGGAGACCTCAGCGACGTGCGCCGTCGCGCCGAGGATCTTCGTCCCTTTGAGGGAGACACGCGCGCCTTCGCCGAGGACTTCGTGGACAGCGCGGGTGGCATCGGTGCCGCGGTGGGCGACCGCGTGAACTACTACTTCGACTATGAGAAGTTCGGGTCCGACGCCCGCTCCGACGAGGAGTCGAACGCGCAGGCTCAAATCGAGGAGCTGGAGTCTTCCCTGGACGAGGAAGAGCAGGAAGACGACCCGGATCTGGAGGCGGCGCGCGAGAACCTCCAACGGATCGAACAGATGAGCGACCGGGAGCTCGGCGAAGACGTCATCGACTCCATCGGTAGCATCGACGATGCCCTCGGAGCGAACGCCGAGTCGTATTTCGACTGGGACGCCTACACGCGCGATCTCGCTCACGACGTGACCGAGTTCGAGTTCGGGGGCAGTACCTGGACGATTCTGAGCGAGTAGGAGGAAGCAATGTACTACGGACATACGCCGGCGAGCGAACGCGAGATCAAAGCTTTCGATCGGGAGATCCTGTGCGACTCCTTGCCAACTGGAGCGGGCGACGGTGGCGGATACATCGTCTACCAGTCCGACTATGGTCCCGAGATGCTGGTCTGGGACTACATCCCGGAGGATGCAGATCCGGGCGCGACGTACGAGGTGCGGCGCATCTCGGTGGACGACGACCCCCTCTCCGATCTCGACTGGGTGGATTGGAAGGCCGTGTCCAGGTCCGCTGACGTGGAGACCGACGAGATCGAGCGCCTGGGCAGGTCGAGCAAGCCCTGTGAGCGCGCGGCCGTTTACGAGCTCGCGGCCAGCTACCACGGCTGGCACGAGCTCGACTACGAGCCCGACCACCTGACTCCGCTGCAGATGTTTCAGTTGCTAGGGGATCAGTACTTCGACGAGCCCGAGCTGGAGTTCGATGAGCCGAGTGGCGTATACGAAGCCTTCGGTCCTAACGAGGACGAGCCCGAGAACGGACTGATGGTCGAGCTCGACGGATCGGACGTCAACATCACCGAGTGGACGGACATCGAGGCGGCCACGGGCGAGGAGCAGCCCGAGGGGTCCAATGTCCTACGCCAGGACGCCACCGTGGACGTGCACGAGCTTTTGGACCCCCAGGGCAAGCATCGGGGCTCCTACGCTGGAGACGACAAAAAGCTGGGGTTTGACGCGGTACTTTCGCTCTCGCCCAAGCAGCAGCAGGAGGCGGTGGTTGCAGCCGCCATCGCGTATCTGGCATACTGGGGCGGCGACGAGACGTTCGTGGACGAAGTGGGCGACTGAAAACAAGGAGCAGTAGCATGCAGTGCAATCCCGTGACCGCGGCCATGCGCGGTTTGCGTAAGGTGATCGATCTGGAGGGTGACGACCGCTACAGTGACAACGACCTGCACCCGGACGCGGTGCTGGTGACGTTCGACGGGGTCACGCGCTCGTGCGTGGTACTCGACCCCACGGGCAACGGAAAACCCGTGGACCGGGACGAGGCTATCAGCGCGGCCGAGGACTACATGCGGGAGATGTCGCTGCTCTCGCCGGGACAGCGCCACTCCTACGTGTTCGAGCTTTGTGAATCTGACGCGCCCCGGTTCATCAAACCGGAGAAGCGTGATGCCATCGTGAAGAAAATCGAAGACGTGCGGTTGGAGCAGGCCGCACGCTCGGCGGCGAAAGAGCTGTCCCTGGAGCACCCGTCCTTCGGAGCTGACGCTGTGATCGTGGTCGAGGCTGAGGTGGCTTTCGCGGTGAACGGCGAAGCCGAAGTGGCTGAGCCTTGGGCTAGCCGCTTGGCTCTCTCCAGCGAGATCGGATCGCCGTGGAAGGAAGGCCACATCTGTAGGTTACGTGCGTGGCTGGAGGAAAAAGGGTACTCGGAAGACGAGGAAGTTGACCAGCCTCCGCAGTGCGAGTACGGAACGGTGGACTGGGAAGAGATCGAAATCGCGGTGGCAACAGAGCTCAACGTCAGTCGCGAGAAAGTGCAGGCGGTCGTGGGGTCAGACCTTGACGCCAACGCAGAGTTTCCTGTCTACGACGCCAAGCGGTGGCTTTACCAACCACGCCGATATGCGGCGTTTGTGTTCACACTCGATCGGATGGGAGGCGGACGCCATGATCGTCTCAAGGTGGCCGTCACGGCGGCGGACGCCGAGCAAGCGCACGGCGCCCTGGCGGACGCGGTGCTGGACGGCCCCCGGGAGATCTGGGGCGGGGTGGTGCAAGCGCCCGGGAGGAAAGGAATGGACCGGTTCGTCGGCACTTTTCCCCAGCCGAATGGTAGTGTCTCGACCTGCTTCCTATCCGTTGCCGCGGAGCAGTGCTTCCATGATGTCGAGGATCCAGAGTTCTTGAGTCTGGCGGCGAGTAGCGTGGCGACGATCCAAGTGTGTCAGAAGTCCGACTAGAACCACCGCGTGGTCTGCTCGGCGAGCTCGAAGCAGCGCTTGCGGGCCCGCTCAATTGCGGCGCAGACCCGCGCTACGCGTTCCGGGCTGCCCTGGCAGCGGTACGCGAGCTCGGTGGCGGCGCTGCTAGCGGAGCTCACGCGGTCACGGCTACCGTTGGGTAATTCGACCTGGATCACCACCTCCGGTAAGAGCCTTTCTTCTTTACTGACCTCGACGCGCGTGAGCCCCGTTTCGGGGTCGGAGTTCTTGTAGCGCTGTCGTGTCAGGTAGCTGTAACTTCCGACCCAGAAGAGCACGGTCGCGCGGCGCCGTCCCGGAATGCGGCAGCGCACCACGCGGTTCCGAGCAGTCAGGGCCGGCCCAAAGAGCGGCCGGAGTCGCTTCCGCGCAGTCACGAACGCTTCCAGGCCCCGTCGAAAGAGCTCCTCGGCAGGGCGCTCGGAGTTGCCGGCCAGGATCTGTTCGGCGAGTTCGCGTTCGAGCTTGGTGCTCATCGGTCGAGCTCCTCCTGGATGAGCGCGTGGCAGCGGGCGCGGGCGCGCTCGATGGCGGCGCAGACCCGTGCGACCATCTTACTGCTACCTCCGCAGCGGCCCGCTAAATGCGTAGCGGCGGCGCGCGTCGTGCTCCAGTTGTGGTGAAAACCCTCGGGCATTATCGTGGTCAGGATTGTCGTTTCGTCGCTGCGACGCACGAGCACGGCCACCAGCCCCTCCCGGGCGCGTTTCTCTGCTTCAGTTGGCGGCATTCTGACGATATCGCTGTGTACGTTAACGTGGATTTTGACGTTGCATTGGTTAGGCCCGATGATGCTGCAGTGGTTGGTACCTTTGCGAGCTGGAACCTGCACCCCGAGCCGACGCAGGGCGGAGCGGGCGGCGACAAATGCGTTCAACCGCTTTCCAAATAGGGCGGTCGCCGGAGCTTCGGTGTTGCCAGCCAGGATCCGCTCGGCGAGTTCGCGATCGATGCGTCGGGTCACTTTTGTGCTCCTTGGCATAGGTCGTGACAGATCCTCCGAGCGTGCTCGATGGTTCTATGGGTTTGGGTGGCGAGCGCGACGCTCGTGCCGCAATGGTAGGCCAGATCAACCGAGGCATCCAAGCAGCTAGCTTCACCGGTATAGAGAGCCGAGTCGCCTTCCTCTGGGTGTATCGTGAGCAGCGCTCGGTCCCAGATAGTGGGCTCCGCGGTAGAGACTTCGGAGAGGGGCCTCGCGATGAGCCCACTGACGACCAGTGGGTTCCTCTCCCTCTGCCCGCGCTCGTAGGTGGCGACGTACAGTGTGAAGTGCGCGGCTCTGGGACCAGCGACGTGCCCGCGGACCGCCGCTTGTGAGTCGGAAACTCGCGCGCCGTGCGATCGCATCCGCGTCCGCTCTTCGAGGAAACCGACGAGCGCTTCACGAAGCAACGGCTGGGAGGGAAAGTTACATTCTCCCGCCAGGATCGCTTTCGCCATGGCGCGCTCGATCCAGCTTGTCACGGGACACCTTCCGGACAGAGGCGTCGGCAGCGGTCGCGTGCGCGCAAAATAGCCGCGTGGATGCGCTTCACCGCACGCACGCTTCCTCTACAGCAGTACGCGAGCGCTTCAGCGGCGAGGTAGTGGTCCTTGTAAGAGAAGATTCCAACCTTTCGGTCTTCTATGGTCAGGATGACGTGTTCTATGGCTAGGATGACGTCTTCTGGATCGCAGCCGACGGCGAGTTCACATTTACCGACGTAGAACTTCATCCAGGACCAGGGAGCGTCGGAAAAAGAGCAGCGCACGAAGCGCTGTCGCGGGGGGATGCTCACTCCCGAGCGCCGCAACCGCTCCCGCTCCCCCAGAAACTCGTCGATGTCCCTGAGGAATACCTCGATGGCGGGCTCGGTCGAGTTGCCCGCGAGGATCTGCTCGGCCATGGCACGGCGGATGTTCATGGCCCGAGCAGTCCAGCTTGGCGTAGGAACGGGACGAATGGAGACACCTCTTTCGGGGTCTCGGTGACGCCATCGGGCTTGTTTTTGGCGAGCAGCTTTACACTGATGGCGGCAATGTCCTTTTTGCCCATCAGCGCGGCTTGCTCGAAGACCTTCCACGCGGTGCGCCAGCGATCGGGTGTGTTGTTGGCCAATACCGCGGAGGTCACGCTGGTGAGACAGGCGTAGGCCCGGTCGCCGCGCTCGGGCAGCGTGGAACGTATCCGTTCGGGGTGATTCAGCAGCAGCTCGGGGTCGGGCAGGTCGAGCTCTTGGCAGTAGTGCAAGAATTCGCCTGCCGCTCCGGATCCCACCGCGGCGCTCACCAGGATGAGCGCGAGGTCGCTGCCGGGAGGTCCCCCCACCGAGGTCGAGGCGGCTAGCAGTCGCAGCGCCCAGGTCCAGGTGCGAAAGCTAGGCCAAGCGTGGGTGCGCGCCTCGGCGCTGTCGGGACACGCCTGCACCAGCCCCGGCTTGACGCGCGCGAAGGCGGAGTGCAAGGCATTCACCTGTGGCAGGTGCTTGCTCTCCCAGTCCTGCGGAAGCAATAGGAGCTCGGGGTCCGGGAACCCGAGCATGCGTTGCTCATCCCACCACGACACCGGCGGATCCCAGTTGAAGTGTACGAACCGGTTGGCCAGCGGCGGCGACAGGTCGTATCCGGACTCGGCCATGGAGGCGGGGTTCATGGCGGCTCCGCAGACCGAGTGCGGGATGGTGTGGTCCCCCCAGCTGCCCTGCATGATGCCGCGTAGGCACGCCGCGCGCGTGGCCGGTGGTGCCGAGCTGATCTCGTCCAGGAACGTTCCGACCCGCTCTCCCTGTGCGCCGCGACGCGCCAGGCGCCGGACCCAGGCGTTGGGGAGCATGACCGCGATGGTTTCGTCGTGCTCGTTCTTTCCCTGACTCGGGTAGCCAGCATAGTAGGCCGGATCGTTCAGAGCGGGGACCGAGACGTGGTAATCGGCGCACGTCTGCCGAAAGATCGACTCCACGACCGCCGTCTTGGCGTTGCCGGGCGGCCCGACCAACAGAAATGGTATCTCCGCCTGTGCGCAGATGCCGATGGCCTTGATCTTCTGCTCGAACTGGGCTGCCGCGCTCACAACACTCTGGGTCTGCTCGCTCATGGGGGTCTCCTGTTTGATTGCTCCTACGTAGCCGCCCGGCTGGATCTTCCCGAGAGTCACGATCTTTGCCGCGCGGATCCCGGTCTAGCATAAAAGGCACCGCTGGTGCGAGTTCTGTGTTAGGCTCCGGGGAAGGAACTACCCAGAGGAGGCGTAGTCGGGATCATGTCGCAAGTTCGAGCCGACGAGCATTTCCCGGTGGTGCGCCTGCGCGCTTGCTACCAGGCTCCCTACCTATCTGCACCTCTGCTGGCTGCCACCGTGGTGCCGGCGCCCGGGATCGGGACCATGAGCGTGGACCGGTGGGGTCGCGTCTACTACGACCCGGCGCTCTTCGGGAGCGGTCCCGGGGCGGGGCGGGACAAAACCCGTAAGTGGAGCTACGAGCAGGGTGCCTCGGCATTCATCCACGAGATCTGGCACTGGCTGCGAGGGCATCACGAGCGGATGGAGAGCCTGGTGCGGCACGCCGAGTTTCCCGACGTGGCCGCGCACCTCGCAAACATCTGCGGTGACTGCGAGATCAATGACGGTCTGGTAGAGGACGGGGCGGTGCTCTGGACGGATCCACAGCCCTTCTTGCCTAGCGATCAGTCGTGGCCCAATGATCTCACGGTCGAGGAATACTGGGGGCTCCTGCAGTCGCAGCTTGAGATCGTCGACGGCGGTTGGGCCACCGAGGAGGAGGAGCGGGAGCTCCGCGAGCGTCCGCCCGCTCCCACCAATCGGCTGCCTCGGAGGATCATTGTCAAGCGTAGCCGAAAGGCGGCCGACACCTTTGATCTGGAGCGCATCCTGAAAGCACTGCGTGAGAACTGTGGGTCAGCTGCGCATGGACTGCCACAGGACTGGGAGCTACCCGGTCCCGGCGAGCAGAGCCACGACCCCGAGACCAGCCCCCTGGCGTTGGGTCGCGCCGAGCGCGAGCAGCTCGCTGACCAGGTGGCGCGCCAGATTGCCGAACAGCTGGAGCGTGGTGTCGGCAACCTTCCGGCTGGAGTCGTGCGCTGGGCCGAGGCCCGGCTCACGCCCCCGCAGATCCCCTGGGAGAAGGAGCTCGGCGCGCTGGTGCGCGGAGCGCTCAGCATGGCGGCGGGAGCGGCGGACTACTCCTATCAGCGACCCAGCCCGAGGGGAGGGTTCGGGGGGTTCGTAATGCCGGGGATGGTGCGGCCTGAAGCGCACGCGCACATCGTGCTCGACACCAGCGCGAGCATGGACGAATCTCGCTTGCGGGCGACCTTGAGCGAGACCGAGGGGATCCTGCGCGCCTGCGGACAGCGAAGTACGCGCGTCATCTGCTGCGACGCTGCTGCAGCACCGGCGCAGTCGGTGGCGCACGCGCTCGACGTACAGCTCATCGGTGGAGGCGGCACCAACATGGGAGCTGGCATCGAGGCTGCGGCGCGCGACGGTGCTCGGGTGGTCATCGTGCTCACAGACATGGGCACTCCGTGGCCCGAGCGACTGCCGCGCGGCATCCAGCTGGTGGTGGGCGCGATCGGTACGGAAGAGGAGCTGCGGCGGTTCATCCCAACCGCGCCCGCTTACGCCCAACGTGTGCTGGGCATTCGCGTCGACGAGCTCGATGGCTCGGAGGTCGAATAGTGGCAGACTTGGGGCGTCCGGTCTCTTACCTCGATACGCCGGAATTCTGGGACCACCCAGATCAGCTCCGGATGGAGCTGATCTTCGACGAATCCCACCGCGTCGCGGAGTTCGACTGCCGATCCCTCGGTCCCCGCCCCGGCAGCGAGCCGGAGGTCCGGATCTTCGCGCGCACGATTGCTTGGCACTGCTCCGCCTTGGGCGTGCTGACTCTGGACCATTTTGTCCCGGTCAGCGAGCCTACAAATGCTGGGCTTATGCTCATGAATGAGTTCGCGGGGACATTCAACATTCTAGAGCAGCTCCTGTCGAGGCTGGGGTGGACTGACGAGCGGTGGCCAGGAAGCGGCCCGGTGCGGCGAGAGCAGAGGACGTGCTGGAGCCGATCCGAGGCCGTCAGAGCGACCGTGGGGGCCGCTGACGGGTGGATTGGGCTGGTGCGCGAGGCAACGGAGCCGGTGCGCCAGGAAATGGAGCGCTCGCGCGCCGTGCGGGTCTTGTCCGGGGAGGGTGCTGTCGCAGATCCGACCGGAGAGCCAAGGTGAGACCAGAGAGCGCCATTCGGGAGCTGGAGCGCCGCGGGGCCCTGGTAGTGCTCGCCGGGGAAGATCCAGGGGCCGCCGTGTCGCTTTGGCTGGTTCGAGAGGCGTTGGACCGGTTCGCCGACCGGCTTGCGCTCTCCACGTACTCCAACAGCCCGCTGGTGCCGTCGGACGAGATCTCGGCGCCTTTGGCGGTCAACCGCAAGGGAACCTGGTACGGGCTGCGCTTCTGCGCCGCCGCCGGCTTCTCCCGTCAGGTGCTGGAGATTTGGCATACGGGCGCGTCGGTCGAGCGAAGGTGGAGCAGCGTTACGGAGGGGTGCTGCCTACTTTGTGACGTGGCCCGCAAGGATCCCGTTCTCCTCGTCCGCATCCTCGAACGCATCGAGCGCGCCACGGCGTGGCTCAGTGCGCAGTAACGCGCCCGATCTTGGACGGGAGCGGCCAGCCGCTGTTAGGCTACCCAGCGTGGCTCGCGATATCGTAGTCAGCGCCTTCGCCTCGACCAGCTACCAGCCTTGGGAGGGGTTTGCCGACGCTCCCAAGGTGATTGACGTGGCCGGGATCGGATCCGACGTCTTCATGGGGTCGACGGATACGGAGCGTAAGCCGCGAGAGTCCTGGGGCGGCAAGCCCTTTGCGCGCGAGGCGGAGATGTTCCGGGCGCGGGGCGGAGGGAGCGTGCTGAGTGGACTGCTCAAGACGCGCGCCCCAGGCATCGAGCCGCGCCGCATTGCGCTGGTGGGATTCAGCGCGGGCAACACCTTCCTCAGCAGCGTGCTCAAGAACCCCGCCGACGCGGAGCTGCTCGACACCGTGCTCGCGATCGATGGGATGACGTACTCCAAGGATTGGCGCGGAAACCCGGTAGGCTTCGAGCACTGGATCAGTTTCGCGCGCAAGGCGTCGGGTATGGATCGCATGCAGTCGGCGGACAACCCCTACAAGGGTCCGCTGCTCGTGGTCTCCTACACCGACATCGTCAGTGGCTCTCCCAAGCTGGCCAGTAGCACCCGCGAGGCCGCGCGCCATTTGATGTGGGCCACCGATCAGGCGTACTGGCCCAAGGCCAACCAGGTCTCGCAGTCGATTCTCGATGCGCAGGGCCAGAAGCAGGCTGAAGTGGTCGCGCGCCTGCACGCGTCTTCGCGCCAGATCCCGCTGCCCTTGGAGATCCGTGGTGGCAATCCGCCCACCACCAAGACCTGGCCGACCGCCCCCTACCCGAACAGCGTGGGGTATCTCGGTAACTACTGGTCGCTCGGGTGGGGAGGTCAGAGCGGGCCCGACCACATCTTTCAGGCTCACCAGTGCCAGCAGATGCTGTTCCGGTCGTTCCTGATCCCGCGCTGGAACTCGCGCTCGGAGAACGTTGCTGGACTCGGTGTCGGACCTGATGGTCTCGGCGCGCTCGGTGCTACCTACACCGGAGACGTGGCGTGGACCACGCCGGGGGCCCAGCAGCCTGGCGGGGGTCTGGTGCTTCCGGGCGCGGTGGACACCGGCGTCGCCTGGTGGAAGCTCGGCCTCATGGGCGCCGCCGGCTTTGTGCTCGGAAAGGCGCTGATCGATCGGATGTAGTCAAGGGAAGGAACCAACATGTCGGCACAGAGACCGGTGGTCATACACGCATTCTGGGACGACCAAGATCCTCGCAATGAGGGTTGGGCTTGGCGCGCCTACTATATCGACAGCAACGGTGACATGTACTACGAGTCCGGTCCCTTTGACGGAACCGCGCGTTTGTCTGACCGTTCAATCGTGCGCCGTACCCGCGCTGCGGCAGGCTGGATCCGGTCCCGGGTGCCCGTGGAAATCCACTAGGGACCAGAAGGGGTCAAGTGCGAGCAGTGGGAGCGAGTATCGCAGTAAGTGCCCAGATCAGTCCGGCTCCGGCGACGGCCCCGCCGGCGGCGTAGGACCAGGGTATGGAGCCCAAGAGCATGAAGCGGTTGGCGCCGAAGTGCTCGATCAGCGCGTTGTGAGCTGGCACGGCTGTCTGGATGTAGTCGCCGTAGGTGTGGACGTTCCACTGGTTCTCCCCAGGGCGGCACTTGACGCTGCCGGCGTTGTGCGAGGCCGCGAGTAGGGGAAAGTCGAGGCCGTACTTGTCGGCGTTCATGCGGGCGAGCTTGGCGCCCATGCGGATGTTATTCAGGGGATCGTAGCGGTCGTTGAGCTGGAACCCGAGCATCGTGGTCGTGCTCGGGATCGGTTGCATGATGCCGATGGAATGGAATCCGTCGGCGGACTCGATGCGGGCTTGCAACGCAGGATCGTCTGACCAGGCTCCGGTCTCTACGTAGGCGATCGCGGCGAGCATGGCCGGAGGGATCCCGTACTCCCTGCCTGCCTGGCGAAACTCATGCTTCCAGTTGTTCCAGGTCTGCCCCACTAGCCGGTAACGGTCTGAGCCCGGCGTGGCGCTTGGAACCCCGACGCCCTCCACCTCGATCCTCCCGTCGGGAAGGGTGCGCCAGCGCCGGCCGCCACAGGGGTTGTGGAGCTGGGTGGCGTCCGCTACGGCGCCGAGCGGAGCGGGATCGAACGGGTAGACGAGGGCGCCGGCGCTGCCAAGACCGATGGAGTTCTGAGCAAACGTCGGCCATGCGGGCTCGATTGCTCGCGGATGGATCATGAGCGACCCCGGAGCTCGTGCGCCGCAAAACCGCCCGCACCGCCAGCGAGCGCTCCCAATAGCAGATCCAGCCAAGGCAATCCCAGTCGTCCCGCTAGGTAGGGGGCGAGGTACGCCTGCCACAGCGCGGGAGCCAGATCGTGGTGCTGTCCGTGCGTGAGATCGTTGCCTTGGTTCGGGGGCGAACTCGGCGCGGTGTAGTCTCCCCAGTAAAGGGAGCTGCCGGCGCGCCACATGCCGCCGGAGGGAGGGGGCAGCGGTGCCCGGGCGCGGACGCGGTGGGCGCGCTTGCCGGACTCGGCCAGGGCGGCATCCCAGACGAGCTTCCAGCTCTGTCTGCCGGTGAGGTGAGAACCCGGCGAGGTGTGTGCGGTGGTCGCCACCATCAGTAGGCGACCGCGGATGGCGTCGAGCGCCACCTGCACGTAGCCTGAGTGTACCCCGCCTTGTCCCGTGTTCAGATCCCCTCCTGAGAAGCACGAGTCAGAGAGGCACATAGCGCTCAGCCGCGCCCGATCGGCCGCGCTCTTGCCCACGGTGGTGAGGATCCCCCAGCCAGCAGAGAACGAGGCGAGAGCGATCTTCTCAAAGCTCTCCAGTGGAGCTCGCGCGTAGGCCGGGACGAGTCGTGGCAGGATGCTCCCGTCCGGGTCTCGGTACTGGTAGGCGAGGGCGGCGCAGTTGCTCGACCCCGTACACTCGACCGGTACGATGCGCACCTGGCGACCGTACCAATCGATGTCACGGAACGCCGACTTGACCAGGACGGGTCCGCACCACAGGAGGAGATCCATTGCATTTGGCAGGCTAGCAGTTCGGCGGCATGGGAGTACAGGATCGGGCCCTGTATCGGGTTTACGGCCCCGCTGCTGGCCTTTCCGCCCAGGGTGGGGGTAGTATGCCGGTCGTGGACAGACGAGTGCTATACGCAGGACTGCTCGTGGTGGCGGGCGTGGGGCTCGTGCGGGCTTTCCGGGGTCCCAGAATCGAGGCGGGCAAGACGCGTCTGCTTCTGATCGGCGACAGCTTTGCCGACGGTCTCGGGCCGCCGCTGCAAGCACTCGCCACAGACGGCAACATTCCCTTCTCCCGGCTCAGTCGCAGCGGCACACGAATCGATCAATGGGCGGGCAGCCAGAAGCTCGCCGAGAGGCTGACTAGTTTTCAGCCAAACCTCGTGCTGGTCTCGCTCGGCACCAACGACGAA
>Ga0315545_1002921_pt1 | contig 14987 bp, 14 predicted proteins | sample SalMarSW160210MG_FD_203096 | JGI IMG/M metagenome (GOLD analysis project Ga0315545, IMG submission 203096) | Salt marsh sediment microbial communities from the Plum Island Ecosystem LTER, Massachusetts, United States - Salt Marsh Sediment SW1602-10 ... | reverse complement strand
CAGAATATCTCGACGCTTGGCTCCTACCGCCTTGCGCAGACCGATTTCCCTGATACGCTCGGTCACCGAGACCAGCATGATATTCATAATCCCGATGCCGCCGACAAGCAAGGATATACCAGCTATGGCAGCAAGGACGAGCTGGAGTATTCCCAGCACCTGGGTGACCTGGTCTGCCACAGACGCTATGTTGAGAACTCTAAAGTCATTGTCTTCTCCCTCTCTGATGTTGTGGGTGTCCCGCAAAATAGCAGTGATCTCCTGCTCGGCAGACTCCAGTTCGTCGCCGCTCTCTACCTGGACGCTGATCTGGTTAACACTGCTTCCGCGGCTGCCCACCTGTGAGGTTGCCAGAGTGGCATAGAAGGTGGATAAAGGAATATAGACCCTCATGTCTTCAAGTCCAAACCCCGTCCCCCGGCTTTCCAGTACACCGCTGACCTGGAATTGCCGCCCACCAATCCTCAAGCTCTGGCCGGTAGAGTCCATCTCGCCAAAAAGGGTCTTGGCTACTTCGCTCCCCAGGACGGCTACCCTCGACCTCGCTCCATAATCGAAGTCGGTTATGAAGCTGCCCTGTGCCACGGCGTAGTTGTCCACCCATGCGGCTTCCGGGGTCACCCCGGCAATAATTGTGTTGCTAAGGCTCTCTCCCCCCGCTACAACCTGGGCGTAAGTCTGCGCCATTGGCGCCACCCTCTCTACAGAAGGGGCGTTTTGGGCAATCGCCTGCGCATCTTTCAAAGTCAGCGTTGACTGAGCTCCCACTCCACCCATGCCGAGTTCTCGAGGTGTGACGTATATCAGGTTAGACCCCAGGGTGGCAAAAGACTCCTCTACTATAGCCGCCTGCGCACTTCCTAAGGATAGCACAGAAATAACTGCAGCCACGCCAATCAGGATGCCCAGCATGGTCAAAGCTGACCTTAGCTTGTTACCAAGCAAAGCCCGCAGCGCTGTGGAGAAACAATCCCAGAGTTTCATTCCGATGCCTCTATTTGGCCATCGCGAATTTTAATGGTGCGCTGGGTATAAGCGGCAATATCTGGTTCATGAGTAACCAGAACGATGGTCATGCCCTGCTCATTCAATTGCTTAAAAATCGCCATGATTTCCTGGCTGGTCCGGGTGTCGAGGTTGCCTGTAGGCTCATCAGCTAAAATAAGAGAGGGATTAGTTACTAAGGCTCGGGCGATAGCCACCCGTTGTTGTTCCCCTCCTGCCAGCTCGCTTGGTCTGTGAGTGACCCGATGACCTAGTCCGACGGACTCCAGCCCCTGTAACGCTCTTTGCCGTCGGTTGCTGGCACCGCCGTAAATAAGTGGTAGTTCTACATTGGCTAAAGCCGTGGTCCGGGACAACAAGTGGAAGCTTTGGAAGACAAAGCCTATCTTTTTATTTCTTATCTCGGCTAATTGATTATCGTTAAGCTCGCTTACCTCGGTCCCATCCAGGAGGTATCGTCCCGAGGTCGGCTGGTCAAGGCAGCCGATGATATTCATCAGGGTAGACTTCCCCGAGCCCGAAGGCCCTATGATAGATACCATCTCCCCTGACTCAATGCGGCAGCTAATCCCCCGCAGAGCAGGAACTTCGGTCTGTCCCGCTTTATACACTTTAGTTATGTTTTCAAGTTCAAGCATTGGCTACATCATGAAGAAGCCGCCTGGTCGCTCCGCAGAAGTGGGTAATATCACCTTTTCTCCCTCGTCCAATCCCGACAAAACTTCAGTGTTTATCCCGTCGGTTAGCCCCAAGGTAATTTCCCGTTCCTCCTCTTGCTCATCTACAAGCACCATAACCTTTGGGTTTTCCGTGCTTCCCCACATAGCTCGGTTCGGTATCAGCAATACATTATCGCGCCGCTCGATGATGATTTCAGCCGTGGCAGTCATGCCATCTTTAACCCCCGCAATCGGGTTTTGCAAAGCTATGGTCGCGGGATAAGATACCACTCCCATTAGAGCTATGCCTAACGGGGAGATAAAAGCCACCCTACCCTTTACTTCCTCGTCGGGCAGGGCATCTAATATGATATTCGCTTCCTGGCCTGGCTGCACCATGGCGATATCTATTTCATCAATGAAACCGCGCATCTCTATCTCGCTGGTGTCAACCAGGGATATTGCCGGAGTGGCCAATGCTGCTGCCGAGATTTCTTGCCCTTCAGATATGGTGATGTCGGCCACTATGCCGTCAAAGGGAGCCTCTATTACCGCCTTTTCCAGGTTAAGCTCTGCCGATTCCAGGCTGAGTTTTGCTGACTCCAGGCCCAGCTTTGCTGATTCCCAACTCGCTTTGGCTATATCTACTCGCAACTCAAGCACGTCCTCGGACGCGCCCGGCACGCCCGTGTCCAGATTATCCTTAGCGATTTCGTAATTTGCCCGGGCTTGCTTGACTTGCTCCTCTGCTATTTCGACCTGCAACTCAGCCATCTCTACGCTTGTTTCCAGAGACGGCGCATCAAGTCTGGCTAATACCTGACCTTCTGTCACGTTATTCCCTTCTTCCACCAGCACTTCTGTCACTGTACCCGTGACGCCAAATGATAGATATGCCTTGCCCGACATTTCCAGGTTACCGTCCGCTAAGACGGTCCTCACTATATCTCCCCGGGTAACGTTAACAGTCGTCAGTGTATCTTCGGAGCCGGTGCCTCCAGTAAGTACGATAGCGAGTACTATACCAACAACAACCACGCAGACTGTTATTATTAGTGCCGACTTTTTTTTCATTCTTCTTAGCCTCTTTTCATTTTTCAAAAATTTGCTTGTTGTAACACAGCAAATATTTGCTCCAATATAGAGCCGAGATGCCTAAAAGTCTAACAGCAGGATTGTTAATCTCGATTGGCCTCATTTTCTAAATTTTCAGTTCCAAGTTCCCTTACTAACTTAGTAAATGCATTCACGTGTTGACTCATAATATTGACTAACTCCTCAACCGCCTCCACTTTAACAAAGATCAGCCCCCTGCCCTGAAGTATCTTAAAAGTTAACAGCCTGGTACCAGCATCTATACCTAATTCCCTTCTGGCTTTCACGGGTATGACTATCTGCCCTCGTGGGCCGACAACCGTTGAGCCAAAACACTTACCGACTACCTGCATGCTCTCATCTTCCATTTTCCCTCCTAGAATAAACTTGGCGCCCAGCTCAGCATCGTGTGATATATACTACTATTCCGAATTATATGATTTTTCTTACTTTTTGTCAAATAATGTGTTGAGGATTGTTTATTAACCGCACGTGGTGAGCGTGTCAAACCATGAGCGGCAGTCATGATAAAATTAGGTTGCCATTCGACAGGCTCAGGCGAACAGGTTGCTAAACGGCCCTTGAATTTTAAGCGTGGCTCGCGATGAAAAACCTTATTGAAGGAGCAGGCAAGCTGGGGATAGAGCTCAATTCCAGGCAGGTAAAGCAATTTGAGCTTTACTACCAGGAGCTAATTAGATGGAATAAAAAAATTAATCTCACGGCCATAACAGACTACTCATCAGTGCAGGTAAAGCACTTCCTTGATTCCCTGACCATCACTCTAGCTTTGTCTGAAGAAGAAGTGGCAAGACCAGATTTCAATGTTGTAGACATAGGTTCAGGTGCCGGCTTCCCCGGATTGCCGCTCAAAATCCTTTTCCCCCGGCCCAGGCTGGTGCTCCTTGAGCCCACAACAAAGAAGACCACTTTCCTCCAGCATATCGTCCGCAAACTGGAGCTGGAAAACGTGGAGGTGCTGAATAGTAGAGCTGAGGAAGCAGCCCACCTACCACTCTATCGCGAGCAATTTGCCCTGGTTCTCTCCCGCGCTGTCGCCTTGTTACCGACCTTAGTGGAACTGACTCTGCCTTTTTGCCGGATCGGGGGAGGGTTCATAGCTCAAAAGAAAGGCGAGGTCGAACAGGAGGCAACTAGGGCGGAAGAGGCCATTGCCGTCCTGGGAGGCAAAATAGACCAGATAAGGAAAATAGAATTGGAAGAATTTAGCGATGCGCGTTATTTGGTGATTATTGATAAAATATGCCCGACGCCGAGTAAATATCCCCGTCGTACGGGACTACCGAAGCGACGACCAATACAGGAGGTGAAATAGAGATGTGGAGCAGGAGATCCCGGAGGTTCTACTTTGGACTCCCTCCCTTCGGTTTCTACTTCCAGGGATTCAGGCCCTTTGCCGACAAAAAGGAGTATCTGGACATGCTCGAGGAGTATAAGAAAGAACTGGGAGAGGAACTAAAGGAACTAGAAAAAGAAATCGAGGAAACAAAGAAGAACCTCTAGCCCAGAAATGCAAGCCGGGTACACCTTATTCTGAAGAATGCTGGGAGATATTCAAAGGCTGATTCAGAGCCAGGCAGACTTTGTTGTCAGTCAACAGCTTCCTTCTGGGGCTGTCCCCTGGTACCGAGGCGGTATCACAGACCCCTGGGACCATGTGGAATGCGCCCTGGCCCTAGATTTTGGCGGCCGGTTCAGGGAGGCTAGCCTGGCCTATAAGTGGATGCGGGATACACAGAACCCTGACGGAAGCTGGTATTTCAGTTATCACAATGATAAACCTCAGGACCTGACCAGAGATACAAATTTCAGCACCTACATAGCAACAGGGCTATGGTTTCACTACCTCACCGGCCAAGACCTGGACTTTCTCCGCTACATGTGGCCTACGGTGGAGAAGGGCATAAACTTCGCCTTAAGTTTACAGCAGCCAGGCGGCGAGATTTATTGGGGAGTAAGCGAGGATAATGAAGTCTGGCCGGGCGCAATTTTAACTGCCTCCAGCAGCACCTGGCTCAGTATTAAATACGGCATGAAGATCGCTGAAAACCTGGAGGTAGGTAAGCCTGACTGGGATAAGGCGTGCCAGAGGCTGGCCAAGGCAATTAGGGAGCACCCTGAACGCTTCGACAGATTAGGCGAGGATAAGAGCGGGCATGCCATGACCTGGTATTATCCCATCCTTGTGGGACTACTGAAAGGCAAGCAAGCGGAAGAGCGCATCTCAAGAGGGTGGCAGAATTTCATCATAGATGGTTGGGGGTGCAAATGCTTTGCCGACAGACAGTCAGTATGTGTAGCTGAGACGTTTGAACTTATTCTGGCTTTAACAAAGATGGGTGCCCAGGATAAGGCCAGGATGGTGCGGGACTGGGTACTGCAATTTCGGGATAGCGACGGCGTGTTTTATCGGGAGGCGTATTGGCCGCAGAGAGAGATAAGACGATCAGAACGGGAGCCGCAGGTTCCTGAAAAGAATACATGGACCTCGGCAGCAGCGATACTGGCTCTGGTGGCTTTGGAAGGAGCTAGGATACTATAGACAGAGCATTGGCTTGTAACATGAATTCAGAGCCAAGTGTTAAGAGAGTTCCCCGGAAGATTACCCTGGAAGACGACCCTGATGATTTCGTGGGTTACGAAGTCCTCGTAGACTTCATGGAGCAACGGGGGCTACACAAACTGGAAGGAGATATCATCGAAATTGGCGCTTATATGGGGAGAGGTACTGCTAAACTGGCAAAGTTTGCCCAAAGATACGGTAAGAAGGTCTACGCTATCGATATTTTCGATCCCAGTCTGGACAAGACTTTGAGCAGAAGTGGAATCAAAGCCGGTGATGTTTATGAAGCATTTCTTCAGGGTCGCTCAATGTTAGAAGCTTACCAGGAGTCAACGCGGGGCTTTGATAACGTCGTGACTATAAGGGAGGACTCCAAAAAAGTCAGCTTTCCCGAAGAACAAAGACTCATCTTTGGATTTATTGATGGCTGCCACCAGCAGGCATATGTAGAGAATGATTTCCATTTGATTTGGCCCCATCTTGCTTCCGGAGGCGCTCTCGGTTTCCACGATTATAAGTTTGATGATTGGCCAGAGGTCACCAAAGCCGCCGATAAGCTGATGCATGCGCACAAAAGAGAGATAGGCGAAGCATACGAGATAGAAGGGAAGTATAATATCCTGTCTCTTCTGTTGATTAAAGAGTAGAATTCATCTCCAGTCCTCCGAGGCGGGATATCTCTGACTGAATTGAAATCAAGGCAGCAACACTCCGGCATTGACCTAATTTGGTGATTTCTTGCCAATCCGGCAAAATCGCTCAAAACCTCGGGAAAAACCCATTGACTTCTTTTTGAAGAATTGTTATTCTTATATAAAGTGGCCCTGTAGGTGTTATCCTTATATTGCTGTGATATATAAGATTTCACTTATGAGTGTGGCCAGGCAGAGAAGATCAACCCAGGTGGCAAAGGGGCTTGGTATGGACAAGAGATGGTTGCTGAAGGAGGTGAGGTGTGGAGTTTTGTCACCGCTGAGCTTCACCGATAGCAGCGACGTTGACTACTTCGACCAGGTGTGGCTGAGGAAAGCCACGGATATTGTCGAGGGGAGGAGAGGCAACGTGAACTAAACATAGGAAGAGACCTGCGGCAACAGGTCTCTTCTTTGATTTTGGCGATGGTCGGTCAACCACCATCGCGTTCATTATATCAATCAGCCTCTGCCGCCGGCAAGGGATGAGAAGGCGGGCCGTAGTGGCCGACTCACTGGACCGATTATGCTTGCCCCTGGGGAGTCTCCTGTGCGGGGAACTGGGTCGATCTCGGGCGAAGAGCGACAGCTCAAATACTTCTGGGATGAAGCGACAAAATGAACAAAACAGAGGCTGTTTCCAAATGTAGTTGCCCCGCTTAGTGCGCGCAGTGGATCTCGGGGCAACGCCCCAGTGCAAACTCGATGAATCAGGCAACTACAAAAGTCCGGGGCAGATGGAGATCGATGAGTGAGACCCTTAGGATTGCACTTATATTTGCGCTAATTCGGGGGGTGCTTCATGGTGCCTGCTCGAGCGAACAGGGGGTGTAGAATGTAGGCCAGGAACTACGGTTCAGGAGAAACCAAACTGTTACTAAGAACTTGACTAATGTATGCTACTGGAGGTTAGTATGATGAAAGGTATAGTAAGAAACATCAGCATAGCTTTACTTGTTGTTTGTCTTTTGTTGGCAAGCTGTGGGGGTGAGGTTGATGATGTGGTTACTGAATTGCCACTCACACCTGTGTTCCTCATCCCGCAGTTGAATTTCGAGCTTGACGACTTTATTGGCGAGAAGGTCTGGACCGTTGGTTTTTACGGCAACGATAGCTTTACCGGTGACGGGGTTGCCTTTCTGGTGCTTAACTTCAACATGCTGGTGGTTAACGAGAAACTGACGGAACATTCCTTCGCCAGACTGGATGGAAACCTGCCCCCCTCTGATATGAACAGCGCCGAGATTCTGGTCTACGGCGAGGTCAAGGACTTTGCCCAGACCTATGATTTGTTCACCATCGAACCCACACCACTGGTCACCGTCGAAGAGTATTATATTTTGAGTGAACCGAGCGGCGTTGGGGAATGGGAAGATTCCTATATCTTGTCGGCACTTTCGTCACCGATAGAACTCATCCCGACAACAGAGGCTTTCGCCGCCGAGGGCACTGGCGAGGGAACGAACGTCAAGGACTGCGACCGGGCTCTGATAATCAGCGGCGGCGTTGATGCGAACAACAACAAGACTCGGTACACCGAAGATGTGATAGCCAAGTATAAAAAACTCAGGGAGCTTGGCTTTACCGATGAGCAGATTGTGGTGCTTTATAATAACGGTGCGGCGATAAATGCGACAGGTGTTAATAACATCACCGACGCCAAAGCCTCGAAGCAGGCGGTGAACGAAACCCTGGAGAAGTTCAAGAACGAGATGACATGCTGCTGCACCCTCACCATCTTCGTCACTGACCACGGCACCGGCTATAACCAGGAGCAGTGCTACCACGGCGCCCGCCCTGCCCTTGACCCGGCCCGGGAAAGCGGTAAGACCCACGCTGAAAATATCACCTGTGTTGACTTACGAAGCAAGGTCTACCGGTGGACCTCAAAATGGACAACAAACGGCAAGGAATTCAAGGCCGCAAAAGACGAGACGGGGCGGGTTGAGGTCTACATGAAGCAGGGTGGTAACTGGGTACTTAAGGGGTATGATAAGAACGGCAGCGGCTGGATTACCGAACCAGAAATAGGGGAAGACCTTAACGGAAACGGTGTCAATAGCGATAACTTCGGCTGGAAGGTAGCCGACATAGAAGGCATCTTAGCCGGTCCCCTACGGCACCAGAACAACGAGTGGGATACCGACCGCGACGGCAATATTGATGTTAAAGCCACCTGGAACAGCACAGCGCAGAAGTATGTTCTGGAGAGAAAAGTAGGAAACGACTGGAAGGAGATGGCTCGTGACACAGACGGCGACTATATTATCGATAAGGACGACGGTGGTATTGACTGGAATCTTGATGGCGACACGGATGATCAGATAGGTTTCCACGAGGGAATAAACCTGTGGGGGTGGGATGAGGTTCTCTGGGATGATGAGCTTGCCGACTTGCTGAAACCCCTCCACGACAAGGGTATCCACATCCTCGTGGAAATGATGCAATGCTTCAGCGGAGGATTCGTTGAAAATCTCAAAGGTATTGTCGAGAAAATCGTTACCGCCGCCAGCGAAGATACCAAGAGCTATGCCAGAGATGACGGCCACGGAGGCTACGAAAACACCTTTGAGCTGGCATTTGCCGATAACCTGAAGGGCATAGATACAGAAAGCTGGAACGCAGCCTTTGAGAAAGGCAAAGAAGCCGATACAGCTAAGTGGCAGGCCGAGGGGAGTAATTGTATAACCAAAAACGAGTACCAGAGTTGGGAAGAAACATGGAACCCCACGTGGCTTGACCACTTCAAGTGCTACTTGACGGAGGGCGTGGAGTTCATGGGCGAGGCTGTGTACCTTGAAGATGAGTGGGGCGGCGTCGAGGCAATGGTGGGGTGGGACTGGTTTTTCTGCAATCCTGTCGAGATATGGCGCGACGAGGTGCTGACGCCGCTTTTGCGCCCCGACCACCACCTCACGTTGTACGGCCTAGAGTACGAAGAAGAGCCTCAGACTTGGTCTGTGACGGTCGATAACCAGTTTGGGATCCAGGAGCTGACCGTGTACGGTCCGAGCAAGCTGGGTGTACCCACACAGAAGGTAGAACCGGGAGCCCACGAACCGCCGGTCTGTCTCGACCACTTCTTGTTCTACAAGGTCGTCGAAGGCCCGTCCGTGGATGTGGTTGTCGGTCTGTACGACCAGTTCCACGATGAACCAGAGGTCCTGGTAACCCGGCCTGTTTTCTTCGCTAATGCCGTCCGGAAGACACACGGGGGTATCGTAACGGAGATCAAGAACCCGGAGGCGCATCTGGTATTATACGAGATATTAGGCGGGGTTTTCGAGACGGAGGTACAGGTTGTCAATCAGTTCGGTGAACAGACCTTCTACCTGTACGACCCAGCTTTCCTAGCCGTACCATCCGAGAAGGTGAGTTGCGAGGGGCTGATGCCGTCATAGTAGTGGCGTGACTGACCTTTATTATGATGTTCCATCAGGGGTGGTAAGGTTAGTCACAAGTGGTGGGATTGTTGCTGCAGAGGCAAAAAGACAGGGTCGAGGAGTTAACTCCTCGACCCTGTTCGATTTGAGGGTAACGCGGAGATAGACTGTGCGCAGACAATACGAAATCCCAAATCCCAAGCAATGACAAATGACAGAGCTCAAATGTCAAACCAAGCCCAGAATTCAAATGACAAAGAGATGTAGTTTCGGAATCTAGGCATTTCGGTCTCAATTGTCGTTTGGTTTTTGGCATTTGTGATTTGACTGGCACAGCGTTATAATGGAAATCGATGGAAAAGGGTACCTGGAGAGTTAAGACGGGACTAGCCCAGACGCTGAAGGGCGGGGTAATTATGGACGTGGTCACGCCGGAGCAGGCTAAAATTGCCGAGGAAGCTGGTGCCTGTGCCGTCATGGCACTGGAACGGGTGCCGGCGGATATTCGCGCCGATGGCGGAGTGGCTCGCATGGCCGACCCAACTGTAATTACGGCCATAAGGGAAGCAGTCAGCATTCCCGTAATGGCCAAGTGCCGCATCGGTCACTTTGTTGAGGCCCAGGTGCTGGAAGCATTGGGCGTTGATTTCATCGATGAGTCCGAAGTGCTCACTCCCGCCGATGAAAGCCATCATATCTGGAAACACGATTTTAAGGTTCCCTTTGTCTGCGGCTGCCGCGACCTGGGCGAAGCATTGCGCCGCATTGCCGAAGGGGCAGCCATGATTCGCACCAAGGGCGAAGCGGGGACGGGTAACATCGTTGAAGCTGTCAGGCACATGAGAGCAGTCCAGGGCGGGATTCGCCGACTTCAGGCTTTGCCTCAGGACGAACTGGTAGCTGAGGCGAAAGCCCTGGGTGCTCCTCTGGAGTTAGTAATGGAGGTGCACAACACAGGGAAGTTACCGGTTGTAAACTTTGCCGCCGGTGGTGTAGCGACACCTGCCGATGCCGCTTTGATGATGCAACTAGGGGCTGAGGGAGTATTTGTAGGCTCGGGGATTTTCAAGTCCAGCGACCCCACAACCAGAGCGCAAGCTATCGTTAAAGCTACCACCCACTACCAGGACCCCGCTATCCTCGCTGAGGTATCCAAAGGTCTGGGAGCCGCTATGCCAGGTCTGGATATAAAAGCTATACCCCAACAAGAATTGTTGTCCCCCAGGGGTTGGTAAGGTGAGAACGGGTATTATCACAGGATGCGAAAGGTAGTTACTGACGATTTAGATGCGCTACTTGATATCTTGCCACTCCATATCCATGAGGCGCTCTACCAGCAGCCCGATCATGGCGAACTGATAGAGGTAATCTTAGACTTAGGGCGTCTACCCGAAGCCCGTTTCCCTCACAGGGAATTAGTCCTCAATTCTCAAGAGGTGAGCCAGTCTGATATTGATTATGCGGTATCACGCATTGGCGAGTTCACCGGGGATAATCGCGCCGGCATCAACCACACCCTTCACCGCATCTCAGCCATACGCAATAGGCACGGTGAGATAATCGGCTTGACCTGCCGCGTGGGCAGAGCCGTGTTCGGCACCGTAAGAATGATTCAAGACCTTATCGAATCGGACAAGAGCGTCCTGCTTCTAGGGCGGCCGGGCATAGGCAAGACCACCATGCTGCGGGAGGTGGCTCGAGTGCTGGCCGACGATTCAAAAAAGCGGGTTGTCGTAATCGACACCTCTAATGAAATTGCCGGGGATGGCGACATTCCTCATCCCGCTATCGGGCACGCCCGGCGAATGCAGGTAGCTACCCCTACCGAACAACATGCCGTGATGATTGAAGCAGTGGAAAATCATATGCCTGAGATCATCATTATCGACGAAATAGGCACTGAACTGGAAGCTCAAGCAGCCCGGACTATCGCTGAGCGGGGGGTGCAGTTGGTAGGCACAGCACATGGCAACACCCTGGAAAACTTGATAATGAATCCTACCTTGTCCGACCTTATTGGCGGCATCCAGACGGTTACCCTGGGGGATGAGGAAGCCAGGCGACGCCACACACAAAAATCTGTCCTGGAGCGTAAGGCTCCACCCACCTTTGGTGTGGTGGTGGAAATCGTGGATTATTACAAGGTAACCGTACATCCGGATGTGACCGATGCTGTGGATGCTCTCCTCCATGGGCGGCCCCCAAAGACTGAGGTGCGCTGGATGGAAGAAGACGGTGAGGTAAAAAGGGAAGCGATAACCTCCCCTTTGACATGGGAAGGCAAGGAGGAGAAGCAGCCGGAAAAAACGCTGCGATTCTACCTCTTCGGCGCGAACCGGTTTCGATTGGAACAAAGTGCCAAGGAAGGGCGCAGGGAGCTGAAAATCGTCACCGACCTTGAGCAAGCTGATATTTTCCTCACGACGCGGAGTTATTACCGCCGCAAGCCACAAAAGATACGGGATGCCGAAGCGTCAGGGATACCGATTTACGTCCTTAAGAGCAATAATGCTGCTCAAATAAAACAGTGCCTGGACGCCCTTTATGCCCGTGAGGCTCAATCCACCTACGTCCATCATCTGCAGCGTCTCTTAGCCGGACGCCGCGATTTCACCTCTCGTGACCAGCGCATGGAGCTCGGCGGCAAAAGGAAGTCGAGGTAATCCTTGGGACTATTCATCACCTTTGAGGGTGGCGAAGGCTGCGGCAAAAGCACCCAGTCCAGGCTCTTGCTGAAGAGAATCGAGCGGCAGAACATCCCCGCGGTATTAACCCGTGAGCCTGGGGGCACAGCTCTGGGCAACGAGTTAAGAAAAGCACTCAAGCGGAAAGGGGGCGCCTCTATTTCACCCCAGGCCGAGCTGTTTCTCTTGGCCGCTTCCCGTGCACAATTGGTGGCTGAGCTAATTCGTCCTGCCTTACAAGAAGGTAAAGTAGTCATCTGTGACCGCTTCACTCACTCCACTATGGTCTATCAAGGCTACGGGCGGGGACTCGATTTTACTGCTATAAAAATGGTCAACAATATGGCAACAAGGCATCTCAATCCCGACCTCATAATCTTCCTGGATACTTCACCTGAGCAGGGATTAGCACGAAAGCAAAGCCTGAAAGACCGCTTTGAGCTAGAGGATTTATCATTCCACCGGCGGGTGAGGGAGGGTTATGTCAAGATGGCTGCCGCCGAGCCCGACCGCTGGCTGGTGATAGATGCGATGCTACCTAAAAGCAAAATTGCCGAGATTATCTGGGAGAGGGTGAGCGGTTTGTTTAAAAGAGGAGATCCCTCAAGACTATGAACTTATCTTGAGACTCTGAGAGAGGAAGGGCATGAAGATTCGGGATTCGGTTTTCGGAAGTCCCCCAGAGCGGGAGTTGTATGGCACATTAAAATCGAGATGGGCCGGTAAGTTTAACCTCTACCCTTCGTTGCCTTTCACTAATATCATCGACATCCAAGGTGCAGACATAGGAGAAAAAGAGAAACAGTACTTATTCAAAACGAGCGTAGACGTCACTTTGTGCGAAAAAGAGACAGGCGAACCGATAGTGAGCATTGACTTTGATGGACTCGGACACGGATTTAGTCACGAAGGAAAGTATATCCAGGTCAGGCAGAGTAAGGATCCGTTCCGAAAGTTGAAATTTGACCTCAAGCTACGAGTGACACAGAAAACATCCTACCCTTACGTTATAGTCTCCTTTGAGGAGACTCACCCTTTCAGCGAGGATTTGGAACTGATCATAGTGGACGGAATTATCGGAAGAATCCTAGCGAGGAAGCGTTTCCGAGAGTTGCTGAAGGAAAGGGGTGACGAGTTGCGATGTGTGGGGCTGGAGGGCTTCATAGACTTCGTAGAGAGGAAGAAAATGTATGAAGCGCACGGGCAACAATACACCGAACACGACTATGTGCAGGAGCAAATATGGTCTTTGGAGGCAATGGCCGATTCTGAGTATAACCCTATTTCTAGGCAAGCGTGGGTACTAATAGCTGAACTAATCAAGCGAGGGATTTATGAAGGTGAGGCTCTCAAATACATAGAGGAACCTCCAGCTCCAGTTCTTAGAGATATTTCGGACGTTGAAACCCTTGAAAAGAGAATTGAAGCTCTTAACGATCCCTTCACTAAGGTCGGATGCGAAGTCAGCTTCAAGGTAAAAGGGCTGCCAAAGGACATAAGTTCAAGGGTTCTTATTAGGAATCTTGGATCTGATTTCGACTCGCTATCTATGGAAATCGCCAGACTTCTGGCTGCTAAGAAAGCCCTTGTGTCGTGGCTCACCCTAAGCCAGTAAAGAACAATTTATCGTAACCTTTGGGCGTTTTTGAGAAAGCGAGGCTTGTGTCTAAGGGGCAAGTAGCCGTGGCATTGAGCGGAGGGATGGATTCCGCCGCCGCTGCCTTGTTGCTTAACGAAGCCGCCGATGAAGTAATAGGTATGCATATGCGCCTGTGGGACTCACCTGACTCTGACTACCAGGCGCATCGGGCGGAAGATATCTGCGACGTCCTAGACATTCCCTACCATCAGGTTGACCTCCAGAAGGAATTTGAGTCCTGTGTAGTTGATTATTTCTGCCGGGAATACCAGCGAGGGCGAACTCCCAATCCCTGCGTTGTCTGCAACCAGCGCATAAAGTTTGGCCTCCTCCTCGATAAAGCACTTTCCCTGGGCGCCGATTATCTGGCTACCGGCCATTATGCCAGGGTAGGGCATTCCAGAGACGGGCATCGCTTGCTTAAAGCAGCAGACAGTAGCGGAGACCAATCTTATTTTCTCTATACTCTAACCCAGAAAAAGCTCGGGCGTCTCCTGTTTCCTTTGGGCGAGCACAGCAAAGACGAGGTTAAACAAATGGCCAAGCAGGCGGGATTGCCCACAGCCACGAAGTCGAGCCAGGATATTTGCTTCATTTCTCAGAAAAACTATGGTGCCTTTCTCAGCCAGAGATTTGCCACTCTGCCTGGCGACGTTGTAGATACCCAGGGAAAGAAATTAGGCCAGCACCGGGGAATAGCCTTTCATACCATCGGGCAGAGGCATGGCCTGGGATTAGCCTCCGGCAAGCCGCTTTACGTTATAAGGATAGAGCCCGAAAGCAAGAGAATTGTGCTTGGGCCCGAGAAAGAGCTCTACAGCCAGAAGCTTACCGCCCGTAAGTTGAACTGGCTATCAGGCAAGCCACTGCGGGAGCCTCTCACAGCCCGGGCCAAGATACGCTATAGATCAAGAGAAGCCGAAGCCACTCTGTTTCCTCACGATGACACTGTAGACGTTCACTTCGCTCAGCCGCAGAAGGCGGTGACCCCCGGGCAGGCCGTTGTGTTCTATAATGTTGATGAAGTGCTGGGAGGGGGGATTATAAATCAAGTGCAGAAATAAGAATGCAAAAGTCAAGGTGCAAAATGACGGATGCGAGCGTCTGGAAGGTACGTGGCAACTCCGTTGCTCAAATTCCGCACACGATTGTAGTGCGACCTTTTAAGGTCGTGCGATCTTGTCCTGGCACGAGGCTAAAGGCTCGCACTACATTTTTGCGTTTTAACTTGTCATTTTGGCTTTTG
>Ga0315545_1002917_pt1 | contig 15008 bp, 11 predicted proteins | sample SalMarSW160210MG_FD_203096 | JGI IMG/M metagenome (GOLD analysis project Ga0315545, IMG submission 203096) | Salt marsh sediment microbial communities from the Plum Island Ecosystem LTER, Massachusetts, United States - Salt Marsh Sediment SW1602-10 ... | reverse complement strand
TATTCTCGGAAACGAGTTTCGCATCTTCGCCGGCAACGAAATGGCGAAGTTCGGACTTGAGACAAAGCGCAGCGCTTGGTTCGGAACAAACGATTTTGTAGCCGTCGCGCACGACCTTTGCCAGATGCTTGACGTTGTATGACAGGTCCCTGCGTGCCCGCTTGACGTTACCGTAAACAATCGCCGGCAGGGGGGCGGGTAACTGCTTCGGCAAAGTCACTTCGATATCGTTTGCCCTTAAGACATCGAGCACGGCGAAACCCAGTTCGTGGTCGTTATAATTGGCAAACGTATCGACGAAGTATGCAACCTTATCGATGGGCTTTTCTATCGGTTCATGAGAGGCCAGATATTTTCGTCCGGACTTCAGGAACGAGCCGTGCTTGAACTTCGGCATCGACCTTCGCTTATCGATATCTGCGAATTTCTCCAGCAGCCAACCGAATATCGGCAGCCGCATTACAAAATTTGATATCGGCGAAAAAAGTCCGCCCAGCATACTCAGGTAGCGATTGTTACTTAGCAGCCGCTCGGCTCGGCGTAGGCCTTTTTGTTTGGCATATCGCGCCCTGGCGGTCGCCATTAGCTTTGAAATATCGACACCGGAGGGACATTGCAACCGGCAGGCCTGGCAGTTCACGCATAAATCAAGGAACTTTCTAAACTCCTTCGATTCGAATTCCTTATCGTCCATTTGCCCGGTCGACCAGAATTGCAGGATGTTCGCTTTTGCCCTTGAGCTGGCCAATTCCTCGCCCATTGCTCGAAACACCGGGCACATCCGCAAATCGGATTCCCTGCTCAGACAGAGTCCGCAGCCGTAGCATTGTTCTATTTCCAGCTCAAGCTCATCCTTCTCGAAAAGTAAATCGCTTTTCGTTCGTTCGGCCAGAACTTTGTACCGCCTCCGCAGGTTTTTGACCATCACATCCGGGTCATCGTTTATTATCTTGCCCGGATTGAGCAGGTTTTCGGGGTCGAATATCTTCTTGATTTTGCACAGTAATTCGTAATATTCGTCCCCGTACTGCTGCCGGATAAACGCCGCTCTTGCCAGGCCGTTGGCGTGCTCGCCGCTTATCGAACCGCCTAACGACAGGGCAAGGGAGAAGACGTCCTTGGCAATAGCCACCATTTTTTCCACCTCCGCCGGCTCGCTCAAATCCAGGAAGGGACGCAGGTGCAGCTCGCTGTCACCGGCATGGCCGAAGAATGACATCCTGATGTCATGCCGCTTGCTAATCACCTGCAGACCGGCAATGTAGTCACCGAGTTTATTATAATCGACGGAGATGTCTTCCATAAATTCTGCAGGATGTTTTTTGCTCCTTTTCCTATACAGCAGCGGTCCGGCGTCCTTGCGTGACTTCCACAGGCGAGCCTGTTTGCCCGGGTCAAGGACTACGGTCCTGCCGCTGGCCAATGTACCGACCAAAAAATCGGTATTTTCGATTCCTTTTTTTACCTGTTCTGATGTATGTCCGGTGTGTTCGACCAGAAGAACTGCGGCGGCCCCCGCCGGCAGGATGTCACGATATTCGGGCAAAGCATCTAATGCCAAATCGATTAAGGTTTTATCCATCAGCTCGCACGCCGAAGCTCCGCTGCCAACGATAATCGGCACAGCCTCGGCCATCTTCTCAAGTGAGTCGAATTCAAGCTGCAACAGAGCCTTTGATTTAGGCACCGGGACAGCCCTGAGTGTAATCTTTGTAAAAATGGCCAGCGTCCCTTCCGAGCCAGCCATCAACCGGGCCAAATCGATCCTTCCGTCATGACAAATCCCCGCAATTGTATAGCCGCTGCGATTGCGTTTGGATTTGGGTAATGCGTTTGTGATAACATCTTGCTTGTCGGAGAGTACCGAGAGACATTGCTTTGCGATACGGGCGGCTTCATCATCCGGTGAGTGCTCCGGATCGAAATCGTTTTTGAATTCGGCCACACTGCCGTCTGCCAGAACCACCTCGATACTCTCCACATAGTCGCCGATGTAACCGTATTGGAGCCAGTGAGCACCGGTTGAATTATTTGCAACACAGGCACCGACCACCGCCCGATTGGCGCTGGACGGGTCGGGCCCGATTTTCCTGCCGAACTGCGCGAGGTGCTTGTTCAAATCATCCAGCACGACTCCCGGCTCGCAAATTACCTTTTGCCCCTGCTCCTCTGTGCCGAGAATCCTGTTCATATACCGGGTCATATCGAAAACGATGCCGCTGCATAACGATTCTCCCGCTACTCCGCTGCCGGCCCCGCGAGCGACCACCGGTATTTTTCCGGCACGGGCATATTTTAAGACGGCCGATATATCACCGGCATCACGCGGCATCACCACGCACTGAGGAACAATCCGGTAAATACTTGCATCCGTACTGTAGGCGGCCCTGTGCAGGATATCCGCAAAGACATCTCCGTTTACAATCACGGATAAGTCGGAGGCAATCTGTTCCGGTTCGTTCTTCATCTTTACATTATTTTCCTGTACTTACTTTCACGGCGTTTTATGGCATGGACGAATTTTATACTATTGAAAGTCACGAGGCAAGAACTGGGCCTGAGACATGGAGCCGCTCATACGCAGGACTGCAAGATCGTCTTCACTTACCTGTCCATGGATGAACTGTTGAACGGCGGGGTGAGGGTGGTTTCGAATATGATCGACATTGCCGTCGGCAATAATCTTGCCGTTATGCAACATGATAATGCGATCTCCGACCTTATAAGCGCTGGCCATATTGTGTGTAACGACAACCGTCGTCACACCCAGCTCTCTTTGAAGCTTTAAAATTAATTCGTTAATAATATCGGAACGTATAGGGTCCAAGCCCGTCGTAGGTTCATCGTATAAAATTATTTCCGGATTCAGCGCTATCGCCCTTGCCAATGCGACCCTTTTGCGTTGCCCTCCGGAAAGGTCCGCCGGAAAATAATTTTGGAAACCGTCGAGCCCAACCATTGCAAGTTTGGACTGTACAAGTTCTTCGACCTGCCCCCAATCGGTGATTTTGAAGTGTTGTTTAATCGGAAATATAATGTTTTCACTAACGCTGAGACTGTCAAAAAGCGCCCCCCCCTGGAAAAGAAAGCCGTAATGCGTACGTATCTTATTTAATTCATTTTCCTCGATATTATCGATTCTCTTTTTATTAAAATAGACTTCCCCCGAAGTCGGCCTTAAGAGCACTATCAAATGTTTAATAAAAACCGTCTTGCCGCATCCGCTGGGCCCTATCACAACGGTCGTCTTGCCTTTTTCGATAGAAAGGGAAATATTGTCCAAAACCATTTTTGGACCGAACTTTTTAGTGAGGTTCTTGACCTCAAGCACGCCGTTGTGACTTGTTTGCGTGGCCTGATTTTTACTGTTTTGCTCTTTCACTTTCCTCTCTAATCCAATAGAACAACTACGAACATCGGTATCTTATTCGATAATCGGCATCAAACGAGACCCCTAATCGGCCAGAATGTATTGTAAATAGATTTAAAAACCACCGCCAGTGCAAAATCCAGCGCCAGGATGGAAATAAAACTGGCCACGAATGCCTCTGTGCATGCCTGTCCGACACCCTGGGCGCCTTCTTTGCAGGTAAAACCCTTATAGCAGCTAATCGCTGCAATGGCCACACCGAAAAAGAAACCTTTTACAACTCCGATGGATATATCCCACAATTCCACTCCCGCAGCACTAAAACTCCAATACGCCCGGCTGTTAATATCCAACTGGATTACACTGACGAAGTAGCCCCCGATGATTCCCATTAAAACCGCAAATATAATTAAAAAAGGTGTAAGCAGCAAACAGGCAAGAATCCTTGGCGCAACCAGATACCGGATCGGATCGGTCCCCATACTCCTTACCGCATCGATTTGTTCGGTGACGTTCATCGTTCCCAGTTCGGCGGTCAAAGCTCCTCCGACACGGCCGGCCAACATGACCGCCGCAAGCACAGGTCCTAATTCCTTAACAACGGAGATATTAATCAAAACTCCCAGATGCTCCTCCAGTCCCATACCGGCGAGCTGGTCGTACGCCTGGACCGCCAGCGTCATTCCCACGAAGGCGCCTGTTATCATTACAACAGGAACACTACGTACACCGATGAGATACATTTGTGTCCATATTAACGGATACGAGAGTTTATTGAGGCAGCTCTGAAAAGATACTATCATCGATTGCCAGAGAAACCTGCCGTAACGTCCCATATTGTTAATACCGTTTATTGTTTTGGCTCCAATCAACGCTATCATATCTTTAGCTCCTGACAGAATTCCGTACCACATTCCATTACTTAATATCAATAGTAAAGGGTTGTTACTTAATAGTCAATGGTCAAAAGTCAGTGAGAAATCTGATATGGGACTAAGTATTTAAAACCCTCAAACCATAACTTTACCTTAAAAAAAGCTATACTTAAATAAATCCACCATCCTGACATGTCGATAATCCCGTTGGTTTAGATGCAACCGAGGCAATACATTTATAGGACATTACGAATTGTGTGAATAACTGGCAAGACCAAGTGGTCGCTCAGAAAAAAATATTTCTCGTTTGCGATAAAGAAAAATGGAAATAAAAAATACAATCAAAATGACTACGTCAACAATCGTATTCATCGTGGTCATTGTGGGAGTTTTCTGGCTCACACAGAAAAAAATCACCAATAATGTAATGCACAGTTCCCTTATCGCGCTCATGGCGGCGGCAGCGCTGACTTATTTTCAAAACAGATATATTTCCGATGTTCTTACACAATCGGAGTATGTCAAAAACGCCAAACTTGAAGCCAAGGGACTCCGAGCACGCCACAAGCGTCTGGAGGAAAAAGTGCAGAAGCTTACAGCAGAGTTGGAAGCTGCCAACTTAAAACTCAAAGCGGAGATCGCGGATCGACCGATAGATCAGAGAAAATTACAACAGCGTCTGAAACATCTCAATTGCTTATACGCTTTGTCCAAGATTGTTAATCGCCAGGAAATTCCTCTCGATCAGATATTTCAGGAGACGGTCTATCTTATCCGTGACGCCTATCGGTATCCCAACAGTACCTGCGTGAGACTTAATTTTGATGGAGTACGATATAAGACAGATAATTTCGAAAAGAGCGAATTGAGTCAATGCACACAGATCAAAGCACATGAAGAGAACGTCGGCGTCATCGAAGTCTATCTTCTTGGAAGCAAGGCCGAAGACAGAGAAGACCCTTTCCTCAGAGAAGAAAACGATTTGTTAAGCGCGGTTGCGGAGTGGCTCGGAAGTATCGCGGAGCGCAAAAAGGCCGAGGAAAAGCTAACCTTGTTCCGGAACCTCATAGAACGGTCGAATGACTGTATTTTTGTCGTGGAGCCTAAATGGGGCCGTTTTCTGGACGTAAACAACAGGGCCTGTGACAGTCTTGGATATACTCAAAAGGAATTTATCAATACAGTCACAATGAAGAACATAGAGGAATCCATACCTGATGACTCCGCCTGGACCCAGTTAATACAGGAGCTCAGAGACAAAGGCGATATTGTCAAGGAATGCAAATACAGGCGTAAAGATGGTGCCAAGTTCTTCGTGGAAACAAGTCTGAAGTTGGTAAGCCAGGATAAACAGGAATATATTATAGCAATTGCACGCGATATTACGGAGCGTAAGCGGGCGGAAGCCAAACTTAAGGCCGCTCAGGAAAAACTACTCGAAACAGCTCGTAAAGTGGGCATGGCTGAAGTGGCGACCGGTGTGCTCCACAACGTCGGCAATGTTCTCAATAGTGTGAGTGTTACCGCCGAATCCCTGCATAAAAGGATTCGAAACTCGAAAATCTCCTATCTTGGTGACACGGTACACTTGATTGAAGAACATTCAAACGAGCTGGCCGAGTTCTTTACGAAAGAGGATCGGGGTAAAAAACTACCTATGTTTCTGTCCAATTTGTCGCAGGAGCTGGTCGATGAACAGGGACGCTGCCTTGAGGCGCTGGAGGCTTTGACCAAACACGTCCAGCATGTGGCCGACATTATCCAGCTCCAGCAGTCTTATAGTAAAACGAAAGGCCTGATTGAGCCTACCTCTATCGCGGAGCTTATCGAAGATGCTATTCAGATCAATGCCGAGTCACTATCCAGAAATAACGTGGAAGTTCAACGTCAAATCACCGAACTGCCGGCCATTTTGCTCGATCGCCACAAAGTTCTTCAGATTCTGACGAACCTGATCAGCAATGCAATATACGCTCTGTCCAAAAACAATAGTGACGAAAAGAAACTTACGATATCCGTCAAAGAGCCTGATAACAATTTTGTCCGGATAGATGTCTGTGATAACGGCATGGGTATTCCCAAGGAAAATATGACGCGGATATTCGAGCACGGTTTCACAACCAAGAAGAGGGGACATGGATTCGGACTGCACAGCACGGCTTTGTCGGTGAACGAATTAAACGGTTCGATAAAAGCGCACAGCAATGGAATCGGTAAAGGCGCCGTATTTACTGTTAAATTACCTTTTAAAACACAGGAGGCTACAACATGAGTGAAGTGGAAAAAGAGATCATTCATAGAATTTTAGTGATAGATGACAATCCTAATATTCACAAGGATTTCCAGACAATTCTCCTTGAAGAGCAGGAGAGCACAAACCTGGAAACACTCAGAGACGAGGTTTTCGGTAATACAACAAATGAATCCCAGACTAAAAGTGTGTTTGAGCTCGACTTCGCTTCTCAGGGAAAAGAGGGTTGTGACAAGGTACAACAGGCCTGTTCCGAAAACCGTCCATACGAACTGACCTTTGTCGATATGCGCATGCCTCCTGGGTGGGACGGCCTCAAAACAATCGAGAGTATTTGGGAAATCGATCCGAAGATTCAGGTTGTTATCTGTACGGCATATTCAGATTATTCATGGGGAGATATAACCGAGCGGCTCGGAAAATCGGAAAACCTTTTGATTCTGAAAAAGCCCTTTGACAGCGCCGAGGTGGTACAACTTGCCGTGGCCCTCACGGAAAAATGGCACCTGGCCAGGCAGGCTTCAGTGAAAATGGAACAATTGGAGCAAATGGTGAAAGAACAAACCGATGAGCTTAAAGAGGCGAACAATCAGTTAAAACAGGAGATTGCCGAAAGAGAGCAGGCTGAGCTGAGGCTGGCTGAACTGTTAAAAAAAGTGGATAACGTTAACACGGAACTAAGGGATTTCGCCTCTATTGTCTCGCACGATTTGAAGGCGCCGTTGCGGGGCATCAAGACGCTGGCAACCTGGATATTGGATGATTGCAGTGACAAGTTTGACGAGAAAACAAATGAGCAGATGAACCTGCTTTTAAGCCGGGTAGATCGAATGTATAACCTGATTGACGGCGTCCTCCAGTATTCAAGAGCCGGCCGGGAAGAAGGAGGATGCGTTCAGGTCAATCTGGATGAGTTTATCCCGGAAGTGATTAATATGGTCGTTCCACCGGAGAACATCGAAGTGACCGTCGAAAGTAAAATGCCTTTGATTCAATGCCAGGAAACACACATTATGCAGTTATTCCAGAACCTGCTGAGCAATGCCATAAAATATATGGACAAGCAGCAGGGGTGGATCAAGATAAATTGTGTGGAGGAGGGTGATTTCTGGAAATTCAATGTCGCCGATAACGGCCCCGGTATCGAGGAAAAACACTTCGAAAGAATATTTAAAATGTTCCAGATAATCCCGATTAAAGAAGGGATTGAGGGCACAGGAGTCGGGCTGACGGTGGTAAAAAAGATCGTAGAGTTTTACGGTGGTAAAATCTGGGTCGAATCCACAGTAGGCCAGGGAAGCACATTCTTTTTCACTTTACCAAAACAGGAACAGGAGATTACAAATGAGAACCTACAAGCCAATATTGCTTGTTGAAGATGATGACGTGGATACGTTGATTATTGAACGCGCATTCACGGACCTTAAAATTAAAACCAAATTAATCCCTACGCATGACGGCATGGAAGCGCTTGAATACCTTAAAAATCGGAATAGTAAAAAGCCATGCTTTATCCTGCTGGATTGGAATATGCCAAAAATGAACGGCGCTGAATTCCTTAAAATAATAAAAACGGATGATAAATTGAAGAAGATACCGGTTGTAATCCACTCTACTTCCAGCACACGAGAGGATATCAACAAAAGCTTCGAACTTGGCGCCGCCGGTTATATGGTAAAATCCCAGGATTATGAAAAATCCATGAATACAATCAGAGCAATCGGCCAGTATTGGACTCTGTGTGAGCAACCACCAAACGGAGAGTAATCCTATGGAAAATACAAGGTACAAAGTCTTACTTATCGAAGATAATCAGATAGAGCAGCGAATGTTTCAGCGATTTGTTGAGAACAACGCTCTTGCCTACGATTGTCTCATTGTCGGGTCCGTATCAGAAGCTCGGCAGGCTTTAAATTCCGAAAGTTTTGACATCATTATCTCCGACCATGACATTGGGGATGGCACCGCATTCGATATCCTTGGTTTGGCCAAGGATACTCCGGTTGTAGTCGTCACCGGCGCCGGCGACGAAGAAACGGCGGTCAAGGCATGGAAGGCCGGCGCTTATGATTATTTAGTAAAAGATGTAAATCAGAGCTACCTTAAAGCGATTCCCAAAACCGTCGAAAATGCCATCAATCACAAAATGATGGAAAAGAAGCTCCAACTGCTTTCAGGCGCCGTTATGAGCACCGAAGACAGTGTTTATATTACCGACGTCAAGGGCACAATTATCTTCGTCAATAAGGCCTTTTGTAAAACTTACGGATATACCGAAGAAGAGATCGTTGGAAAAAACAGCGGTATCCTCTGGATACAGAAAAACCAGGGTGAAAATACCAGAAGTGTCTTTCAAACCCGCTCTTTCGGAAGCGGCTGGGAAGTGGGTTTTTACCACAGGCGAAAAGACGACAGCATATTTCCGATTTCTCTTTCGAGATCCACTATTAAAGATTCGAACAGAAACGATGTTGCGATTGTCGGTGTTGCCCGCGATATCTCTGAACGAATACTCATAGAGGATGAGCTGAGAACCACAAGTCTGAAATTTAAGAAGAGACTTCAACTGCATAATGATATGGCCTTTATGGTCGCGGAAACATTGCAGAGACTGTTGGCCGATGGAGATATAAACAAAGCAACGACTGTTATCAGCGATTACTTTGATATTACGAGGATCAACGCCGATAAAATAGAACTCCAGCGGACACATTTTAACTTTGCCGTGTTGGTATCACAAGTCGTGGAAGCTCTTTCGCCGCATGCGAATGAAAAGAATATCGAGCTTCAAAGCTCTAAGTCGGATTCCGAGCTCATGGTCGATGCCGATTATGACAGGATGGCGCAGGTTTTGAGCAACCTTATTCACAGAGCAATCAAGTGCTCTCCCGCAAATGGAAACATCAACGTACAAGTCAAAGACAATGGTAATGAAATAGTCGTGGAAATACACGACGGCGGTTCATTTTTCGGACTCAATGAGATACACAGGATAGTTAATAACTCCACCTGGATGAAAGAGCAGTTCAATGCCGGCCAGGAAGACCTGGCACTGGGTTTGAGGATAGCGAAAGACCTGGTGGAAATACACGGCGGACGTATTTGGACTGAAAATGCAAAAACGGGAAGAGGGAATATCTTCTGCTTTTCCATACCGAAATCAGGTGCTCGCAAAAAGACACCTTTAGGAATTACCTCAGAAAACGTAAACTAAGCCATTTGAGTTAATACATACTAAGAGACAGGGAAATACAAAATGACAATCAGAAAAAAACTTAGCATGGGCATCGGGATTCTTTTAATTCTGTTTTTGGCGTTGGGCACTATAACTTCATTTCAAACCGGACAAATAGGTGAAAACCTGACCGAGATTATCAAGGGAAAGGAATTGGGAAAACAGATTGCCGTTCTTCACCAGCAGTACAAAGCTCTGGACGAAACCTTTGTAAACAAGCAAAATAATCAGAAAACTTTATATGCTGGGGTTGTTAGGAACTTTGAGAAAGTACACGAGATTATTAATCAAAAGCTGCGAACCGGAATAAGCTTAAAGAAGCAGGATGGATACGACAAAATGTTCGGAATATCAAAGATGGAGACAAGCATTTCTCTGGTAGCCACATGGCTGGGTGCTCACCTGCAGAGTCCGGACAAGGATTACAAGAAACTTATCTTTGATAATATTGCCGTCGTGGAGGGAGAGCTTGAAAGGTTTGATGAGCTCAATCTGAATAAAGAGGAACAAGAAGGAGTTACAGAGCTTCAAACTGTATTAAGTCAGATAATTCCGAATATCAAAGAGATTCTTGTTGTAAACGACTACCTTCAGACAAATGCTCGCGAACATGAAGATAAGAGAGCGCAGATAGACGATATTCTGGACGATGAATTCGAAATATTCACCCGTTCGGATCTCGAGGACGCGAAAAAAACCGGTCAAAAAATGGTTCAGACCGCCGTCACGGTAACGCTGATTCTGGTTCTGACCGGATTTATCGATGTCTTTGTTTTCAGTGCCGCTATTACTAACACTATCACCACACCGATTACAAAACTGAAAAACGCCATAATTGAAATTGGCAAGGGTAATTTTGACACAAAAATAGAATTTGAGACGGAAGACGAAATAGGAGAATTAGCAAACTGTTTTAATAAAATGACCAAGGATTTGAAGGAAACAACAACATCAATAGCCGAGATGAATACGGAAATCTCCATGCGTAAGAAAGCCCAGGACTCGTTACAGAAGACTCGTAATGAGCTTGAGTTGCGAGTTGAACAGCGTACGGCGGAGCTGGCGCAAGCCAATAAAGAGTTAGAATTGGAAATCGTAGAACGTAAACGCGCCGAGGAAGAGATGGAAAAGCTCAACAGAGGCCTGGATTCAGCCGTTCGGGAATTGAGCCGCTCGAACAAAGAGCTTCAGGAATTCGCCTACATAGCAGCCCATGACTTAAAAGCACCGCTGCGGGCGATTGCAACTCTTGCCAATTGGATATCAACCGACTGCGCTGAAAGCTTCGACGAGCAGGGTAAAAAACAGGTTCAAATGCTGATCGATAAGGTAAAACAAATGAGTGCCTTGATCGATGGTATTCTGAAATACTCCGGAGCAGGTAACACCACCAAGGGACGGCAGGAAGTGGATTTGAATGCCGTTGTATCGGATATAATAAATGAAATTGACCCGTTGAAAAATATAGAAGTAACAATAGACAACGAACTACCCACTCTCGCGTGTGAGAATACTCACGTTGTGCAGATTTTCCAGAACCTGATTACCAACGCTGTTAAATTCATGGACAAGCCGGAGGGGCAAATCAATATCGGCTGTGTCCGGCAGGATGACCTCTGGAAATTCAGCGTAAGCGATAACGGGCCCGGTATCGAACAGAAATACTGCGACAGAATTTTCAAAATGTTCCAGACTCTTTCGCCGCATAATAAAAGCGAAAGCACAGGCATCGGACTTGCAATCGTGAAGAAGATCATCGAACTTAACGACGGCAAAGTATGGGTGGAATCCGAACCCGGCAAAGGAAGCACTTTCTTCTTCACGCTGCCTCAAGAAAAGTCCCTTTGTAACGTGTAGATAAACCGGTCCTCAAACAGCTTAAAAGAAGAAGATGATCTGTTTTGGGTATTGTTAGTCGGCAGTGTGAGAACAAGCTCATATCAACGAGCTATTCAACCAAGAGTCTGCATTTAATTGCGCAGCAGACTACTCCTGTTGAGCATTACATTTTACTTCACATCTAATCCGCGGGAGCGTAGATAATTTTTTAGTTCGGGTATATCGATGATGTGAAAATGGAATACGGAAGCGGCAAGCAAAATGCTCGCACCGGCTTCGACCGCTTCGAAGAAATGTTCCATAGTTCCGGCCCCGCCTGATGCGACGATTTCCGCCGAACAGGCCTGTGCCATTGCTTTAATAATCGGAAGGTCATAACCTGTCCGGGCGCCGTCCCCGGCTTTGCTGGTCGGCAGTATCACGGGAACTCCGAAACCGTCAACCTTTTTTGCCCATTCTATGGCGTCGGCGCCGGTAGCGGTTCGGCCGCCGTCGATGTACACTTCATAGCCGGACTGCAGAGATTCGTTGATGTCCACATCGATCGCCACGGTGACTTTGTCCGGGCCGAATTCGTTCACCATTTCCTTTATAATCTCCGGCTTTCGGAAAGCTGCACTGCTTGTCGATATTTTATCCGCTCCGGCTTCCAATACCGCCGCCGCCGAGGCGACATCGGAAATTCCCCCGCCGACCGTGAACGGGACAGTTGCCGCCTCGGCGACCTTTCCGACCACTTCGAGCATAGTCGGACGGTTCTCGACCGTTGCTGTTATGTCCAAAAGGGCGATCTCATCGGCTCCGGCCCGGCAGTAGGCCTTCGCACATTCGACCGGGTCACCCGCGTCACGAATATCCACAAAATGCACACCCTTGACCACCCGGCCGTTTTGCATATCCAGACAAGGCATTATCTTGATTTGTTTATTCATCTTCGTTCGTCCCCTATTTAATTTAAGAGCAGTTTGTCATGTCATTCCTGCGAAAGCAGAAATCCATTCTTTCAGATCGCCTGCGATTATAACTTAAAAAATCACGAACGCAAGTTTCTTCACTCAGCTCCATTTTTTTTAGAAATTCTCCACCAATGAAATGCATATTATATGGGAACCAATCGAGTAGGAGCAACTTATAGTAACTACAACATATTTTTTAGCTCAAACATGGACAGTATAAATAGGAAAAAACACCTATTTTTTTGATAAACATAAAGTTTAAGAAATGACCAAATAATACATTCGGCTACATACACGCGCATAAGACAGCTTATATATTAGTAGCAAATATTGTATCTTAGTGCCAGTGGCCCGGTCTCCAGCCCCAGCGGCCTCCCTTTCGCCTTGTATGAGGCGGTACCCATTGTGCACCTCTGCGCTCCGGCTCTGCCCAGTACCCCTCGATCCAGACCCATGTTCCCAAACGCACAGCATAGTGCCCGTCGATCCAGATATGAACTCTGCTAGGCCGGCGAGGACGAGTAACGATAACCACCTCCGGCGGTGGTGGAGGAGCAACATCGATTTCGATCTCCTCGTACACATGAGGCTCTCCACTGATTACTACACAACCGGGCTCACAGATAATCGTACAAAAGCAAAAAATACATAAAAGAAGTTTCAAAGAATTCATAACTTATTGCTCCTATACATAAGTTCATTTAACTGTTTGATTTCTATTAATATTATCGGGTATTTTGCTGTTTTTACATCGTAAAAAATTTTACCAACCTAATCCCAGCTATACAATTTATTCGATCTCGACCACATCTTCCGGCCCACCAACCAAATTAAGGCACGTTCAACTCAATAGGTCACAACATTTTTTATTTGTGTTGCGATATTTGATATTTTTGTGCGTATTTAATTATAAAGCAGGATGTTTTTCCAGGATAAGTTGCGAATCGTTTGCGAACGGATTATAATCGCCGTCGGCTGCATGGTTTATAAAGGGACATTATTTTAGCAAATATTAGAGGTATAAAAAAATGCAACCACTTATTATCGCTGGCTTCGTTGCACTGTTTATCGTTATCGGGGTCTTCGGCTATATCAGCTCAATGAAACGCCGGCAGGCTATGATGGCCCTGGCAGCCAGGCTCGGGCTAAATTTTTATCCCCGTAAGGATAGAGATATGGCCCGGCGTTATCGCTTTTTAGACAAGCTCCGCGCCGGAAGGGACCGCTACGCCTTCAATACACTCACCGGCGGCTATCAGGACAACGATGTCACGGTGTTCGATTATCATTATAAAACCGGCTCGGGAAAAAATACCCATCATCACTATCTCTCGTTTTTCTTCCTGAAAATGCCGGCTTCGTTCCCGGAGCTGGTGATAGCCAGAGAGGGATTATTATCGAAAATCGGCCAGGCGCTCGGATATGACGATATAGATTTCGAGTCGCATGAGTTTTCCCGAAAATTCTGTGTTCGTTCGAAGGACAAGAAATTCGCCTACGATGTGTGTAATGCCCTTATGATTGAATACTTGTTGTCGAACGACGACCTGAGCATCGAGATCGAGAACAATATACTGGCGATTTCGTTCAATCGCAGGTTGTCGCCGGAGCGTATCGAGCCGAACCTGAATCGACTCATTGCAGTCAGGTCGCTGCTGCCTGATTATCTGTTTGCCGGGAGGTAATTATTATGGAAGTGCTTATAGTCCTCGGAATTATTATTCTGCTGCCGTTTGTTTATGTCATCCTTACCTACAATACTCTTGTGGCGTTGCGAAACCACATCCGCGATTCGTGGAGCAACATCGACACGGAACTCAAACGCCGGTACGAGCTGATTCCGAATCTGGTGGCTACGGTCAAAGGGTACGCCGCACATGAGAAGGAAGTTTTCGAGCGAGTGACTCAAATGCGCGCACAATGCATGGCCCGGCAGGGGGCCGCTCACGAGCAGGCCGTAAGTGAAAACGAGCTGGCCGATGCCCTGAAAAAACTTCTGGCCGTTGTGGAAAATTATCCGCAGCTCAAGGCAGACCAACATTTTCTGGAACTTCAGCGGGAGCTTGTTAATACCGAAGACCGAATCCAGGCCGCACGCCGGTTCTTTAACGGCAATGTCCGGGATTATCGGAATAAGTGTGAAACTTTCCCAAGCAGTCTTATTGCCGGGGCGTTCGGTTTTGAAAAGAAGGATTTCTTTAACGTGCACTCATCCGTACGGGAAGTGCCGGAAGCGGATTTTAGCTGAATACCTTCGGGAAATATCTGCAGGCTCGAAGGAGAGTGACAATAAAAAAGGGCCTTTCCTGCTTCAATCAGAAAAGGCCCGAAATATAATCTTATACAAACTGTATTAATAGAAACTATGAAAGCCAGGCCTCGATGTAGATCATTGATTACGGTAACATGTACCGCGATACGGGCTTACCCGACTGGCGGGTGTCCCAAGATTTTAGAACTCGACCTTTTACAAGGAGGCCTG